>FSTQ01000456.1_pt1 | contig 18297 bp, 14 predicted proteins | sample 1637281 | NCBI WGS metagenome assembly FSTQ01 (sample SAMEA3914818, study PRJEB12502) | metagenome | biome: forest; material: soil | place: Canada | collected 2010-06-26 | depth 0.1 m
AGAAGCCGAGCTCGCGCATATCGCGCCCGACGCTCACGGGATCGGCCGGCTCCACGCCGCGATCGAGGTTCTGGGCGCGGGCGATCTCCCCGTAGATCGTGAGATCGCCAAGGACAGGAATCGTCGCCGTGACCCGGAGATCCGCCGCGAGAGCGAAGCGCCGGAACGGCTCGGAGGGGGTCGCCGCGGCGCCGGGGATCGCCTGGATCTCGGTGCTCTGGACGAGGCCGTCCTCGTTGGCATCGCGCCACACGAGCACGTCTTTGGTGGCCGGCGTGCCCGGGTGGAGGCCTTGCCCGGTGAGGCCGGAGATCCCGACCTCGACGCGCACTGCGGCCACGGGGCGCGTGTCGACGCCGAGCCGCGCGATCACGTCTTTGCTCGCGGTGAGATCGAGCCCGCCGAAGCCCTTTTCACCGATCGGATCCCCGTTCATCAGCGCCGCCGAGTAGCGAAGAAACCGATAGCCGCCGTGGACGCGGATCCCGAGATCGTAGACGCCGGGAAAGAAGGCCTGCGCCGTGGCGCTCCGCTCGAGGAAGAGCCGGCTCGTCTCCGCCTGCGGGACCTCGAGGCCAAAAGGTATCTTGAGGAGCCCGATCGTCAGGGCGAGGTAGGGCGGCGCCTTGGGATCGCGCCCTTGCCAGCGCCCGGTGATCTCGGCGTCGAGGATGCGCGCCGCCGGCCCATTGAGGGTGTTGGCGTCGAGCTCGAGCGCCGCGGCGACGGGGCCGCGCTCGAAGTCGGCCCGGAGGCGGGCGCGCGGGATCGAGAAGCGCTGCGTGTTGAGGGGCTCCCGCGTCGCGCTGTTGATCTCGTCCCGCGCCGACTGCCGATAGAGGACCGCGTCTGCCTGGAGAAAGCCGGAGAAGCGGAGCCCTTCGATCATCGGAGCCGGAGAGCTCGCCGCCGCCCCCTCCGCGCGCGCGGAGCCGGCCGCCCCGAGCGCGCAGAGGACCATGGCAACAGAGAGGGCTCTGGGCTCGAGTGCGGTCATGTTCCTGCGAGAGTTACCTCAGGGGAGCGGAGGCAGCTCGCCGTTCGGGCCGAGCAGCGGCAGGTTCGGTGTCTTGTCGATCTTGTCCGCGTCGGTGCAGGCGTTGATGATCTCCACGTGCGTCTTCGGGTTGGTGAAGCAGTCGGGCGCCCCGCCGCCCGCGCCGCCGGATCCACCCGCGCCGCCGCCGCCGCCCATCCCGCCGCCGCTGGTCGATCCCGGGCCGCTGGTCGTCGTCATCTCGCCGCTCGTGCTCGTCGCCGTCGACTGCGTGTCGCTGGGCAACGAGTCCCCGCCGCAGGCGCCGACAGCGAGCGCCGCGACGAGGGAGGAGGCCGCGAGGAGCGCATAGAAACTCTGGTTCATGTCCGTTCTCCTTCGCATCTCACTTCGCCTCGCAGAAGCCGTGTCGGCACTTGCTGGTCCCGCCGCAGGTCGCGTCGCTCGCGCAGGTCTTGCAGCTCGCGCTCGCGCCGCCGACCTTGCTCTCGTAGAAGCAGCCGCAGGGCTCGGCCGGGGTGTAGAGCGAGAGATCGCCGGCCTCGAACGAGCGGGTGACCTTCATCGCGCAGTCGGGCACGAGTCCCTTGGAGATCACCGTGACGAGCGGATCGAAGTCGGGAACCGGCGCCACCGTGCGCGCCAGGATCATGTCGACCACGTACCTGGCGCGAGCGTCCTTGATCACGCCCTGAGCGTCGACGGGAGCGAGGTAAACGGTGGGCGACCAGATGGTGTAGTGGCCGTCGCGCACGTTCTGCTTGTCGGTCGCCGTGGCCTTGGAGTCCGGGAAGAACGCGTGCTTCTGCTTGAAGGCCTGGTAGGCGAGCGCGCTCATCGTGGCCCGGTTGGCGTCGTAGATCTCGGCGCCGAGGATTCCAATCGTCTTCTGCGGGCTCGTCGACATGGCCACCGCGTTGAGGACCTCGGTGGATTTATCGTACTGAACTCCCTTCCACTTGGCCGCCGGCACGCCGATCGCCGCCGCCATCGAGAGGAGCGTGCTCTTGGTCGTCGTGCGAATGAAGAAGAACGCCTCGTCCGTCCAGGGCTCGGCCTTCCCCGCGGCGCCGAAGCCAAAGGCGAAATAGGCCTCCTCCGCGGTGATCGCGGTCTGCGTGCTCGCCTTGGGGACGACGAACACATACGGCTGCACGGGCCCCTGGAAGGTGCCAATCCCCGCGGGCGCCGGCGTCTGGGTGCAGGCGCTGACGAAGACGTTGGAGTTGACGACGTCGAGCGTGACGCCCGCCGGATCGATGGTGCACTGCGGAGAGGGCTTGGAGGGATCCCAGGTCGGATCCTCGGCCGTCGTGGGGATGTAGAAGGGGTTCGTCGTCAGCTTGGTCCCCGTGTACATCGCGTCGATGTTGGTGCACGAGCCGCTCGTCTTGTACACGATGGAGATCGGGTTGACCTGGGACTCCCGGAGCTGCTTCCCGAGGGCCTTCATCAAGGGCTCCTGGGTGTCGCCGACCTGGAGGTAGAGCACGTTGGGGAGCGAGCTGCACAGCGGCGCGGCGAGGGCGGCGCGGCCGAGCAGCGCCGTCGTCAGGAGCGCGGCTCCTGCGAGGAGACTGCGGGTGAGGTGAGTAGACAAGGGATCCTCCTCAGGAAAGAGCGCGGCGGTGGCCGCTCGTTGACAGACAGACTCTGCACTCTCGTTGTCGAGCTCCTAATTTCGCCCGTCAAAAGTCTTGTCAGACTTTTGGGCCGCTGCGCGGCCGCTTCGCACGGGCGAAACTAGACTTGTTTCGATGGGGCTACGCCCCAAACCCCGCGCCCGCTTCGCGGTCGCACCAGTCCTGACCACACTTCGTGCGGACAGGACCAGTGAGCTCACGTTGCTCTGTGGTGAGAGCGATCGAGTACGGCAGCCGTACCGTCGCCCACACCAGGCCGAGCGATGCGCACGATCGAGCGGGCGCATCAGTCCACCGGCAGGATGTGCAGCGCGTTGAGCGAGCCCGCGGCGTCGTGCTCGGCGGCGAAGACGCGCTTGTTCGCCGCGTCGTACGCGACGCCGCGGATCTGGAGGAAGCCGCCGGCGAACGTGCTCAGCTTGCCGTCGCTCGCGATCTGCCGGACCTCGCCGGTCGTGCTGCCGGTGAAGAGCGACCCGCCCGGCCCCTCGCAGAGCAGATCGGGGCCGGCGACCTGAGCGAGCACGGCGAGCTTGTCGGGCATGGCGATCGGCGCCGCGCTGACGGTCCCCGCCGCTTGATCGCTGACGAAGAGGCTCGGGCCGGACGCGAGCACGCCGACGGGCTTCTTGAGCCCCGGGATGAAGTCGGTCTCCGCGCCGGCGAGATCGAGGCGCGCGACCGTGCCGACCTGGCCGTTCGCGGTCTTGACGAAGTACGAGTCGTACAGCGTCCCGTCGCTCGCGACGGTGAGGCCGATGCGGCGGCGCACCGGATCGAGGTTGGGCACGTTGCCCGTGGTCTTGTCGGGAGCGACGTAGACGACGTCACCGGCCGTGCCGAAGCCGAAGCGGGTAACGATGATCTTCCCGTCCTTCGTCTTCACGAGCTGGCCGAGTCCGGCGCCGTCCGGCGGCGCGGCAGGTAGATTGGCGAACAGCGCGACGCCGCCGCCGTCGGTCCACTGGAGGATGCGGTTGTTGTCGTCGTCCGCGATGTAGAGCGTCGCCGCGGCGCTGTCCCACCACAGGCCGTTGGGATCGCCGTCGAGCGGGATCGCCGTGGGCCCGCGATCGACCTTCACGCCCGGCTCGCCGCCCGTCCCGCTCGACGACGAGCTCGCCGCGCTCGAGGTGCTCGAGGCCTCCGACGTGCTGGCCGTGCTCGATGCGCTCGACGCGGTCGACGACGTGCTCGACGAGCCGCCCGCGCCGGTCGTCTCTGCGCCGCCGCAGGCGCCGCCCCCGCACACGGAGAGAAAGAGGACACCGAGCAGGGGGAAGATCCGCCTGGATCGGAGGGGAAGCGCCTTGTCGTGGTCAGGGAGCATGGGTCTCGTCCTCCTCGCGGCGGCGAGGGCTGATGCCGCTACAGGTAACAATAGGGAACATCGACCCCGTAATGGGTACAACCGGCGCGGTCAATCAATCCGCAAAATGGCGCGAGCGGGGTAGAGTGCGGCGATGCTGATCACGACCAAGGAGGTCGCCGCGCTGCTCCGGGTCCATCCGAAGCATGTCTACCGCCTGCTCAAGCGCGGGCTCCCCGCGCACCGGATCGGCGACGAGTGGCGCTTCGACGAGGCCGAGGTGCTGAGCTGGGGCCGCGGCGCGCCCGCTGATCCAGAGCGCGCGTCGGTCTCCGCGTCGAGCGCCGGCGACGCGCCGCCGCTGCTCGCCGGCAACGGCGACGCGCCGGTGGAGCTGATCCTCGACGAGCTCCGCCAGCACGGCGCCCCGCTCCTCGGGCTCGTGCAGGCGGATCACGCGACCGGGCTCGCTCTGCTCGAGCGCGGCACCGTGCTCCTCGCGGGCTGCCACGGAGAGGCCGCGCCGAGCGAGGCCGCGCGCGGCAAGCTCGCGTGGATTCACCTCGTCACGCGCGAGCTCGGCCTCGCCTTCCGCCGCGGGATGCGCCTGCGCCGGGTGTCCTCGATCGTCGGCCGCCACCTCGCCAGCCGCCCGCCCACCGCGGGGATCCGCCTCCGCCTCGACGAGGCGCTGCAACGCGACGGCATCGATCTGGACGAGGCGTACGCGCACGCGAAGCTCTACCGCTCGCACCGCGAGGCGGTGATGGCGGTGGTGCGCGGCGACGCGGAGATCGGCCTCGCGTCGCGCGGCTGGGCCACACGCGCGGGGCTCGGCTTCTTACCGCTCGTGGCCGAGGGCTACGGCCTGCTCCTCAACGCCGAGGCGCTGGGGGATCCGCGCGTGGTGGCGCTCTGCGAGGTGGCGCAAGGGGCGGCGTTCCGGCGGCGGCTCGCGCAGGAGAGCGGGTACGAGTCCCAGCGCGCGGGGGAGATTCGCTTCGGCGCGCGGAGATCTCCCCGGACCTGATCGGCGACTACCCGGCGACGCGCGCGTCAGCGCGAGCGAGCGAGCGAGCGCAGGCCAGGGACAGCCGAGCCTCGGCCGCGGCGATGCGCAACATTTGTGTTGCACATCGAAGAGCCGCGATCTAGATCTGCAACAGAAAGGTTGCACATTGCCATGACGAGCACCGATCGCATCGAGAAGCGAGTTGTCCTGCGCGCGCCGCGCTCCCGGGTGTGGCGCGCCCTCACCAGCGCGGAGGAGTTCGGCGCCTGGTTCGGCGTGAAGCTCGAGGGCGCCTTCGCCGAGGGCGCCGCCATCCGCGGGAACATCACCAACCCGGGCTACGAGCACCTGAAGATGGAGCTCCTGGTCCAGCGCATCGAGCCCGAGCGGGTCTTCTCTTTCCGGTGGCACCCCTACGCCGTCGACCCTGCCGTCGACTACACGAGCGAGCCGACGACGCTGGTGGAGCTCCAGATCGAGGAGGTCGCGGAGGGCACCTCGCTCACCATCGTCGAGTCGGGCTTCGACGCGATCCCTCTCGAGCGCCGCGCCGAGGCCTTCCGCATGAACGACGGGGGGTGGACTCAGCAGGTGCGGAACATCGAGCGCTATGTCGCGTAGCCACGGCGCGGCGGTGCGGCTCGACGAGGCGGCGCCGCTCTTCGCCGCGCTCGGCGACGAGACGCGCCTCCGCCTCGTCACCCGCCTCTGCGCCGAGGGCCCGCTCTCGATCGCGCGCCTGAGCGAGGGCTCCCCCATCACGCGCCAGGCGATCACCAGGCACCTCGAGTCGCTCGAGGGCGCGGGCCTCGTGCGCGGCACCCGGCAGGGCCGCGAGCACGTCTGGAAGGCAGCGCCGAAGCGCCTCGAGAAGGCGCGGCGCTGCCTCGATCAGATCTCCGAGCAATGGGACGCGGCTATCGACCGCTTGAAGGATCTCGTGGAGCGAGACCCCTGAAGGGCGAGCCGACCGCTCAGTTCCAGCAGTTCGCCGGCTGGTCGTTGATATACGTCCAGAAGCGCTTGGACTGGTCGTAGGGAGCGACGTTGACGTTATAGAGGTCGTTGAGGTTCCCGTAGGCCGTCCACTGCCAGCCTCCGTTCCCGTCGTGGTGCTCGCCCATCCGCCAGCCCACACCGAAGGTCGCGACGCACAGGTTGTTGGCGGCGGCGAGCGAGGTGAGGGCCGTCCCCGACACCGGAGGTGTCAGCCCGATGTTCCCTTTGGCCCACCCGTTGTAGAAGCTCGGGTTGAATCCATAGCTCCCCGACCCATCCTGGCGGATGCAGAGGATGGGTCGGGCCTGGGTGCACGGCGTGTCGCCGACGTAGGCGTTGCAGCTGGTGTTACAGCTGACGGTGTCCTGCCCTCGCGACGAGTCGTGGGAGACCTTTCGCCACGTCATACCCAGCTTGCCGGGCTTGACGTGCGGGAACCACACGATGACGCCGTCGTTGTCCTCCTGCCAGATGTTGATCCAGCCATATTTCGAGCGGACAAAGAACGTCTTCGGCTGCGGCGACTCGGGGTCGGCAGGAGCGTCGAAGTAGAGCGAGAGCTTGCCGTCGGCCCCCGGGCCCGGGTCGGCCTTGGGATCGTGGAAATCGATGGCCAGCGATTTCATGTAGGCGGCGCTCACGCCATTTTTGACAAAGGTCGCCACCACGGTGCTGGCGTCGTTGGCCTTCACCGCGGACGTGAACGCGAGGGCAGAGTCCGGCGCCTCGCTGATGTCCTGCAAGGCATCCCTGATGGAGGGCTCCAGCGCATCGTAGTCCTTGAAGTCGACGGTGATAGCGGCGCTCGTGCTGCCGATGGGTCCCTCGTTGTCGATGGCGTCCTCGCCGTCGCGCGCGCCGCCTTCGCTGAAGCAGCCGGCGACCAGGACCGCGCTCGAAACCAGAGCGCCCAGGCAAACATAGACTGTCTTCTTCATGATGGACTCCGTTGTCGGCAGGCGCGTTGAAGTGGCCTGTCGTGATAGGGTATCTGGATCGCCGCATGGCTCCGCAGCGCGGAGGTGTGAGGCGTCGGCGCCGAGCAGGAGAGAAAGCGCTGCTCCTCGGGGTTGCGGTCGGGCGTCCTCGCGGGGCTCGCCTGGCCGCGCTCCGGGTGTCGATTGAAGCTACGCGCGCGGGGCAGGGGGGTGGACGAAGAAAAGAAGAATCAATAGAGGATCTGGAGCTGCGTGTAGGCGGAGTTGCCGGCCGCGTCTTGCCATACCAGGAACGCGCGGCTGCTCGCGCCGATGTTCGTCGGCAGGCCGGTGAGCTTCACCGCGATCTTGCTGGTGGCCGCCTGGAGGATCGGCGCGGGGCCGGACGCGCTCCCGTAGGCGACGCCGTCGACGACGAGGAACAGGCTGGAGAGCGACAGCGCCGGATCGAGGTAGAGGATGACTGGAGCCGCGCTGTTGCTCAGATCGAGCATGCACCTCGGGCACGAGGGCCAGAGAGGTGCAGAGCTGACGTCGAGCGCGACGGCCTGGGTGAAGTGGCTTCCGAGCGGGGTCACGCTGGGCGCGACCTGCGCCACGCTCACCTGCATCTGGTTCGCGGCAGCGTAGTATGCCGTGAAGAGCGCCATCGTGCCCGCGGACATCGGCGGGTTCTGCGGATCTTTGGTCCCTTTGGGCTTGGTGTCGCCGCACTCGCCTGCGGGGAGGAGGCTCATCCCGAGCAGCGTCTGGCAGAGCGAGGCGCGGCGAACGAAGGCGCTGCCGGGCGCGACGCCCGGGGGCCGAGTCGCCTCGACGGCGGTGAAGCTGCTCGGATCCGCGCCCGAGCGGTGGAGTAGATCCATGACGTCGGCCGGCGCGAGATCGGGTGAATAGGCCCACGCTGTCGCGGCGATCGCGCTGGCGATCACCGTCGACACCGAGGTCCCCGAGAGCGAGTAAGGAGCATGCAAAGGCAGGATCCCCGCGGCCGCGACGACGGTGGAGTCATTCTCGTACGAGGAGCCGAGGAGCCCCGGCGCGACGAGCTGGGGGAGGCTCCCCGGCCGGTGCGGCGCGAGGGGCACGTCGCTGAAGTCCACGCCGCCGATGGGGTGCACGAGCGGATCGTAGACGCGCGCGGTCACGCTCGGGCGCAGGGGGAGGCCTGTCGTCGCTTTGTAGTAGCCCTCGAAGGAGGGAGTCCCCACGAGGATCCGCTTCGCGCAGTACGCGTCGTCCGGCGCGTCCCACTGCATGAAGCGCGCAGGGCAGATGAGGCCCCTGTGCCGGAGGGGAGGCGGCCCCCCGGTCTCGTTGCCGGACGCCGCGAGGACGAGCGCCCCATGGCAACGCGCGTAGACCACGGCGTCGTAGACGGCCTGAGAGGGAGAGTCGAGATCGCCCGAGCGGGCGATGTTGCAGTTCTTGCTGCTCGTCGATTTGACGTCCGCGGAGTGATCTTCCCACCCGAGGCTGAGGTTTATCACCAGCCGCGGCTCGGCGCCGTTCCCGCTCAGCACATCTCCCTTCCAGTCGTCGACGGCGCGCAGGATCGCTCGGGCGAGCTCGCTCCGTGTCCCGAACAGCCCACCAGCGTTGGGCTGCGAGTTCGAGTTCCCGTCGGGCATCGCCAGCACGGTCTCGGCGTGGACGGCGCAGGGGTAGCTCGATGTCTCTCCCTCCGGACAGCCGAGGTCGCGCCCGATGTACGAGAGGACTTCGCCGTGCTCGCCGAAGGGCAGAGAAGACGACTGGGCGAGGATCGGAGGGAGGGAGTTCAGCGTGGCCATGCCCGCGTTGGGGCCGACGCTGTCCGGCGCGTTGTCGACGACGGCGAGCCGCGTCGGGCGCAGCGGGGTGACGGGAGCGGGCAGGCGCGAGAGGCCCCCGGCGGCGGCGTGGATCCATCCGCGCTGCTCGTGCGCCAGGACGTCCTGGAGGGCAGAGGCGCTCTGCGGCACGACGACCGGGCAGTCCTCGGTGACGTTCTCGAGGTCGGGGTTGCCCAGGAGACTGGCTATCTCCGCGCTCGGCGGAGACGGCGGGGACGGCGCGGCGCCCGACCAGGCGAAGCGGCAGTACCGGAGCAGATCGTCCGGGAGGGGGCCGGCGGACGCGGAGAACAGAGGGTCGCTCGACCAGCTCGGCGAAGGCGCGAAGGCGCTGCAGCTCGCCGCGGGGACCTTCTTGATCGCGATCCAGCGCCTGCCCCCGCAGTCCAGCGCTTGAGTGAGCGGCTCGCCGCGAACGCCAAGCGCGCTGTCGCCGCCCGCGGATGACGCGGAGGAGATCGGATCACCGCTCGAGCAGGCCGCCGCCGTGAGCGATGCCAGCAGCGAGCAAGACAGCCAGCCGAGCCGGCCCCGCGAGCGGACGTATCCCATGGTTTCCCTTTGGCAAAGAGAGCTGCTCATCCCGCCCTTCCCCGGGAGTCGGCGGAGAGGCCCGGGACGACAGCTCTCGGGGATTGTCAGGGAGTACGCGCGGCGGGGGAGGGGGTGGACATCGTCACGGTCATTCTTCCCGCGGGCTCGAGGGATCAGGGCCCCGCTCGGCCCGAGCTCGCCACCATGGCGCGGAGCACGGCCCAGCGGAGCGCGGGATCCTGCGCCGCGAGGGCCGTTTGCGCGCGGGCCAGCGCGGCGGGGAGATCGGGTGTCGCGCCGAGCCCCTCGGACAGGCGCGCTCCGAGGCGCTCGACCACGTCGGCGTCGAGATCGGTGCGGGCCGCGACCGCGGAGAAGGTGCCTCTCACCAGCAGCGCCTGGGCGAGCCCGAGGCTGTCGACGCCCGCGTCGGTGCGCGCGGAGGAGCAGCCGAGGAGGACCGCATACGGGGGCACGCGCTCGAGATCGAGGATGTCGCGCGCCGTGAAGGGCCCGTCCGCGAGCGCGAGCGCGGCGTCGACGCCGTCGCGCCCCGCGAACGAGGCGTGGCCGGCGTAGTGGAGGAAGAAGACGTCGGGGCTGGTGACGGCCTTGCGGAAGGCGTCGCGGGTGGCCGCCTCGCCTTCGAGCACGGTGACGCGGAGGCCCTGCGCCTCGAGCGAGGCGCGCAGCGGCGCTACCGTCGCGCGGACGGCGGGGAGATCGCGCGCCGGGTCGGCCACGATCAGCGCGATGGGGGACGCGGGCCGGAGCGGCGTCGATCGCGGCGGCAGATCGAGGGTGTACGCGACGGGGAGGCGCGCGACGAGGGGGCGGCCGTCGAGCAGGGCGGCGTGCAGATCGATCTCGCGGAGCGCGCCGCCGGCCGGCAAGAGCAGGCGGTGCGCGGCGCGGATCGGCGCGGCGAAGGGGGCGATCCACGCGGCGAGGTCGCCCTCGCCCGCGGCGGGGATGCGCGCCCACGTGGCGTGATCGCCGAGCTCGGCGATGGCCGCGGGGCCCTCCGGGAGCGCCACCGCGGCGAGCAGGGCCACGCCGGGCGCGAGCTTCGGGGGCGCGGCGAGCGCGGCGTCGGGGCGATCGACGAGCGCGAGGTAGCGCGAGGCGCCGCTGCGGACGACGGCGAGCGCGTCGGCGGGGCGATCGCGGCGCAGGAGCGAGGCGGCGTGGAGGCGCACGGCGCGGGCGTGCTCGGCGAGGAAGCTGCCGCGGCCTTCGCCGAGCGGCGCGGCGCGCGCCCACGAGTCGAGGGCGCGCGCGGCGTCGTCGAAGGCGCGGTCCGCGCCCGCGGCGTCCTTCGACGCGTCGAGGGTGAGCGCGAGGCCGAGCGCGCCTTCGAAGGTGGCCTCGGCGAGGTGGTGACGCTCGCCGAGCGCGCGGACCTCGCCGTAATGAGCGCGCGCCGCGTCGAGGCGGCCGTCGGCGAGATCGGCCTCGGCGCGGACCTGCGCCCACCAGGCCGCGTCGAGGGGATCCGCTTGATTTTCAGCCTTCTCGGCGTCGTCGCAGGCCCGGCGCGCGCCGTCGCGATCGCCGGCCTCGAGCGAGGCGATCGCCAGGTTGGTGAGCACCCGGCCGGTGCCCACCGGGCAGCTCGCCCGCGCCACGCCGAGCGCCTCGCCGAGGAGCGCCGCGGCCCGCTTCGCGTCGCCGCCGGCGCCCGCGCGCGCGGCGCGGATCTCGATCCACGCCGCGTTGGTGCGGGCCTCCGCCGCGCGGCAGGAGCTGCCCTCGGGGAGGGCGATGCTGCGCACGCTCGCGAGCGCCTCGCGGTGGCGGCCGAGCGTCGAGAGCACGTCGTCCCGCAGCTCGCGTGCGGCGTCGCGGGTCACGGGGAGGCCGGCGCGATCGGCGGCGCGCACGGCCTCGCGCAGATCGGCGAGCGCGCCGCGGAGATCCCCGCGGGCGCGGCTGATCTGCGCGCGCATGTAGCGCAGGTCGGCGTCGCCCGCGGGCCAGGCCGCGAGGAGATCCGCGCTGTCTTCGAGGAGCCTGGCCGCGGCCTCGGCGTCGCGCTCCGACTCGAGCAGCACGTAGGCGAGCGCGAGCACGTCGTCGCTCGCGCCCACCGGATCCCGCGCGGCGCGGCCCGCGGCGATCGCCGCGCGAAAGAGCGACGCCGCCTCCGCCGGCCGCCCTCGCTGGAGCAGGATGCGCGCCTCGAGCCTCGTCCGCGGCAGCCCCGGCGGTGCCTCCGCGAGCTTGCGCGCGGCCTCGTCGAGCTTGCCCTCGGCCCGGAGCGCCGCCGCCTCCTCGACCTCGCGCGGGACGGCGACAGCGCCGCCGCGCAGCTCGATCGGGCGCCGGATCGCGCGCCACCCCGGCGCGGCGCGCGCGGGATCGCGGGCCAGCGCGGTGATGGCCGCCTCGTCGATCGCCGCGGCCGCGCGCGCCGTGACGACGACGAGATCGTAGGAGCCCGCGGGCGCGTCGGGGAACAGCTCCTCGCGCGATCCCTCGATCTGGATCGCGCGCCCCGGCGGCGGGCGAGCAGGGAGCGCGCGCGCCTTGTCGCCGGACACGAGGAACAAGCGCGCGACGATCTCCTCGGCGCCCGGCGTTGACGGCGTCAACGAAAGGCGCACGCGCGTCCCCATCGAGACGACGAGCGCGCGCGTCCCCGCGTCGGGCCCGAGCACCACCGCGTCCCCGCTCGCGGCGAGCGCGTACTCCGGCGGCGGCGAGGGGCGCCCGAGGAGGACGGCCGCCAGCGCGCCGCCCATCGCCGCGGCGAAGGCCAGGGCGATCCACGCCGGCCGAGGGCGCCGCCGGATCGGCGCCACCCTGGGCGCGCGGGCGCGCTCGATCAGCGCCTCTTCGCGGGCAGGATCGAGCGGGGAGGCCGCGATCAGCGCGTCGATCGCCTCGGGCGAGAGCTCCCCGCGCTCGAGCTCGGCCCAGCGTGGATCCTCGGCGTCGGCCGGGTGCCGAAGCTTGCGCCCGAGGGCCTCGACCAGCGCGTCACGCTCCTTCATCGCCGTCCTTCTTCCCATTACGCAGCGCCGCGGGGGGGGTGGACACGCCGCCGCTTTCGAGGTGCTCGCCGAGCTTGATCTTGAGCCGCTGGAGCTTCTTCTTCATCGCCTCCACCGCCCGCTCCTCGGCGGCGAGCCCGCGCAGCTCCAGGATCTCGGCGGCCGTGAGGTCGTGGAGGAGCGAGAGCAAGAGCTCCTCCCCCTCCTCGTGCTTGAAGCTCTGGAGCGCTCGCAGCAGATCCCGGTGCGCGAGGGCGACCAGCCCCGGCTCGGGCCCGGACGCCGGGACATCGAGCGTGAGCGCCCCGTCGCCGGCGAGGACGAACTGCCACGAGAGGCGCTGCTCCTTGCGCAGCCGCGAGAGGGTGCAGTTCTTCGCGGCCACGAACACGAGCTGCTCCGCGGTGCCCCGCGCCGGATCGACCTGATCGAGCACGCCCTTCTCGACCAGGTGCAGCCAGACATCGCCCAGGAAATCATCGATGTCCGCCCGGGTGCGGCCGCGCGCGAGGGTGATCCTCACCGCCGCGTTCACCACCCGGAGGAGGCGCCGATAGCGCTCGTTACGTTCGTCCTGACCCATCTCGCGCAGGCTTTTCGTCCATTGGACGCCAGGTTACCACCTTCCTGGTGTGCCCCCTCCGCCGACCGCGGGGCCTCGCGAGGTGAACGACCCGTCGCTGCTTCCGGCTGACTGAAGGCGAAGAGAGCGCGAGGCGAGGCGTTCGTGCCCTCCGTTCACAAGTCCTGGTCTCGCGCCGGGCATGGTCGCCGAGCTTCGCGGGGCCTAGCTTCTCGGCCACGAGATCGAAACAGGAGGACGAGATGGCGGTGTTCGCGCTCGGCTCCAACAGCCGTGTCCGCGGCAAGCGCGCGACCGAGCTCCTCGGCTGGGCGCCCAAGCGCCGTTCGATCACGGAGTGGATCGCTCGAGAGCTCGCTCCGCTGCCGTCCGATAGGCCAGCACGCCAATAGACAGCGGCGGCCTGCCGTGATCCCGGGAGAATGCCGAGGCTCGGATGGAACGGACGAGCCCAGGGGGCTTTCGATAGACGATCGAGGCCCCACGTACTCGGCATGAGCAACGTCGTCGATCGCATCTTCGAGACCCTCCGCGCCCACCGCATGACGACGATGTTCGGGAATCCCGGATCCACCGAGCTCCCGCTCCTGGCGAATTTTCCGGACGATTTCAAGTATATACTCGGCCTTCACGAGGGCGCGGTGACGGCGATGGCCATCGGACACGCCCTCGCGAGCAACAACGCCGCGGTCGTCAACCTCCATACGACCGCCGGGATGGGAAACGCGATGGGCATGATCACCAACGCCTGGCACGCCCAGGCGCCGCTGGTGATCACCGCGGGGCAGCAGGATCGGCGCATGATCCGCGCCGAGCCGCTCCTCTGGGGAAGACAGGTGGAGTTCGTCAGGCCTTATGTCAAATGGAGCGTCGAGCCGCATCGGGCCGTGGATGTCCCGGAGGCCATCGAGCGCGCGTATCACACCGCCATGACCGAGCCGCGAGGCCCGGTCTTCGTGTCCATTTGCATGGATGGCCTCGACGAGAAGTGCGCGCCTGTCGCCCCGCGGGAGGTCTCGTATTGTACAGCGCCGGATCCGGCGGCCATCGCCCGCGCCGCGTCCGTCCTCCAGAAGGGATCGCGCCTCGCCATCGTGGCCGGCGATCAGGCCGACGCCGCGGCCGCGACAGCCGATCTGGTGGCGCTCGCCGAGCGCCTGCGAGCCGCGGTGTTCCTCGCGCCCGAGTCTTCGCGCCACGGCTTTCCCGGGGATCACCCGCTCTACCAGGGGCAGCTGCCGCCGGCGATGGGGCCCCTCGCCAAGCGGCTCCAGCCCTATGACACGGTGCTCGTGGTCGGGGCGCCCGTCTTTCTCTATTATCCCTACGTCGCCGGTCCGGCGGTGCGCGCGGGCACCGAGCTCGTCCAGCTCACCAACGATCCTGCCATGGCGGCGCGCGCGCTCGTGGGGACGAGCGTGATTGGCAATGTGGCGATCGGCGTGCGGCAGATCCTCGATCGGGTGACGTCGCGGCCGCGCGTGGCGCCGCCGCGCTGGGATCCACCGGCGGTGAGCGCGCCGTCGACGCCGATGAAGCCCGACTTCGTGTATCGCGAGCTGGCCAGGGTCCTCCCCGCCGGGGCGATCCTCTGCGACGAGGCGCCGTCGTCCCAGCGCTTCTTGCTGGAGCAAGTGCGCCTCCACGAGCCAGGGAGCTTCTTCACGACAGCGAGCGGCACGCTCGGCTTCGCGCTGCCCGGCGCGATCGGAGTCGCCCTCGCGCGGCCGGATCGACCGGTCGTGGCGATCGTGGGCGACGGATCGATGCATTACGCCGTTCAGGCGCTCTGGACCGCGGCGCGCCACCGCGTCCCGGTCACGTTCGTGATCCTCGACAACCGCGAGTACGCAATCCTCAAGTCGTTCGAGAGGTTCTTGCACCTCCGCGGCGCGCCCGGGCTCGATGTGCCCGGCGTGGACTTCGAGGGTCTCGCCCGCGGCTACGGCGTCGCCCATCGCCGCGTCACCGCGCCCGACGCCGTCGCCTCGGAGCTCGCAGCGGCGTTTGCCTCGGGGGAGCCCAACGTGGTGGAGATCGAGATCGATCCCTGCGTTCCGAAGCTGCTCTGAACCTCGATCCGGATCCCGTTCGGATGGCCCATGACCTGATCACTCCGTCACGGTGGCCGGGATCGATCCTGATACTGAATGAGGCTGTCCGGGTAAATCCACGCCGACGCCGAGCAAGGCATCCTCGATCATCGCGCGATCGTACGGGAGAGAATCCATGCTCGGGGCCGCCGGGAAAGAGGCCTTGGCCATCTCCTCGAAGGCGGTCTGATCCGCGGCCTCGATCGCCTCGCAGCGCGCTCTCCCCTCCCGGCTCGAGCAGAGCGAGGCTCGCGCGTAGACCACGCAGCGAGACTTTGCTCGGGCCATGACCATGTCCTCGGCGCTCTCGACGGCGACGGGGCGGGGGCCGTGGGCGCGGTAGTCGGGCAGGAAGAGCCTGCGCTCTCCGGCGCGCAGGACGTTGACCATGACGCAGTCGCCGGGCAGCGCGGCGATCCGATCGCGCAGCCACGGGTACTCGAGCTGCTCGGTCGTGCGCGGCGTGAAGGCGGCGGTCTCGCGTACCGCGAAGAAGGCGAGGGCGAGGGCGACGATCGCCGCCGCGGGAGCGGCTCCGGCGCGCGCGATCAGCGCGGGGACGAGGGCGACGAGGCCGATCACAGGGAGCGCGAGGTAGAGGCTGTCGTAGCTCGCCTGGCAGAGGGCGCTCTTCGCAAAGATGTGGCGCGTGAGCAGGAGGAGCGCGAGGTGAGCGCCCGCGGCGATCACGATCCAGCGACGGCGCACGAGGGCGAGCGCGAGCAGCGTCGCGGCGGCGACGAGCGCCGGGACGACAGCGCCGAGGAGCCCGCCGGCGGAGCGGCCATGGCGTGTGCTCTCGGCGAAGCGCGCGACGATGCCCGCGCCGCTGGTCGCGGCGATGGTGAGCGCGACGAGGAGCGCCGCGCTCGCGCCGAGGGCGAGGCGAGCGGAGCGCGCGCGCGAGCGCGGCCCCGCCGCGAGGACAGCGAGCGGAGCCAGCGCGAGGGGACCCCACCCGACCGGATGGATCCGCGCGGCCTGCGCAGCGAGGAGCGCCCCCGCGAGGGCGAGGAGCGCGGAGCGCAGGCGGGCGCGCGCGGGATCGCTCGCCGCGAGGACGAGGAGGAGCTGCGCGCCGAGGGTCAGCGCGATCAGCGAGGGGAAGTACGACTCGGTGGCGGCGCCGCGGACGGCGACGGCGTCGAGCGCGATCACCACAGCGGACACGAGGGCGGGGCGGCGCTCGATCCCGCAGGCCCGCGCGAGGGCGAAGGCGAGCGGCGAGGCGAGCGCCGAGAGCGCGGCGTTGAGGGCGAAGATCGCGCGGTCCGGCGCCGCGGCGAAGAGGCGCGCCGGGAGCGAGAAGAGCTCGCGGTAACCCGGCCCGTAGCTGTCGAGCAGCGCGGGCTCCGCGAGCGCGGCGCGGATCCACAGCGGGCCCTGTCCGTTGACGTGGAGCGGGCCCCACAGACCGAACGCGAGGCGGAGCGCGAGGGCCGCCGCGAAGAGCGCGAGCGCCGCGCGACGATCGAAGCGCGAGGCCGCGGGCGCGCGGGGAGCGACGACGCGCGCGGCGATCCCCAGCAGCGCGGCGAGGGCGAGCAGCGTCGGCGCGCGCGCGCTGCCGGGGATCGAGGCGTCCTCGGGCGGCGTGTCCCCGATCCCGACCTCCGCCTCGTGGGCTGCGACCCAGGCGGTGAGCGCTTCGAAGGCTCCGCGCTGCGGCGCGGGGAGATCGAGGTAGTCGGCGATCTCCACGATCGGCGCTGTCCCGAGGCGTCCGGCGCGACGAAACGCGGGGTGATGCGGCCCGGTGATCTCGACGTCGATCGGGACAGCGCCGCGCGGCCGGAGGCGGATCACGACGGCGCCGGGGCGGCAGGCGGTCGCCTCGGCGGGGATCTCGATCGCGGCGGACAGGCGCGCCGTCCAGGCGATCACCGAGGCCGCGCACGTCGCCGGCGGGGCGAGCGGGCTCGCGGCGGCGGGCGCGGCGAAGGCGAGCGCGACGAGCGAGGCGACGAGGAGCGCGAGCGCGGGGAGAGCGCGAGCGCGGGGGGCTGTTCGCTGAGACAAGGATCCTCGCCGCAAGGATCGCCCTGCGGCGCGCGGCGGCACAGAGGAAAATCCTCGATCGCAGCGAGCCGGGGACGACGGTGGTCGCGCCGACGCGCCCGCGGCGCCGCAGGATCCGCTTCAGACGAGGAGGTGCCCGAACCGCTTGGTCGACAGCAGCGCGTCGGTGAACGCCGCCGCGTCGCGCGGGCGCTTGAGATTCAGCAGATCGGGCTTGCAGAGGTCGTGGGGCATGAGGCCGTCGATCGAGTGCTTCAGCCTGTCGAAGGCCGCCCGATCCCGCTTCCGCAGCGCCTCCTGGCGCTCGAACACCGCGAGCACCGCCTCGCGCCAGCCGGCGACATAGGCAGAGGCCCGCGGATCGCTCCGGTGCTTGGCCGCGAGCAGGACCACACTCTGCTCCTTGATGTCGCGGACTTGCCGATTACCGCCGATCAGATCGTAGACGATGAGCTGGATGGTCGCGGCGGTGCCCCCGTCCGGGAGGACGCGGATCACGGGCAAGGCCTCGCCGGTCTCGTAGTCCGTCGCGGAGTGGGCCAGCACGAGGGCGAAGTCCTCGCTCTGGATGGGGAACGCGGCGTGGAGCGAGTCGATGAAGGTCATGCGGGTGCGAGGACGATACGCCAGGGCTCCGCGTCGGTGGAAGAGGCCAATGCCTCAAGCATCCGGCAGATCCCAGACCTCGATCGTGCCCTTGGCCTCCGGCGAGCCCGTCATGGCCTGTCGACCGTCGGCGGACAGCGCGACCGCGGAGGCGCTCGTGCCGAGGGACGCGAGCTGAGCGCCCGTCGCGCCGTCGAACACGGTGTGTAACCCGCTGACGAGGACGGCGCGCCCGTCCGCGGACCACGCGGCCGATGACGCCATGGAGTTGCGACCGAAGCGGGCATCCCAGCGCTGCGTGCCCTGGGCGTCGAAGGCGGAGAGGCGGCCCGTCGAAGTCCACACGAGCAGATCGCCCTGGGGTGAGAAGGCGAGTGGAGAGGCACCGCGCAGCTCCGTTTCCCAGCGAAGCTCGAGGCTCGGCACGGCGAAGACCTGGATTTTCCCGGCGACCCCTACGGCGAGCGCTTCGTCGTGAAGGGCGACGCCGCTCATGCGGACGCACGGCGCCGCCGACTCGCGTATCAGCCGCTCGTAGAAGGGCTCGATTGGCCCGACGTCGAACGAGGGTATCCGCGCCATGCGGCTGCCCTCGGCGTTGCAGAGCCAGACATAGTGAGCGAGCTTGAGGGGGACAAAGCCCAGGAGCGCGAGGTGGGCGCCGTTCGGCGCGCCGACGACCGAGATCACGCCCGGGAAGTCGTCGATGCTGTAGTCCGACACGCCCGGGCGC
>FSTQ01000386.1_pt1 | contig 18173 bp, 10 predicted proteins | sample 1637281 | NCBI WGS metagenome assembly FSTQ01 (sample SAMEA3914818, study PRJEB12502) | metagenome | biome: forest; material: soil | place: Canada | collected 2010-06-26 | depth 0.1 m
CGATCTCCGCGGCGGTGAGCGTGCCGTCGTGATCGGCGTCGAGCCCCGCCACCAGCGTGATCACGTCGCGCCGCGCGAAGGTGAGCTGCGCAGTGACGCTCGCGCCCGCGAGCGCGTAGTCGCCCCGCGAGAGGCCGACCTCGTGCGCCCGCGCCGGCCGCGCCGCGAGGATCACGAGGAGAGCTGCGAGGAGCGTGAGCGCGATGCGCGCGATGATTGTGTTGGGTGCGTTGGGCGATCGATTCATCCGGATCAAAGGCTGCCGGCGCTCTTCTCCGGCGGAGCGAGCTTAGCGGCCTCCGCCGCCCCGGTGCGATCGAAGGAAGGGTTGAGGCGCAAGGCCTCGCGCACCAGCCGCTCGCCCGCCGGCTTGTCGCCCGCGGCGATGCGGATCGCGCCCGCGTGGTAGAGCAGGCGCGCGTCCTTCGTGCCGAGGGCCATGGCCTTGTCGCTGGCGATCCTCGCCTGCGCGAGGTCGCCCTTGCGGTAGAGCGCCCAGGCGAGCGCGTCCTCGGTGTAGATGTCGTCGCGCACCTTCTTCTCCGCCGCGGCGAGGCTCACCGCCTCGTCGTGATCGCGGTCCTTGGTGGAGAAGAACTGCGAGAGCGTGCGGCCGTCCATGCGGCGGCCGTTCTTGATCAGCGAGGCCCGCGCCTCCTCCGCGCCCTTGGCGTCGCCCGCGGCCTCGCGCGCGTCGCCGAGCAGCCAGCCGGTCTCGACGAGCGGGCTCTGCTTGTACGCCGCGGCGAAGCGCTCCGCCGCCCGCGCGAAATCGCCGCTGGCCATCGCCGCGCGGCCTCGGCCCACGAGGGCCGGCGGGTAGTCGGAGCAGGCCTTGAGCGCGTCCTCGAAGCCGGCGTCGGCGCCGCCCGCGTCGCCCTCGTGCCAGAAGATCATCGCCGCCTGCACCAGCGCCCAGCAGCGCGGCTCGGTGTCGCGCGGATCGCGCCCCGAGTCGACCGCGAGGCGCGCGCTCTCCTTGGCCCCCTTCACGTCTCCGCGCAGCCACTGCAGGTACGAAGCGCGGATGTACGAGGGCAAGTTGGGCTTGAGCTCCCCCATCTTCTGCGTGGCCGTGAGCGCCTCGTCGTAGCGGCCGAGCTCGACCGTCGCGTCGCTGAGCGTGCCGAGCGCCATGAGATCGTCCGGCGACTTCGCCAGGATCTGCGCCGCGAGATCGCGCGCGTCGTCGAACTTGTGATCGTTGAGGAGCACGAGCCCGACGAGGTTCGTCGCCGCGCGATCGCTCGGCGCGGCGTCCTGCGCGAGATCGGCGCAGGCCTTGGCGTTGAGGTAATAGCCGGGATCCGAGGCCTCGCGCGCCTTGCGGACCCAGGCGCGCCCGAGCTCGACCCAGGGCTCGGGCCGGCCCTTGAGCTTCTCGGTCACGCCCTGGAGGCGGGTGATCTCGCGATCGATCGCCGTGGGCTCGGCGGCCTTGGCCAGCGCGAGGCGGCGCGCGATCGAGAGCGGCGAGTCGCCCTCGATCTTCGCGCCCTCGATCGACGCCGCCGCGGCGGGGCTCGATCCGGTGGGCGGCGCCGCGCTCTGGCACGAAGCGAGCGCGACAGTGAAGAAGAGCAAGGCCGATCGAAGGGACTCAGGCATCGAGCGACTCTACGCTCGAATCGCCCTCGCAGTTGCGCGCGCGACGCCTCCGCGCTGAGTTAGGATGCGGGCCGCATGACGCTCTTCGCAACTCCTTCGCCCGGCCGTGATCGACGCGCGCAGCGGCCCTTCGCGCTCGCGCTGATCGGGCTCACCGCGGCCCTCACCGCGGGCGCGTGCTCGAAGGCCGACGGCCCCGCGACGAGCGCGAGCTCCGCTCCCTCGGCGACCGCCGCCGCGACAGCGATCGCCTCGACGCCGATCGCCGCGACGACCACGCCGCGCGCGCCCGACACCGAAGCGCGCCCGGTCTACCCCGCCGCGCCGGGCCCGCCCGATCCGCAGGCTCAGCGCTTCTGCGCCGCGATCCAGGCCCTGCCGCAGGAGCGCAAGGCCGCCTGCTGCGCCGACTCGCCCACCGGCAACGCGCCCGTCGAGGCGTGCGTGCGGACGCTGAGCTACGCCCTCGCCGATCACGCCGTCACCATCGAGCCCGCCGCGCTCGACGCGTGCGTCGCCGCGATGACCCAGGCCACGCTCGGCTGCGACTGGGTCACGCCCTTCTCGCTCGCGATCCCGCCGGCCTGCGCGACGCTCTTGAAGGGGAAAATCCCCGAGAACGAGCGCTGTCGATCCTCGCTCGAGTGCGCGTCGGGGCTGCGCTGCCAGGGCCTCTCGGCGACGGACATCGGCGCCTGCGGTCCGCCGCGCGCGGCGCGCTTCCAGTGCGGCGTCGGCACCGACATGCTCGCCGCCTACACCCGGCAGGACGCCGTCGATCGCGATCACCCCGAGTGCGCCGGCCACTGCGCGCGCGGCCAATGCGAGGACGCCATCGCCGTCGGCGCGGCGTGCAAGAGCGACTCGCAGTGCGGGAGAAACCGCTGCTTCTCCGGCAAATGCGCCGCTGATCCGCTCCCGCCTCTCGGCGCCGCGTGCCCCGCGGGCGTGTGCGCTCCGGGCGCCGGCTGCGTCAACGGCACCTGCGTCGCCCCGAAGGCAGAAGGAGCCGTGTGCTCCTCGCACGCGGAGTGTCGTGGCCAGTGCGTGCCGGGAGACGCAGGCGCCACAGGCACGTGCGCCAAGCGCTGCCCCTCCTTCGCGCTGCCGTCGCGCGGGCCGGTGCGCAAGCGCTGATGGCCTGTCTCGAAACATCCCTCTTCTCCAGCCCTGCTCTCCATCGCTGGAGAAGAGAGCTGGAGAAGAGTGACAATCAGCTCAAGGGAACGTGTTCACGGGGCGCGGGTTGGCCGAGCGGCCCTCCCACGGCGCAGCCAGGTACGGGAAGCCCGCCTTGAAGGCGACCTCGTTGGCCGTCGGCCCGTCCGGGATCCCGGTGGGGAGCGGAGTCCCCGCGTTGAGCGTACAGAGCAGGAGCTTGAGCTCCACGTCGACCACGTCCTCGGTGAGGAGGCGGCCGTTGGGGAAGCCCGACTTCTGCCCGAGATCGACGCGGAGCACGTCGCCGATCGAGCTGATCTTCTCCGCGCCGGTGTGATCCGGCAGGTTGATGATCGGCACGAGGTCGGCGAGGCGACCCGAGGCGAGGGTCTCGACCGAGCCGCCGGGCGGGATGCACCCGTTGAGCGCCGCGCCCGCCGCGTAGAACCCGACCGCTTCGGCGTCGCGGACGATGATCGGTTTGTCGAAGTACTGCGCGTAGAGCGGCGCGTCGTCGGCGGGCGTGTGGCGGTTCCAGGCGTCCTTGTCCTGGAGGCCAATCACCGCCTCGTTGATCAGGGGCAAGCCCAGGCGAGAGACCTGGCGCCAGCCGCCGTAGTGATCCTCGCTCCCGTCCTTGCGGACGATGCTCGACTGCTGCCGGCTGGCCGAGGCCCAGACACCAACCGTCTGCGCGGCGTGCGCGCCCGCGACCGGCTTGGCGCCGCCGTTGGCGGTAGCGAGCGGGATCTCGAGGACGATCGCGTGAACGTTCATGTACTTGAGGCTATCGCGCGCCGGCAGCTGCGTCGGGTTAGCGACCGGGCGGAGCTGCGCGAGATCGAAGACGCCGCCGAGATCGACGAAGAAGGGATCGTCGCGCGGGCCCGCGAAGGCGAAGCCGCCGCCATCCATCTTGGCGGTGAACGAGGTCGCCGCGTCGTCGACGAAGAACTGCTCGTAGGTCTTTCCACCCGGGATCGCGTAAGCGACAGTGTTGGTCATCGGTCCGACGTTGGGCGGCGTGACCTTGCCCTTGGCGACGACGACGACCGGCTTCTTGCCCGGCTCCACCATCGTCACGCTGTAGGTCTGATTGAAGGCGCCTCCGCCGGAGAGCTGGCCGAAGAACTCGCGGCCGCCGGCAGGAGCCTTCTCGTTCAGCATCGGATCGTGGCGAACGACAGGGGCCGTCGTGAACCGGATCTGGTACGTGAGCGCGTCGGCGAGGCTGCTCGCGCCGCGCGTGAGGTGCACCTCGTAGAGCACGTCGTCGGAGAACCGCGCCCAGTTCGGCCCGCCCTCGGGCAGCTCGAGGCCGATGTAGTTGGCGACGACGACGAGGTTCTCGCCTTGAACCCAGGCGTAGGTGTCGGTGTTGTCGGCCGCCGGATCGGCGGAGATCGCCGGAGCTTCACGGTGGCTCGAGGCCAGCGCGAGGCCGGGAGACAGGAGGGCTCCGAGGCCGGTCAGGGCGGCGCTCATCCACAGGGTACGCTTCATCATGGTGTGCTTTGCTCCAGGTGCCTTGTGGTAAATCATTTGATAACGAAGACCTTGCCGCCGCTCGCCCCAGCCGTGCTGTCGACGAAGGTGAAGACGTTCGCGGTCTTGGCGCGGTGCAGGCCGGCCGCCTCGGTGAAGGTGCCGAGCTCGGTGGCGAACGCCGCGGCCGACGACTTCTCCGTGATGTCGACGACCGTCACGCGATCGGTCAGCGTCGCCGGATCGAAGCTCGAGACATAGAGCGACTTCTCGTCGAGCGAGAGCGCGATGCCCGAGGGGTAACCCACGCGCACGTCGTCAATCAGGATCGTGGGCTCGCCGCCGGCCTTCAGCACCAGGATCTGCCCGCTGCCTTTCGCCGAAGACGTGGTGTCCGTCAGGTAGATATTGCCGTCCTTGGCGACAGCGATGCCGCTCGGATCCTTGAGCATGCTGCCGGCATAGATCTTCGTCACGGCGCCGCCGCTCGCGGGGATCGAGAAGACTCCGCGGAACCCGCCGGCCGTGGCCTCGGTGCCCGTGAAGTAGATGGTGTCTTTGCCGCCCACGTCGACGACAGCCAGGCTGTGCGGCGTGGTGCCGTCGGTGCCCATGATCAGCTTGGGCGCGCTGCCGTCGATGGCCATGGAGTAGATCGCGCCGAGATCGGCGGAGCCCGCCGCCGCGTCGGCGATGTAGAGCTGCTCTCCATCGGTGCTGACCTCGATGCCAAACGGAGCAGCGAAGGGGTTCGCCGGGTCGCCCACCGTCGTCGGGTAAAGGGCCACCGCCTTGGGCGCGGCGCCGTCGATCGATGCCTTGTAGACGCCGAGGCCATTGGCTCCATCCGCCGTGAAGTAGGCCTGCGCGCCGGTCGCGCTCGGGACGGCGTCGAACGGCCGATGAATGTCGACCGAGAGCCCGATGGCCAGATCGATCGGGCCGCCGGTGCTGGTCGTGGTGGTCGCGCCGCCCGCGCCGCCCGCGCCGCCGTTGCTGCTGGTGGTCGTCGTCGTCGGTGATCCTCCCCCAGGACCGGAGGTCGTCGAGGCCGTCGTCGAGTCCGAGCCACAGCCCGCGATGGCCCCTCCCGCGAGGAGCGCGCCGCCCGCAGCCAGCGGCCCAGCCCTGTACCAGAAGCGTTTTAGCCTTCTATCGATCATATTCTACCTCCGTGATCATCCACGATCGTTGTGCGCCACCACCCCGATCAAGGCCATTGGAACGAGGCCGTGCGCGAGGCGTGGGGACGCGAGAACGTCTACGCTTCGATTGGCTCTCCGGTTGCACGAACCGAATCAAAACCTGGCTGTGTAGCGCCTGACGCAGGACGAATACACAAAACCGCCATCGCGCCTCACTCCTCGCCTCGATGACAGGAACCTGGCGTGTGTCCTCGCGCCTTTCGCGGCGCGGCTTTCCAGTGCTACAGGGCGTTTGCACCCCCGCGCCGATGGCTTTTTTCCAGCCTCTCAGCGCTTGGCGCAGGCGTTGGTGACGATGCCTCGAAGCATCTCCGACGCGTGGGGCTTGTTCACGCCTTCGGTGCCGAGCCGACACGCCTCCTCGCGTGAGCCCGCGGCGATCGCCGCCAGCACCGCGAGCTCGTAGGCCTTGCCATTGTTACGTATCGTGAGGTTCGTTCTGGCGAGCGCCAAGGCCTTGACGGGATCTCTCCCCTCGTCGAGCCAGAACCACCCAGCATGATCGGAGAAGGCCTCGGGGTGCTTGTCGACGAGCTCGTCGTAGCGACTCCGCACGTGCGCGAGGTGCCTTTCGGCCTCGGCGCTCTCCCCTTTATCGCGGAGGCGCTGGCTCAGCACCAGCTCGAACTCGGGATCGTCGGATGTGGCCACCACGGGAGTCAAGAGCTCGATCGCCCGCGCCGGAGGCTCGAGCAGCGCCAGGTGCGAAGCCGCGTGCGCATAGACAGGCAATCTCTCCCGCGCGGCGGTGTAGAAGGCCTTGGCCCGCGGCGTGAGGCCGGCGCGCTCCCATATCACCCCTTCTTGAAAGAGGCTCCAGGCGACGGGGAACGGATAGACGTTGTGGTACGACGCCCGCGCCTGATGAAACATCCTCCCCGCTTCCTCGTAGCGGCCGAGCTCGCCGAGGAGGATCGCCTCGGCGCTCAGGGTGGTGATCCCGGCGTCAGCCTCGGTCGCGGCGCGGCGCAGCGCGAGCGCGCCGTCGAGATCCCCGCGGGCCTGGAGGATCGAGGCCCGCGCGCTGCGTGTCGCCGCCGGCTTCACGCCGCGCCGCTCGGCCTCGTCGAGATCGGCCAGCGCTCCCGGGAAGAGGTGGAGCGTCGAGCGCGCCGCGGCGCGGGCGACATACGCTTGCGCCGCCTCCGGCGCGTCGCGCACGGCGGCCTCGGTCAGCTCGAGCGCGCGCTCGTAGTCGGTGATCTTTGCGGTGTAGAGCCCGCGAAAGCCGAGGAGATCCGCGAGCGCGATCCGCGTCGCCGTGCGCCGGGGATCGCCCGCGAGCTCCTGCTCGACGACGCGGATCTGGCCGTTGAGGTTGCTGAAGGCGATCCCACCGTCGGTGGTCGAGACCTCGTGTTGATCGGGCGGTGATACGGTATCACGCGCCTCGCCGCCGGCGTCCGCAGCCGCGGGTGCGCTCTTTCGAGGCGAGCACGCCGAGAGCACAAAAAACGACAGGGCTCCCACGAGGAGAGCCCTGATCGGGGTAGCGCGGAGCCGCTCGTTCACGGGCGACTCCAGAGCTTCTCAGTGCGGGGCCGCGAGGTACGGGAACGCCGTCCCCTTGGTGTCCGCGTCGGCAGCGACGCCGTCGCCCGCCACGATCTTCGTCACGTCGCCGGTGGCCAGCACCGTGAAGCTCACGTCGATGACGTCGTAATCGAGCTTGCGACCACCGCAGTCGGTGTTCGGGAACTTCATGGTCGCGTTGGCCTCCACGGCGAGGTACGTCGTGCAGGCCGCGGACGAGGTGTCGAGGACGATGCGATCGTTGGCGAGCGCGCCGGCGAGGCCCTCGTAGCGCTTGGCATCCAGCGTCGCCGCGGCGAGGAGCTGGTTCCCGCACACGGTGTCGAGGCTGTCGAGGACCGCGAGGTTCGCCGAGAACTCCTTGACGTTGGACGTCCACTTCGAAGGATCAGAGTCCTTGTTGTAGTCGTCCTTGGCCTTGCCCTGCGTCGCCAGGTCGGCGTCGAAGACGTGGTTGAGCGCGGCGTTGATCGCCGGCCGCCCGAAGCGGTCAATCTGCGCGCCGAGCTTCGGCGCAGCGGGGAAGTTGCTGCCGCCGCCCGTGCCCGAAGCGGAGCTGGTGTCGCCGGTGCTCGAGGAGGTGCTGCCGCCGCCGCCGGTGGCGCTGTCGCTGCCGCAACCCTGGAGGGCCGCGACAGAGATGAGAGAGGTCGCGAGGAAGGCGAGATAAAGCTTGGTATTCATGTGATCACCCTCCCACGTTGGTGCTGGCCCAGGCGCTCAGGATCGGGCCGCCCTCTTCGAGCAGCTTCTTGTCGATCGAGATCACGATGGAGAGGACGTTCTTGCCAGCGAAGGAGTCCTTGGCCGGGCCGCCGGGCGGCACGGAGGCTGGGTCGGTGCTGAGCTTCCCCAGGAGAGCATCCGAGGTGGCCTTGGGGAGCGCCGGGCAACCGGCGGCGTCGAGCACCAGCATCTTGCTCTCGATGGCGGCCTCGACCGTGGTGACGGTGTCCTTGAAGCCGGCGATGTTGAAGAAGAAGGGATCGTCGCGGGGACCGGCGAAGACCTTGACCTTCTTGTCGGCGCTCTCGAGGCCGGTTGTGGCGCTCGCGTTGCCTGTCACGTAGCCATTCTCGCCGACCCAGCAGGTGATCGTCTGCGCGGCGTCGAAGGTGCAGATGATGTCGGACTTCACCCCGACGGAGCCGAACGCTGCGGCGCGCTCGGTGTGGATGACATACTGCACCTTGTCCGAGAACTTGGCGTCTTTGGCGGCGTCGGGCATGACGTCGAGCGCGAAGACCACGTTGCCGCCGTCGGTCCAGGCGTACAGATCCGTGATGTCGGCTGCCAGATCGGCGGACGCGCCGGGCGAGTCGGAGTGATCGGCCGCTACGGCCCACGACGCGGCGCTGAGGACGGAGAGCGCGAGCGCTCCCTTTAACCAAGTCATTCTCTTCATGAGCTCCCTCCTTCGGCATAGCTGATGCCTTTGGCCGCGCTGGACATATCGCGCCGCCGCAGGGGCAGTCAGCCGGGCCGAGCCTACGCCCGCCCCCGGCGGCCGGTCGCAAAATTCGTCACCGAGCCCCCGCCCAAATCGACGATGCGTATGGATAATAACCGAACGTATTCAATGTGTTACGATTGAGTGAAGAGGTGCTACGGGCGTGTCACCTCTCCACTGCTCCGTGACACGAAGGAAGATCGACCTCCGCGCCGAGTCGGCTTATAAGGGGCTCATGTTCGACGTCGCCCGATCGATCTACGCTGACACGCTGGCCGAGATCCGCGCTGCGGGCCTCTACAAGGAAGAGCGCGTGATCACCTCGCCTCAAGGCGCGGCGATCCGCACCGCTTCGGGGCAGAGCGTGCTCAACTTCTGCGCCAACAACTACCTCGGCCTCTCCTCGCACCCCGAGGTCATGCAGGCCGCGCACGCCGCGCTCGAGAGCCACGGGTTCGGCATGTCGAGCGTGCGCTTCATCTGCGGCACGCAGGACGTGCACAAGCAGCTCGAGGGCACGATCTCGCGCTTCTTCGGGATGGATGACGCCATCCTCTACTCATCGTGCTTCGACGCCAACGGCGGCCTCTTCGAGACGCTGCTCGGCGAGGACGACGCGATCATCTCCGACGCGCTCAACCACGCCTCGATCATCGACGGCGTCCGCCTCTGCAAGGCAGAGCGGCACCGCTACCCCAACGGGGACATGGCCGCGCTCGAAGAGGCCCTGCGCAAGACCCAGGGCAAGCGCCTGCGGATGATCGCCACCGACGGCGTGTTCTCGATGGACGGCTACCTGGCCCAGCTCGACACCATCTGCGACCTCGCCGATAAATACCGAGCGATGGTGATGGTCGACGACTCCCACGCGACCGGCTTCATCGGCCCCACCGGCCGCGGCACACCCGAGGAGAGCGGCGTGCTCCACCGCGTCGACGTGCTCACCTCGACCCTGGGCAAGGCGCTCGGCGGCGCCAGCGGCGGCTTCACCGCAGGTCGCCGCGAGATCATCGAGCTGCTCCGCCAGCGCTCGCGCCCGTACCTGTTCTCCAACTCGCTCGCCCCGAGCATCGTCGGCGCCTCCATCGCCGTGCTCGAGCTGCTCGACCGCGACCCCGCGCCGCGGCAGCGCGTGATGGAGAATGCGCGTCGTTTCCGCGAAGGAATGATGTCAGCCGGCTTCACCATCAAGGCCGGTATCCACCCGATCGTCCCGATCATGATCGGCGACGCCAAGCTCGCTTCGGACATGGCCCGAGCGATGCTGGGCGAGGGCATCTACGTGATCGGCTTCTCGTACCCGGTCGTGCCCAAGGGCGAGGCGAGGATCCGCGTGCAGCTGAGCGCGGGCCACGCGCCGGAGCACGTGGAGCAGGCGATCGCGGCGTTCACCAAGGTGGGCAAAGCGATGGGCGTCATCAGCTGAAGCGAGCTCGGGGGGGCAGGTGATCGCCGGGGCGGCGGTGGCGCAGGAGGGGAGCGCCGCCGCCGCTTGCAGGGCTGCTCGGTGCCGATCCCGAGTCCAACCTTGGCTGACGCGGGTCTGTCAGGTCGCGTGTAATAGCCGTGTAATGTACGCCGTCCGCGCGGTCGAGTAGCCACGAGCGACGAGGCGAGCTTTCGCAAACTCCACCAGGTGCCATTGTTTTGACGCAGTGGCGCAGCGAAATGGCGCCTTGCCTTCTCTTCTGCACCACACGATTGAGCTCGGACGTGATGCGAATTGCCTGGTGGATGTGTGGTTCAGACAGGGATTGGGGCGAGCGTAATCCTGTGAAATCGAAAAAATCTTACTTGAGACTGTCTGGCCCGCGAGACATGTCTCTCCAGAGTGTCTGGCCCGCGAGACATATCTCTCCAGACTGTCTGGCGGCGGCGAGACGATCGCGCCACTGCCACAGGCGATGGTCGACGAAACGCTGCTACGACGGTGCCTCGATAGCGGCACGGTCGTTGCTATTGCCTCTCCCGATGAGAACAGATCCTCACTACGTAGCCGTTGAAGAGGGCTTCATGACAGCGCCTTCTCCTGCGTGATAGAGCCTGTTCGTGAGTAATCTAGGCTTAGCTTTTGAAACGGCGTGCACGGGTTCACGCCACCTGGTGACTGTCATGGCGTGAGACGACGGCTCCAAGACCGTGAGCGGGTCCATGCGAGTTGTTTACAATTTGTGCCAGTAACTGGCCTGCCGCTTCGCCTTCGATCGATTTCGATGCTCCAACATCGTGTCGACGCGGAGGACGTAGGCGGCAGTTTCAGCGCGTGAGTATGAAATGAACATCAATTTGAAGCGAAGTATTGTTGCGCGAGCGGTGATTGCTGCGGCCGTGCTCCTGGTTGCGGGCTCGGCGAGCGGCGATGGGGGAGGGGATGTCGACCCTCGAACCGCGCCGCCGCTGCCAACGCCAATCACTCTGCCGACAGCCCCGGTGGTCGCCGCGCCGGAGGGATCGGGCAGCTACTTGCCAGGCTCCTGGGATGTGACGCCGTCCGGCGCGTTCACCTATTCCATACCGCTGGAGGTGCCTGAAGGGCGCAACGGGATGCAACCAGCCCTCTCCTTGAGCTATTCGGGGGGTAGAGGCAATGGCCTCCTCGGAGCGGGCTGGTCGTTGTCGGGGCTGTCGACCGTCACACGCTGCGACAAGACGCTGGCGACCGAGGGAGCCGTCGACGGCGTCGACTACTCCGACTTCACGACGGACGACAATGGCTCCGTCGATCGCTTTTGCCTGGACGGCCAGAAGCTCGTCGCGGTCGGTGGGATCGACCAAGGCGACGGCAGCTACGGCAGGATCGACACCGAGTACCGGACAGAGAGCGACATATTTGCTCGGATCATCTCGACGGGCTCCAGCGTCAATGAGCCGCTCGGGCCAGACAAGTTCATTGTCTACCTGAAGAGCGGCGTCATTCGCGAGTATGTCAAGCGGTATGGGATGCGCGAGCAATCCAGCGTGTTGCTCTACAACGGGGACGTGACCGACAGCACCGTGCACCTCGGCTATTTCCCGGTCGCGTGGGTCCTGAGCACGGAGCGTGACCGATCCGGCAACGAAGTCCGCTACAGCTACCTGGGCGCCAACAACGATCCCGAGACCAGGTATCTGCCAAGCCAGATCAGCTACACCTACAACACCCAGGGTCCGGCGGACGCGCAGCAGGCCCAACGCTTCGTCGACTTCCATTATCAGGAGCGGCCCGACCCCGAGTTCTCCTGGAAGAGTGGAGTGTACACCCGATCGACGCGGCGCCTCCTGTCCATCTCCATGAGCGCCCCCAACCCTGCCGTGGTGGCCAAGGTCTGGGAGTACAAATTCGGCTACAGAGCCGGCAGCGGGAGCGGGCGCAGCCTGCTGACGTCGGTGAAGCGCTGCGGGGCGCTCGGGGGCTGCACTCGGGCGAAGGAGTTCGGCTGGTACAGCAGCGGCTTCCCTACCTTCACGGCGTCCACGATCGCAGCGGTGCCGCTCGGCGGGGATTATGCGGGCTACATCCCGCCGGGCGGCGATGTCAGAGGCATGATCCAGCCCCTTACAAAGGTATTCGACGCCGACGGCGATGGACTGGATGACGTCATCTATTACCCCGGGGCTGATTACCACCCCGGGGTGGGGCCCGCGACCGAGTACGACCCTCAGGTGCGCCTGGGTTACCGCGACGCCGGTTCCATCCACCCGCTGGGCCACGAGTTCCCCGCGATGGTGAGGACGGGCTATTTGAGCTCCCCCGCGGGAGAAGATACCTATTTACTCCCCAACTCCTATAGCGAAGTCACCAGGCCGGTTGATATTGATGGTGATGGATCGGTCGAGCTCTGGACGGTGTTGCCGTATACCACGTATGGCACCGTGAGGCATCCTGTCCGCTGGCAGAGCCAACCTCCGATATTTGTCCCCATGGACATCGGAGTCCCCGAGATCAATATCATCGACGGTGATGTCCGCCTGATGGATGATTTCCTCGATCTCGACGGGGATGGGCTCCTGGACAGGATCTCCGGTCGCAAGACGTTGCAGTACGGGATGCCCGAGCTGCGGTATTTGATGAATGTTGGTGGGACTTCATTCGCGCCAGGCGCGGGGCACTCCACGGGCATCTCTGGGACGTGCGGTGTGCGCGTGACGGATACAGACGGCGACGGACGTGGAGAGGCAGTGTTCGGGTGCGGCGCTGACGGCTCCTATAAAATGTCGATACCCGATGTCGGAGGGACCGGCCCCGGGCTTCAGCCCTTGACCACCAACCTGATCACTCCGGGGCCCGGGGTCCATTTCGGCGACTTCAACGGCGACGGGCTGGAGGACGCCCTGGTCTACGACGCGACGGACACGTCGCCGGCCAGTATCCTGTGGAACACGGGGAACGGCTACGTGCCCAGCACCTCCTCGATTGCGCTGCCGCGCGACAACGGCTGGGCTTATGCCGGTGGGATGCGCCCCTTCGTCGATGAAGGTGTCCGGATTCTGGACGTCAACGGTGATGGTCGCGCGGACATCGTTTCGTTCCACAAACTGCCGACGCCGGACATCACGGTTCTGTTCTCCGGGGGGACGGGGCAGTTCACCCGGGTCGACCTCGGTGAGGATCCGGGCTTCCGACAGACCCTGGGCGGGTGGGCCACCTCTCAGCTCGGAGATTTCAACGGCGATGGCCGTCCTGACATCGTCACGATCAACAATGGCAACATGGTCGTGCTGGAGCAGAGTCCAGGGTATCCCGACCGCCTGGCGACGGTCAGCGACGAGCAAACGGCATGGGCACGTGAGGAGATCAGATACTCGAACGAGTGGAGCGACGACCCTGACGCCAAGGGCGACTACACCTGCGCGTACCCGCTGCGCTGTATCCGGCACGGGTTTCCCGTCGTGCGCAATGTGATCTCGCGTGCTCATCTGGTCGATGCGGACTTCATCGAGAGGCAAGTCGGCGCGCGGTGGCTGAACTACTCCTACGAAGATCCGGTCTCGGATCTTCGAGGCCGGGGCTTCCTGGGGTTCGGTACGGTTCACGTCTGGGACCCGCACCGCCCCATGGAGACGATCACGAAGTACGACCATCGTACCGCGGACAGCGGGTTCTACCCCGGCGCCTCTCGTCCCCGGAGCGTGACCACGGTCGTTCCGATCATGACTCAGGACCTGGTGAATGCGGGGGCGACGACTGTCACCGCGCGCGTGACCAGGAGCGAATATGCGTACACGCTGAGGTCCTTGAACTCCGGGCTCTCTCACGCGGTGTTGGCCACCGAGTCGTTGACGAAGGAGTGGCAGCAACCCGTCACCATCGACTGGTTCACCTTCAGCAGCTTCAACCACGATGCTCGCCATGTCATTGGAGTATTCGATGACAACTCGTATCCGCAGCGAGAGGTGTATGCCTCCGACTACTTCGATGATTATGGCAACCTGATGTCCAGCACGCGCTGGACACAAGGCGGAGCATCGGAGAACGTCTTCAACTGGTACGCTTACGACCCCCAGGACTGGCTGGTTGGTTTGCAGACATCGCATTGCGTGGACAGGTACGAGGACGATCCTGCACAAACGATGGTGGAGCGCTGCGAGGGGTACACTCACGACGCGCTCGGCAGGCTCGAGACCATCCTGGTCGAGGGAGCAAGTGCCAACCCGGACATCCCGCTGAAGACCGCGTTCAGCTACGATGATCTCGGCCTGCCGACGAGCATCGTCTTCACTGCGGCCGGTGTTCTCCCGCGCACGGCGCACATCGAATATGCGCCGAGCTTCCCGGGGCAGCCGGACGAGCGGGTCTTCCCGAACCAGTTCTGGGCCGAGCACGATGTGACGGCCTTCCGCCCTTCGAGCTGGATAGCATACCACCCTGGCTACGGGGTGCCTGTCGAGACGATGGACGTCAACGGCGTGCAGACCCAGATCCAGTGCGACGACCTCGGACGCACGGTGTCCGTGCGCCACGACGGCGACGCTGAAGTGACGATGAGCTACAGCGGTCGCCCCGATCTCGGCGGTGGCACTAACGGAACCGTCACGAAGGTCGTCAATGGCTTGCAGATGTCGAAGGTCACCGCCGACGCGCTGGGCCGCACCATCCAAGAGCTCCATACCGTGTTCGATGGCTCGATGGCCGAGACGACTCAAAAGTACGACATCCTCGGGCGCATGGTGCAGAGCGCCGAGCCGATCAGCGCGGCGCTGACCCGGACGACCTCGCACACGTATGACAGCCTGAATCGCTTGCTCGAGACGGTGCTCCCGGACAGCCACACGCTGGTGACGGAGTACCCGTCGATGTTCGTGACTCACAGCTTCGACGCGAGCAACAACGAGACCTACACCACACGGGATGTCAATGGTCGCGTCGTCGGCACCACGAACATCCTGGATATGCCTGTGCCAGGCACCGAGGTCAGGACGACGTACGCTTACGCGCCTTTCGATCAGGTGGCCAGCGTGGCCGACGATGTCGGTAATGTCACGAAGATGCAGTACGACGTGCGAGGTCGACGAGTCCAGCTCGACGATCCCGATCAGGGGACAACGACCTTCAAGTACAACGCGTTCGGCAACCTGTACAAGTCGACTCACGCGGCAAGCGGGCAAGTCAAGAATTACCAGCACGACGATCTCGGCCGCTTGATCTGGACCTCCGATCCCGACGGGTTGACCAACTTCGTATGGGACGCGAGCGCTCACGGTATCGGTCGGCTGGCGTCGACGCTCAGCCCGGACGGCATCGCGACCTTGCATCGCTACGACAGCGCCGGCCGTGTGGTGGGCATGGACCTGGTGGACGACCAGGGTGGAGTTTACAGCACGGATATGGATTACATGCCTGCCGGCGGCCCGCTGAGTGGCCTGCCGCGGTCATTGTCCTACCCCAACGTGCCTGGCCGCGCGCGGTTCGTCGTCGAGAACAGCTACAATAGCTCCGGGTTTGTCGACCAGATCAACGGGCTCGTGACGCCTGGTCAAGCCTATCAGAATCTGTGGACCGTGAACGAGCGGAACCGTGACATGGCGTTGCTCCACGGGAAGCTTGGTAACCAGATCGATGTCCTACGCGGTTACGACGACCTCACCAGCCGCATCACCACGCTCACGGGCGTCGGATCCGCTCCTGGTAGCAACCCCGTGGTGGATCTGGACTACGGCTATGCTCCCAACGGCCTGGTAATCAGCCGCCGCGATCACGCGGCGAGCCGGGGTGAGAGATTCACCTATGACTCGCTTCTGCGTCTGAGTACCTGGGGGCTGGCGAGCGGGGCATCTTCCTTGTTCACGGAGTACTCCTACGACACCATCGGCAACCTCCTCGAGGTCCATGAGAACCAGATCCAGGTCGAATCAAACGACTATGGCCTCAACGGCGCCCAGCCGCATACGCTGACGGAGCACCACGATCTGGTGAACAATCAGCACGACATCTACGAGTATGACACCCTCGGGCGGCAGAAGAACGGTGGTGGACGCGCGATTGCCTACAGCGCGTTTGACCTGCCCCGGAGGGTAACCAAGAACGGCAGCACCTGGGGGCTGTTGTACGACGCCTTCGGTCACCGCGTGAAGAAGACCGGTCCGGATGGCACGACCATCTATGTCGGTGATCTCTACGAGCTCCGCGAGACGACCTCAGGCATCAAGCATGTGTTCCATGTCGATGGCACCGACGGGCCCGTGGCCGAGGTGATCTATGACGGTGTCACGACCACGCCCAGCTACGTCGTGTCGGACCCGCTCGGGAGCACCTCGGTCGTGCTCAATGCTTCGGGCACGGTGACGGACCGGTTCTTCTTCCAGCCGTTCGGCAAGCGCATCGATGCCGATGGGACGGCGTTCTCGGGCGCCATTGGGCCGATGAAGAATGGCTTTACTGGCCAGGAGAGCGATGACGCGTTCGGGTTGATCAACTTCAAGGGGCGCATGTATGATCCGGCGCTGAAGCGCTTCATCAGCGCGGATCCGCACGTGACCTTTCCCGGGTTTGGACAGAGCTGGAATCCGTACAGCTATGTTCTCAACAGTCCGCTCAGCTTCACTGATCCGTCAGGACTTGACACGTTCGTTTGTAACAACGCTGGCGCTTGCTACCTCAGCTCGGGCGATGGCGGCGGCAGCGGTAGCGGGGGCGACACAGCTGGTGATTATACCGGCACCGGTCCGTTTGCGGCAGGGCCTACCGGTTCGGCGGGTGGACCCTCGTTCGGCGGTGGAGGGCGAGATGTCGCGAAATCTGATGGTGGTGGCTTTCAACAAGGAGACCACGTCGTGTCTGGGTCGGCGAATGCTGGACAGCCAGCGCCGTGTGGAACGCCAGGTCATCCCATGTGCGGAGATACAACCAAGCGAGAAGCGTCTACCTCTGTTCTCGTGAAGTGGATTGATAGCCTGGGGAGGATGTTTCGGCGAAAGCGGACCCCGCTGGATCCGGAGCGCAAATTGAGGATTTATGATTTAGTGAACACGTCGAGTTTCCTTCGTGTTGAGCACGCCGTTGGCATCATCGTCGACAAGGATGGGATCCCGCGTACGACGAAGGTTGTTACTGGTGATCTGGATGGGACTGAGGTGGATTTCAATAAGGAGTTGAAGCCTGGAGATAGGATCGTTGGCATTATTCATGGTCACCCTGGCGGTGAAGGTGCTGAACACTTTTCGGAAGCAGATATCGCAAATGCAAGAAAATTTGCTAAAGATAACAAGGGATTTTTGATTCCTGAGATCGGTGTACTATACTACCTGCAACAGCCGCCGGATCGAGGAGGTAAAGTGCTTGTTTTTGATGTAAATAAAAATACAATTACGGAATTGTATCCGTGGCGTTTTCATTGAGCAGGAGACGGAACGGTGCGACGGATAGCCACCCTGTGTTTGCTCTCGCTGCTCTCTTGCGCTGGTACTCCTGCCGGCCTGGGACCAGAGCGCGGCTCGGTCCCCAGCGAGGCGCTCGACTTCGGGCTGAGGCTCGAGCCGCCGCGGTTCGGTCTGGCAGATAACGACCTATACCTCGCGATCGTCTCCAAGGTCTTTGCCAACGAGGTGGGCGAGGTGGGTGGTTGCTTCCAGATGCTGAGCCTGGAAGGGCCGGCGCCGGAGGAGTTACTTTACGTTGATTGCAGTGTGAGCGCGCCGGGCGATCCTTCGACGCTGGTGCATCTCGTGGCGGAGACGAACATCCACGACAGGCTGACGAGCGATGGTATCGACGCTGCAAGTCATGTGGGTGTGCGGAGGAGCAAGGTGTCCCTCAGCTCCGAGGACGCCAGCCTGCTGGGCCAGATATGGATGAAAATGGTCGAGCAAGCAAAAGCTCAATCCGGGCTCATCGCGGCAATTCACGAGCGAGAGCGAGAGTATTATGTGACGGCATGCGAGGCGGGATGTCTGAGCGCACTCGCAGACAACCCGAGGTCGAACAGCCCAGCAGGTAAGCTGGTAGAGATCGGGAAGCTGCTCGCCAGGCTTGTGGATGCAAGGGCGGAGGACCGTTCGGCTCTCTCGACGATGATTCGTGCCAAAGCGAGATCGCTTGCTCTCGTGGTGAAGAGTTCCGAAAAGAGAGACAGTCCACGAGGTAACGTCCGACGCCCCTGGTGAGCCCGCGAGAACGATCTTGGTTGAAGAGGAGGGGGAATAGAAGCGAGAGGAGAAGAGGAGAGGGCACCCCAGCAATCGCGGGCTGCCCCTGCTCTCCGCGCCGCCTCAGTACTGAATCACGACCTTGGGATAGGTCGAAATCGCCTTCTGAA
>FSTQ01000314.1_pt1 | contig 18141 bp, 10 predicted proteins | sample 1637281 | NCBI WGS metagenome assembly FSTQ01 (sample SAMEA3914818, study PRJEB12502) | metagenome | biome: forest; material: soil | place: Canada | collected 2010-06-26 | depth 0.1 m
CTCAAGGGGTTGGTGCCGACGAGGCCCGCCGGGGGCGCGGGCGGGGCGGCCGGCGGGGGCGGGGGCGCGGCGGCGGAGCGCTCGGGTGACGCCGGAGGGACCGTGGGAGTCGGCGTCGTGACGACGACGACCGGAGGCGGGGGCGCGGGCGGCGGCGGCGCGACAGGCGGTGTGACCGCGGGCGGCGGCGCGGCAGGCACCGGCACCGCGGCGGGCGGCGCCGGCGGAGGAGGCGGCGCGGGCGCCGGCGCGGCGGGCGCCGGGGCGGGCTGGGCGACGGCAGCAGCGGCTCCGCCAAGGGCGGTGAGGGCAAAGGCGGTCAAGGCCGACAGCCCGGTACGGATGCGCATGATTGACACTCCTCGGAACGCTGGTGAGAACAATTCAACCCGCTGATACCGGTGCTCGCCTCTTGAGGAGGCGCTCGATCTCGCCCACGATCCCCTGGCGGAAGAGGAGGACGCAGACGATGAAGATGATCCCTTGAATCACGGTGAACCAGCCGCCGTAGGGGCCGAGGTAGTTCTCCAGCGCGATCAGGATGACGGCGCCGACCACCGGGCCCCAGACCCGGCCGAGGCCGCCGAGGAGCGTCATCAGGACGACCTCACCCGAGGTGGTCCAGTGAACGTCGGTGAGCGAGGCGAGCTGGAAGACGATGGCCTTGGTGCTGCCGGCGAGCCCGGCGAGCGCGGCGGAGAGGACGAAGGCCAGCCACTTGTAGCGATCGACGTTGTAGCCGAGCGAGATCATGCGCGGCTCGTGCTCGCGGATCGCCCGCAGCACCTCGCCGAAGGGGGAGTGGATGGTGCGGTAGATGGTGAGGAACCCGAAGAGGAAGATCGCCACGACGACGAAGTAGAGCGTCGTCATGCTCTGGAGATCGAAGACCCAGAGGAGCTTGCCGCGGGGGACGCCCTGGATCCCGTTCTCGCCGCCGGTCCACGGCACCTGGACGCAGATGAAGTAGATCATCTGGGCGAAGCCGAGGGTGATCATCGCGAAGTAGATCCCCTGGCGGCGGATGGCGAGCGCGCCGGTCGTGGCCCCGAGGACGGCGGCGATCAGGGTGCCAAAGAGGATGGCGAGGCCGGGAGAGAGCCCCCACTCCTTGGCTGCATAGGCCGCGCCGTACGCCGAGGTCCCGAAGAACATCGCGTGGCCGAAGGAGAGGAGACCGACGTACCCGAGGAGCAGGTTCACAGCGCAGGCGAAGAGCGCCAGACAGAGCGCCTTCATCACGAACACGGGGTAGGTGATGAAGGGGGCGACCCCGAGGACGACCAGCATGATCCCGAAGGCGAAGTACGACTGCCTGGGGTTCTTCCCCGCGCTTGCGCTCACGATCGCCATCTTCACTGGACCTTTCCGAAGAGGCCCGCCGGCTTCACGAGCAGGATGATCGCCATGAGCACGAAGACCACCGTGTCCGAGGCGTTGGGGTAAATGACCTTGGTGATGGCCTCGATGACGCCGAGGGCAAAGCCGCTGACGATGGAGCCCATGATCGAGCCCATCCCGCCGATGACCACCACGGCGAAGACCACGATGAGCTGATCCGCGCCCATGAGCGGGCTGACGCGGTAGATCGGCGCCGCGAGCACCCCGGCGACGGCGGCGAGGCCGACGCCGAACCCGTACGTCAACGTCGTCATCAGAGGGACGTTGACGCCGAAGGCCTGCACCAGCGCCGGGTTCTCCGTCCCTGCTCGCAGGTACGACCCGAGCTTGGTCCGCTCGATCACGTACCAGGTGCCGAGGCAGACGCTGACCGAGAAGAGGATGACCCAGGCCCGGTAGTTGGGCAGGAACATGAAGTGGAGATCGCGCCCGCCCTCCAGGGCCTCCGGGATCTGGTAGGGCAGGCCGGAGGAGCCGTACTGGATCCGCAGGAGCCCTTGAATCACGAGGGCGAGGCCGAAGGTGAGGAGCAGGCCATAGAGCGGATCGACGCCCTGGAGCCGCCGGAGCAGCGTGCGCTCGATGAGGACGCCGAGCGCCCCGACCACCACCGGCGCGATGATCAGCGCGGGCCAGTAGCCGATCCCGGTGAGCTCGAGCAGCAGATAGGCGACGAAGGCGCCCGCCGTGTAGAAGGCGCCGTGCGCGAAGTTGACGACGTTGAGGAGGCCGAAGATGACCGACAGGCCCAGGCTCAGGAGGGCATAGAAAGATCCGTTGATCAGCCCGATGAGGAGCTGACTGAGCAGGGCTTGCGCAGGGATGGAGAACGGATCGTGCATCGGGACCTTTGCTGGCGCGGAGAGAGCCTGGCGCTCGCGAGCCGGGGATCGCTTACTTCTTCACCAGCGGGCACTCCGACTCGGCGAGCGGGCGGAAGGCCTCGGCGGCGGGGATCTCGCGGCGGAGCTTGTAGTAGTCCCAGGGGCCCTTGGACTCGTCCGGCGTCTTGACCTCGTAGAGGTACATCGGGTGAATCTTGCGGCCGTCGGCGCGGATGGTGCCTTTGCCGAAGAGCACGTCGTCGGTGGGCATCTCCTTCATCTTGGCGACCACGGCCTTGCCGTCGGTCGGATCCTTCACGGCTGTCGCGGCCTTGAGGTAATGGAGGACCGAGGAGTAGACGCCGGCTTGCACCATGGTCGGCATGGCGCCCTTGCGCTTCTCGCCGAAGCGCTTGGACCAGTCGCGCGTGCCCTGATCGTGATCCCAGTAGAACGCGGAGGTGAGCTCGAGCCCCTGCGCCGTCTTCAGGCCGAGAGCGTGGATGTCGCTGATGAAGACGAGCAGCCCGGCGAGCTTCTGGCCGCTGCGGACGATGCCGAACTCGCCTGCTTGCTTGATGGCGTTGATGGTGTCGCCGCCGGCGTTGGCCAGGCCGACGATCTTGGCCTTGGAGGACTGCGCCTGGAGCAGCAGCGAGGAGAAGTCGGGGGCGTTCAAGGGGTGCTTGGCCGAGCCGAGCACCTTGCCGCCGGCCTTGAGGACGACGCTGGAGACGTCCCGCTCGAGCGACTGGCCAAAGGCGTAGTCGGCCGTCAGGAAGAACCAGCTGTCGCCGCCCTCCTGGACGATGGCTTTGCCGGTCCCGTTGGCGAGGGCCCAGGTGTCGTACGTCCAGTGAATCGTGTTCGGCGTGCAGGCTTTGCCGGTGATGTCGGTCGACCCGGGGCCGGAGGGGAGGAAGACCTTGTTCTTGTCGCGGACGATCTCGTTGACCGCGAGGGCGACAGCGGAGGAGGGGACATCCACGATCGCTTGCACGCCGTCGACGTCCATCCACTGGCGCGCGAGGTTGGAGCCGACGTCGGCTTTGTTCTGGTGGTCGCCGGAGATCACCTCGACGGGGACGCCGTTGATCTTGCCGCCAAACTCCTCCACGGCCATCTTCGCGGCGAGGACCGAGCCCTCTCCGCCGAGATCGGCGTAGAGGCCCGAGAGATCGGTGAGCACGCCAATCTTGATGGAGTTGCCCTTCGTGGCGGCCGCGCTCCCCGAGGCCTCGTTCCCGGGAGCCGATTTGCGCGAGCACCCGGGCAAGGCCGCGAGAGCGGTGGAGATCGCGAGCGCCAGGAGAAAGCCGCCCGCGCGGCGGGCGCGCGTGGGAGCTTCTGTCTCGTTCGATTGCTGCCCCGTGTACATGGTTCGCATGATCCCTCAATCTCTCTGATGAAGCGAAAACGGGCGGTTGTTCAGACCCCGAGATAGGAGCGCAGCTTGTCCATGCTGGCGTCGAGCTCGGTGTTGAGGAAGGTGTCCACCACCCGGCCGCGCTCGACGACGTAGTGGCGATCGGCGATGGTGGAGGCGAAGCGGAGGTTCTGCTCGACCATGAGGATGGTGAACCCCTCGGTCTTGAGCTTGCGAATCGTGGCGCCGATCTGCTCGACGATGACCGGGGCCAGGCCCTCTGTCGGCTCGTCGAGGAGGATGAAGCGGGCGCCGGTGCGGAGGATTCGCCCGATCGCCAGCATCTGCTGCTCGCCGCCGGAGAGCTTGGTCCCCTGGCTGGTACGGCGCTCTTTGAGGTTGGGGAAGAGGCCGTAAATCACGTCGGTGGTGAGGCCGCCGGGCTTGACCTCCGGGGGGAGCATCAGGTTCTCTTCGACGCTGAGGCTGGAGAAGATGCCGCGCTCTTCGGGGCAGATGGCGATGCCTTTGCGGGCGATCTTGTTCGAGGGGAGGGCGATGAGCTCTTCGCCGGTGAAGCGGACCGAGCCTTTGCGCTTGGCGACCATGCCCATGATCGATTTCATGGTCGTGGTCTTTCCAGCGCCGTTGCGCCCGAGGAGCGTGACGAGCTCCCCTTTGCCCACGTGGAAGTCGATCCCGTGCAGGACCTGGGACTCCCCGTACCAGGCGCACAGGCCGGCGACGCTGAGCAGCGCGGCGTTCTCCAGGGCGGACGCCTCAAGCATGCTCTGCTCCCATGTACGCTTCGACGACGTCGCTGTTCCTGGACACCGTCGCGTAGTCGCCCTCGGCCAGGACCTCGCCGCGCGCGAGCACGGTGATGGTGTCCGAGAGGTTGGCGACGATCTTGAGGTTGTGCTCGACCATGAGCACGGTCCGGTTCGCGGCGACCTTCTTGATCAAGGCGGCGATGCGGTCCACGTCCTCGTGGCCCATCCCTGCGGTGGGCTCGTCGAGGAGCAGGACCTCGGGATCGAGGGCGAGGGTGGTGGCGAGCTCGAGGGCGCGCTTGCGGCCATAGGGCAGCTCGCCGGCGACGTCGTCGGCGGCGTCGGCGAGCCCGACGTCGTCGAGGAGCTCGCGGGCGCGGGCGTCGAGGCGGCGGAGGACCGACGAGGAGCGCCAGAAATCGAAGGAGAGGCCGTGCTGCACGCGCTGGAGCGCGACGCGGACGTTCTCGATCAGGGTGCAGCCGGGGAAGATGGCGGAGATCTGGAAGGAGCGGACCAGCCCTTGGCGGGCGATCTCCGCGGGGGCAGCGCGGGTTATCTCCCGCCCCTTGTAGAGAATTCTACCGCTGGTGGGCGTGAGGAACTTGGTGAGGAGGTTGAAGCACGTGGTCTTCCCCGCGCCGTTGGGGCCAATCAACGCGTGAATCGTGCCGCGGCGGACCTTGAGGCCAACGCCCTTGACGGCGACGAACCCTCGAAACTCCTTCGTGAGCCCCTCTGTCTCCAGGATGAAGTCGTTCGTGTCGTTCACCAAGGGCTGACCTCCGAGTGCGAGCGCGGGCAGCGTCGCTCCCCGGGCGCACATCCGCCAACTGACATGAGCTTACTTGGACCGAGTAAGACGGCAGAGGCTCTCAGGAGGCCGTCGGTAGGCTGCTATGCTGGCCCGCGTTACTCTGGATGACGCACATCGTTATATCGGCGGCGAGGCGCCAGCCCTGCGGTGTCGTCTCCACCACCTGACGGCCGGGCAAGAGATCCTGGAGCGCGCGCCGCAGCCGGGTAATGGCCACGTAGATCGTGTTGCGGTGGCGCTCCGGGTGGTACTCGCGGCCTCCCCAGACATCGTAAAAGAGGCGCTCGGCGCTGAAGACGGTGGCTGCGGGGGTGAGGCGCGCCAGGAGGGCGCAGAGGAGCGGCCGGCCGGTGACCTGCTGCTCGCGGCCCGGCGCGAGGATGACGTTGCGGCGGAGATCGACGACGAGGTCGTGGTCTTCGACGGAGGGGCGCGCGGGCTCGGAGGCCCCGGGGCGCGCCGGGCGATCGGCGCTCGCCGCGGCTCGCGGCAAGAGGCCCAGCGATCGCAGCAGCGTCGCCAGGCCCGGCGGCGCGAGGCCGGCGCCGGTCGCCTCGGCCTCGATCCCCTCGAGCCCCAGGGCCGCGACTTGCCACACGAGGCGCTCGCCCAGGGGATCGGCGTGATCGCGCCACGAGCCGGATCCGCCCGGGAGCTGGAGCGCGGTCGAGAGCTCGGCGCGCGCGCGTCGCTCGTCGCCGCAGCGGCGAAAGAGCGCCGCGGCGACGAGGGGCGCCCAGCCTTGCGCGTAGCCGTGGCGCTCGGCCAGCTCCTGCGCGAGGGCGAGGTGGGACTCGGCCTCGCTGAGCACGGCGGTGTCATCCTTCTGGTCGAGGTCGCTGTCGCCGCGGTCGTCGCGGGGGTCGGGCGCTCCGTGGAGCGCCACCAGCGCTGTCGCCCACAGGAGCGCGGCCTGAGCTTGCGGGTAGCGGCGGCCGCGCGCCTGGTAGTAGGCATGCGCGGCTTCGGCGTGCGGCCGCGCCGCCGCGGCGTCGCCGCAGAGCAGCAGGACCTCGGCGGCGGCGAGATCGAGCTCGCGAAAGCGCGCCTCGGTGCCGTCGTCGCGCGCCCGCGCGGCGGCGCGTTGCAGGGCGGAGCGGGCCGCGTCCCCGTCGCCGCGGAGGGCGTGCACCAGCGCGTGCAGGGCCTCGAGCTGGGCGGTGCACCAGGGCGGCGCGGCGGTCTTGGCGGCGGTGAGCGAGGGCGCGAGCGCGGCCTCGGCGTCGCGGAGCCGCAGCGCTTGCAGGTGGACGCGCGCGCTCAGCACCGCGCAGTGCGGCGACAGGCTGAGGAACCCGCCGTCGGCCACCTGCTGCGCCGTGCGCGCGGCCGCGGCCTGCGCGCCCTCGTTGTCGCCGAGCCCGAGCAGCGTCAGCCCGAGGTAGTGGCCGGCGATGGCCGCGGGCAAGAGATCGCTGTGCGTCGAGAGGTACTGGTGCGCCTGGTGGAGCGCGGCGCGCGCCTCGGAGAGCTCGCCGCGCGCGTGGTGGAGCAGGCCTTGCGAGAGCGCCACGGTCGGCGCGCGCCGCGTCGACGTCACCGACTCGCGCCACTGGATGCGCCGGAGCAGCACGACCGCGGCCTCGAGATCGTCGCAGGCGCAGCGCGAGATCAGCTCGAGCATCGCCAGCTGCACCCGCTCGGCGTCGGCGTGCTCGCCGTCGGACAGGCTCGCTGCGGCCTTCGCGGCGGCGGCCCCCGCGTCGGCGAGGCGCCCCTCGGTCAGGTACGAGAGCGTACGCGCCCACCCGACGCGCCCCTCGTCCTCGGGCGTGGCCGCGCCGTGCGCGCGCTGCGCGTCGAGGAGGCCACGGCGCGCGGCCTCGCCGTCGCCGCGCCGCGCTTGCACGCAGGCGAGCTGGAGCGCCACGCGCAGCGACTCCCGCGGGGCGCGCGACGCCGCCAGCGCTTGATCGAGCAGCGCCGCGGCGCGATCGAGCGCCCCGGTGCGCAGCGCGATCTCCGCCGAGAGCCGCAGGTAGCGCACCGTGCCGGCGAGCTCGGGATCGGCGGCCCCGAGCTCGTCGAGCAGCGCGCGCGCCTCGGCGACGCGGGAGTGGCTCACGAGGATGCGGGCCGTGCGCAGCGCGATCTGCTGCTGCTGCGCGGGCAGCGCGGCCCGCAGCGTCGGCAGGATGTCGAGCGCGAGGTGATCGAGCGCGACGCAGGCGAGCAGGCGATGCCAGCGCTCGAGCGCCTTCCAGGCCGCGCCGTGCTCGCTCGCGGCGCTGAGGTGCAGCACCGCTTCCATGATGTCCAGCGCGGGATCCGCGGCGAGATCCCGCGGCGCCGCCTCCGCGCGCCGCAAGAGGAGCCGGGCCGCGTCGAGCCGCGCCGCGTGGAGCTCCTGCGGTGACACCTCGCGCGTCAGCGCCTCGCCGATGAGATCGTGGACGATGATCACGCCGCGATCGATGTCGATGAGGAAGCGCCGCGCCAGCTCCCAGAGCGCCTCGTCGCCCTGCAGATCCGCGGGCCCGAGGCGCCGGCGCAGGAGGCGCGCCAGGAGCAGCGTGTGGCGCAGCGGCGGGGCGAGATCGCGCAGCGCCGCGGCGAGCGGATCCTCCCCGGAGCGCGGCGCATAGCGCAGGTCGGAGAGCTCGCGCAGCACGTAGAAAGGGCTGCCGCCGGAGCGCGTGAAGATGGGCTCGGGATCGGGCGAGCTGATGCCGAGCGTGTGGCAAACACCCTCCACCAGCGTGGCGGTGGCGTCACGGCACAGCGGCTGGAGGCGGCAGATCACCGGCGGCGGCGTGCCCGCGGGGAGCAGCACCTCGAGGCGCGACGCGACGAAGATCCGGCTGCGCGAGACGTGCCGCGCCAGGTAGCCGAGCACCTCGGCCACCTTCTCGGGATCGAGGTTGTGGACGTCGTCGATGAAGAGCAGCGTCGGGCGCGCCTCGAGGACCCGGGCCACCGCGTCGAGATCGTCGCCGAGCCCCGCGTGGGGCTCGGGATCCGCGCCCAGCCGCAGGCGCAGGATGGACACGAGGTGCTCGCAGCGCCGCTCGACGCGCGCCGAGAGCGACAGGGTCGCGGCGTGCCGCAGCGCGGGCAGGGCGCGCGCCTCCTCCACGACCTTGTAGACGAACTCGCTCTTGCCCAGGCCGGCGACGCCGTAGACCAGAAACAGGGTCTCGCGCGGCAAGAGGGAGCGGGCGCGCGCGAGCTCCGCCTCTCGCCCGACGAAGCCGCTCACCGGCCGGGGGAAAGGAGGTGACTCGTAGCGTGAGATCTCCCCGGTGTGCATGGCTGCGCGGTCGCCGAGCCTACCATGCACCGCGCTGCGACTGCGACGACGCCCTGGTTGACGCGTGTGGCGCTGCGATTTGCCGCGCCGCGTCTACGTGTCGCGCTGTCAGGTGTCGATCTTGTTGGTCTGCGTCTCTTTGATGAACACACTGCCGACCACCAGGGTCACGAGGCAGACCGCGATGGGATAGATGAGCCCGGTGTAGATCGCCCCCGCCCCGAAGGTCGACTTGGCCCAGGTCGAGGCGGTGACCGCGGTGGCGATCAGCGGCAGGAAGCCGCCGAACCAGCCGTTGCCGAGGTGATAGGGCAGCGACATCGACGTGTAGCGGATCCGGGTGGGGAAGAGCTCGACGAGGAAGGCCGCGATCGGCCCGTAGACCATCGCCACATAGACCATCTGGATCGTCAAGAGAGCCACCATGGCCACGTGGTTGATCTCGTCGGGGTTGGCCTTGGGGAGCCCCGCGGGGTTCGCGAAGTGCTTCATGGCCATGAAGATGGGGATGTAGGTGAGGGCGCCGAGCAGACAGCCGGTGAGGATGATCCGCTTGCGGCCGACGCGGTCGGAGAGGCGACCGAAGTAGACGAAGAGCGGCGTGGCGAGGAGCAGCGCTATCGAGACGAGGAGGTAGGCTGTTTTCCAGTCGATCTTGAGCGCCGCCTGGAGGAACGTGAGCGCATAGAACTGCCCGGTGTACCACACGACGCCTTGCCCGGCGGTAGCGCCGAAGAGCGCGATGAGCACGTAGCGGAGGTTCTCGGGGTTGGTGAAGCTCTCCTTGATCGGGTTCTTCGAGGTCTTTCCCTCGGTCTTCATCTTGGCGAAGAGGGGCGACTCTTTCATGCTCACGCGGATGTAGAGCGAGACCGCGAGCAGCACGAACGAGAGGAGGAAGGGCACGCGCCAGCCCCACTGCTTGAAGGCCACTTCACCGGCGGAGAGGCGGGCCGCGGCGATGATCCCCATGCTGAGAAAGAACCCGAGCGTGGCCGTGGTCTGGATGTAGCTCGTGTAGTAACCGCGCTTGTCGTCGGGGACGTGCTCGGCGACATAGGTCGCGGCGCCGCCGTACTCGCCGCCGAGGGCGAGGCCCTGGGCGAGGCGGAGGAGGACGAGCATCACCGTGGCCGCGATACCCCAGCTCTCGTAGCTCGGGAGCAGGCCGATGAGCGCGGTGCCGAGCCCCATCGTCGCCATGGTGACGAGGAACGTGTATTTGCGGCCAATGAGGTCGCCGAGGTGACCAAAGACGATGGCGCCGAGGGGGCGCACGCCGAAGCCCGCGCCGAAGGTGGCGAGGCTGGCGAGGAGATGGGCAGTCTCGTTGCCAGGCGGGAAGAACAGCTCTCCGAAGAAGACCGCGAGGCTGCCATAGAGATAGAAGTCGTACCACTCGAAGAGGGTGCCGAGCGACGCCGCGAAGATGATCTTGCGGAGAGCCGCCGCGTCGAGCGGCGCGGCGACCCCGGCCGGGCTCGAGGCGGGAGGGATCGGAGCGGAAGGCGAGGCGGCTGCCATGGTGGGATTCTCCGGTTCGGCGGGGCGTGCGAAGCGCGAGGTGCGAGGCCGCGCCGATCATCGCGCTCGGCCATCTCAGGCGAGGTTACGCTCCTCGTCAAACGCCGACCACAGCGGAGGCGTCGCCGAGAGTCGAAAGGCGCAGGCCCTCCTGGCAGGCGGGACACCAGGTAAGGCATAACCCATCGCGTCAATCACCGTGAGAGAGTTCTTTTCAATTCATACCACCCGAAGACGCGAAAATGCAGGCGATTTACAGGGGATCCACGTGTGCGTGGACGTGGTCCAGCCCTCCTGATCCGCGCTGCTCGCGGCGACGCCGCTGCTGCCATGTAAGATCAAGTCAGCTCGACGCCTCGGGTCGGGCGTGGCACTCCCGCCAAGTAAGCTCATGTCACTAGGCTGGCCGGGGCGTCCGGCGGGACATTCGAAGGCTGTCGAGTGACATCGCGGAGATCACACGGTTCGCGGGCTGCAAGGCGGCGGCACACGGACCATCGCGTGCTCCCCGGCGCCTTTGATGCAGCTCGCCCCCGATAAAGGAAAGCAAACCATGAAGATTCGCGCTGAACAAAGTGTCTTGGTCCGTGCGTCGACGATAGTCTTGCTGGCCTGCGGGGCCGCGCTGGCGAGCGCATGCATCGTGGCCGAGAGGGACGAGGCGGGCGACGAGGCCCTCGGCGACACCCAGCAAGGTGTGGCGGTGTCCCTCGCGAGCTACAACGTCAACATCGCCGAGACCTCGGTGTCCGGCCTCTCGTCCGGGGCCTTCTTTGCCGGCCAGATGGGCGTGGCCTTCTCATCGGTGATCAAGGGCGTCGGCGTCGTCGCCGGAGGCCCGTATGACTGCGCCGGGGAGATGGCATATTACAGCTGCATGTACACGAGCAGCCCCGCCGTCACCACGGCGATCGCCAACACCAAGAGCTGGAGCGGGAGCACGCTCGACGCCTGGGCCAACCAGGCCAACCAGAAGATCTACATGTTCTCCGGCTCATCCGACACCACCGTGGGCACCTCGGTCATGGATCAGGTGTACAAGTACTATGTGACGACAGGCGCGTTCGTCCCCGCGGCCAACGTCACGTACAAGAAGGATCTCAAGACCGCGCACACCTTCCCGACCGACTACGACAGCACTGGTAACAACTCCTGTACGATCGCGGGATCACCGTACATCAGCAACTGCGGGTTCGATGGGGCGGGCGCCATCCTCCAACGGATCTACGGCTCGCTCAGCCCTCGTAACAACGGCGCGCTGGGCGGGAGCTTCGTCCAGTTCTCGCAGAGCGAGTTCCTCGCCAGCCCGGGGACCTACGGTATGGACACGGCGGGGTGGGCCTACGTCCCGGCGGCCTGCGCCGGCGGCGCGGCGTGCAAGCTCCACATCGCGTTCCACGGCTGCCTCCAGGGGTACGCCTCGGTCGGGGACAAGTTCGTCAAGAACACCGGGTACAACAAGTGGGCTGACACCAACAACATCATCGTGCTCTATCCCCAGGCGGTGGCGGACAGCGTCAATCACAGCCCCTCGCCGAGCGGGGCGGGCGCCAACAGCAACGGGTGCTGGGATTGGGTCGGCTACTACGGGACGGACTTCGACAAGAAGACGGGCAAGCAGATGTCGACGATCAAGAAGATGATCGATCGCGTCAGCAGCGGTTACACCGGCGGTGGAGGCGGCGGCACGGACGCCGGGGCGCCCGACAGCGGCGGTGGGAGCACGGACGCCGGGGCGCCCGACAGCGGCGGTGGGAGCACGGACGCCGGCGCGCCCGACAGCGGCGGCGGCTTCACGCCGGTCTGCACCACCGCGAGCAACTACGCTCATGTGCAGGCGGGGCGCGCCCACGACTCGGGCGGGTACGCGCTGGCCAACGGCTCGAACCAGAACATGGGTCTGGACAACCTCTTTTACAGCAAGACCCTCAAGCAGACCGGGACCAACTACTACGAGATTGGCACCTGCCCGTGATGTTCCGGCTCCTCTCGCCGGGGCGCTTTGCCTCCCGGCGAGAGGGCCCCTTGGCGCGGTCGACGAGGCCTTTCAGACAGGAGTCTCATGAACACGAAGATGCTCGGCATGGCGACAGCCATCGTGGCGGCGGCGGCGTGGAGCGGTTGCTCCAGCAGTGACACCCCCGGCAGCGGTGGCAGCACCAGCAGCAGCGGGACCGGCGGCCGCAGCGCCACCAGCAGCAGCGGAGGGACCGGCGGCGGGAGCAGCAGCAGCACCGGCGGCGGCAGCAGCGCCAGCAGCAGCAGCAGCAGCGGGACCGGCGGCGGGGCCGAGGACATCAACGAGCTGCCGGGCTTCGTCGTCGGCCAGATCAAGAGTGTCATCTACGATGGAGTGAAGGACGATCTGCTCACGGCCGGTCTCGGCAAGAGCGGCCTCGCCGGGGCCTCGCCCGTGGCGGTGGATCCCCTCAACCCGACGGCGGCGGAGCTCCGGGCCATCGCCATTTACAACAACTACCGGGCCCTCGTGGACATGACGGCCGGCGGCGGGTACGGCGTGCTCTACGGGCCCAACATCGATACGTCCGGCAAACCGACCCTGGGAGAGGGGAAGATCGCCGGGCAGGAGAGCCTCGTCTTCAGCGACGATGGCACGGGCTCCCAGAACGTCACGCTGATGATCCAGGTGCCCGAGTCGTTCGATGTCAACAACCCCTGCATCATCACCGGCACCTCCTCGGGATCCCGGGGTATTTACGGCGCCATCGCCACGTCGGGGGAGTGGGGGCTGAAGCATGGCTGCGCGGTGGCCTATAACGACAAGGGCAGCGGCACCGGCGTCCACGATCTCGCGGCCAACACGGTGAACCTCATCGACGGTGTCCGCAAGGACGCCGTGAACGCCAGCAAGAGCTCGACCTTCACGGCCAAGCTCTCCGCGGCCGAGCTCGGCGCGTTCAACGCGGCCACGCCGAACCGCGTCGCCGTCAAGCACGCTCACTCGCAGGAGAACCCCGAGAAGAGCTGGGGTCTGAACACGCTCCAGGGGGTCGAGCTGGCCTTCTACGTGCTCAACGAGAAGCTCGGTCCGCTCGCCAAGGATGGAGTGCATCACCTGCGCGTGATCAAGCCCGAGGGCACGATCGTGATCGCCTCCAGCGTCTCCAACGGCGGCGGCGCGGCGCTCTCCGCGGCGGAGCAGGACGGCAAGGGGTTGATTGACGGCGTGGCGGTGGGCGAGCCCCAGATCCAGCCGGTGTCCGATCCTGGGCTCGTGATCCAGCGGGGCTCGAACAAGGTGGCGAGCTTTGGCAAGACGCTGCTGGACCAAAGCACCCTCGCCAACCTCTACCAGCCTTGCGCGGCGCTCTCCACCGCCGCTGCCGGCTCGCCGGGGTTGGCCCTCGTGGACGCCACGCGCGCCGGCAACCGGTGTGCGTCGCTCCACGCCAAGGGGCTCCTGGCCTCGGTGACGGTGAAAGAGCAGGCAGACGAGGCGCTCGCCGTCCTCCAGGCGAGCGGCTGGGAGAGCGAGTCAACGCCGCTCCAGGCGCTCCATTATGCGCTGGCGACTCCGGCCATCGCGCTCACCTACGCGAACTCGTATGCCAAGGCGAGCGTCAAGGACAACCTCTGTGGTCTCAGCTTCGGCGCCGTCGACGCCGCCGGGGCGCCCGCGGTCATCGCACCTGCGGCCATCGCGCAGATCTTCGGCACCTCGAACGGCGTGCCGCCGACGGCAGGGATCACCATCATCAACAACAACGCCGTGGGTGGGCCGTTCCTCGATGGAACGGCGGCGTCCGCGTCCACCGGCGCCAAGGACTATGGCATCGACGGCGCGCTCTGCCTGCGGAGCCTGGTGATTGGCAAGGACGTGGTGACCAACGCTCCGCTGACCGGGGCGGCGCTCGCGGCCTCCACGCAGCTCCTGGCCAGCATCGCCGAGGTGCGGGCCACGGGCAACCTCCACGGCAAGCCGGCGGTGATCGTCCACGGGCGGGCTGATGCGCTGATCCCGGTCAACCACGCTTCGCGTCCCTATTTCGGTCTCAACAAGATCGTGGAAGGGGCGTCGAGCCAGCTCGCTTACTACGAGGTCACCAACGCTCAGCACTTCGACGGCTTCATCGGCCTCCCGGCCCTGGCTGGGCTCGATACCAAGCTCGTGCCGCTGCACCGGTACTTCATTCAGGGGCTGGATCTGATGTACGCCCACCTGAAGAGCGGCACGGCGCTCCCGCCCAGCCAGGTGGTGAGGACGGTCCCTCGCGGCGGCGCGGCCGGCGCGGCTCCTCCGGTGAGCCTCAACAACGTGCCGCCGATCACGGCCACGCCGCTGGCCACGGACCAGATTGGCTTCAGCGGAAAGACGGTCTCCATCCCCGATTGAGATGCTCGGTCGAGGCCGGATGAGCGCTTGCTCTCCGGCCTCGGTCACCCCAGGTGTGCTTCGCCAAGAGCCCGGGGGTGCCATGAATTCAGATCGCGACAGAGAGACTCTGCTGAACAGGGCGCTCGAGCGCAGCCATCGGCTCGCTCAGCAGGACGAGGAGCTCCAGCGCTTTTCGCCGCTCAGCCAGACGCGAGAGCACCTGATCGTGGACACCCGATCGAGCATCGAGTGCCTGGCCAGGACGTGCGAGCTCTACGCGGAGAGGCCGTGCTTCCGCGAGCGCACGCTACGCGCGGACGCGCCGCCCGAGACGCGGATCACCACCTATGCTGGGCTGTGGAAGCGCGTCGAGGCGGCGGCGAGCGGGCTGCGCCGCGAGCGCCTGGCGGACACCGGGAGGTTCGTCGGGATCTGCGGCTTCGGGAGCGTCGATTGGGTCGTGGCCGATCTGGCCTGCCTCTACCTCTCGGCGGTCTCCGTGCCGATCCAGACCAGCGCCTCGCCCACGGATCTCCGGAACATCGTCAACGAGGCCGAGCTCGTCTGCGTCGTTTGCAGCCTGGCTCAGCTCGAGCTCCTGTCCTCGGTGCTCCCCGATTGCCCGACGGTGCGCAGCGTCGTGGTGATGGATATCGACGAGCAGGACCGCTCGGCCCTCGACGCGTGGGCGCTGGCCCGGCAAACGCTGGAGGAGGAGCACGGCGCGGAGCTCCGGGTCATGCGGCTCTCCGAGGTGGAGCAGAGCGGCCATCAAGGCGGGCTCGTGCCCTATGTCGAGCCCTCGCAGCGGGCGGCCACGGAGCCTGATCCGCTGATGACCCTGATGTACACCTCCGGGAGCACCGGATCTCCCAAGGGGGCCATGTTCCCGGAGAGCATCTGGAATTCGTACTGGCGCTCTCCCTCGTTTGGCCGCTTCCCGGCGACTCCCCACCTGTCGATCAACTACATGCCGCTCAACCACATGGCGGGGCGCGGCGGGATCATCCGCTCGATCCGGGAAGGGGGCCTGATGAGCTTCGTGAGCCGGAGCGACATGTCCACGCTCTTCGAGGACATCCGGCTGGCTCGGCCCACCACGTTGATGCTCATTCCCCGGGCGGCGAGCATGATTTACCAGGTCTTCCAGTCCGAGCTGGTGAAGCGCGCCGCGGATCGCGGGCTCGCGCCGGACGACGAGGCGGGGCGAGGGCGGGTCGCCGCCGAGATCATGGGCGAGATGCGCGGCTCGTTCCTCGGTGATCGGCTGATCTACGCGGTGACGGGGACCGCCCCGACCGCGCAGGAGGTCCGCGATTTCATCGAGCGTTGCTTCGACATCCCGCTCTACGACGGCTACGGGGCCACCGAGGCGGGGCCGATCACCTTCGAGAACCAGATCATGAGCGAGGTGGTGACCGCGTTCAAGATCGTCTCCGTGCCCGAGCTCGGCTATCGCACCACCGATGAGCCCTTTCCGCGCGGGGAGCTCTGCGTGAAGTCTCCGCGGCTGATCCCCGGGTATTACAAGAACCCCGAGGCGACGCGGGGGCTCTTCGACGAGGAGGGGTATCTGAAGACCGGGGACATCGTCGAGCAGCGCGGGCCGCGCGAGGTCGTGTGGATCGATCGCAAGAAGAACGTCCTCAAGCTCGCGCAGGGCGAGTTCGTGAGCACGACGCGGCTGGAGGAGCTCTACGCCGCGGGCAGCCCCTTCATTCGCCAGATCTACATTCACGGCGACAGCCTGCGCTCCTACCTGCTCGCGGTGATCGTGCCCGAGCAACGCGCGGTGGAGACGGCCCTCTACCAGCGGAGGGGCGCTCTCGACGAAGCCGCGGTCAAGGCGCTGATCCGGGAGGAGCTCAACCGCATCGCCATGGATGCGCAGGTGAAGAGCTACGAGATCCCGCGGGACTTCCTGATCGAGCCCGAGCCCTTCACCCGGGAGAAGGGGCTCTTGACGGAGAGCAACAAGCCCATCCGCGCCCGCCTCAAGGCTCGTTACGGGGAGCGGCTGGAGAGCCTCTATGCGGAGATCGAGCGGCGGCAGATCGAGGATCTCCAAGCGCTCGCGCAGGAGCGAGGCGGGGAGGGAGCCGCGTCGGTGGAGGAGCGAGTCCGGAGGGCCATGGAGGCGACTCTGGGGCTCCGCGACATCGACGTCGGCGAGACGGTGCAGAGCTTCATCCAGCTCGGCGGAGACTCGCTCAGCGCGGTGCGCCTCGCCGATCTGATCCGGGATCTCTGCGGCGTCGAGGTCCCGGTGGGGCTCCTGCTCGATCCCACGCTGCGGGTGAGCGCCGTGGTCCGCTACGTGGAAGAGCGCCTGTCGGGCCGGCCGCGGGAAGTCACCTTCGAGCGCGTCCACGGCGCGGGCGCCGAGATCGTCCGCGCCGACGATCTGCGCCTCGATCGCTTCTTCGGGCCCGAGGACTTCGAGGCTGCGGCCAAGGCGGCGCCGGCGACGGCGCTGCCGCGCGCGGCTCGGGTCACGCTCCTGACCGGCGCCAACGGCTTCCTCGGTCGCTTCCTGGCCCTGACGCTGCTGGAGAGGGCGGCGCGCTCGGGGGGGAGGGTGGTTTGCATCGTACGCGCCCCCGGCGACGCCGAGGCCCTGGAGCGCCTGCGCGGCTCGTATCGGGGCGCCGATCCGGCGCTGTCAACGCGCTTTCAGGAGCTCTGCGCGGGCAGGCTCACCGTGCTCCAGGGGGATCTGATGAAGCCGCAGCTCGGGCTCGCGGACGACGTCTACGAGCGCCTCTGCGAGGAGGTCGACTCCATCGTGCACAACGGAGCGCTGGTGAACCACGCGTTCTCCTATCCGCAGCTCTTCGAGCCCAACGTCCTCGGGACGGTCGAGCTGATGCGGCTCGCGATCCGACGGCGGATCAAGGCTCTCGGCTTCGTCTCCACCGTCGGTGTCGCCGGCGGGCTCGCGCGGCGGGATCCGATCCGCGAGGACGAGGACGCGCGCTCTCTGTGGCAAGAGCGGCCGATCGACTCGGGCTACGCCGTGGGCTACGCGACGAGCAAGTGGGCCTGCGAGGTGCTGCTGCGCGAGCTCTCGGACCGGCTCGCGGTGCCCGTCGATGTCTTTCGTTGCAGCATGATCATGCCGCACCGGGAGTACCTCGGGCAGGTCAACGTCAGCGATTTTCTGACTCGGCTGTTCCTCGGCGTCGTCTCCACCGGGCTCGCGCCGCGCTCGTTCTACGCGGGGGACGATCGCCGCGCGCACTTCGACGGTCTGCCGGTGGATTTCGTGGCAGAGAGCATTGCCTCGATCGCCTCGGCGCCGCGGCCCGGGCTCGCGACGTATCATGTCGTCAACGCGCGCTGGGACGACGGCGTCTCGCTGGACAGGCTGGTCGACTGGGTGGTGTCGGCCGGCTATCCGGTGACGCGCATGGACGACTACGCGGCCTGGTTCGCGGCGTTCCGCGAGCGGCTGCTGGCGCTCCCGCCCGAGGCGCAGCACCGCTCGCCGCTGCCGATCCTCCACCAGTGGGCGCGGCCGATCCCGGTGGAGGCGGAGACGCTCTTCGACGCGCGGCGGCTGCGCGCGCGGCTCGAGGAGATCGCCGGGGGAGCGGTGGAGATCCCGCGCGTGGATGAGCGCTTTCTCCACGCGTACCTCGATGATCTGGTGGCGCTCGGGCTGATCGAGGAGCCCGAGCTGCGCGCTTCGGCGGAGCGGGTGAAGGGGGCGGCTTAATCGAGGCCCCCTATCCCCGGCCCTTTCCCCCAAATTTGGGGGAAAGGGAGGGGATCACGAGGACGTCGAGGGGTGAGAATCCATCTCCCCTTTCCCCCAAACTTGGGGGAAAGGGGAGATGGATTCTCACCC
>FSTQ01000193.1_pt1 | contig 18103 bp, 20 predicted proteins | sample 1637281 | NCBI WGS metagenome assembly FSTQ01 (sample SAMEA3914818, study PRJEB12502) | metagenome | biome: forest; material: soil | place: Canada | collected 2010-06-26 | depth 0.1 m
CAAGCCCGCCGTATCCTACTGGCACGTTTGGATTGACGAGCACGGGGTGAGCCATCAGACCCGCTGCGAGCTCCGCGCCTTCGAGCACGAGAGCATCTCGAGTGGTGCCGCCCCCGCGTGGCTCGACAGACTGAGCACCTCGGGTGCGACCGTGCTCGTCGCGGTCCAACCCGTGGGTTGGGTGGGCGAGTGGCACGAGAACCCGAAGCCGCAATGGATCGTGCCGCTCTCCGGCCGCTGGTTCGTGGAGACCATGGATGGCACGCGCGTGGAAATGGGGCCGGGCGAGGTGTCTTTCGGCAACGACCAGAATTGCAAGCCCGACGCCCAGGGACGCAAGGGCCACCGCTCTGGCACGGTGGGCAACCAGCCCTCGGTCCTGATGATGGTGCAACTGGAGCAGGATCTGGCCTCCGGCCCGCCGTGCCGCTTCAGGTAGGGGGCAGCCATGGATGGTTTCGAGATCATCGATCCGCGCTTCCACGACATTGTGCTGCCGACCGCGCCGCTGGAGAAGCTGGCGGAGGGCTTCCGCTGGATGGAAGGCCCGGTCTGGTTCGCCGATCTGGAATGCCTGCTGTTCAGCGACATCCCTAATAACCGAGTGACGCGCTGGACCGAGGCGGGCGGGGTGGAGGTGTTCCGCGAGCCCTCGAGCTTCGAGAACGGCCACACGCGCGACCGCGAAGGGCGGTTGATCTCCTGCTCCCATCGTGGCCGCTGCATCACCTGCACCGAGATCGACGGGCGCATCACCGTCCTCGCCGACCGATACCAGGGCAAGCGGCTCAACAATCTGACGTTCGGCGGGCGGAGCCGGAGCCAACTGTTCCTGTGCGCCTCGCACACGCTTTACGCCGTCTACGTCAACCGTCGCGGCGCGCAGTACCCGTGATCCTCCGCGGCGGCCGAGGGCGCCGCTCGCCGCGTCCGTCCACGCATGCACGGGCCGTGCGGCGAGCCTCACATGACATTCAGGTATACACCGAGGTCCGGGATCGGCGCGGTCGAGGCATCATGGGCTCTCCATGAACCAGCAAGGCGCAGGCAGCGGAGGCGCGATCCCGCGGCGGCCGCTCGGGACGACGGGCGCCCAGGTATCGATCCTCGCGCTCGGGGGCTCGCACCTCGGCGACATCCACGACGTCGGCGTGGCGACGCGCATCGTCCACGAGGCGATCGACGCCGGCGTGAACTTCTTCGACAACGCCTGGGAGTACCACGACGGGCGCAGCGAGCGGCTCCTCGGCGATGCCCTCGTGGGCCGGCGCGATCAGGTCGTGTTGATGACCAAGGTCTGCACTCATGGGCGCGACAAGCGCGTCGCGCTCCAGCAGCTCGACGAATCGCTGCGACGGCTGCGGACTGACCACCTCGATCTCTGGCAGATCCACGAGTGCATCTACGACGACGATCCCGATCTCCACTTCGCCCCCGGCGGCGTGATCGAGGCTCTCGACGAGGCAAAGCGCCTGGGAAAGACACGCTTCGTCGGCTTCACCGGGCACAAGGATCCGGAGATCCACCTGCGCATGCTGGCGCATGGCTACCCCTTCGACACGGTGCAGCTCCCGCTCAACTGCTTCGACGCGAGCTTCCGGAGCTTCGAGCGGCGCGTGCTGCCGGAGCTCGGCAAGCGGGGAATCGCTCCGATCGGGATGAAGAGCCTCGGAGGCGGCGGCTATGCGGTGCGGGCGGGCGTGGTCACCGCGGCCGAAGCGCTGCGCTACGCGATGAGCTTGCCTATCGCCACGGTGGTGAGCGGCGTCGACGGGCCGGAGGTGCTCCGCCAGAACCTCGCCATCGCGCGTGGGTTCACGTCGATGACCGGAGAGGAGATGGACGCGCTCCGCGCGCGCGTCGCCGCGCCGGCCGGCGATGGGCGCTACGAGCTCTACAAGATGACGGTGCACTTCGACGCCAGGATCGGGCGCGAGCAGCACGGATTGCCACCGCGGGAAGACCTGCCGCTCTAGGAGACGCCATGGACAAGCACGCTTACGAGAAGCTCGGCCCGATCCCGCGACGCCGGCTCGGGACACAGGGAGTGGAGGTCTCGGCGATCGGCGTCGGCGGTCATCACCTCGGTGATCTGCCGGACGTGGAGACGGCGATCGAGCTCGTACACGAGGCCATCGACGCGGGCATCACCTTCTTCGACAACTGCTGGGAGTACTACGACGGCAAGACCGAGGACTGGCTCGGCCGAGCGCTCGCTGGCAAGCGCGATCGGGTCTTCTTGATGACCAAGGTCTGCACCCACGGGCGCGATGGCGCGCTCGCGATGCGAATGCTCGAGGAGTCGCTGCGCCGGCTCCAGACCGATCACCTCGATCTCTGGCAGGTTCACGGGGTGTGCTTCGACGATGATCCGGAGCTCGCCTACCGGAAGGGCGGAGTGCTCGAGGCGCTCGACGAGGCGAAGCGGCGGGGCTTGGTGCGCTTCGTGGGCTTCACCGGGCACAAGCTCCCGCGCATCCACCTCGACATGATCACGCGCGGCTATCCCTTCGACACGGTGCAGATGCCGCTCAACTGCTTCGACGCGAGCTTCCGGAGCTTCGAGCAAGACGTGCTCCCCGAAGCGCTGAGGCGTGGGATTGCGCCGATCGGGATGAAGAGCCTCGGCGGCAACGCGGACATGATCCTGCGCGGCGCCGTGACGCACGAGGACGCGCTCCGCTACGCGATGAGCCTGCCAGTGCTGACGACCGTCGCGGGGATGAGCTCGATCGACGTGCTGCGCCGCGATCTCCTGGTGGCGCGTGGGTTCACGCCGATGACCGCGATGGAGATGGCGGCGCTGCGCGATAGCAGCGCGCCGATGGCTGCCGACGGCCGCTTCGAGCTCTACAAGCTCTCGCTCCGGTACGACAACCCGGTGGCCCGGTGCGCGCACGGCTTCCCCCCGGATCCGAAGCAGAAGGAGATCGAACAGACGATCGATGAGGTGATGGGGACGCGCGGCACGTCGCGCTGAGCGCGGCGCGGATCGGTGCGATCTCACGCCGCGCTCGGCCGCGCCGGCAGGAAAAGCGAGCTCAAAGCGGATCTCTAGGGGCGGAATGCCCCTTGCTTGGCGCTCAACCCCTTCGGGCTTCCCCCGCGCGCTCGGCGGCTATCTGCGCCAGCGAGGACCAATCGCGATCGCCTTTCCCGTTGGCCACCCCGGAGAGCATGCCGTCATGCACGAGGCTGGCGAGCGGCATCGGCACCTCCCGCGCGTCGGCCGCGGCGAGCACCAGGCGAAGATCCTTGAGCGCGAGGCGCAGCTTGAAGCCCGCGGGCTCGTGGGCCCCTTCGGCGATGCGCGCGGCGTACCCTTCGAAGATCGTCGATCGAGCCAGCACCGACTGGAACACCGCGAAGAAATCGGCCTTCGGCACGCCCGATCGATCGACGAGCGCAAAGGCCTCTCCCAGCGCCTCGATCATCGACGCGATCAGGAAGTTCCCCGCGAGCTTGACGGCGTTGGCCGCGGGCGGGCGCTCGCCGACGACGCTCAGGCCACGACTGAAAGCGCCGAGGAGGGGACGACAGCGCTCGATCGGGCTCAGCGCGCCGGCCGCCACCACCCAGAGCTGTCGCGCCGCCGCGGCCTCCGGTCGACCGAAGACGCAGGACACGAGATACGCTTGCCCAGCGGCGATGTGCTCCGCGTCGAGGCGCTCCGAGAGAGCGACCGAGATCGTGCTCGACGAGACATGCACGCAGCCGCGCTCGAGCCCGCTCCGTAGGCCGTCGGGCCCAAAGACCACAGACTCGACCGCGGCGTCGTCGGCGAGCATGGTGAACACCACCTCTGCGCCGCGCGCCGCGTCGGCCGGGCTGGAGGCGACGCGCGCGCCCCGTTGCCGCATGCGCTCGGTCCGCGCGACGGTGCGATTGAAGACGGCGAGCGTGTGCCCCGCCGCGAGCAGGCTCTCCGCCATGGGCTCCCCCATGGATCCCAGACCAATGAATCCGAGGTTCATGATCGACTCCGCGTCCCCTGGGGACGCGGGATCACCTAATGGGGCCCTTCATGACGGCAAGCCCGGCAACTTGCGCGCTTCGGTCGGCCGCCGCTTGCGCCCGGCGGCCACCACGCAGCCTCAGGAACGAAATGACCGCACCCGCAACCGATCGCATCCACCTGGAGCTCGAAGCTCCCGACGATATGGCGCTGCTCGCCCGTCGTTGGTACGGATATCGCCAATCCTCTCGTCGGGGAGGGTGATCCTCCTCAGGTGACGGCATCGACGGCGCTCAGCGGCTGGCCACCGCCGGGTGCCCCGGATCGATCCACTGCACGGCCTCGGGTCGCTCGACCGGCTCGATCGCCAGGTTCACCACAACCGCCTCCTGATCACTCCGTACCACCACACACTCGAGGTCGGCGCCGGGGTTGGCGTTGATCTCTTGGTGCGGCACCCACGGTGGCACGAAGATGAAGTCGCCGGGCCCGGCCTCGGCCGTGAACTCCAGCCGGTCGCCCCAGCGCATCCGGGCACGGCCGCGCAGCACGTAGAGCACGGTCTCCAGATGCCCGTGGTGGTGCGGGCCCGTCTTGGCATCGGGGTCGACGCGCATGGTGCCGGCCCAGATCTTCTGCGAGCCGGCGCGCGCGTGATCGATGGCCGCGGCCCTGGTCATCCCGGAGGTCTGCGGGGTGTTGGGATCGAGCTCGTCCCCGCGAATGATACGCACGCCTTCGTTCCGCCAGTCGGGTTGCTTCGAGGTCTCGCTCACCGCCGCTCCATGGGGCCAGCGCGGAAGCCCGCAAGGCACGTCTGTGCATCCGACCGCCGGCGCGGCGAGCAGGCGCCCGGGCCGCACGCGTGGTGAGCTCGGGACGGTCGATTTGTAAAGAGCCGCTCCGAAAGCCCGCCTCGAAACAGGTGAGCGACCGTTCGCGGCTGGTTCTCTACATCATCGCGGGTTCTCCTCGCGAGCCTCGAGCGCCGCGCCTGGAAGCTCCACCCAGAAGCAACTGCCGCGTCCGATCTCCGAGTGGAGCCCGGCCTTTCCTCCGTGGGCCTCCGCGAGCCGCTTGACGGTCGCGAGCCCCAGGCCGAGCCCCGCGCGCGCGCCGTTGCCCTGTTCGTGGGGCTCGAAAATCCGCTGCTGATCCTCGGAGGGAACGCCGGGTCCCGTGTCCTCGACTTCGAACCGAAGGTCTCTCCCCGCGTCGACGAGGCGCACGGTCACCTTGCGCGTCGGACCGCCATCCATGTACCTCAACGCGTTCTCTACCAGATTCGAGAGCACGCTCCGGAGAACCCCGGCGCTGCACCGGGCCCGGCGGCGCGAGCCGCCCTCCACGCGCAGATCCACGCCCGCGGCCTCCGCGATCGGCGTGAAGTCCGCGAGGACCTCGTTGACGACCGCCTGTGCATCGACCGTGGCGTTCGGCAGAGGCGCGGCCCCGGCACGAGCGAAATCGAGCAGATCGGAGATAGTCTGCCGCACGCGCTGGAGAGCCGCGCCGGCGCGCGACACCATGGCGCGCACCCGTGAGTGCTCCGCTTCCGAGAGGCACGGCTCCGCCGCGCCGAGCGCCAGGCTTACGGTCATGAGGGGGCTCAGCAGATCGTGGGCGACGCGCCCCGAGAAGGCCTCGAGCTCGACGGTCCTGCGTTCGAGACCGCGCTGACTTTCTGCATCGGCTGCCTGCGCGATCTGGACGACGCGGTAGGTGACCACCAGCGTGAGCGCCGCAGCAACGAAGCACAGAGCCTCGAGCCCCACGGCGCTCGGCAGCGCCGCGCTCCGCACGACGCGCAGGCTGGCGCTCGCGTTCGTCAGCACCTCGGCGTTGATGTGGGCTGCCGCGAGGAGCGCAGCGTCGAGGTGGGCTATGCGCTCGTCGATCAAGCGGACGAGCCCTTCGACCGAATCGGGCGGCTGCTCCGAGGCAATCACGATGTGACCCACGCTCCGATCGAAGCTGTCGAGCGCCTGCTGGATGGTCGCGCGAGCCTCTGCCTCGCCTGGATCGATCGGAAGCCGAAAATAGCTGGCGATGGTGTCGCCCAGCTGCCTCCGCTTCGCTCTGGCGTCCTCCAGGAGGAGCGGGCGATCGCTCCGCGGATCTCGGAGGCTTTCCTTGAGGATCCCGCGGAGCTCGCCTGCCCTCACGCTCGCGGCTTCGAGCGCAACGACGCTCGGCGCCGCATTCTCGACGATCTCGTGATCGACTCTCTCCAGCGCGCTCGAGCTGCGGGCGACGAGGACCGCCAGCCCCACGAGCCCTGCCAGGAGCAGGAGCAGCGATAGAAGGAAGAGCTCGAACAGACGCGGCCGCTGCTGTCTCATCGTCGTTGGTCCAGGGGCTGAGGGGGTCTCCGCTCGGTGAGGACCCGGTCGACCATGGCGAGGAGCACCTCGGGCGTGCACGGTTTCGCGAGCGCATAGGGCGTCCCGACACGCGCTGCCACACGCTGCAGGTCCAGATAGCCGGAGACCAGAAGGATCGGGATTTTCTGCCTGCCGCAGTTCTGGACCAGCATCGCGTACGCCATGCCGGGGCCGTCAAGCTGGGGCATCTCGATGTCGAGGATGATGAGGTCCGGGAACCGGGCATCGACCTGTGCCAGCCCCTCGTGCCCGTCGTTCGCCATGCGCACCTCGTGTCCCCCGGCGAGAACGAGTATGTCGCTCACTGTATTGGCGAGATCGATGTCGTCGTCGACGATGAGGATATCTGCCATGCTGCTCCCCTCGGTCGATTGTATGGCCGTGCACCTCAGACCTCTGAGCCCGGCTCACGACGGTACCAGTCGATAACCTATGGCGCGGCGTTCCGTTCGGAAGTGGCGCATGCCCACTCCGACCGACAGGGCCGCGATGCAGGCGGAGCTGGCCCGACCGCTTGGCCCAGTCGACGCGTGACGATGTGGTCGCCGAGAACCGCTGTCAATTTCCCTGGCAGCGTTCCGCTACTCGGCTGCGCTCCGGCTCGCGCGGCCGGTGCATGAATCGCCCGCTGGGCAGGCTACGCCGCGGGCTCCACGTCGCTCGGTATGGGTGACTCTCGCTGCATCACGTTTTCGCCTCCCCCCACCTCGCGTGCCGCGGGATGGCAACGTTGGTACTTACGTGCAGCGATCCCGGCCAGACGTGCGTGCCTGCCGCGGCGCCGCCCGATTTCTCGATGTGCATCTACCACCCGGGCGACGTGAGCTGCCCCGACGCCTACCCGGACAAGCACCTCGTCTACGCGGGCTTCGACGACCAGCGCACCTGCTCCCCCTGCGCATGCAGCGCGCCGCTCGGAAGCTCCTGCACCGCGTTGCTCAGCGTCTTCAAGGACGGCACCTGCTACGTGCCGCTGCTCGGCTCCCTGCCCATCAGCTCCTCAGGCCCCTCCTGCATCGATCTCGTGCCCGCCGGTCTCCCCCTCGGCAGCAAGACGGTCACCGCGCTCACGTACGCGTCCGGCACCTGTCTACCCAGCGGCGGCGAAGCCGCGGGCACCATCGAGGCCTCCGGGCCGGCAACGTTTTGCTGCCTGAGTAACTGATCGGAACTATTTTGAAGGGCCGCGTCGATTTGTCCGGAAAAGCGCGCGGCCCCGACAAGATCCCTTTCGTGAAAACGCAGCAGGTCCCGATACGACCGCAAGACACCCGCGCCCCGGAAGCTGACCTCGAGGTCCGCCTTGGCGCACGCGCTCTCTTCCAGGAGGTGCTTTCCTACGTGTTGCTCTCGCTCCAACGGCTCGGCGTGCCCAAGGTCGACCGTGAGGATCTCGCGCAAGGGATCATGACCGAGGCGTACGCGAAGCGTCAGGAGTACATCTCGGCGCGCGCTTCTCCGCGTCGGTGGGTTCATGGCTTCATCGTGAACTACGTCCGCAACTATCGGCGTAACCAGTACAGAGCCAAAGGGCTCTTCGTGAAGACCACGCGGGATCTCGCCGACGAGACGCCGAACGCGGCGGATCAGTACGAGGTCGAAACGCAACGGCACTTTTGTATGTGGTCTTGTTTCCGCAAGTCGAATTCGACTACCTCACGGTCTTGATAGCGCACGACCTCCGACGGTCTCGATTTCAAGGTCATCGCCAGGGAACAGAATATCTCGGTCTCGGGCGCTCACGAACGCTACAAGCGAGGGATTATGCAGCTCCGGAACGCCTATGCTCGGCACCGCCGCAACCAGAAGAGGCGAGGCCTCGTCGTGCTGCCTTTCGCGCTCGAGCAAATGTTGGCCGCGGATCGCGCCATCCCGGACGCTCCCGCCGACGTGGAAGAGCGACTGTGGAACCGCATGGAGCGAGCGCGCCGATGGTGGGCTCGCGGGCAAGCGTTCCGCGACGCGCTGGGCCACCCGGCGATACGCTCGGCCGCTGCCTTCGTTGCGGGCGGGATTGTGGGCGCTCTCCTGCACGCGGCGCTGCAACCCGCCCCGCGCCCGTCTTCCATCGTCCTCAACCCGTCCGTGCAAGCCGACTCCACGCAGGGAAGCAATCTTGGCGCCGCCGCAGCGAGGGCGACGACGCCCCCAGTGGCTCTCCTCCCGGCCTCCTCGTCGAGCAGTGCTCCTCGCGGGGGCGACAGCGAGGAGCAGCGCCTGTTCGATACTGCGCATCAGGCCTTCGCTCGGGGCAATTTTGACCTTGCCTTGAAGACCCTCGCGGTCCACGAGCGCGGGTTCCCGGCGGCGTTCTTCGCCGAGGCGCGGGAGATGCTGCGAGCGAAGATTGCTGAGGCCAGGAGGTCGCGCAGCGCAGCGCCGGAGCCGCAGACCGGGGCGGCTCTCGCGGCTCCGCGGTCAGATGTTCCTCCTCCGATCACGCCCTGACTGTCGACGGCCACGGCGAACCGTGGGTGGTGAGCCCACGAAGCCCGAACCGAGCAAGCCCACCAAGTAGCTGCCCGTCGCCGCGCCGCTTCACCGCCGAGCCCGCCCGTCACCTGCGACATCGCGGGCTATCTTGTGCTGGCAGCTCAGCATATGCCCTTGGCTCGGGGGCGCGTGGGCGTGGTGGCGGTGGTGCTCGGGGCCATGGATGGAGGCGATCGTGCTGATCACGCGGGCCGCGCGCAACTGTCTACTCTGCCGCACGAAGTCCGGAGCAGGCTCGCTCGCCATGGCCGTCGCCGCGCCCTACGGGTACGGTGAAAGGGCCAAGGCGTCAAACACCTTGGCGAGCAAGGGAGGACATCGTGAAAGGTAAGATCGCGCTCGAAGAGCACTTCCTGCTGAAAGGCTTTCAGCAGTACAGTTTCGATTTCCTCGACACGGCCGTGTTCGACGAGATCAAGCGGCGCCTGCTCGACACCGACCGCACGCGTATTGAAGAGATGGACCGCGCCGGGATCGAGACGGCCATTCTCTCGTTCACGGCGCCGGGCATCCAGGCCGAGCCCGACGCGCTCAGGGCCGTCGACGTGGCCCAGCGCGCCAATGATCTCCTCGCCGAGCAGATCATCGCCCGGAGCCCGGATCGCTTCCGCGGCTTCGCGGCGCTCCCACTGCAAGACGCCGAGGCGGCAGCCGACGAGCTCACGCGCGCTGTACGCCGCCTCGGCTTCGTCGGCGCGATGGTCAATGGCTATTCGAACCTCGGCGACGCGCGCACCGGCGTCTATCTCGACGAGGCTCGTTACGAGCCGTTCTGGGATCGCGTCGAGGAGCTCGACGTGCCCATCTACCTGCACCCGCGCGATCCGCTCCCCGACCAGCAGCGGATCTACGAAGGGCACCCCGAGCTGCTGGGCGCCGCCTGGGCCTTTGGCGTCGAGACCGCGACGCACGCGCTGCGGCTGATCATGAGCGGCCTCTTCGACCGGCACCCGGGCCTGACCCTCGTCCTCGGCCACCTCGGCGAGATGCTGCCCTTCATGATCTGGCGCGTCGAGCACCGCTTTGCCTTCCACGGCGGCGGCAAGAAGCTCCTCCGCCCGGTCTCCGCGTACCTGCGCGACAACATGTACATCACGACCAGCGGTAACTTCCGCACCCAGTCCCTCATCGACTGCATGCTCGAGCTGAGCGCCGATCGCCTCCTGTTCTCGACCGATTACCCGTACGAGTCGATGCAGGAGGCCGCCGACTGGTTTGATGCCTGCTCCATCAGCGAGATCGATCGCGTGAAGATCGGGCGCACCAACGCCGCTCGACTCTTCCACCTCGACGCGAGCGCGCGGGCCGCGGACGTGGCCTCTGCGCGCGCTGCGTGATCAGCCCGCCCTCGTCGCCCCCACAGGAGGCTTGATGGGTAGGCCGCGCCATCGGGAGCGAAGACTCCGTCGGCGAAAACGGCGTGGAAGTGAAGATTGAGGGTGAGGCTGCCGCCGAATCGCTGCGTGTGGTTGGCCGCTGCGCGCGTGCGGGCGCCGGTGATGCCGGCGGTTCGTTTCTGCTCGAGCGCCACCGACTCGAGGAAGATGCGCCCGAGCGCGCGGGTGACGTCAACGCGGAACGCGGCGAGCCGACGAAGCTCGAACGAGAGAGAGAACCCACTGACGCACAGGCACCGCAGGGAAGACGCGGTCGACGATGTAGCCGGCGGCGTTGGCCATGCGACGCCCAGCACAGCTCGGGCAGACACTCCGACCCTGGCGCGTGAAGGCGACGAGAAGATCGTGGTGACATGCGCCTCCGTGGAGACGGAGGAATCCGTGGGCGAACACGCCGCACGTGAGGTAGGCCCGGAAGGCTTGCTCGACGTAGCGAGGCAGGGCGCGTTCGTAGCTTTCACGCGCGTGCGCGAGGAACGCATCGAGGTGATCGCAGACCAGCGTGCAGAGGATCGTCTCGGTGAGCCGGCGCGGAGCGTAGTCGAGGAGGGGTGAGCCCGATCCCCGCATCACGTTGCTCTCCGCCATGGGGCGCGCGACTTGGTGATCACCGTGCCACTCGCCACGTCAGTGATTTCAAACACTTGGCGCGCGGAGTAGTGCGATGATCATAAATCGGACGCTGGTCATAAAATTCTTCCCCGGACCGGGCTCAGGACGCCGGATACACGCCTGTGTCTCCGATAGTGCCCTGTTCTGGCATTTTCGACCCAAGCATTTCGTGTACTTGCAGACTGAACCAGGGCACTACCCCGTCTCCTGCGAGGGCAACGTTACGGATGCGGCCGCACCACACCCCCAGGGCACCGGAGGGCGACACCGGCGCAAGGGCGGACGGCGGCGTTGAGGGAGGTACGCTCGAGCGCTTCGACGCCGAGCGCTCGATGAATTCTTCGCAGGCAACGGGTGAGCGGACGCGGACGATCCCTGAATTTCATCCCCCGTTGCAGGAGAACACCCGCTCGATCGCGTCGACAAGCATCTGGTCGACGACTTCGGGCGTGATCTCCTCAATCTGGTGGAAGCGCGTCAGCTCCATCAAATTGCGTTCCATCTCCACCTCGGCAACCGTGCGAGTTCTATCGCGTAGTGAGATCATCCGACAATGCCTCGATGCGTCCGGGGGACGGGTGCGGGTTGCGACGGTGCAGCAGCAAATCGAGGCGTTCTATGGCGAGGCATCGGATCGAGGCAGCATCGGTTCGGCGGCGCTTCCTGCGAAGAGAAGGAGCGCGCGCCCGCGCGCAACGCGCCGCCTCACGACGGGGCGGAGCGGGCTGCTGCGGTCCCGAACGCTGGCGCGGGTCAGCGCTCGGAAGCGTGGTAACAGGTAGGAAATGGAGCGGCGCGCGCAGTCCTCGCGGTCAAGAGAAAACGTCTGATTTCTTCGATCTTACTTGCACTTGCAGTCGAACGGCGGGGAGCAACCCCACCGTCTGCCAAGACTTTTGGCGGGCGGAACCAGGGACGCGGATGGGGCGCAGCGAATGCGCGATCGCTGACGCCCCACTTGAGCAGGTCGATCGGTGCACACCTCGGCCGCGCGCGCAGCCGCGGCGCGCTCCCCCGGCGCACGCGCGCCGGCAGATTGCGGCGTCGCTATGCGCACGAGCCGCGCAGCCTCGGCGGCGTTCGTCGGGCGGCGCGTATGGCTCACGGTTTGCTGAGCCGCTGCCCGGGAGATTGTTGCGCCGACTCGACCGGCAAGGGCTCAGGGGGACGCCGCGCGCGGGGCGCAAGCGCGCGGCGACCGCGGAGGAGACGTCATGGTGGCTGGGGTGCGTGCAGAGCCGAACGAGAGCAAGAACGAGAGCGCCGAGGTCGAGGCCGGGCGCAGCAACGGCGCGAAGCCCTCGAGCAGCGACCGCAAGCTCGAGGACGCAGTGCAGCGATCGGTGAACGATCTGGAGCGCGAGCGAGAGAGGAGGGAGAGCGAAGGCCGGGGCCTCACTCCGCCGCGTCACGTGCGCAACGGAAGCCGCTCATCACCAGATGGAACCGCCCCGGGTGGTGGACTCGATTGCTCGCCCGCAGCCCCGGCGCGCTGTAGTTGAAGGCCCCGCCGCGGAGGACGTGCTCGCACTCGGTGGGGATGGGGTTCGATCCGGTGAAGCCCCGCTTGCCCTGACTCCGCAGCTCCGCGAGCGCCGACAAGGCCTCTTCGCAGGTGCCGCCCCTCCCTTCGGCGGCTCCCCTCCGCTGATAGGCGTAGGGATCATAGACATCCTCCACCCACTCCCAGACGTTGCCGGCCAGATCGAGGTGGCCATAGGGCCCGGCCCCGGCGGGGTGCCCGCCGACGTCGCCGGTGACGCCGGCGGCAAAGACGCCTCGATCCGGAGTGGGCTCCTCGTTGCCCCAGGGATAGCGGCGGGCGTCGGGGCCGCGGGCGGCCTTCTCCCACTCGGCCTCGGTGGGGAGGCGCTTCCCCAGCCAGCTACAGTAAGCGCGCGCGCTGTCCCAACCGAGGCTGCTCGCAGGCTGCCTTGGGCCGCGAAAGCGGTTGTCGGGGCCGACGCGGTTGGACTCGGCGTTCTTCGGGTCCGGCGGCGGGCAAAGGCCCTTGGCGACGCAGCCGTGATAGGCCTCGTTGGTGACCTCGGTGAGGTCGAGATAGAAGGCCTTGAGCGTCACGGTGTGGGCGGGGTGCTCGTCGGGCTCGCCACCCTCGTCGGCGCCCATGGTGAACGGGCCGGCGGGGACGAGGGCCATCCCCTCGAGCGAGGGCGGCGCGGCGGCGGCGGCAGGGAGAGGCGGGCGCGCGGAGGGCGCGGGGGCGAGCGCGGAGGGCGCGGCGACGGCGGGCGAGCTCGAGGCGGCGAGGGCGAGGGGAGCCGAGGTGTCGGCGTGGCTCGGCTCGCCCGACCAGCAGGCGGACAGAGCGAGCGCGCCGAGCCCTGGCAGGAGCGCTCTCCCCGGGCGGCGCTTCATCGCGGCGCTCGCGCCTCCGCGTCGGCGAGGCGGCCGCGGGCGTCGGCCAGCGACTCGGGGCTCGCCTGCCCCGGCGGCAGCGCTTCGTAGCCTTTGACCTCGTCGCGCAGGGTCGCGAGCTCGCCCGCCGCGTCGCCGCGCTTCCTCTGGATGTCGGCGCGGAGCTTGAGGTAGCGGAGCTTGCGCGGGCCGTAGGCGCGGGCGAGGGCGCGGTCCACGGCGGCCTGCGCCTCGGGGAGCTTGCCCAGCTTGAAGAGCACGCCGGCGAGGCGCGCCGGCGGCTCGTACGAGGTCGGGAGCTCGCGCTCGCGCTGCTCGAGCATGCGCACGGCCTCGTCGCCGCGGCCGAGGGCGACGTAGGTGTTGGCGCGGAGATAGTCGAAGGTGTGGGCCTCGTCCGGCGTCCTGGCGCCGCGTGCGGCCTCTTCCAGCAGCGCGAGCCGAGCCTCCTGGGCCTTCTTCGCGCCGGCCGCGTCCTTCGAGGCCTCGAGCGCTTCGGCGAGGATGCCGAGCGCGTCGGCGCGATCGTCGACGGTCGCGCCCTCGGGCGGGCGGGCGGTGATCGCCTGGAGGCGCGCCACCGCGGCCTTGCGCGCGGCTTCGCGATCCGGCCCATCGGGGAGGTGACTCGCGCAGTCGAGGACGTACGACGAGGCGTCGGCTGGCAGCGCCGCGCCGCTGACGTCGCCGAGGTGCGCGGTGCCGGCCCGCGCGCACGCCATCCAGGCCTTGGCGCCGTGGAGCGCCTGGATCCAGCCGAGGATCGCCGCGCTGCGGCCCGGCCAGCTCGGCTTGCTCGCGGAGACCGCGGCCTCGTAGCTGCGGGCGGCGCGATCGAGCTCGCCCGCCGCGTGCGCTGTGCGGGCTTCGGCGAAGGCCCGCGACGCCTCATCCTTGGGCGCGCTGCCGGCGAGCTGGGCGAGGCTCTCCTCGATCAGGCCGCGGATCTCGCTCACCGATCCCGAGCCCGACCAGTAGCCGAGGACGCGATCCTTGGCGGGATCGAGGACGAAGAACGTCGGCCACGCCTTGATGGCGTGGTGCTCGAGGAAGGCCGCGCTCGAGGGCTTGTCGGTGTCGATCGCCGCGAAGACCACGCGGCCTTCGAGCGCGCGCAGCGAGGGATCGTTGAGCACGTAGGCCTGCATGCTCAGGCACGTGTGGCACCACGGGGCCCACGTATCGAGGAAGACCGCCTTGCCCTCGGCGCGCGCCTTGGCCATCGCGCCGGGCAGATCGTCCTCGATGAACTGGCTCGCGCTCGGCGGCGCAGCCTGCGCGGGCGGCGCGCTCGCAGCCTTCGTGGGGGCGCTCGCCACCGGCGAGGCTGCAGGCGGCGAGGCGACCGCTTCGGGCGCGGCCGGCGGGGGGACCTCTGCGCACCCCGGAGCGAGGAGCGCGGCGAGCAGAATCCAGCGACGGGTCATGCCGCGAGCATAGTCGATCCCGCGCCCGCGCCCTTCCCCCGAAGGCCCCTTCGCGGCTAAGGTCTCGCCTGTGAGCGAGTACGAAGGCCGGTGCGGGGGCTGCGGCGCGTTCACCCGCGTGCGCACCGACCCTACCCTCGGGCGCGTCGGCGAGTGCGCCCTGCAAGTGTTCCCGCCCCCGATCCGCGCCGGCTCCACCTGCTCGCGCTACCGGCCCAAGGGTGCCGCTCCTCCGCCTCCTCCGCCGCGCGCGGCGGGCGAGCCCCGCGGCCGGCGCGCGACGTCCCCGTCTCCCGTTCGCAGCGTGGTGTCCGGTCACTCCGGATCCTCCGGCCCGCCCGTCCAGCGCCGGATTTCCCCTCTTCCCCAGGAGATCGACATCGACATGGATATCGGCGAATTCAGGCGCGTCCTCCGCGAGGTGCTGGCCGACGAGCTCGGCGTGGGCGACGCGGAGATCGGCGGCCGCTGGGAGGGCGGCGAGATGGTCCTCAAGCCGGGCAAGGTCGGCACCCAGGAGAAGCGCATCCCCCTCGACGCGCTCTTCCACAAGATCGTGATGATCCGCGACAAGCTCCGCCTGCTCGAGCAGAAGGTCAACGCGCACCCCGGCCTCTCCGACGCCGACAAGGTGCAGCTCCAGCAGTACGTGACCGGCTGCTACGGCTCGCTCACGACCTTCAACGCCCTCTTCGCGCGGCGCGAGGACGGCTTCGCCGGCGCCGGCAAAGACGACGATTGATGGGCACGCGCCGCCGGATCCTCCTGCCGCTGCCCGACGTGGACTTCGACGTGACCGAGGTCGCCGTCCCCTGGCGCCTGCTCACCCGCGCGGGCCACGAGGTGGTCTTCGCCACCGAGCACGGGGAGCGCCCCGCGGCGGATCCTCGGCTGCTGACCGGCGTGATCTTCGGCCAGCTCGGCGCCGACCCCGAGCCCAGGGCGTTCTACCGCGAGCTCGAGCGGACGCCGGAGTTCGATCGGCCCATCCTCTGGGAGGCGATCGATCCCGAGTCCTTCGACGGCCTCTACCTCGCGGGCGGGCACGCGCCGGGGATGCGGCAGTACCTCGGATCCGCGGCGCTCCAGCGCAAGGTGGCCACGTTCTGGCGGCTCGAGCGCCCCGTCGCCGCGATCTGCCACGGCGTCCTCGTGCTCGCGCGCACCCGCGTCGAGGCCACGGGCGAGAGCGTGATCGCCCGCGCCAGGACGACATGCTTGCCCCGGTACATGGAGCGCGCGGCGTACCTGCTCACGGCGTGGAAGCTCGGCGACTACTACCGGACCTACCCGGCCTACGTGGAGGAAGAGGTCCGCGCGGCGCTGCGCGACCCCGAGGCGCAGTTCGTCCGCGGCAAGCGCACGCTCGTCGCGCGCGGCACCGAGCAGGACGACGGCCCGGCGCTGGTGGTCGAGGACGGCCGCTACCTCTCGGCGCGCTGGCCCGGCGACGCGTACCTGCTCGCGCGCCGCTTCCGCGAGCTGCTCGAAGCGCGGCCGGGCATCACCGCTCACTCCACCGCGGCCGGCGCGAAGGCGCAGTTGGCGTAGATCGGCGCCGAGTAGCCTTCGCCGACGTGGGCGCGGAGGACGGCGCACTTCTTCGGATCGAGCGTGACCCGCGCCGCGACCCCGCCCTCGGGGCGCTGCACGCTCACGCCGTCGAGGATGACGTCGATGTCGTCCCCGTCGGCCCGCACCTCGACGCTGTCGCCGTGAACCGCGCCGCCGACGGTGACCCAGCCGCCGCCGGGCGCGCGCGCCTCGAACGAGCAGGCCTCGGGCCCACGGACGCAGGTGCGGCCGGCGAGCAGCGCCTCGTGGACATCAGCCTCGGTGCGCCCGCGCGCGAGCACGAAGGTCGTCGCGCGGACGTGGTGGGTGTGCGAGTCGCTCCCGCCCACGGGCGTCATTGGCCGCCGCTGCGCGACGATCTCGTGATCGAGGCGCTCCAGCGTGCTGCGCAGGCTGAGATCGGTGTCGCCGAGGAGGATGCGATCGCGGAGGTGCGTCGCCGGCAGGTTGTAGACCTCGAAGGCCTGCGCCGTGCGGTTCACCGCGAGGATCTCCGCCGGAAAGGGCCCGCGCGCGGTGAACGGCCGCCAGGAGAGGTTGGCGCGGGCGATGGGCACGATGGAGTCGAGCGGCGTCACCAGGGGATGATTGACGACGAGGAGCCCGCCCCGCGCCGCGAAGGCCTGAAAGAAGCGCTCGGGGTGCGCCGCCGCGTCCGAGGTCGGCACGTCCCCGAGGACCTGCGCGAGATCCGCGAACGAGGCGCCGACGTGGCCATAGCGATGGTCGGTGTACTCCATGCCAAGGACGAACACGGTGCCGCGCGTGTCCTCGCGCGCGAGGGCGGCGCCGAGCTCTTCGCGCCCGACGAGCACCTGGGCGCGGGCCGCGTCGTCGGTGAAGAAGCGCGCCCCCACGTGCGGCGTCAGCACCACGAAGTCGAGCCGCTCGGACCGCGCCAGCGCCACGGTCTCGGCGACGCCGCGGCTCACGTCTTGCGGCGAGTCGGGCGGGCTCACGTGGCAGTGGAGATCGCCGGCGAGGAGCTGGTAGCGCGGAGGAGCCGCGGGCGAGGCGGAGGAGGAGAGCGCGGCGAGGCCGAGGCGGGTCGGGGGCGCGCGGTAGGCGCTGGTCATGGTCAGATCGAGGGCGGATTGACCGAGCGTCGAGGGCGAGCAGGAGGTCGTTGCGGCGGAGAGCGCTGCGAGGGTGGCGGCGGCGATCCAGGGGGCGGAGCGACGAGGAAGGGAGTCCTTTAAGTTCGTCATTGGGTGGAGTGTTGAGCCACGGGACGCGCCGATTTGCAAGTGCCTTCCCTCCCCATCTTCCGTCTTCCGTCTTCCGTCCTCGTGCGCGTCTCTCAGGATCCCGCGCGGCGCGAGCTCAGCTCGGTACGACCGGATATCAGCGACGGTACCGGTCGCGGGAGCCGACTTCACCGCTGCCCGACGGTCGCGGTACGGATATCTCTTCTTCGTTCTTGCACATGCCAGTTACGGCTGAGCGCCGCTCTAACCTCTCCAAAGGTAACGACTCGCTAGACACTACCTGTCGGCCCGACTAACGTTTTCTCCACCTCATGAATCTGGTCCTCACGAATACCGGGCGCTTTTCATTCGCCACGCTGCTCCTCGCGAGCGCCTCGGCGTGCTCTCCGGCGCCGATCCCCGCGTCACCGAGCAAGGCGCTCTCTGCCGCTCCCGCGCCGGTCCCGATCATCACCGACGTTTCGCTCGGGGACAATCACGGGTGCGTGCTCATGAGCGATGGCCGCGTGCGCTGCTGGGGTCAAAACTCGCGTGGCCAGCTCGGCACCGGCGATCAAGCACCTTCCAGCGCGCTCCGCGACGTCGATGGCGTGCGGGACGCGCGCGAGATCCACGCCTTTGGCGACAGCACCTGCGCGCTCCAGCGTGACGGCAGCGTACTGTGCTGGGGCGG
>FSTQ01000546.1_pt1 | contig 18012 bp, 13 predicted proteins | sample 1637281 | NCBI WGS metagenome assembly FSTQ01 (sample SAMEA3914818, study PRJEB12502) | metagenome | biome: forest; material: soil | place: Canada | collected 2010-06-26 | depth 0.1 m
CAGGCGTCGCGAGCGTCCCGAGGCTAGGGAGGCCGAGGGAGGCGTACTCTCGTACGCTGACCGAGCGCCGACCGACGACTCGGGGCGCGCAGCAGCCTGGTAAACACGCGATGAACGGCCGAGGCGCCCCCTCGGCTCACCGAGCGTGAACGCCCAGGAGCTGGCGCACGCGCTCGGCGGCAACAGCCGCTTCGAAGTGATCCGCGTCCTCGGCGAGGGCGGCATGGGCACGGTCTACGAGGCCCTCGATCGCGAGCGCTCGACCTATGTCGCGCTGAAGACGCTGCGCGACGTGCACCCCGACACGCGCTTCCGCTTCAAGCACGAGTTCCGATCGCTCCAGGACATCCATCACCCCAACCTGGTGAGCCTGGGGGAGATGTTCGAAGAGAGCGGGCACCTCTTCTTCACGATGGAGCTCATCGACGGCGTCGGCTTCCTCGAGCACGTGCGCGGCGTAGTCACCAGCTCGGCCTCCGAGCCGACGCTCCCGCGCGAAGACGTCGCGACGCACGTCAAGGTGCGGGACACGACGGGCTCGCCTGCGCTCGGCAGCGTGCCCCCGGGCGCTCCCGTCTCCGTCGACGAGGAGCGGCTCCGCGCGGCGTTCGGGCAGCTCGCGCGCGGGCTCTCGGCGCTCCACCTCGCGGGCAAGGTGCACCGCGACGTCAAGCCGTCGAACGTGCTCGTCACCGCCGAGGGGCGCGTGGTGATCCTCGACTTCGGCCTGGTGCAGAGCGCGGCCGAGCGCGAGCGCGAGTTCCTCGTCGTGGGGACGGCGCGCTACATGGCGCCCGAGCAGGCCGCGGGCGAGGCCGTCGGCCCCGAGGCGGACTGGTACAGCGTCGGCGTGATGCTCTACCTCGCGCTCACGGGCACCTTCCCGTTCCAGCCTTCGCCGCAGGTGCGGCCGAGCTCGCGGCGCCGCGCCGAGCCGCCGTCGCCGAGCGCGATCGTGCCGGGCGTGCCGCCGGACCTCGAGGCGCTCTGCCTCGATCTGCTCCGCGTCGATCCCGCGGCGCGGCCCCGCGGCTCCGAGGTGCTCCGCCGCCTCGGCCTCGAAGACGAGCCGGGCCAGCTCCTCCAGCGCGTGCAGGACGCGTGGTTCGTCGGCCGCCGCGCCGAGCTCGCGGTGCTCGCCGCCGCCTTCGCCGCGGCCACCGCCGGCTCGCCGCGCGTGGTGCTGATCGAGGGCGAGTCGGGCATGGGCAAGAGCGCCCTGATGCGGCGCTTCCTCGAGCGCATCCCCGCCGAGACGGTGGTGCTGCGCGGCCGCTGCTACGAGCGCGAGAGCGTGCCGTACAAGGCTGTGGATCAGCTCATGGATGCGCTCGGCGTCCACCTCTCGCGCCTCGCCTCCGCCGACGTCGAGGCGCTCCTCCCGCCGCACGTCGAGCAGCTCGAGCAGGTCTTCCCGGTGCTCCGCCTGGCGCGCGTCGGTCGCCTCCCGGTGTTCGCGTGGTCGTCCTCGAACGAAGGGCTGCCCGGCCCGCCGATGCACCGCGCCGCCCCGCGGACCGCGCCGGCCTCGCTCGCGCTCGATCCGATCGGGCGGCGCGCCTGCGTCTTCGCGGCCCTGCGCGAGCTCCTGCGGCGGCTCGCCGCGCGCGCGCCGCTGGTGCTCTCGATCGACGATCTCCAGTGGGCCGACGCCGACAGCCTCGCCTTGCTGCTCGAGGTGCTCCGCCTCCCCGACGCGCCCGCGCTCTTGCTCGTCGCCACGCTGCGCCGCGGGGTCGGGCTCTCGCAGCGGCGGATCGCGCCGGTCTTCGCGCGCGAGATGCTGCTGCGCCTCTCGGTGAGCCGCCTCAGCGCCGGCGACGGGCGCGATCTCGTCGGCTCGCTCCTCGAGAGCGCGGGCGCCGCGCGCGACGCGGCCGGGTCGATCAACGCCGACACCCTCGTCGAAGAGGCGGGCGGGCACCCGCTCTTCATCGAGGCGCTCCTCCGCCATCGCCTCGCGCAGGCCAACGACGGCGGCCCCGTCCGCCTCGACGAGGCGCTCTGGGCGCGCATCCGCAGGCTCGAGCCCGGCGCGCGCCGCCTCCTCGATCTCGCCGCCGTCGCCGGAGCGCCGCTGCGCCGCGACGTCGCCGAGCTGGCCGAGGCCGCCGAGGCCTCCGAGCTCCCGCGCCTCATCGCCGCGCTCCAGTCCGAGAATCTGATCCGCGTCGTCGGCACGGGCCGCGACGAGACCCTCGAGACCTACCACGATCGCGTGCGCGAGACCGTCGTGCGCCGCCTCGATCCCGAGGACGCGCGCGCGCTCCACGCCCACCTCGCCCGCGCGCTCGAGCTCTCGGGGAGCGCCGCGCTCGAGGCCCTCGCCGTCCATTTCCAGGCCGCGGGCGAGCTCGCCCTGGCGCTGGCGTACGCCGTGCGCGCCGGCGATCAAGCCGCGCAGGCCTTCGCCTTCGATCACGCCTCGCGCCTCTACCGCACCGCGCTCGAGCTCGCGCCGCGCTCTGCCCCCACGCGGCGCGCGCTCGAAGAGAAGCTCGGCGACGCGCTGGCCAACGCGGGGCGCGGCGCCGACGCGGCCGAGGCCTACCTCCGCGCCGGCAGCGGCGCGCCCGCCGAGATCCGCCTCGAGCTCGAGCGCCGCGCGGCCGAGAATTTCCTCCGCTCCGGCTACATCGACGAGGGCATGCGCGCCCTCCGCGCCGTCGCCGCCGCGCGCAACCTCGACATCCCCAGCACGCCGGAGCGCGCCCTCGTCGCGCTCCTCTTCCGCCGCGCCGAGCTCCGCCTGCGCGGCCTCGCGTTCACCGAGCGCGCCGAGCGCGAGGTCCCCCCGTCGCGCCTCGCGCGGATCGACGTCTGCTGGTCGGCCGCGCTCGGCCTCGCCCTCGTCGACGCCGTCCGCGGCGCCGGCTTCCAGACCCAGAACCTCCTCCTCTCGCTCGAGGCCGGCGAGCCGTACCGCATCGCGCGCGGCCTCTCCTGCGAGGCCGCGTTTCTCTCCACCGACGGCGGCGGCGCTCAGGCCCGCGTCGACGATCTCCTCGATCGCGCCGAGGCCATCGCCGCGCGCACCGGACACCCTCACGCCCTCGGCCTCGTGGCCTTCACCACCGGCATCACCCGCTACTGCGTCGGCCGCTTCCGCGAGAGCGCCGAGGCCCTCGATCAGGCCGACGTGATCTTCCGCGAGCGCTGCACCGGCGTGCAATGGGAGCGCGGCTCGGTCGCCTCGTTCCTCACGTGCGACCTCTGGCTCCTCGGCGACTTGCGCGAGTTCGTGCAGCGCGTCGCGCTCTACCGCCGCGAGGCCGAGGAGCGCGGCGATCGCTACCTCGTCACCAACCTCCGCACCGGCTTCGCCAACGCCGCCTGGCTGCTCCAGGACGATCCCGAGCGCGCCGCCGCCGAGGCCGAGGCCGGCATGGGCTCGTGGTCGAAGCAGGGCTTTCACTTCCAGCACTTCCTCGACTTCCTCGCCCGCGCGCACATCGGCCTCTACCGCGGCGACGGGGAGATGGGGCACGCGCGCCTCCTCCAGGACTGGCCGCGCCTCACCCGCTCGCTCACGCTGCGCATGCAGGTCGCGCGCATCTTCAGCGTCCACCTCCGCGCGCGCACCGCCCTCGCCGCCGCCGCCGAGTCGCGCTCGCCGCGCGCCCTCCTGCGCGAGGCCGATCGCTCCGCCGCGCAGCTCGAAGGCGAGCGCATGGAGTGGGCGCTCCCCTTCGCCGCGCTCACCCGCGCCGCGGCGGCGCACCTCCGCGGCGACGACGTCCGCGCGCTGGCCAAGCTCGACGAGGCCATCCTCCGCTTGCACCAGGCCGGCCTCGGCCTCTTCGAAGCCGCGGCGCGCCTCCGCCGCGGCCAGCTCGTCAGCGGCGACGCCGGCCGCGCCGAGGCCCGCGCCGCGGATCGCTGGATGCGCTCGCGCGGCGTCGCCAGCTCGGCGCGCACCGTCGCGATGATGGCCCCGGGCTTCCGCGAGCCATCATGAGCGATCACCTCCGCGGCCGCGTCATCGACACCTCCTCGCTCGGCGCGGCGCGATCGATCCTGCTCCTCGTCGCCGGCGCGTCGCACTCCATCGCGCTCGCGCCCTCCGCCCCCGATCTCCTCGCCGGCGATCTCGTCACGCTCCGCCTCGCGCCCGACGGCGCCCACGTCGTCGCCCTCCACGGCCGCTCCGCCCCCGGCGCCTTCCACGCCGACGGCGACGCGCTCCGCTGGCGCCGCCCCGCCGATTCGCCCTCGCGCATGGAGACGCTCTGGGCGCGCCAGGCCATCCTCCGCGCCGTCCGCGGCTACTTCCACGACGAGGGCTTCCTCGAGGTGCAAGCGCCGCTGCTGGTCAAGGGCGCCTGCCCCGACGCCCACCTCGAGCCGCTGCGCGCCGGCGGCGACGCCTACCTCACCACGTCGACCGAGTACCAGCTCAAGCGGATGATCGTCGGCGGCTTCGACAAGGTCTTCACGCTCACGCAGAACTTCCGCGGCTCCGACGTCGGCGGCCGCCACAACCCCGAGTTCACCATGCTCGAGTGGGCCCGCACCTACGCCTCGCTCGAGGACATCGAGCGCGACGCCGAGGCCCTGGTGAAGCGCGCATTTCGCGCTGTCCACCCCGCCACCAAAACGCTGCGCTGGGCCGACCGCGAGGTCACCATCGACGGCCCGTGGGAGCGCGTCACCGTCCGCGAGGCTCTGGCGCGCCACCTCGGCGTCGAGGCCGCCCCCGATCTCGCGCCCGCCTCGCTGCGCGCCGAGGTCGCGCGCCTCGGCCTCGACGTCCCCGCCGCGTTCCTCGACGACGACGCCATGCTCGTCTCGTACCTCCTCGACGCCGTCCAGCCGCGCCTCGGCGCCCCCGCGCCCACCTTCCTCTGCGACTGGCCCGCGTTCATGACCTCGTCCGCCGCGATCCTCGACAGCGCCCCCGCGCTCGCCTGCCGGAGCGAGCTCCTCATCGCCGGCCTCGAGCTCAGCGACGGCTTCCCCTCGCTCCGCGACCCCGATCTCCAGGCCCGCCTCTTCGACCGCGAGAACGCGCGCCGCCGCGACGAGGGCCGCGAGCCCGTCGCCCTCGACGCCCGCTACCTCGCCGCGCTGCGCGAGGGCATCCCGCCCGGCGCAGGGATGGCCCTCGGGATCGATCGCCTCGTCATGATCCTCACGGGCCGCGAGCGCATCCGCGACGTCCTCGCGCTCGCCTGGGACGAGCTCTAGGAGCCGGGTGCTTTTCCCCCGGGCGCCCGGGTCGAGTAGGGTGCCAGTGCTGGTAGGTGCTCCCATGGCGAACAATCGAATCACCCAGATCCGCGTGCAAGGGCTGCGCACGCTCGCCGACGTGACGCTCCCGCTCGATGGGCTGACAGTGCTCATCGGCGACAACGGGAGCGGCAAGAGCAGCCTCATCGAGGCGTGCGAGATCCTGCGGCGGGCGGCGGGAGAGAGCTTCACCGACGAGTTCCAGCAGATCCACGGCGGCGCCGCGGGCCTCTTTCGGTTCGGAGCCACGCAGCTCAAGCTCAGCGTGCGTGTGCAGACGCATTCGTGGACGCTCGAGTACTCCTTCGCGATCCGCGATGGTGGGTTCATCGATTCCGAGTGGCTCGGCGTCGTGTATCCCGAGGACAGCGATGAGGATACTGCGGTGCGCGAAGAGCCAATGGCTTTGCTCAAGCGAAGCGGTCAATCCTTCGAATACCTCCCTGACGAACCCAAGAACACATGGCTCGACAGCCCTATTGATTCGAGACAGCTTGCGCTGTCCTCCTTTGGCAAATTCGCGCCGTCCCGGATGATGCAAGTGATGATCGACGCTCTCCGCGGCATCGACGTCCAGCTCTCCTTCGATACCACCGCGCGCTGGGCGCAGCGAACGAGAGGCGTTCAATCGCCGCTCCGGGGCTCGACGACCATCGAGCCCGCAGACACCCTGTCTCGCTTCGGGAACAACCTCGCCAGCGCCTTCAACTCGCTGCGGAACGATTTCTCCGAGGCGCACTGGCGAGAGACCATGGACTACGTGCGCCTCGGCCTCGGCCAGGACGTCGAGTCCATCAACACGCGCGCCGATCCTGGCGGAGGCGTGATCGCCTTGCGCCTCAAGTACGCCGGGCTCGACGCGCAGGTGCCCGCGTTCGCGCTCTCCGACGGCATGCTCGCCTATCTGTGCTTCGTCGCCCTCTACCGCTTGAACACGAAGAAGAGCCTGATCGCCTTCGACGAGCCGGAGACCCACCTCCACCCGGAGCTCCTCATGCGCGTGCTCGGCTTCTTCGAGGTGATGGCGGAGGAGCGCCCGATCCTGCTCACCACCCACTCGGATCGCCTGCTCGATGGCCTGTCCGATCCGGCGCGCTCGGTCGTCCTCTGCGAGCTCGACGAGCACCGGGCGACGCGGCTGGTCCGCCCCGACGCCGAGGCGCTCCGGGACTGGCTCGAGGATTATCGGGGGCTGGGCGACGTCCGGAGCGCGGGGCACGCAGCGTCCATCTTGAGGGTGCGGGGGGACCAGTGAGCCCCCTCGCCGTGATCTTGTACGAGGACAACCGCGGTGCGGAGAAGGGTTTTGGCCTCCACGCTCTCGTCGTGGCCTGCGTCGCCGACGACCTCGACGTGGAGATGTTCACGCTCACCAAGAAGCTCGACGGTAGGCCGATGAACGGCGTCGCCAACATCGTCCGGAGCTGCCGGCGCGATGTCCATCGCCTCGCCCCGCAAGGGCAGACCGTGTTCGCTCTGATCGACAACGATCGCATCCGCGATCACCTCTCGGGGGTCGATATCCGCGCCGAGAACAGTGTCGTCGAGCGCGCGATCAAGAGCCAGAGCGACGCCCCGGCGCAGCTCGAGGTCTTCCTGCTCGAGAAGAACACCGAGACGGTCATCGAGGCGGCGAAGCACTGCGATCCCAGCCTCCCGGAGGATGCCGTGGCGCAAGCGCTCCGGAAGAACCTGGCCCAGCGTGACCGGATATTGAACAACGTCGCCCGGACACGCGGGCGCGCCGTTCGCGACTGCATCCGCGCCGGCGTCCCGGCGCTGCACAGGCTCGTCGCCGCCCTTGGGGCTGTCGTTACTGCCTCGCCCACGTGATCGGCGAGGTGACCTCTGATCACCGCACGCGCGAGGTGAACACCGTCTCGTGCGCGCCGCCGCGCCCGCGCGCCTCCATCCCGAACCTCTCCGCCACCCGCTCTCCGTCGCGCGACACCGTGAGCGCCGCCAGCCCGCGATGCGGCGTCCTCCGCACGTCCTCTGCCAGCGCCTTCACCACGCGCGCGGCCATCGCCGTCCCGCGCAGGCTCGGCACCACGCTGTAGTTGAACAGGTAGAGGAAGCTCCCGCCCGGCTCCACCGCGGGCAGCGCCGCGATCGCCGGCCCCGCGAGCGACGCCTCGCCGCGCTCGAACCGCTCGAACGTCGCCGCAGCGATGGGGATCACGCCGGTGTACCCGAGCGGGATCCACCCCGCGCCGAAGGGGCGCGCGCCCCACAGGCGGAAGCCGCGCGGGAACGCCCGCATCGCGTCGAGCAGCCGATCGAAGCTCACCTGATCCCCGGGCTCGAGGTAGCACGCCAGATCCGCGATGAACGTCGCCCCCACGAGCGCGCGAAAGCGAGCGTCGCCGCACCGCCCGAGCGGCCCGAGCCTCGCCTCGCTCTCCCTCTCGCCCTCGATCGCCGTGAACGTCGCCGCCGTCGCTTCGCTCGGCATCGCGCCGCGCGCCTGATCGACCACGCCGGCGATCCGCGCCGGGAGGGCGTCCCAGTCGCTGAAAATAGCGAGCTCGCCCGGCTCCTCGGTCGCGCTCGGCGTGGCGTCCGTCGATGACATCCTCGCCAGGATAACAAGCGCAATCGCGGCCGGGGAGCGTGCTGCTAGCCTGCCGCGGATGCACCTCGTTCCCGTGCTCGAGACGAAGCGCCTCGTCCTCACGATCCTTCCGGCGTCGGCCGCCCCGCGGCTGCTCGCCTTCGCCATCGAGAACGACGCTCACCTCGCGCGCTGGGAGCCGCCGCACCCCGAGGGGTTCTTCACCGAGGGCTTCTGGCGCCGCCGCCTCGATCGCAGCCGCGAAGAGCTCGCCCGCGGCGAGTCGCTCCGCTTCACCATCGCTCACCGCGACGCGCCGGACGGGCCCGTCCTCGGACACTGCAACTTCAACCAGATCGTCCGAGGCGCGTTCCAGGCCTGCTATCTCGGCTACTCCATCGATCACCGCTGGCAGGGCAAAGGGGTGATGTTCGAAGCGCTCCAGCGCTCGATTGACTTCGTCTTCGGGCCGATGCGGCTTCATCGCATCATGGCCAACTACATCCCTGTCAACGAGCGCAGCGGGCGCCTGCTCCGCCGGCTCGGCTTCCAGGTCGAGGGGTATGCCCGCGACTACCTCTTCATCCACGACGGCTGGCGCGATCACATCCTCACGTCGCTCACCAACCCGAGCCCGACTCCACCGCTGCCGGGCGCCTGACAGGCGATCTCCGCGCAGGGCTCTGCGCTGATGTGTGCCCGAATGTGCCGGATCGAGCGCGACTCGGAACACGAAAAGGCCTTGATTTCAAGGCTTCTGCTCCTGGCACGCGATCTGCTGGAGGGCACCTGGCTTTCTCAACGAGGTGTCGTGATGCGCTTGACCCAGTCTCTCCTCCTTTCGGTCCCTGTGCTCCTCCTGGCGACCTCGCACGCCAACGACGCTTCGGCGTGCGGAGGCTGCTTTCACGAGGAGGTCATCCAGCAGTCCGAGAACACCCAGGTCACGGGTCACAAGATGATCCTCTCCGTGTCCAGCTCGAAGACGACGCTCTGGGATCAGGTCACGTACACGGGTGAGCCCTCGTCGTTCGCCTGGGTGCTCCCGATCAAAGGCATCGTCGATGTCGGCCTCTCCTCGGACGCCCTCTTTCAGAACCTGGCGATAGACACGCAGGTCAACATCAGCTCTCCGCCGATCTCCTGTCCGCCGCCTCCCCAGTGCACCAGCTCGGGCTTCGGGTCGGCGTCGGCCGCGGGGGGGTTCGGCTCCGGCGGCGGGAGCCCCATGCCGCCTCCGGTCACCGTCATCTCGCAGTCGGTCGTCGGGCCGTACGAGCAAGTGCAGCTCCACTCCAGCGATCCCGCCGCGCTCGGCGACTGGCTCTCTGCTCACAACTTCGTCATCCCCGACGACGTCAAGCCGATCATCAACGACTACGTCAGCGAAGGGTTCGACTTCCTCGCGCTCAAGCTCGTCCCCGGCAAAGCCGTCACGGCGATGCGCCCGGTGCGCGTGACCATGCCCGGGGCCAGCCCCGTCCTCCCGCTGCGCATGGTCGCCGCCGGCACGGGCATGACCACGCCGGTGAGCCTCTGGGTGCTGGGCGAGGGCCTCTACGAGCCGGTCAACATGCCGAGCTTCACCCTCCAGTCGGACCAGCTCGTCTGGAACTGGGACACGATGAGCAGCAACTACGCCATGCTCAAGAAGACGACCTTCGACGCCAGCCAGGGCAAGGCCTGGCTCATCGAGGCGGGCGAGCCCTTCTCCACCTATTACCTCCAGGACTCGCTCACCTTCCTCTTGCAGAGCGATCCGATGAACAGCGGCTACGCCGACGAGATGGGCCAGGGCGGCGAGGCGGCGCTCCAGGGGGATCTCGACGCGCTCTTTGGCACGTTCGACCCGACCTCGGTCTGGATCACGCGCCTCCACGGCGAGCTCTCGCGGCAAGCGCTGCTCACCGATTTGACCCTCGGCGCCGCGTCCAGCCAGGTGCCGGTGAATCGCTTCCTTCAAGCCACCAAGACCAAGGGCACCGCGCCGACGTGCCCGTCCTTCCCGCCCTGCGGCCCGGGCACCAGCGGAGTCGGCGGCAACGGCGGCGGGTTCACCAGCGGAGCCGGCGGCTTCACCTCCGGCGGGTGGGATTGGGATGTCTGGTCGAACGGGAACAACGGCACCAAGGCCGGCGGAGGCTGCGCGATGACCGAGGAAGGCGGCTTCTCCTCGACCCTCGGCGCGCTGAGCGTGCTCGCCGCGCTGGCGCTGGTGCGCCGCCGTCGCGCTCGCTGATCCCTCGAAGATCGCCGGATCAAAACGAGCCCGGAGTCGCTGTCACAGCGATCCCGGGCTCGTCGTCTCTCGAGGCTCCGTCCCGGCGACTGAGCCTCTCTTCAGCACCTCTGCCCGTACGGGAGAGTGCCTCTCTTCAGTGCGTCTGCCAGTGGGGCGGAATCTCCGCCTCGGGGAGCAAAGGCTCCTGCGGCTTGGCCACGATGCGGGGGCCGTTGGGCTTGAAGGTGTGCTCGGGCGCCGGGAACGTGCGCTGCTGGACCTCGCCCACGTAGGCGCGCGTGGCCTGGAGGATCTGCTCTCCGACCTCGGCGAAGCGCTTGGCGAACTTGGGCTTGAGCTCCGGGTACATGCCGAGCAGATCGTAACAGACGAGCACCTGGCCGTCGCAGGCGGGGCCGGCGCCGATACCGATGGTGGGGATGCTGAGCGCCGCGGTGATCTCCGCGGCCAGATCCGGCGGGATGGCCTCGAGCACGATGGCGAAGGCGCCGGCGTCCTCGAGCGCGCGGGCGCCCTCGATCACGCGCAGCGCCGCGTCCTCGCCCTTGCCCTGGACCTTGAAGCCGCCCATCGCGTGGACCGACTGCGGCGTCAGGCCCACGTGGCCCATCACCGGGATGCCGGCGGAGACAATGCGGCGCACGTGCTCCGCGATCTCCTCGCCGCCCTCGAGCTTCACGCTCTCGAAGCCGCCGTCCTTGACCAGCTTCCCGGCGTTCTCGATCGCCTGGAGCGGGGAGACCTGGTAGCTCATGAAGGGCATGTCGCCGACGACGTGCGCCCGCTTGGCGCCGCGGACCACGGTGCGTCCGTGATAGCAAATCTCGTCGACCGTCACCGGGAGCGTGGTCGTGTGGCCCTGCACCACCATCCCGAGCGAGTCGCCGACGAGCAGGATGTCCGCCCCGCCTTCGTCGAGCAGGCGGGCCATCGTGTAGTCATAGGCCGTCACCATCGCGATCGGCGATCCGCCCTTGCGGGCTCGAATCTCCGGAACGGTGACCTTACGAACGGGTCGCGGGGCGGAGCCTCCGCTGCCTTGGGGACCGTACATATTTCCTCCGGGTCGCGGCCGCTGGTGCGGTCCACGCCTCCCCCGAGGCTAGGGCCAAGGCGTCTCCAGGGCAAGCGTCCGTCCAGCGCGCGAGAGCAGATCCGTCCGCTTCCCAGGTGCGACGTTATGTAGAGAAGCTCTACAGTGCTCGCGGTGCGAGCGTGGTGAGATGATGGATCGCGGGACGAAGCGCGGCCGGCGCGGCGTGGCCCGCCTGGTGATCGCGCCGAGCGTCGCCCTCGCCGCGTGCGCGCTGAGCGTCGCCCTCGCCGCGTGCGCGCGGAGCGTGGAGCCTCCTCCCGCCACGCTCGCGTCGACGCAGGTCGCGCCGCCCCTTGCTTCCTCGGCGTTGACGAGCGCTCCCGCCGTTGACGCCCCGCGACGACCTGGGCCCGCGTGTCCGGTGGCGACCGCGGACACCGGCGCCTGGCCGCGCGCTGCCTCGGTCGCCCGCGCCGTCGCCGGGCCGCGCGGGCAGCTCGGCCACCTCGAGCAGATCATGGGCGCGTCGCCGTCGCCCACCTCGCTGCGCTTCCTCGGCGCCCACGTGTTCGACCTCCTCGACAAGCTCGCCAACGAGGCCGGCCCCGCCGAGATCGATCGCCGCCGCGTCGCCTGCGCCGCGCTCGAAGCGGTCGCGGCCTCGGGCGCGCCGGTCGTGCGCCTGTGGGGCTCGCTCAAGCGCACCGGGGATCCGCGCGAGCTCGCCCTCGCCGCCGATCTGCTCGAGCTCGTCATCGACGAGAACGCCCGCCGCGAGCGCCCGCTGCGGGTGATCGTGACGCTGCTCAACCACCAGCCCGGCTACGGATCCCCGCGGCCCGAGGTCTCGCTCGACGATCAAGATCCCGCGAGCCCCTGGTCGGCGCGCCGCCTCTACCTCGGCGGCGGCCTCCGCGAGCCCGGCCACGGCCTCCTCGCCGATCGGATCGCCGCGTTCGCCGCGCGCCCAGCGCTGGCGACATCGCCGGAGATCCTCGGCTGGGAGCTGGTGAACGAGCTCGACGCCCACCGCGTGATCCTCGCGCCCGCCGACGCCGCCAAGCTCCGCGACGGCTTCCTCGTCCCCGCCTTCGAGCTGCTCGCGCAGAGCTTCTCGCAGCCGCTGCTGATCGGCGATCTGCGCCTGCCCGAGCCGGACTACGCCGCCTTCGCGCGCGGCCTCGTGGCGGCGCTGCCTCCCTCGTCCCGCGCGCGCCTGATCTGGACGAGCCACGTCTACGCCGCCCGCGTCGAGTCGGCGCCGTCCCCGGAGCTCGATCGCGCGACGAGAAAGCTCGACCGCGATCTCGACCTCAGCGCCGACCTCGGCCTGCCCTTCCTGCTCGGCGAGATCGGCCAGCTCCTCCGCTCCGAGCCGCCGCGCTTCTGCAGCGACGGCGCTCCCCACGATCTGAAGCAGCTCTTCCAGGCCGTCCTCGAGCCCACCCGATCGAGCCCGCGCCGAGGCGCGATCAACGCCGCCCTCTTCTGGGGCGAGGGCCGCTGCGGCCTCATCGTCCCCTGGGTCACCGGCACGCGCGAGATCAACCTCGGCGCCGGCGGCGACTCCGCCGATCTCGGCCCAGGCGAGGTCGAGGCGCGCGCCGTCCTCTCGACATGGCGCCGCTCACCGCGCTTCCACGTGAGCGAATAGCCAAGGACATTGGGCTGCTCGAGCCAAGGAGCGTTTGGAAGGCGCAAAGGCACAGTACCGCGACCGTCAGGGAGCGGTGCAGTCGGCTCTAGCGATCTGCACCGCTCCCTGACGGTCGCGGTACGGACTAGGTGCGTTAGGCCGCGAGAGGCAGCATCACCACGAAGCAAGCGCCGGTCGCTACTGCCTCGCAGTCGAGCGTCCCGCCCTGGTTCTCGATCAGCGCGCGCGCCGTGGTCAGGCCGAGGCCGCGGCCGAGCGGCTTGCTGGTGATCAGCGGCTCGAAGAGCTTCCCGCGCACCTCGGGGGCGATCCCGCTGCCGGTGTCGCTCACGGCGAGGCGCATCTTCGTGCCCTCGGGGCGCGCGTCAAAGCGGAGCGTCCCGCCCACGGGCATGGCCTCCACCGCGTTGCGCATCAGGTTGTCGAGCGCCCCGCGGAGCTGCTCCTCGTCGGCGGAGATCAGCGGACGATCCGGCGCGTGCACCGCCACCCGGATCCGGTGCGGCACGCCGTGGGCGACGATCACGCTCTCGAGCAGCTCGCGCAGCGCGATTGGCTGCTGGTTCGGCGCGCGCACGCGGGCGTAGTCGAGCAGATCCGAGATCAGCCGGTTGGCGCGCCACGTCTCCTCGAGGATGATCTCCACCGAGCTGCTCACCGCGGCCGCGGGGGCCTCCCCGACGGCGCGCTTGAGCACGTAGGCCGCGTTGGCGATCGACCCGAGCGGGTTGCGGATCTGGTGCGCGAGGCCGCCCGCGAGCTGCCCGAGCGCGGCGAGGCGCTCCTTCCGCACCAGCTCCTCCTGCGCGGTCTCCAGCTCGATCGTGCGCTGGAGCACGCGCTGCTCGAGCTGCTCGTTGGCCTCGCGCAGCGCGTCTTCGGCGGCCTTCAGGCGCGTGATGTCGTGGATGATCCCCACGAGGTGCGTCACCTCGCCCAGGGCGTCCCGGAGCGGCACCTTGGTGGTCGCGAGCGTGTGGAGCTGACCGTCGGCGTCGGTGATCGGCTCCTGGTCGATCGTCACCTGCGCGCCGGTGGTGAACATCTCCAGGTCCTTGTGGCGGAAGAAGTCCGCCTGGGGCGCCGGGAAGAAGTCGTAGTCGGTCCGGCCCAGCAGCGCCTCGCTCGTGTAACCGACCATGTCGCAGAAGGCTTGGTTGAGCAGCACCCAGCGGAACTCGCGGTCCTTGACGAAGATCGGGTGAGCGACTCGCTCGATGATCTCGGCGAGGAAATCGTAGCTCATCGTCTCCCAGGGGAGCTTCGAGCTGCGATCCTCGCGTTTATCGTCGCTGGCCATCATCTCGATCATTACCAGGGATGGGGGCCGGCAAGCCCTCGAACCGGCTGTCAGTTTGTCGGAGGCGCAGCCCGGATCGAACCCGAGTTTGTCACTTTCGTCACGCCAAACTGCGCCCCTGGAAACTTTCTCGTGCGGTCGAGGCCGCCGCCCGGTGGCGTGAGCTTTGCTGCGCGGACCCGCATGCGGTTCGATTTGGTCCTCAAAAAGAGCTTCGGATGGATCCTCGCCGCGCTCCTCGCCGTCGCGGCGTACTTCCAGGCGGCAGGTATCTCTCACTTGATAGGTGCCGCAATTGCGCCCGCCGCCGCGCCCGCTCCGCTGCCGACTCCGCGCGCTCGCTCCATCGCCGCCGTGGCCCTCGATCACACCACCGTCGCGAGCTCCATCCTCGCGCGGAATCCCTTCGACTCCGTGACCGGCCCGCTCGGCGGGGATCTCGTTCCCCAGGGCGCGGTGCCGCAGGCGGCGGTCCGCGACATCGGGCCGTGCGAGACGGCGCGCGTGGTGCTGATCAGCGCCTCCGACGATCCCTCGTGGTCCTTCGCCTCGATCTACTCCGAGGGCGCTCGGCCGATGCTCCGCCGCGTCGGCGACGAGGTGGCCGGCTTCTCGGTCGAGGCCATCGAGCGAGATCGCGTTCGTTTGACCTCAAAGCAATTCCGCTGCGAGGCCGTCCTCGGCGCGGTGATCGTCCCCAAAGGGCCGCCTCCCGGCGAGGTCCGCCCGCCGACTCGGCCCGGCGGCGTCCCGCCGGAGATCGCCGCGGGGATCCAGAGGACGGGCGAGCGCTCGTTCACCATCCAGCGCGGCGCGCTCAACGCGATCATCGCCCGCCAGGCCGAGCTCTTCGGGCGCATGCGCATCGCGCCCGACAAGGAGGGGCTCCGCGTCGCGGGGATCCGGCCCGACTCGCTCCTCGGCTCGCTCGGGATCCAGAACGGCGATCACCTCCAGCGCATCAACGGGTTCGACATGGCCGACACCCAGTCGGCGCTCGAGGCCTACTCCAAGCTGATGTCCGCCACCAACCTGACGATCACCGCGTCGCGCGGCGGCCAGCCGCTCAATTTCGATCTCAAGATCGAGTAACGATCGATCAGCGTCGGGCCGCGGCGGCGTTGGCGCGCGAGAAGCTCTCCTTGTCGCTGGCCTTCTCCAGCGCGTCCTCGAACGAGACGGCGCCCTTCTGGAGCAAGCGCTCCAGGGCCATGTCCATGGTCTGCATGCCGACCGACTGGCCCGCCTGCATCAAGCTCGGGATCTGCACCGTCTTGCCCTCGCGGATCATCGCGGCGAGGGCGCTCGACGAGACGAGGACCTCGTAGGCGGCGACGCGGCTCGCGCCGTCCGAGCTCTTCAAGAGCTGCTGCGAGATGATCGCCAGGAGGCTCTCCGAGAGCATCCCGCGCACCTGCGGCTGCTCGTCGGCGGGGAAGGCGTTGAGGATGCGATCGATGGTCGCCGAGGCGCTGTTGGTGTGCACCGTGCCGAAGACGAGCACGCCGAAGCTCGCGAGCTGGAGGGCGAGCTTCATCGTCTCGTTGTTGCGGAGCTCGCCGATGAGGATGACGTCGGCGTCCTCGCGCCCGGCGCTGCGGATCGCCGCGGCGAAGCTCGACGCGTCGGGGCCGACCTCGCGGTGCGTGACCTGCGCCTTCTGCGGTGGATGCACGAACTCCACCGGATCCTCGATGGTGAGGATGTGGCAGGCGCGGGTGCGGTTGATGCGATCGATCATCGCCGCCAGCGTCGTGCTCTTGCCCGATCCCGTCGGCCCCGTGACGAGGACGAGCCCGGCGCGGCGCTCGGCCATGCGCCGGATCACCTCGGGGCAGCCGAGCTCGTCGAGCGAGAGGACCTTGGTGGGGATGGTGCGAAAGACCGCGGCGAGGCCGGTGGTCTTGTGAAAATAGTTGGCGCGGAAGCGGGCCTTCTGGCCGTAGGCGTAGGCGAAATCGAGGTCGAGCTCGGTGGTGATCTTCTCGCGCTCGGCCGGGCTCGTGATCTCGAAGAGGAGCGCCTCCATCTCGGCGGCGTCGAGGGGCGCGTCGCGCAGCGGGACGAGCTCGCCGCGGGCGCGGAGGAGCGGCGGGTAGCCGATGCCGAGGTGGAGATCGCTCCCGCGGCGCGTGAGGAGCTCGTCGAGGAGGGCGTCGATCCGGGCCATCAGCTGCCGCGCTTTCCGAGGAGCGCGCCGGCCCGCTCGAAGAAGCTCTGGCGCGGCGGGGTGGGCACGGCGCTGGCGCGCTCGGGGTTGGCCTCGTCGGTGAAGGAGCCCGGCCTCGGCGGGGCGAGGGGCGGCTCGGCCCCGTTGACCCGCGCCTCGAACTCGGCGGGCGCCTCGGCGATCGACATCGCGGCGTCGAGCGTGATGCGGCCGCTCTGCACGAGGGCCGCGAGCGAGTCGTCGAGGCGGATGATCCCGAGCCCCTTGCCCCGCTGCTGCAGGCTCGGGATCTGGAAGGTGCGGCTGTCGCGGATCAGGTTCCAGAGCGCCAGCGATCCGGGCAGGAGCTCGGCCGCGGCGACGAGCTGGGAGCGATCCGCGCTCGGGAGCAGGCGCTGCCCGACGACGAGGCGGAGGCCGCCCGCGAGCGTGGCGCGCACCTGCGCCTGATCGCTGGGCGGGAAGAGATCGATGATCCGATCGATGGTCTTGGCCGCGCTCGGCGTGTTCATCGTCCCGAGCACGAGGTGCCCCGTCTCGCTCGCGGAGAGCGCCATCCGCACCGTCTCGGTGTCGCGCAGCTCGCCCACCACGATCACGTCGGGGTCCTCGCGGAGCGACGCCTTGAGCGCGGCCTGGAACGAGCGCGTGTGCGTCCCGACCTCCCGCTGGCTCATCATCGCCCGCTTGCGCGTGTGCACGAGCTCGACCGGATCCTCCACCGTGATCACGTGGCGAGCCGTCTCGCGGTTGAGGATGTCGACGATGGCCGCGAGCGTCGTCGTCTTCCCGTGCCCCGTCGGCCCGGTGATGACGATCAGCCCCTGGTGGTGGTGCGTCGCGAGGCCGATCGCGTCGGGCAGCCCGAGCGCGGCGAGCGTGGGGATCTCGCCGGGGATCAGGCGAAACGCCGCCTTGAGCCCGGTGCGCTGCCGCCCGACGTTGACGCGGAAGCGGCCCGCCCCCGGCTCCTCCAGCGCGAAGTCGGCGGAGCCGTCGTGCTCGAGCGCGGCGAGGAGCCGCGGCGGCACGCGAGGGAGCACCATCTGCGAGAGCCGCTGCGCGTCGATCGCCTCGCCGCGCGCCGTGAGCTCGCCGGCGATGCGGTACGCGGGCGGCCGCCCCGCGACGAGGTGGAGATCGCTGGCGCGGAGCGCGCGCGCGGTGAGCAAGAGCTCCTTGAACGCGGCGCCCGGCGTCGCCGGCGAGCGCCCGGCGCCGGGGATCGCGGCCGCGAACTCCGAGAGATCCGGGAACGGCGTGTCGAGCGGCAAGCGCGGCGGGGGAGGCGGCGGGATCACCACCGGCACCTGCGGCGCCGCCGCCGGGGCCTGCAGCATCACCGGCGGAGCCTGCGGCATCGCCACCGGAGCCTGGGGGATCTGCGCCTTGCGGCCCTGCGCTTCATCGAGCGCAAAATCGAAGGCGCCGTCGCCGCCGCTGGGCGGCCTCGCGCCGGGGCGGAGCGCAAAATCGAAGGCGCCGTCGCCGCCGCTGGGCGGCCTCGCGCCGGGGCGGAGCGCGAAATCGAAGGCGCCGTCGTCGCCGCTGGGCGGCCTCGCGGCGGGGCGCGAGGGAGGCGTGGGCCGCTCCGAGGGCGGCAGCTTGTCCGGAGCGCTCGGCGCTGATCGCGCAGCGAGCGGTATCGGCCGGCCCGGCGCAGTCACCGGCGTCGGTCGCGCCGCGGCCATCGGCATGGGCCGTCCCGGCGCGGTCACCGGCGTCGGTCGTCGCGCCGCAGGCGCCGGCCGAGCCGGCGCTGTGACTGGCGTCGGCTGCGGTCGCGAGGGCGGCTGCGGCGGGATGACGGTGACGGGCTTGGAC
>FSTQ01000272.1_pt1 | contig 17839 bp, 16 predicted proteins | sample 1637281 | NCBI WGS metagenome assembly FSTQ01 (sample SAMEA3914818, study PRJEB12502) | metagenome | biome: forest; material: soil | place: Canada | collected 2010-06-26 | depth 0.1 m
CATGCCGTCGAGGATGCCGGAGAGCAGATCCCGCTCGGCGCGGAGGTCGGCGATGGTGCCGGAGAGGTCCTTGGCGACGCGGTTGAGGGCGTCGCCGAGCCGGCCGAGATCGCCGTCCTCGTGGCGCTGCACCCGGGCGCCGAGGTCGCCCGCGGCGATGGCCTCGGCGGCGCGCGTCACCGCGTGGATCGGCCCGCGCGATCGCAGCGCGGTGATCGCGGCGGCGGCGGCGGCGGCGAGGGCGGCGATGACGACGGTGACGAGGACGCTCATTCGGCGGCGGGGCCCGGCTCGCCGGGCTCGGGCGGCTCGGCGGCGAACCGGTAGCCGACGCCGCGCACCGTCTCGATGTAGTCGCCCGCGGCCCCGAGCTTCTCGCGCACGCGCTTGACGTGGGTGTCGACGTTGCGCGTGGTCACGTCCACGTGCGAGCCCCACACCTCGTCGAGGAGGAGATCGCGCGTGAGGACGCGGCCGCGGCGATCGAGGAGCATGAGCAAGAGGCGGAGCTCGAGCGCGGTGAGGGCGACCTCCTGCCCGGAGACCCAGGCGCGGTGCGCGGCCCGGTCGACGCGGAGCACGCCGAAGTCCACCCGCTCGGTCGGCTCGCCCGGCCCCTCGGCCCGGCGGAGGACGGCGCGGACGCGGAGGATGAGCTCGCGCACGCTGAAGGGCTTGACCACGTAGTCGTCGGCGCCGAGCTCGAAGCCGACGATGCGATCGATCTCCTCGCCCTTGGCGGTGACCATGATGACGGGGATGCCAGCGGTCTCCTTGTTCTGCTTGAGGCGCCGGCAGATCTCGGTCCCCGGCAGGTCGGGGAGCATCAGGTCGAGGATCACCAGATCGAAGCGCTCTTCGCGCACGGCCCGCAGCGCCGTCTCGCCGTCGTGCGCCGAGACGACGTCGAACCCCGCTTGCTTGAGGTTGTAGGCGATGACCCGCTGCAGATCGCGCTCGTCCTCGACGATCAGAACATGGCTCGGCATGGGCGCCCCTTCTAGCAGTCGATTGTGTCACGAGAGTGGCAGGGCCGCGTCGCCTGCGGCGGCCGGCGAGGAGCGATGGCAGGAGCGCTCGCATCGGGCTCTGTTCGGCGCTACGGAGCGAGGGAGAGAGCGCGGAGAATCTCGCGCAAAGCGCGCAAAGCGCGCAAAGACGTGGCTCCTGTGGTCCCTCGAACCTGGCCTCGTTTGCGTGGGGTTCGAGGGGATTCGCGGCGTGACTGGCACGCGGCGATTGCAAAATCAGGGCTCATCGCTTAAGCAGCGCGGCATGGCACTCGAACGTACTCTTTCGATCATCAAGCCCGACGCCGTGGAGAAGCACCACGCCGGGGCCATCCTCGCGCTCCTCGAGAAGGAGGGCTTCGTCGTCAAGGCGATGAAGCGCATCCACCTCACCCGCGCCGAGGCCGAGGGCTTCTACGCGGAGCACAAGGCGCGCGGCTTCTTCGGTGAGCTCGTCGATTTCATGTCGCGCAGCCCGATCATCATCCTGGCGCTCGAGCGCGAAAACGCCGTCGCCAAGTACCGCGAGGTCATCGGCGCCACCGATCCCGCCAAGGCGGCTGAGGGCACGGTGCGCAAGCTCTACGGCGCCAGCGTCGGCGAGAACGCGGCGCACGGCTCCGACAAGGTCGAGACCGCCGCGCGCGAGATCGGCTACTTCTTCGCCGGGTACGAAGTCTCGCCCACCCCTTGAAAGTCTCGCCTACCCCTTGAGCCTCTCCGACGCCCTCGCGGCCGCCCGCGGCAAGGTCCGTGACGGCGTCTCCGCCGTCGAGAACCTCGACCAGCTCCTCGGCTCTCGCCGGGTCGGGCCTCGCCAGCTCCCGCACGCCATCCTCGGCGTGCAGGAGGGGTGCGTTCATCTCCTCGACGCGCTGACCGAGCTCGAGACGGAGATGGAGAAGCACCTGCGCGGCGACGCGGAGGGCATCGCCTCGGTGGCGTCGATCCTCGCCCACGCCTCCGGCCTGGTGCGCGAGCTCGTCGACACGCTCAAGGGCCGCGAGAAGGTGGTGATCGACGCGCGCGAGCGCCTGCGGCTCGAGTCCATCGTGCACCGCATCGCCGTCGCCCTCGACACGGTGATGCGCTTGACCGATCTGCTCAGCGCCTCGGCGACGTCGCGGAGCACGGTGATCGATCTCGGCGACGTGCTCGCCGAGCGCCGCCCGCCTTCGCGGACGCTGACGCCGGTGCTGGCCATGGTCGAGCTCCGCGCTCCGGCGCTGGTGGGCGACGCCCGCATCGTCCTCGAGCTGCTGGAGTTCGCCGTCGCCACCGTGGTGCGCGCCGGCGTGGAGGCGCCGCGGATCGTGGCCGATCGCGGCGACGACGAGCTCCTGGTGATCACCATCGCGCCCTCGCCCGCGCGCGCCGTCCCGGTGGCGTCGTCGGCCGAGCCCAACCCCAAGACTACGCGGATCCTCGACGTCTCGCTGCGCCCCGAGCTGCCCTGCCAGGGCGAGGTGGTGCGCGCGGCGGCGCGGCGCGCTGGCATCTCGTACACCGTCGCGGCCGACGGTCGCTCGGTGACGATCTCGCTCTGATCATCGCGACGCCTCGCGCGCCTCCGGATTGGTGACGCCGCCCTCGGCGCGCCTCGCGCGGAGCGTGGTATACGCGGGCGCATGTCGACCGCCGACGCTCACCGCGCCCTCGTCGAGGCCGCGTACCGCGACCGCTCTCTCCTCCGCGAGCCCGCCCACGAGGCCGCCGTGCTCGCCACGATCGAGGCCCTGGACAAGGGCCGGCTCCGCGTCGCCTCCCCCGTCGCCGAGGGCGGCGAGTGGGAGGTCCACGCCTGGGTGAAGGAGGCCATCCTGCTCTTCTTCGCGCTGCGCACGATGGAGAAGCTCGAGATCGGGCCCTTCGAGTTCCACGACAAGATCCCGCTCAAGAAGGGCCTCGACGCCGCGGGCGTGCGCCTCTGCCCGCCCGGCGTGGTCCGCTACGGCGCCTTCCTCGAGCCGGGCACCATCGTCATGCCGGGCTACGTCAACATCGGCGCCCGCGTCGGCTCCGGGACCATGGTCGACACCTGGGCGACTGTGGGGAGCTGCGCCCAGGTGGGCCGCGACTGCCACCTCTCGGGCGGCGTCGGCCTCGGCGGCGTGCTCGAGCCGCCGGCGGCGCGGCCGGTGATCATCGAGGACGGGGTCTTCGTCGGCTCGCGGGCCATCGTGGTGGAGGGCGTCGTCGTCGAGCGCGAGTCGGTGATCGGCGCGGGCGTGGTGCTGACGGCCTCGACGGTGATCATCGACGTCACCGGCCCGGCGCCGATCGAGCACCGCGGACGCGTGCCGGCGCGGAGCGTCGTCATCCCCGGGACGCGGACGAAGCGCTTCGCCGCGGGCGAGTACGGCGTGCCCTGCGCGCTGATCATCGGCCAGAGGACGGCCACGACCGATCGCAAGGTCTCGCTCAACGCCGCGCTCCGCGACTTCGGAGTGCCGGTGTGAGCGCCGCGTCGCACCGCTCGCGCCTCGCCGAGACGCTCCTCTGGCTCTGCGACATCCCCTCGCCCATCGGCGAGGAGCGCGCCCTCTGCGACGCTGTCGCCGCCCGCCTCGCGGCCCTCCCGCTCGCGGCCCCGATCCGCCGCTACGGGGACTCGATCGTGGTGCCGGCGACGCGCGGGAGCGGCGGCCCCAGGATCGCCCTCGCGGGCCACCTCGACGTGGTGCGGACCTCGCACGACGCGCCCCCGCGCATCGAGGGTGATCGCCTCTACGGCCCCGGCGCCTCCGACATGAAGAGCGGCCTCGCGCTGATGATCGATCTGCTCGAGCACGACCCCGAGGTCACCGCGGGCCTCGATCTCACCTTGATCTTCTACGCCCGCGAGGAGGGCCCGTACCTCGAGAACGAGCTCGGCCCGGTGCTCGAGGCCGACCCCGAGCTCGGCGCCCTCGATCTCGCCGTGTGCCTCGAGCCGAGCGACAACAAGCTCAGCCTCGGGGCGTCGGGCTCGATCCACGCCGAGCTGCATTTCGAGGGCCGCACCGCGCACAGCGCCCGCCCGTGGCAAGGCGAGAACGCCATCCACAAGGCCGGCCCGCTCCTCACCGACCTCGCCGCGCTCGCCCCGCGCGAGGCGCTGATCGACGGCCTGCTCTACCGCAGCGTGACCTCGGCGACGCTGGCCAAGGGCGGCCGCGGCCGCAACATCGTGCCCGATCACTTCGAGGTGAACCTCAACCACCGCTTCTCCCCGGATCAGTCGATCGAGGACGCGCAGCGCTGGATCGAGGCCCTGGTCGCCGATCGCGCCCGCATCGTCTGGACCGACCTCAGCCCCTCTGCGCCCCCCTTCGCCACCCACCCCCTCGTCGCCGCCCTGCGCGAGGCCGGCGTGGCCGCGGTGGAGCCCAAGCAGGCCTGGACCGACGTGGCCCGCTTCGCCGCGCGCGGCACCCCCGCCGTGAACTTCGGCCCCGGCGACAATGCTCAGGCGCACCAGCGCAACGAGTGGACGTCACTCGACAAGCTCGTTGCAGGGCGCGAGATCCTGATCCGCTGGCTTGGCGCGGTGGGCCGGCGTTGACGAGGCTTCGGAGCCAAGGCTTTCAAGGCCACGGAAGTCGCTCTGTTCCAGCGGCGCTCAGCCGTGACTGGCACACTCAGTCAGTACCGCGACCGTCAGGGAGCGGTGCAGTCGGCTCTCGCGACCTGCACCGCTCCCTGACGGTCGCGGTACTGGTTCTGGTGCGATGTGGCCTTGAGAGGGTTGGTCAAAGCCGTCTCCTCAACTCCACATCTCATCCCCCTTTGCGCCTTTGCGCCTTTGCGCTGAATTCCGACTCGCTTCCGACTCTCCTCCGCCCTCTCTAATCCTCTTCTTCGCTCTCCGTCTCTTCCACCGCCTCGGGGTGAGCGAAGAAGAACGTGCTGCCGTGGCCTGGCTCGCTCTCGGCCCAGAGGCGGCCGCCCTGGGCTTCCACGGTGCCGTGGGCGACGAAGAGGGCCAGGCCCGCGCCCTGGCCGACGCGGGTGTGGGTGCTCTTGGGCAGCGTGAAGAGCTGCGCGCGCTGCTCGGGGGAGATGCCCGGGCCCGTGTCCTCGACCGAGAACCACACCTCGTCCTCCACCAGGCGCGCGCGCACGGTGATCGCGCCGTTCTTGGGGGTGAACTTCACCGCGTTGCCGATGAGGTTGATCAGCACCCGCGTCATGCGATCGCGATCGCCGAAGGCCGGGGGCAGGTCGGGGTCGACCTCGGCCTTCAGGCGGAGGTTCTTCGCCTCGGCGTGGGTGCGCATCACGTTGACGGCGTGGGCCACGAGCGGCGCGACATCGACGGCCTGCATCGCCACCGAGAGGCGGCCGGCTTCGAGGCGGCCGGCGTCGCTCATGTCCTGCGCCAGGTTGCTCAGCTCCTCGGCGGCGCGGGAGAGGGCCTCGATCAGGCGGCGATTCGGCTCCAGCGCCGGGGCGGCGGCGCTCGGCGGCGGGCGCCCGGCGTTGGGGAGCGAGAGCATCCGGGTGCTCATGAGGATCACGCTGAGCGGGTTGCGGAGATCGTGCGAGAGCACCGCGAGCAGCTCCCCCTGCGCGCGCTCGGCCTCCTCGGCGTTCTCGCGCAGGCCGGCGCACAGGCGTGACAGGCGGCGGTGCTCGCGCTCGAGGGCGCCGCGGGAGCGCGCCGTGGCTCGCTCCGTTCCATCGACCGTGCGCGAGGTGGTGATGCGCGAGGCGCGTCGCATGGCGGTGGGTTGCTTCGCGTGTGGCGTCGACATCGTCATCGATGTTCTCCTCGACTGCGAGTTTTACAGCGCAGCGCGCGCTGCCGCATAGTCAGGCAGTTCCTTAACCGAGAGGCGATTTCAGGGGGCTTGCGAGCGCGGTGGGGAGAGCGTGTTGCGCGCCCCGCGGCGTCGATCTTCCAGCCTCCGCGGTCTTCGCGCGGCTCAGGCCTTGGTGCCGAGGCCCGGGCGCCGGTCGAGCATTCGCCGGATCTCCACGACGAGCACCTCGGGCAAGCAGGGCTTGGTCAGGAAGGCGTCACAGCCGGCCTCGCGTGCTTCGCGCGAGTGGTCGGCGAGCGCGTGCCCCGTCAGCGCGACGATGGGGATGTGCTGCGTGCGCGGATCGTTCTTGAGCTGACGCGTCGCCTCCCATCCGTCGAGCTCGGGGAGCGAGAGATCCATCAAGATCACGTCGGGCAGGAGCTCGAAGCCGCGATCGATGGCCTCTCGGCCGGTCGCGGCTTCGGCGACCCGGTAGCCCGACAGCGAGAGGAACTCCGCGAACATTTCGCGGTTGTCTTGAAAGTCGTCCACCACCAGGACGAGCGGTGGTGAATCAGTGCGTTGCTCAGCCACGTTTGCTCCTAGCCCCCGGCAGCGCGTGCCCACCGTCGGTTTCTACACTGGCGTTTTCAACACTAGCTGATCCCGCCGCTCGTCGCGGGATTTTTGCGCTCACCTGCGTTGATGACTCCGTACGTCCGAGGGAGATGTGCAGGATTATCCGCCCATTCCGGTGCGTCGGTGTCCGATGAGGCCGCCGAGGTAATGCGCGACTTCGTCCCAGTCGACCGGCTTCGTCAGCACCGCGTCGAAGGCCGATGAGCGGAGGAGGGCGCGCGCCTCGAGATCACGGCGCCCCGTGCACGCGAGGATGGCGACGTGCGCGGTGGCCGGATCGGCGCGGAGGGCCTCGGCGACGACGAAGCCGTCGATGCCGGGCATGCGCAGATCGCAGATGACGGCGTCGGGCACGTCCTGCGTCGCGAGGAAGACGCCGCGGAGGCCGCCCGAGGCGCGGAGGGCGTCGAAGCCGTGAGCCGCGAGCGAGACCTCGGCGATCTCGAGGAAGTCGAGGTCGTCATCGACGATGAGGATGCGGCGGTGCACCGGGGCCGGTTGACTCCGGCTCTCCGGAGCGGGTAGAGGGGGAGATCGGGTAGACGTCGTCATCCTGCTGAGTCGGCTCGGACGAGCCCGCGCGATGGGCGTTGATGAGCACGGAACGCTGGTTTCCTTGGGCTCGATCGACGCGCGCGCAACTGCTTCGGGCCATTTCGAGCGGGACGGGGCTCCTCGTCCCGCTCGCGGCGCCTGACCGAGGATTACGGCGCTTCCTGGTCGCGCGGAGCCGCGCCGCTGCGTAGCTTGACGTGTCGCCCCGAAGGCCAGGCCGGCCGAGCGAGCGGCGCCCCACGATGACCACCGTCGACGAGGTCTTCCTGAGCCGCGTGGGCCACGACCTGCGCGGCGAGCTGGCGACGATGGTCGCCGGCGTGCACTACCTGCTCCGCTACGAGGCCGATCTCGGGCCGACGGCGCGGCAGATGCTCGAGCGCGTCAACGGCGCCGGGCAGCGCTTGAAGCGGCTGCTCGACGAGCTCGACAACGCGGCGTGGATCTCCGGCGGCGACGCGACCTCGCTCCTGGTCGAGCCGGTGGCGCCGGCCGCGATCGTCCAGGCCGCGCTCGTCCGCCTCGCCCCGCTGGCCGCCTCGCGCGAGGTGACGATCGACGCGCATTTTCCCGCGGATCTGCCGGAGATCGAGGCCGATCCCGATCTGCTCGGCACCGCGTTCGAGTACGTGATCGACTTCGCGCTGGCGCGATCGCCGCGGCGGACGATCCACGTCGCCGTCGAGGTCGTCGGGGGCGTGCCGGTGCTGGAGGTCCGCGACGAGGGAGGCCCGATCGAGGCGTCGCCGCTCGATCGCTTGCTCGAGCCCTTCGCCGAGAAAGAGGTGATCCCGCGCGCCGAGCCGGGGCAGCGGCGGCGCGAGCGGCTCGGCCTCGGGCTCTCGATCGCGCAGGGGATCCTCCAGGCGCACGGCGGCGGGCTCCGCGCGTCGGCCGCCGTGAGCGGGGACGGGATCGTCTTCCAGTGCACGCCGACGCGCCCCGCGGCGCTCCCGGCCATGCCGCCCGTCTCGGGGCGCCGGCCCATTTGAGGCGGTGAACGCGGCTCGGTTGTGCCAGCGCATCGCTTCGGGCAAGAGGTGCTCATGCGCGGTCCTGCTCTCGCGACGCTGTCGCTCTCGCTCTCGCTCTGCCTCGCGGGCTGCGTCACGCCGGCGGGGTCGATCACCACCTGCGGCGCGGTGCAGCTCGATCACCCGCTCGTCGTGCTCGAGCAGCACTTCGGCGAGGCGAGCGGCCTCGGGCGCGTCGACGAGGGCGGCTGCTTCCTCGAGGTCCCCGACGCGAGCCTGAGCGGGGCGGGCATCTTCGCCGCGGCGGGCGAGCGGCTCTTCTTCGTCGATCAGACCCAGGGCGTGCTCGATCCCATCGACACGAAGACGCTGGGGCTCGCGGGGGATCCCGTCGCGGTGTTCGCGCCGGGGCAAGAGCCGTCGGAGCCCAACCCGCACGGCGCCGACGTCGACGCCGACGGCCAGCTCTGGGTCGCGCGCTTCGGGATGGGATCGCTGGCGGTGATCGATCCCGCCGGCAAGATCGCCGCGACCGTCGATCTGTCGGATCTCGATCCCGACGGGCTGCCGGACATGGAGGCGGTCCACGTCGAGGGGGATCGCGTCCACGTCGCGCTGGAGCTGCTCGAGTTCAACGCCGACGACAGCGGCCTCGTGCTGCCGCGCGGCCCGGGGAAGATCGTCACCCTCGACCGCGCCTCCCGCGCCCGCGTCGGGGCCTTCGACCTCGCGGGGCGCAACCCGTTCGGATCGTTCGCCCCGATGGACGCCGCGGGGAGCCGCTTCGCCATCGCCACGCCCGGGCGGATCTACGCCACCGATCCCGAGGACGGGATCGACGTCGTCGACTTCGCGCAGGGCTCGGCCCGGCAGCTGATCAGCGAGAGCGAGCTCGGGGGATCGGCGACGGAGGTGATCATCGCCGGCCCCACCGAGGGCTACGCCATCGTCGCCGGCGATGGCATGAAGAGCCCGACCTCGCTCGTCCGCTTCGACCCGTCCACGGGCAAGCGCGCCGCCGTCCTCGCCGCGGCGACCGAGTTTCTGCACACCGGCCTGGCGATCGACGGGGGGCTCGTCCTCGTCGGGGACCACAGCGCCGCGGGCGCGGGGATCCTGGCCTTCGATCGGGTCACGCGCGCGGCGGGCGGGCGGATCACGGCGCGCCGCCTGCCCCCGTGGTCGCTCCACACGAGCCTCGAATGATCGCGTAGACTCGGCGACGACGTCCTCGATCCTGTGATCCTGATCGCCTCCGGTTCCGAACTCCGCTGAGCTTCGCCGATAGATGCCGACCCTGAGCTCCATCCTCGTCCAACGCGGGGCCGCGACGATGCGCGCCGTCGAGGACGCGATCGCGCGCCAAGTCCTCCACGGGGGCGACCTGCCCACGAACCTCCTCGAGCTGGGCAGCGTCGACGAGGCCATGCTGACGGCGATCCTGGCCGAGAGCTTCGGCCTCGATCCAGCCCCGACCGGGAAGCTCCACGCGCCGGCGCCCGCGGTGATCCGGCTCATCCCCGTCGATCTCGCCCACCGCCACTCCATCTTTCCGATCGCGCAGCCGGGCCGCCAGCTCATCGTCGCCGCCGCCGAGCCGCTCACCGCCGCGGTCCGCGACGACCTCGGCTTCGCGCTCGACCTCGAGATCATCACCCGCATCGCGCTGCTCGTGCGCGTGCGGCAGGCGCTCGCCGAGCACTACGCGTTCTCGCTCGATCGCCGCTTCCAGCGCCTCGTCACCAAGCTCGGCGGGGTGCGCAAGCCCGAGGTCGCCGCGGCGCCTCCGCCCGAGAACGAGGGGTACCGCGTGCGCCCTCCGCAAGCGATCAGCGTGCCCGCGCCGAGCTTCGGGACCGGCGTGTCCAGCGCGCCTCGGGCCTTCCAGGAGGCGCCGTCGCTCGAGGCGCACGCGGCCCTCGTCCGCCCCTCGCGGGGTCGGCTCGAGGACGTGGCCGCGCTGAAGACGCCGATCAAAGCGGCGCTCGCCGCGCAGCCGCTCCCGGTGATCGAGGTGCCGGACGCCGGCGCGCAAGAAGATGTCACCCCGCCCGCCGATGCGCCGCAGGGCGAGCCGCCGCCGGCCGCGGGGAGCCCGGCCGCGCGCGCGCCCGCCGTCGCCCAGGCGCTCGCCGGGTGGGTGCAGCACGAGATCAAGAACGAGCGCACCACCACGGCGCTGCTCGACAAGACGCAGCCCCGGCCGGCGGTGCGCGCGGCGCGGCGCAAGGGCCCGTTCACCGCGGCGATGGCCGAGGACGAGCTCGAGGCGGCGGAGACGACCGACGCCGTGCTCGACGTCGCCTTCGCGTTCAGCGCGCAGTTCTTCGAGTACTGCGCGCTCTTCGCCATCCAGGGCGAGCTCGCCGAGGGGCGCGACGCCGCGGGGCCGGGCGCCGGCCGCGAGCGCGTCATGGCCCTGGGCGTGCCGCTCGATCTGCCGAGCAGCTTCGAGCGCCTGCGCCGCCGCCGCGCGCCGATGGTCGGCCCGCTCGACGACCAGGGGCTCGACGCCGACGTGCTCCGCGATCTCGGCCGCAGCGCCGCGCGCGCGGGTCGATCGGTGGCGCTGCTGCCGATCCTGATCCGCACCCGCGTGGTGGCGATCCTCTTCGGCGACGACGGCGACGCCGACGTCACGCTGCCGGCCCTCGGCGACGTGATCGTCTTCACGGCGCTGGCGGCCCGCGCCCTCGAGCGGATCCTCGTGCGCAAGAAGCTCGGCAGCCGCGCCCCCGACATGCCGCTGCGCCCGCCCTCGGGCGCGCCGGACGCGCCGCCCCCGCTCAAGACGCCGATGCGCCCGGACACCGTGAGCATCGCCCGCATGCGCGCCCTCGTCGAGCCGCCCGGGGCTCGCGATCGCGCGGGCTCGGTGCCGGTGGCCGGCGCGCCTGCGCCCGCGGCGACACCGAAGAATGAAGGCGATTACCGCGCGCCCCCCGATCTGATCGCCCCGCTCTCGCCGCCGCAGGGCGCCGCGTCGGCCGCCGACAGCACGCCGCCCGAGGACCCGGACGATCGCCCGCGCGACACCGTCGACTGGAGCCACCACGCCCGGGCGCAGGTGGCGATCGCGGCGTCGCCTGAAGGCGACGTCGATGCCGACGCCGAGCGCGGCGATCGCACGACGTGGGTGGGCATGGCGCCCAGCGACGACGACGACGAGGACGATCACGCCCACATGCCGATGGGCGAGCGCCCCACGTACCGCAAGCTGCGGGTCCCGCGCCAGGCGGAGGAGAGCGCCGAGAACCGCGCCCGCCGCGGCCCCGCGCCGGCCTTCGAGGGGCGCGCCGCCGCGCTGCCGCCGCCGCCCACGCCGCTCTCGCCGCTGCCGCGCACGCCGCCGTCCAACGCCACGGCCTGGACCACGTTCCCCTCGCAGCGGCCCGCGCCGCTCTCGCTCCTGCGCCGCCCGCCGACCTCGGACCGGCCCATCCCGCGCGAGGACATCGACTCGTCGCCGGGCGTCTCGTTCGTCCCCGCGCTCGAGGCGTCGCCGATCTCGCCCAGCCTCGTGTCCGACGCCGGCGCCGAGTACGTGGCGCTCATCCAGCGCGTCATCGACGGCGGCCCCGGCAGCCAGGAGGCCTTCGACGAGCTCGTGCGCCACGGCGAGCACGCGCTGCAAGCGCTGATGGCGAAGTTCCCCGGCCCGCTCCGCGTCGATCGCCACCGCGCCCGCGAGCAGCTCCCCGCGGCCTCGCAGTGCGGCCCGATCCTCGAGCTCCTCGTCACCATCCGCCGCCCGGCGCTGCCCTTCGTCTCGGGCCGCGCCAGCTCGATGGATCCCGAGATCCGCTTCTGGGCGACCCACCTGCTCGGCGAGCTCCGCTACGCGGAGGCCGCGACGGTGCTCATCCCGCGCCTCTTCGACGAGGACGCCGGCGTGCGCCGCATCGCCCGCCGCTCGGCCAGCGCCCTCGTCGCGGCCGGCCCCCCGGGCGAGCCGATCCTCCTCGGCCTCGACAACATCACCAGGAACCCCGATCACCCCTCGTCGCACCGGATCATCGCCATCGAGACCATCGCCGAGATCCGCAGCGGCGCGATGGTCCCCGCCCTCATCGCCGTCCTCGAGGGCCGCGCCGAGGACGTCGCCGACGCCGCCCGCCGCGCCCTGGTGATCATCACCCGTCAAGACCACGCCCGCGACGTCCGCCGCTGGCACGAGTGGCTGTCGCGCAACGTCGCCCGCCACCGCATCGAGTGGCTGATCGACGCCTTGATGCACGAGCAGCCCTCGCTCCGCCGCGCCGCGGGCGACGAGCTCAAGCTCATCACCAAGGAGTACTTCGGCTACTACGACGATCTGCCGAAGAAGGAGCGCGAGCGCGCGCAGTCGCTCTACCGCACCTGGTGGGAGCGCGAGGGCAAGCCGCGCTTCTCTTGACGCATCGAGGACAGGGCTTCTTCATGACCAACCCCGAGCAAGACGACCCGCCCGCAGGAGATCTGGAGTCCACATCCGCAGACGACGCGGCGACAGAGGACGCGAAGCCGCGCCCCCCGCTCGGGGACATCGACAGCATCTGTCGCGACGAGATCGTCATCGTCATCGATCCAGGGCACGGCGATAACTACGGCCAAGGAGTCGACAGCGGCGCCATCCACCCGAACCCGCTCCCCAAGGATGGATCGGGCTCCAAGGAGAAGGATCTCGCCCTCCAGGTGTCGGTCGCGCTGAAGGCGGCGCTCGACGGTAAACCGCACGTCAAGGCCGTTTACCTGACACGCACCGCCGACGTGACGACCAAGGTCACGCGGTTCACCTGGCGGACCAACGTGGCCACGGCCAAGGAGGCGCAGATCTTCCTCTGCATTCACCTCAACTCCGCTGCTTCGGCCAAGACTGCAGGGCACGTCGCCTATTACTATCCAGGCCCGATCGCCGGCGAGAGCAGGAAGCTCTGCACGTCGATCTCGACGAGCTACAAGGTCATTCCGCCGAGCTCTGCCGGCGGCGTCATCAGCGAGGCGTCCCACATTGGGCTCGTCAAGTTCGGCGCCCCGTCGCCCGTCAAAGCGGCGACGTTGATCGAGGTGGGGTTTCTCAGCAACGACGCGGATCGCGCGACGATCGCCACCCGCACCGCGCAGGTCGCGGAGGAGATCGCGGGCGGCGTGGCCGCGTATGTCGAGGCGAACCTGGCGGCGCTCTTCGCGAGGTGAGGCGGGCGCATGCGGCGCCCGCGATCCCGCCTCCTACAGCTTGAACAAGGCCAGCACAGTCTCGCCTCCTTTGACTGGCATGCTCCGCGACTTGGTTGCTCCCGTCGTGGGTCGACACACCACCGTGTGGCTCCCCTCTTTGACCTGAACGCTCAGCTTCGCGAACGGCGCGAGCGCGTGCGCGAAGGCGTGAACGTTGACGAAGCGGCCGTCGATGTCCCTGGCCATCGCCCAGCGAAGGTATGTCGTGCGCGTGCGTCTCGGCGACCGCCTCACAGGCCTGGAGGATCAGCAGCACCGCATCTCCGAGGGGGAGGGCGCCGCGCTGCTCGAGGTACGCAGAGAGATCCATCCCTTCGAGGTGCTGGCGGACGAAGTAGAACGTCCCGTCGGGCAGCGTGCCAACGTCGATGATCCGCGCGGCATGCTCGGACTGGAGCTTCGCGAGCAGGCGAGCCTCGCGGCGGAAGAGCTCGACCTGCTTATCGTCGAGGAGCGCCGGTGAGAGCACACGGATCACCACACGTTGGTCGAGCTCGGTGTGCAACGCCTCTACCAGAAAGCCGCGCGAGCGACTCAGTACGGCGCAGACCCGGTATTTGCCGCCGATGACGTCGCCGGGTTTGATCACATCGAGGCGCATACGCCGCACACCTTTCCATGTTCGTGTCCTTCCGGACCCTCGCAACGAGCGCTCTGACTCGTATCATGGAGATAGACTGTCGATCGTCTCTAGCTCCCCACGTTGGAATATCAATATCAAAACGAAGACGGCGAACCCCGCGCGAGGGCTCCGTCCAGTCAGCGGTTCGCCGCGGAGAGCCGTGCGTCCTTGGGCCCCCTGGGGGCTATCGACCGTCTGCGTCTCGTTCGGAACGATACCATACCTGATCTCCGTCCCGCGCGCCGCGCTGTCGGGTGTCTGGTGAGAAGACACGAACGCCTCTTAATCCATGCTGCGCGACGGTTGCGTGCTAGCTTGCCGCGGCGACATCCTATCACGGTGTTCGACGAACGTGCTGTACGGACGACGCGTGGTCCTCAATCGATATGGCATCCTACCCTGATCTGCCCGAGCAGGGCGATCTCATCGCCGGCAAGTACCAGGTCGAGCACGTCCTCGGCGAGGGCGGCGTGGGCGTCGTGGTGGCCGCATGGCACATCGCGCTCCGCCAGCGCGTTGCGATCAAGCTCCTTCTGCCACAAGCCATGGAGCGCCCCGAGGCGATCGCTCGATTCCTCCGCGAGGCCCGGGCGGCGGCGGCCGTTCAAAGCGAGCATGTCGCCCGCGTGCTCGACGTCGGCACTCTCGAGGACGGTGTTCCCTACCTGGTGATGGAGCACCTCTCGGGGATCGATTTTGCCCGCCTTCTCCAGGAGCGCGGGCCGCTCCCGGTCCCGGAGATCATCGACTTCATCCTCCAGGCGGGCGAGGCGATCGCCGAGGCGCACGCGCTCGGCATCGTCCACCGCGACCTCAAGCCCGGGAATCTCTTCCTTACTGCCCGAGCAGACGGCTCACCCCTCGTCAAAGTGCTCGATTTCGGGCTCTCGAAGACCCCTGACGAGGCCCTGACGGCGGCTGGAGTGGTCATGGGATCGCCGCAGTACATGCCACCCGAGCAGATCACCAGCCTCACCAACGTCGACCAGCGCGCGGACATCTGGGCGCTGGGCGCTATCCTCTACAGGCTCCTCACAGGGCGATACCCGTTCCCGGGGAGCACGGTGGCGGCGATCTGCGTCGGTGTTCTCACCGAGGCGCCCCGGCCCATGCGCGCGGTGCGCCGGGAAATCCCTGAAGAGCTCGACGCCGCCGTCCTGGCCTGCCTGGAGAAGGACCTCGGCCGGCGCATCCAGAGTGTGTCCGAGCTGGCAAAGAGGTTGGCGCCGTTCGCTCCGCCGAGCTCGTCACCCTCCCTCGAACGCATACGAAGGCTCTTGCCTGGTGAGGCTCCGGCGCCGCCCGAGGCGGCCGTGGACCCGACAGCGACAACGGTGATGTCGCGCGGAGCCGTGGAGCGCCCCGCCGCGCCGCCAAGCGAGGCTCGCGCGCCCGCGCCTGCGCCCGTCCCCGCGCAGGACAAGCCCTGGAGACGAACTGCCCACCTCCCCGCGCCGGCCCCTCCGCGCGTCGTTTCACCCTCCCCGCCTCCACCACCACTGGACCCCTGGCTCCAGAGCAGCCCGGTGGATGTGCGCGGGTCGAACGCGCTGGTCACCGCCGGCGTGGCGGCGGCCGTGATTGGTATTCTCGCCGTCGCGTCGATCCTCTTCGTGCGACACCACCCGAGCGCCGCGCCTCCCGCCGAGGCGCAGCCGACGGTCGTCGAGCCGCCCCGCGCCAAACCACCTTCGCATCCTGGATCCGCAGGAGTCCAGGGGACGCCCTGAAGGGGCCCACGCCGCCGCCTTCGCCGCTCACGACATAGCCTCTCACCAAGGCAAGCTCGGGCCTCTCTGCCCTTGCTCTGCCTCCTGTGCATGGTAATCCAGGGTCTCCGCGGGCCAACCACTGTCCGCTGTCGTGACGGGATCGTGCCACCGCGCCATCGGGGAAGCGTAAGGTACAGATGTCAACTATTCTCGATGTGCTGGGCGTTCTCCTGATGGTGAGCCTCGGCGTGGTCGCGCTGAGCTTGCTGCTGCGCTCGACCGAGGTGACGAGGAGGCTCCAGCACGCGAAGAGCGAGCTCGACGCCTCCGAGCACCGCGCCGCGATGCTCCAGCAAGAGACAGCGGTGCTCCAGCAAGACACTGCGACGCTCCGGCAGGAGGTCGAGTTGCTCCGCGCCGAAAAGATCGTGAGCGCGCAGCAAGACGAGCAGCAGAAGATCTGGTTGGACAACCAGCACGCAGACATCATTTGCCTCCGGAGCGAGCTCGAGAAGCGCCCGAGGATCACCAGGAAGATATACAAGATCTTGACCCTGGGAGTCAGCTCGACCGGGAAGACGTCGCTGACGCTGAAGTGGGCGAATCCCCTCGTCGACCTCGGGATGATCCAGGGCACCAAGGTCGAGCGGTACGAACGAACCGTGAGCCAGGTCGTCCAGAAAGAGGGCACCACGGAGCATGTCTTCGAGATTGGTGACTGGGGCGGCGAGCGTATCGTCGACGCGCAGCAGGCGCTCATCGTCGACGAGATCCATGGAATGCTGATCGTGGTCGACCTCGGCGGCAAGGACGCCAAGGTCGTCGATCCCGCGCGAATACAGGACCAGCTCCTGGAGTTCCAGCCTCAGGCGCTCCAGTACTTCTTCGGGCCGGCGGCCTCGTGCAAGAGCGTGGTGCTCTTCATCAACAAGTCGGACCTCCTCAGCGGGACTCCTCTGGAGGTCGAAGCGCAGGCGAAGAGCCTTTACGGCAAGCTCATCAGCGACCTCGGCAAGTACGCATCGCAGGTCCACGTCCAGGTCTTCGTCGGATCGGCCACGTCCGGGCACAGCACCCATCACCTCTTCTCCCATTTCGTCGAGAAGATCCTCCCCAAGAGCGCCTATGACAACCAGCTCCTCCAGCGGATGAAGGTCGAGGCGACGCCTCCGCGAGCGCCGCCCCCGCTCCCGATGGCCTCCCAGACAGTACCTCTCCAGCAGCCCCCGCCTCCGCCCTTGCACAGGGGCCCACCTCCGCTGCCGCAGCACACCTTGGCGCCAGGGAAGGCCCGGACGAGCTGAAATGAGCTACCGAAATCGACGCGGAGGCGAGTATGTGGTCCCGAGCTACCAGGCCCTGGACGGCGCATCCTGGTACCATTTCCTTCACGGCAACGTCCCCGGGCACGAGATCGACTTCATCTATCGCCCCGACGTGCCCCAAGGCCCGCTCACCGAGCAGCACTTCAGCCACCTCGCCCGCTTGATGAAGGACATCGAGCCTCCGGCGAGCGGTCCTTATGCCTTCGCGATTGGCAATCTCTCCCGCGACGACACCCAGCACGAGCCCGGCCACGGCGGCGTCGCCCTCCTCTTCGGCCTGCGGATCCACGGCGCCCTCGACCACGCCGGGAGAAACGACCCACCGTTCGCGCACGCGATCGCAGCCATCGACCGCGAGCTCGACCCGGCGACTCTCCGCGGCTCTGCGAGAGCGTTCCACCGGCGCGTTCTCGGCGCTACCGGTCCTTCCGGGTGGTATCGCGACTACGTTCGCTGCGCGACAGAAGGCCCTTTCGCCGCGCGGCGCACCCTCGAGGACTACGTGGCGAGCTTCGACGATCTACCCCGGCCGAAGCCGAGCGCGATGGGGCTGAGATGGATCAGCCGCGACGCCAGGCTCCCGAAGCGCGTGGTGATCGTCCACGAGGATGACGCCTCTTTCGACGCCGTCGCCTGGTGCGCCGCGAAGATCGCCGCGATGCTCTATCAATCCGATCTTCGCTGGACGTCGATCTCCAACGGCCGAGAGGCCGACGTGCCCAACGGGATCTCGATCCGGTTCGTGGCCCAGCGCGATCTCGTCCACGATTCAGCCGAGAGGATCCACCGAATTCACGATATCCCCGAGGAAGAAGCCGAGATCGCGCGGCAGCTCTTCGACGCAACCGCGGCCGCCCCGGAAGAGCGACCTGCGATGCAGGGATGGCGAGAGCGCTACCCGGACAAACGCCTCACTCCGGCGGAAGAGCTCGCGGTGGACACCTCGCACCCCTCGGACGAGGATTCAGCAACTACACCTCGAATCGGCGAAGAGCAGGTGACACCTCCGCCTCCTCCGGAGCCCACGTCGGCACCAACCGTGGAGGCCAATCCAAACC
>FSTQ01000029.1_pt1 | contig 17835 bp, 10 predicted proteins | sample 1637281 | NCBI WGS metagenome assembly FSTQ01 (sample SAMEA3914818, study PRJEB12502) | metagenome | biome: forest; material: soil | place: Canada | collected 2010-06-26 | depth 0.1 m
CGTAATGAACGGTGAACCCCTCGGTGAACCAGAAATTCGACCCGTCCGGGCCGGCGAGGCGCAGGCCGAGGCCGAGCCACCGGTGCATCATTTCGTGGGCCATGTTGGTCCGAAGACCGGGCCCGAACGAGGTGGCAGGACCGATGGCGGAGAGGAAGGAGCTGGGCTGGCCCATACCGTTGCTGCGGTCGCGCATCGCGGGCAGGACACGTACGAAGATCTGGTAGGGAGCCGGATCCTCGTCGGCGAAGAAGGCGCGCTCGGCCGCGTACGCGCGCGCCGCCCAGGTGCCTGCGTCGATGGGGTCGAAGGACGGCGCGCCGAACCACGCAGAGCGGACGTGCAGTGAGCCCCGATCGACCGTGACCATGGTCGGTCGGCCGACGAAATAAGACGCCATGCGGAGCTTCGACAGCACCCCTGTCGTCTCGACGGGACCCGGGCCAGCGCCGAAGGTGCTCAGCGCCTGCATCCCACCGAGCCTCTCCATCTCGGGCCCCGGCGCGCAGGCGGGAAGCCCCCATTCAACGCGGATGCGGTGAGGGTGGTTTGAATCGGGCAGCGCGAGGAAGTAGGCGCCGAGGCCTCCCACGCCCGTCGAATCGTGACGCAATCCTTGCCTCGCGCCGCGCTCGGCGGCCGGCACGGATCGCGCTCGGTAGCGGAGCATGATCGGCCCGACCGGAGCGCGTGATGCCTTGATCTCGAGAAATTCGCCGCTCTCGGGGTCCGTGGCGACGCGGCGAGCGAGAGGGATCGGGCCCCTCTCGTCGGTCGCCTCCTCTGCGCTGATGAGCTTGGCCATGCCGGACGATCCAAAGACCCGGTCCTCGAGCAGGAACACCGGAGGCTTGGCGGGATCGGCGTCGTCAGGCGACAACGAGAGGGCGACATCGAGCGCCGAAGGCTCTCCGGACCCTCGCTCGCACACGGCCGTGAGTCGGAGCGTCGCTGTAGGCTGAGCGAGCCCCGCAGTCGGCGGAGACGCGGACGCGGCCATGGAGGAAGCAGCAGAGTGCGGTGACGCGCTGGCCGCCGCTTTCGAGGGGGAGCGCACGGCAGGCCCGGGAGCGCACGCGGAGAGGGAGACCAGGGCCGCCGCGATCACGCGCGATCGGTGGGGAGAGAGTGCTCTGGCGATTGGATCCATCGACCCGCAGCCTACGGTGAATGGGGACCCAAATCCGCGTGATTCTGGTGGTGGCCGCGCCTCTGGTGTCCAGAGCACCGAGCCCCCGCCGGAGGCTCTGTTCGCCCGTCGCTCGGCCGCATGAGCGAGAAGCCGTGATCAGAAGGACCGGGAGGGCTCGAGGCTCGCGTCGATGGCCCGGAGCGTGGCTGGTCCCACCACGCCGTCCACGCCGAGCCCATGTTTCGCCTGGAGCGCCTTGATTGCGCCGTCAAGACTCGGCCCGAAGGCGCCGTCGGCCCCGCCGGGGACCTCGATGCCAAGCACGATCAGCGCTTCTTGCAGGGCCTTCACTCCAGCGCTCTTGGCCCCCCTGCGGAGCGTGCTCCTGCCGCCGGCCACGCTCTCGAGCTCCGGTTGCCCGGCGAGGGGTGTGTTCTTGAGCATGAAGCCGCTCGCCGCGGAGGGCGCGCGCACCTGCGCGGGAGCCGCCGCGGGCTGTGTCGTCAGCACGGTGGCAAAAGGATCCTCGGCAGGGGGCGCCGAGGTCAGGATAAAGGGGTCGTTCAGGCGATGAAGCGGAACAGGACGGGCCTTGTCAGCTTAAGAGAAATTAAGTCAACAGAATCAACCGTATCCCTGGTGCCGGACCACGGTGCGTGGCGCGAGGCGATAGCCGCCCTCACGGTGCTCGAGGACATTCCGCAAACCCATGCGGCGGAGCTGCGTCAGCGCCACGTATACACGGTTGGATCCTGCCTCCGGCACCAGCCGTTCTCCTGGCCAGCCGGCCTGGAGAAGATCCTGAGTCGTGAGCGCCGTCCCCGGCGCCTCGCGGTGCCTCTCGATGAAGGCCGCCACGAGGCGTCCCTGCGGGCGCCCGAGCAGGTGTTGCTCCCCGTCCGGCCCCGCGACCCAGCTCACGTCGAAGCCGACCACCAGGTTGGGTGTGCTCTCCGGTGGCGCGCTCGCCTCGGCTCGATGTCGTGCGGGCTGACGGACCAGGTCGGAAATGAAGGACCTGAATCCCTCGGGGTCTGGCCTCGCGCTGGACAGCCTGCGGATCTGCTCCGTCATGGCTTGCGCCTCCTCGATGCTCTTTCGCCTGCCCACCGGCGCGCCGAGCACGTGCTGGTCGTGCCACCGCAGGCACTCGAGCAGCTCCTGGTCGTGCGGGTGGATGTCGCCGCGCACGATCCGCGAGATCACGGCGCTCATCTTCACCACCGGCAGCAGCGACCGCACGAAGAGCAGCAGCGCGACGTAGTCTCCGGAGGGCGTCGCCTCTCCCCCGAACGCCACCTCCGGCGCCTGGAAGGTCGTCACCCAGCCGTCGTGGATTCCTCTGTCGTTTTCGACCGGAAAGTTCCTTCCATAGCCGACGAGATAGAAGCGCCCCTCGGGCGAGAAGAGGAGGTTCGCGATCGAGAGGCGACAGAGGCATACTGGGCCTTTGCGCCCGGGATCGATCGTTGCGTGAGCCGACTGCATCGCCTGGCAAAGGCTGCTGATGAAGCCGTCCGCGCTCTCTTGCGGCAAGCTCTTCCCTGTGTCCGTCACGAGGCGATAGAGCTCGGCGCCGTCCATCACGGCATCGCAGTCGAGCTCCAGATAGGGAGTCCCATCGACGACTCCACGCTCGGTGACCCTGGGGATGTGCGGATGATCCAGGAGCGCGTGGACGCGCTCGATCTCGGCGAGCGCGTCGGCCACGCGCCCCGGGTCGGCGGTCGGCCCCGGCGTGAGCACCACGCAGGGCTTCGCGTCGATGACGCGCGCCGTCGAGAACAGCTGGAAGGCACCTCGCTCGCGGATGGGGAGCGGAGGTTCGTAGCGTCCGAGCCAGAGATCTCGAAACGCTCTTGAGCGCATGTTCATGGTGCAGATGGCAGAGATTCAACGCAACCGGCGACTGTCCTGGGCGACATCATCGGTTCGCTGGGCGCGCCGCCTTTCGTTGCAAGTGGTCTGGGAACATTGTCTGCTCCGCCACGGCGTCTTGGGCCTTATTTGAAAATAAGGTGAGGTCTGTTGTGGTCACAGTGCACGATTGCCGTCAGCAGGTGCCCAATGCTGGCAACTTCGAACACCTGTACAAAAACGGCAAGCGGCTATGCAGAAACGGCAGGGATGTGGCGACACCACCGCCGAGCCCATTGAAGAGCGTGCTGCGATCGCCTAATAGCGCCTGACAAATCTCCTGGCTCAATCACAACGGCTGTAGTCCTCGGGGGCGAAGATGTCGCCCCTACTCTCTCTCTCGCGCGCGCGAGGATGAAATCGGCGATACCACCCACGTCCTCCGGACCGCGGAGGTCGTGCTCCGGCACATCGAGGAGGTTCACGGTGCGAACGAGGTGGGGCGGCGGCTCCTCGTCGGCGAAGTCGTGGGGTAGAACAAGCCACCGAGCGTCGTCACCTTAAGAGAACTTAAGGTGATGATCTCGCCCGCTCCCCTCAGAGTGCCAGGAGAGTGCCAGGCGCGCCGCCGGCCCCGCGGGCCGATCCACCGGGACGACTCATATCGTTCTTTTCAAGACGAGGGTTCACATGAATTCTTTCTCTCGACTCCTCGAGAACGCCGGGGCGAGCGCCGTGCTCTCCCTCCTCCTTCTCTCCTCCGCGTGCGAGCAGCCCGGCGGAGGCCGCGCGGCCGTGGCGCCGGAGGAGACGAGCGACGACGCGCTCGACCTCCGCGACGAGGACGCGTCTCCTCCTCGCTCGTTGAAGGATCTCGGCCCGAGCGGGCGGCGGGTGAGCGTGATCGTCTTGCCAGGCGACGCAGAGGTCGAGGTCGCGGGGGTGGTGGTCCGGCGGCGGGACGGGGTCATCGAGCTGATCGGCCAGGTGGGGCAGGCGCTCCCGCTCCGCGTGTTCAAAGGAGACATCAGCATCGAGAGGGACGTGACCATCCTGGACACGGGCGCCTCGCCGCCGCTCCTCGATCTGAACAAGGGCCCCGCGCCGGTGGTCGAGTGGCCCGACGAGACCCTCGAGTAAGAGCGCCTGACAAATGCTGTCGCCGATCTGATCGCGCCGATGGGCCTCGCCCCGCGTTGGCCATGTACCATCGACGTTCCGCCATGACGCGACACCCGCCCCCAGCGCCCCCGACCGCCGCCGGCCAGGCTCAGCCGCCCGCTTCCGGCGTGTTTCCCCGGATCCCGGTGGCTCGCACCACCGATGTCGACGAGGCCCGGCAGATCTTCCGCGACATCTACGCGGACTCGAGGCTGGAGCCCGAGCGCGCCAGACCCTTCGGGTGGGCCCTGGATCTCATCCGCTGCGGGACGGTCTCCGTCACCATGGGTGCGACGAACGGGGCGACCCGCGTGGTTGCTCCCGCCGTGGGCGAGCGGCACGTCCTGACGCTCTCAGACGGCGGGACGGGCGGCGGAGAGCACGCGGGGCAGAGCTACACGGTCATCCCGGGTCGCTCCGGCGTGATCCTCTCCCCGGGGTTGTCAATGACCCTGGAGGTATCGGCGGGGTTTCAAGGGCGGAACATCACCATCGAGCCTGCCGCGCTCCGGGCGCATCTGACGGCGCTCACGGGCCTTTCGCCGCGCGGGCCGATCGTGTTCGACGCCGCCGTGTCTCTCGAGACAGGCCCGGGTGCTGTGTTGCTCGGCGTCGCGCAGCTCTTCAGGAGCGAGGTGGAGCGGTCCGGAGCGTCGCCGCACATGGTGGCGGCGCTGCGAGACGCGCTCTTGACCGCCCTCCTGACCGGCGTGAAGCACAGCGCGTCGCACCTCCTCGAGCCTTCGCACCCGCGCGTGGCGCCGGCGTGCGTGAGGAGAGCCGAAGAGTACATCGAGGCGCACGCGGCGGAGCCGATCACGCTGGCCAGCCTCGCGGCCGCGACCGGAGCGCCCGCGCGCTCGCTCCGGGCGACCTTCACCGCCTCCCGTGGCATGGCGCCCATGGAGTTCGTGAGGCGGCAACGCTACGAGCTCGCCCGGCGGCAGCTGATCGAGGCGGAGCCCGGGACGCGGGTGGTGAGCGTGGTCAAGGCGCTCGGGCTCGGCGACCCCGGGCGGTTCAGCGTCGAGTTCAAGAAACGCTTCGGACAGAGCCCGTCCGAGGTGCTCGCGGGCGGGCGCGCGAGCGCGGGAACAACCGCCCTGAAAGGTCACCGCGCCACTGACACGTTCACCGGGCGCCGCGTGAAGGCCAGTCCGTAGCGGCGCGGCTCGACGAGCGCGCGGAACGCTCGTGCTCCGGGGTCGCCGGGAGCTTCCCCGAGAGGGGGGATCACACTGAGGCCATCTCCCCACCTCCCTGTGAATTACTCTTGTCCTGTCGGCTACTACAAGAGAACCGATACTTCAGCTCGCGGTCAGCCGACCCGGACCCCCGGGGCGTCGAGGTTGGTGATGGTGACGGACGTCTGCGTCCTGGCGATCGCGGCCATGTACCTGGCGTACGTGGTGTCGGCCGCGATGGCCTGCGCCAGGGTCTGCGTCGCAGCGCCCGGCTGGATGGTGACGCCCTGACCCGCGGCGGGGAGCTTGCTCATCAGGAACTGGACCAAGGCATCACCGACGTAGGAGCGATCGCGGAAGCGGATGCCACCCGGAAACCTGCCCGCGATCATCAGCGCGACGTCGCCGGATTTGACCGTCGTCCGGGTGTCTCCTCCTCGAGTGACATTGCCGATCTCGTTGGCGGCGTCCCTCATGAGTTTGAGCGTGACCCGGGAAGACGACCAGTAAACCGACAGCACGAGCGCGCTGGAGTCGACGTCCAGGGCCATGAACGTGACCAGCTTGTCGCGGTTGAAAAACAGGCGCTGCGTCCATTTCCCGAGGCTACGCTGCTTGACATACAAGAGCCCATCCTCGACGAGGTCGTACTCCTCGCCTCTGCGGAACAGGAAACACGAAGGGACCGCGTCGAACTTGGCGATGGTCGTGGCGCCGTACTTCATGAGGAACGGAGTCGACCAATCCATGTTGTTTGCGAAAGGACCGCCGCTCGAGTTGGTGAACGAGACGCTCATGGAATCGATGCCATCCAGGATGACGTACCGCTGGCCGAGCGCGTAGGTGTAGCCCGGGCCAATGAGCTTGACGGTCACGTTCTGCAGGTCGGCCTGGATCTGCACGATGGAGTTGCCGTCCGCATCCTGCTCGTTGGGGCTCCCGGTTCCCACCGTCACATTCGACGCCGTGACCTTGATGATGTTGTTCCCCGTGCCAGCCTGGACGCTGGTCCCGGCCTTGTTGGCGAAGACGAGCGCGTTGCCGTTGGGCACCGTGCAGGGGCTCGGCACCTGGGTCATGTCGATCACGTTGGGGAAGGTGGTGCTCCCGACGACGGAGTAGCCGCTGGGAGATCGCAGCTTGTCCATGATGAAGGCGCGGATGCCCGGGCCGTCGAGCTTCTCGCCCAGGAAGACGATCCCCCCTTGGAACTGGAGCTGGAAGGCCCATGCCACGGTGACGGCGTCGAGCTTGGCGGTCGGCGCCATGCTCAGCGAGAAGCTGTAGAGGGCCTGGCTCCCGGACCTGAGCTGGATATCCATGCCATAGCTCGTGATCGCGACATGGAGGATGATCTGGCTGCGCGTGATGTCCGCCAGCAACAGCGTCTGCTTGCGATCGGCGTCGTAGAGCCGGCGAAAGATGTAGGGCGCGCCGGCCTTGCGCGCGGCGACGTAGGCGCCCACGTCGTCGATGAGCACGCTCGTCCCCCCATTGACGAAGACGATGGCGTCCGGGGAGGTGTCGAGGATGGCCACGGTGTTCGCGCCGGCGGTGAGCGTGAGCTGGGCGCCGCTCTGCGCTACGCCGAGCGCGAACGGCTCGATGCCCTTGACGACCAGGGTCTTGATCCCTTGCTTCGCGGTCTGCCCGTCCGCGATGAAGCGGACTTTGATGGTCTCCGCGTTGTTGCCGATGGCGACCACGTCGTTCCCGCTCCCGATCTTGATCACGGTGTCCGGCTGGGTGCCAGGGCTCGTGGCGACGAGGGTCGAGGCGTCGAGGATATTGTTCCCTCCGCTCGCGGAGTACGTCACCCGCTTGCGCTTGGCCAGCATCAGGTTGTCGCCGACCCCCGCGTCGATGACGTTGCCGCCGATCGTCGTCGCGTCGAGCATGTTGTCGTAGCCGTTCTGAGTGGTGATGCGCGTGCCGAGCTGCTCGAAGAGCAACTCGATGATGTCCCCCTCCTTGAGCACGAGGCCCGGGGGCGTCGCGCTGAAGAGCTCGATCGTCACGAAGCGATGGCTGAAGTCGACGATGAGGGCCTCCAGGCTGGTGGTCCCGGTGCGAGACAGCTCGCCGAAGCACTGGTCGGTACACACGAGCACGTTCGCCGCATTGCGGAGCTCGAGGTCGCCGTTTGCCGCGATCGTGAACCTGAGATCGCTCCTGGCGGCGATCGACTCGAGCTTGATCCGGTTACCGACGCTGGTCTCGGAGATGGTCGCCGTGGAGCCCGTGGTGGGGTACACGACGCGCACGACCTCGGAGTCGCCCACAGCCAGGCCGGCGAACGCGCTGCCCGGCGTGTAGACGAGCTTGCGCTTGTCGGCGCTGACCGTGAACGTGCCTTTCCCGGTGGCGCTGCGAGCGCCCTTGTCGTCGAGGAAGAGCGGAGCGCCGAGCTGGATCTCGGCGACGTCGGCCGCGAGCGGAGCGAGGGTGAGCGACGGCGCGCTCCAGGTCCCGTCCTGAGCCTTGGCGACGATGCCGGCGACCTTGTCCCTGACGACGGTGATGACCGCGGTCTCTTCGATGTTCGGGCCGGAGATCATATAGGTGTCCGCCCCCGTGCCGCCGATGAGCGTGTGGCGCCCGCGCAGGGCGACGAGGGTGTTGTCGCCGCCACGGGCCTCCACCCTGCACTGGCCGCCGCTGGCGATGAGCAGGTTGGCATCCTTGCTGTGCCCCTTGATGCTCGTGACCTTGGCGTTGCCGCGCACGCTGTGGATTTCGTTGAGGTTGACCTTGTGCGGGCCGCTCTTGAGAGAGCCTAACGTGACGCCAGTCGGGTCGATGTCGATCTGGACGGTGTCGCTCGAGGTGAAGTGCTCGAGCGACAGGAGGTTACGACCTGCATAACCATGGATGTGGTTGTCGCTGTCGGTGATGGTCCGGAGCATGATGCTGTCGTCGCCGGCCGTGCCCATCAGGCAGAGGCCTTCCGTCTTGCTGTCGATAACGAACCGATGCCCCTTCCGGAGGTTGGTGGCGTCCACGTGGAAGCTCATGCCGTCCGACGCGTTGTTGGAGAGCTGGATGGTCTCCATGTTCCGGATGAAGATGCCGCGATCCACCTTGTTTTCAGCCGGGTCCGCGGGCCAGACGTACTGGTTCGCCACGTTGCCCGCCCGCACCCGGTTGGCCTTGGCCAGATCGATGTCGTGGTCGAGCAGGACGAACTTGTTCGTCACGTTCGCCCCGTCCGGCCGGGGGGCGGTGGGCCACTTGCTGTCGTTGATGATCAGCACGTTGTCACCGTCGCCGCCGATGATGTATTTCCAGATCTGCCACTGGGGCGAAGGCCCTGCCGAGAACGAGACGACGGTGTCGCCGCTCCCCGTATAGACGTACTCGTTGTTCCCGTGACCAAGGTCGATGAGGCTCACGCTGCTGTCGCCGATGACCTGGGAGTGTACCTCCGTGTAGACTTTCGGGTCCGGGCCGACGGACTCGCAGACCGCCTCGATGCCGCTGATCTTCGTGGTGCTCTTGAAGGCAAAAGCCAGCGTGGCCTCGAGCTCGAAGTCGTAGGTGTAGGCCATGACGCCGTTCACGCTGTCGTAAACGGCGGCGCTGCTGTTGATGCTGGAGATGTCGTAGTTCGACTGATAGACCACGCTGGAGCCGCCCTCCCTGGCATAGTAGTAGAAGTAGCGGCCGTCGGTGAGGTACTTGTGGCCATACTTGTCGGCGAGGTACCAGAGGTACTTGCCGACAAGGCTGGCTTCGGGGATCCGCGAGGAGCCTCTGCTCGGGAACAGGTTGTCGACGAGCTTCGACTCGTGGGCGGATCCGGGGAGGAAGGCCGGGCGGTGCAGCGGGTTGGCGAGGGCCGGGAGGCCGTCGAGCAGAGCGCCCAGCGCCAGGCCGGCGCGCCCCTTCGTGTACTTGGCCTGCTCGGACAGATCCACGTAGACGCGGTTGATGCTGTCGAGCCCCGAGATGATGGCCTTGGGATTATTGCTCCCGGCGTTGAGAGAGAAGAACTTCGCGGAGAGCTCCAGCGTGTCCTTTCCTGCACCGCCGTCGGCGATGATGTCAATCCCGGGCTCGACGACCAGCCAGTCGTTGCCCTCTTCACCGTAGAGCGAGTCGCGGCCGGTGCCGCCGACGAGATAGTCGTTCCCGAGGCCGCCGTAGAGGGCGTCGTCGTCCGCCTCGCCGAAGAGCAGATCGTCCCCGCCTTCGCCGTAGACCGTGTCGTTGCCGGCTCCGGCGCGGATCAGATCGTCGTTGAGGCGACCGTGGAGCTCGCGACCGATGGAGGAGGCGTCCACGAGGGCGAGGCGGAGGTTGGGATCCAGGCCGTCGGCGAGCGCCTTCTCGCTGAGCTTGCGCACGATCTCGCTGTCGACCTTGGTGCCGTCCCCTCCCTCCTCCTCGAGGCCCATCGCCTTGGCGTCGACGATGAACTGGAAGAGGTCGTAGCCCTGTGCCTTGTACATCGCGGCTTGCTCGTCGAGGTACCTCTGGAAGGCCGGTGAGTTGATGTGCTCCTGGAGCCCGGCCCTCAGCTTCTCTTCGGGGGTGCGCGTATCGACCATCTCGGCGAAGAAGCCGATGAGCATGTTGACCAGCCCGACGATGGTGTTGATGAGGTCCACCACGAAGGAGATCGCCTGGCCGATGCCCGGGATGAAGTCGAGGACCATGCTGATCGCGTCGAGCACGACCGACACGGTGTCGAGCGCGGCCATGATGCCGTACATGGCCGCCCCGCCGATGTTGCCGCTCGTCCTGGCGCGGTCGGCGGAGATCGCGTTCTCGGCGATCGACACGACGCTCATCCCGATGGAGAGGGCTCCCCCGACCACGGAGGCGAAGCGGAGGCCCATCTTGGCCCCCTTGTTCAGATCCTTCACTCGGTCGCCGATCTTGTCCATCACGATCAGGCGGATGTTGTTGAGCCCATCGCCGATCCCGAACGCGCCTCGCGCGATGCGGAGCTGCGCGTCCTGCATCTGCCGGTTGTATTCGTCCCTGGAGATCTCGCCGCTCGCGTAGAGGCGCTCGGCGTTCTTGATCATCGCGTCGCCGGCGCCGATGTTGACGCCGCCCATACCGATGTTGAAGCCGGCGGTCACCCCCTGGACGCCAGTGCCGATGTGGCCGAGGACCGTCTGCGCCTTCAGCCTGCTGCTGACCCTGGCCTTCTCGTGCTGGAGCTCGACGTTGGCCAGGAACGTCGTGTGCAAGAGCTTGGATTTGGTGCTCTCGCCCAGGGCCCCAATCCTGGCCCGGGAGGCGTCGGTCACCTGCCCCTCGATCTCCACCGTATAGCCCCTGTTCTGGCGAAAGCTCGTGTCGGTGCTCGTGGCGAAGTCCTTGATGTTGTCCTTGTCTTGAGCGATGAGCTTGGTGAGATCGCCGGAGAGGCTGTCCAGCCGGTCCTGGAGGACCTGGTAGCGGAACAGGGTCATATTGGTGATCCCGTTGCTCAGGTCGGAGAGGTACTTCAATCCATCGGCGATGGTACTCTTCCCGCCGCTGCCGTTGATGTAGTTGCTGAAGCGGATGAGATCGGTCTCACCCGTCGCGCTGACCTGGCCGGTGAGCGGGTTGCTGGTCCAGCCCGCAAACCCCGAAGAGGCGCTGCCGCCGCCCGCGGGCTTGGGCACGAGGGCGGCGATGTCCTCGATGTTGGCCTTGCCCTCGAGGCTCCGCTGGAAGATGTCGACGGCGGCGAGGACGTCGGCGTCGTCCTTCAGCGCCAGCATCGCCGTGACGTACTCCTGCGGCACGCCGGAGGCGCGCATCGAGGTGGCCATGGTGTCCAGGGCGCTGAGGGGAGACAGCTCCGTGCTCTGTGGGTTCGTGGCGAAGCTCTCCGCTTTGCTAGCCAGATCGAGGCCGAACTGCTTTATGTAGGCGGCCTGGGCGTCGACGCCGAAGATATCGGGCGGTGTCGTGGTCATGATGAGTGTTGCTCCTTGGTATGCGAGTGGCAGATGTACGGTGGAGTCGTGCGCAGCGAGGCGCAGCGCACGCGTGAAGAGATCGAGACGAGCGGAGGCCGGACTCCGTGATTCGCGCCCAGCAGGGGGAGACGCGGCTCCTCCCTCACGATGCCGGTGACGGGCGTCGTGACCTCCACTGGTCACGACGCCCGTCGCCGCCTCTCGTGAAGGTCGTTGGATCTTTTTCTCGCTTCGCGGGCTCACCATCATCTTAAGTTCTCTTAAGATGACGACGCTCGATCCCGTGTGTCTGATGGGGTGATGACACAGGACGAAGCAACCCAGGAGCCTCTCCCCTTCTGGGAGGACATGGACCCGACGCCGGCGCCGACGCCGACGGAGTGGCTCACCCAACCGCACGACTTCGCCGACGAGGAGCCGCCGCCTCAGCTCGTGCGCACCGTGAACCTCCTCGATGTGCCGGAGCACGACCTCCGCGGTCCCGAGGACGTGAGTGGCATCGCCGATTTCATCCTCGCTCGCGCGAGAGAGGGTATCGATGACATCTTCGCCCACGAGGACTACAACCGCTGTGACGAGGAAGGGGAGGGCTGGGCGCGCGCGATCGCGGAGCACCAGACCGGCATCCCGTACACGATGCCTGCCTATTTCTATGACGGGGGTCAGGCCAAGGTCGCCCGGACCGTCGTCGGCGCGAGCCGCTATCCGCTCGTCGGGCAATGCCAGCAGTCGGTGACCACCGCGCTCTGCCTCGGCGGCTGGGACGGCGGGACATACGGTGACGTGGGCGCCGGGATCGACGCGCAGCCCAGCGCCGCGAAGCTTGGCGCCGGCTGGACCGACGTGCCCACGGTCCTCGCGGACTGGCCCGATGAGCTCTGGGAGCAGGTCACTGTCGGCTCGTGCCTGTTCTGGTCAGCGGCCTGCCCGATGACGAAAGATGGGAAGACCTGCGGGGCCACCGGCCACGTGCCGGGCTGCGGGCGCGGCAGCGGGCATGTGGCTCTGGTGATTCGCAAGCACCCCACGGACCGCAAATGGCAGCTCTGGGACACGACCACGTCCTTCAATGATCCGGTCACGCACCCTTCGGTCGTGAAGGGCGCGCGCATGCTCTGGGAGTCGCACTGGTGGCCCTGGATCGCCAAGACGCTCTCGGGCGGAGCCTGGCAGTTCCGCGGGATCGCGAAGATTGATGGGCTCGGCGAGGTCCGCGGCGATCTCAAGCCGCGCGGGCGCTGCCGCCTCCTCCTGCGGCGCCGCAGCGACAACAAGCTACTCTACCGCTCGGCGTGGCTGTCGATGGAGAGCGATGGACTGCCTATCTCCTGGCTGCTCCGCTCCGTGCGCGGGGCGCCGTTCTTCGACAGCATCGAGGCGATGTGGTGCATCAACTCGGCGTGCGACGCGCCGAGCAAGAACGTGCCTGACAACCGCCCGCTGCTCGACGTTTTCTGTGATGCGAAGGGGAACGCGAAGATGGCGTGGTCTCCCACCCAGGGACTCCACAACCGCCCGCGCGTCGCGGACTGGTCGCCGGCTGCGGAGCTCGGCGGATCCGATTCCTAACGAGATGACGGCGCGGCCGTGCGGCCGGCCGGATGGAGAGGCTCCCCATGCGTACGCTCATCGTCAGCGATCTGCACCTCGGCAATGGTGGTGAATACGATGTCTTTGCGGGAGGGGACGCGCTGCCCGCGCTCCTCGACCGCATCACGGAGTCGCCCGCGCGGGTCTTCGTCAACGGTGACGGTGTCGACTTCTTGATGAACGAGGATCCGCTCGAGATCGATCGGGCGCGCGCCGCCGCGCAGGCGCGCGCCATCGCCGCGGCGCCCGCGAGCGCGGCGGTGCTCCATGCGTTCGGGCGCGTCCTCGCCCGCGGCGGCGAGGTGGTCATTCGCCTCGGCAATCACGACGTGGAGCTCGCGCTCCCGGAGGTGCAGGCGGTCCTGCGCGCCGCGCTCGGTCAGCCGGCAGAGGTAGCACAGCGGCTCTCGTTCCAGCTCGGGGACGTCCCGGCGATCCTGGACGTCAACGGCGCGCGGATCCTCGTGACCCACGGCGAGCACGACGACCCCTGGAACCGCGTCGACTACGGCCGTCTGAGCCGGGTAGACGGGTACAAGTACGCGTCGGGCTCGGTGCTGGTGAAGCAGCTCATGAACCCGATCACGAGGGAGCATGGGATGCGCTTCGTCAGCCTCCTCAAGCCCGATTTCCAGGGCGGCGCGCTGACAGCGCTCGCGGTCGCGCCGGCGATCGTCAAGGTGCTCTTCCAGCAGGCCTCGCTCGACATCGCCTGGCAGCTCTTCCGCAAGGCGGGAATGGCGGCGTCGTTCAACGAGGAAGAGGGAGAGGATCTCGGGCTCTCCAATCGCCTCGCCGACGCCGGCCTCGACGGTGAAGAGACAGAGGCGCTCGAGGCGACGCTCGGCGACGGACCGGCCTCGTTCGCCGACGACGACGGGGTCCTCTCCAGGGCCAGCATCAAGCTCGCGCGCGCAGGCCTCAAGCTCTATGCGGGCGTCCAGCGAAGGCTCGCCGGGGACGTCGGTGACGACTACTGGAACCTCGAGCCCGATGAGGCCGAGTGGAAGGACGCGCAAAGGCTCGCGAAGAAGTACCACGTCGGCGCGGTGGTCATCGGTCACACCCACGCAGCGCGCTGGAAAGAGGATAAAGGCATCGTGTTCGCCAACACGGGCACGTGGATCTGGCTGATGCAGCTCCCACGCGCCGACGCGGGCGACGAGGCCTGGGCCGATTTCATCACCGAGCTGCGGAGTAACCCCAGGCTCCTGCCCGAGCGGCAGAAGCACGCGAAGACGCGGAGCCGGTTCACAGCGGTCCTCCTCGAGCCGCTCACCGCCGGCGGCGCGTCGATGTCGCTCCTGGAGTGGGACGGCAAAGCGATTAGCAGCCTCGCGCAGGCGCGCGTGCCGCGCGCGACCAGCTGAAAGGCGGGAGTCATGGACATGGAACTCGAGCTGCTCCTCGCCCACGCGGATGATCAACGCCCGGTCCTCGACGGCGGCCTCCCTCTCGAGTCCGCTTCGGGCGAGCCGCGCCCCGAGGAAGACAAGGAGCCTGGATCCTTCGGCGATTTCTCCGCCGATCCCAATGACCTCTCCCTCCAGCGCTGGGGCCTCATCGCTCCTGAAGGGCCCGAGGGCGATCGCCTCCTCGATCTCGTGGAGCCGCTCCGCCGCCGGCGCGAAGCGGATCAGGGCGGCGCCCCCGTTCGCATCTACCGCGTGCCGGCCGGGATGGACACGGCCGCCGCGGTGCGGTGGAAGAAGCATGTTTACTGGGACGAGTCGGTGCCCGAAGACGACCTCCCGCGCTACCTGCTCACGCTCGGCGATCTCGATCGCGTCTCGCTCGAGCTGCAACAGGTGCTCGCGAGCGATCTGTTCATCGGACGCCTGACGTGCCCGACCGACGAGGGCTACGCGGCGTACGTCGACAAGGTCCTCCGCTGGGAGCGAGATCCCTCCTCGGAGCTCCAGGCGCGCGCGCTCTTCTTCACCGCGCGCGACGGCACCGCGGCGACGACCATCGGCCACAAGGCGCTCGTCTCGCCGAGCGTGGAGCGGTGCCGGGAGCGACAGCAAAAGCGCGCCTTTCCTGCGAAGGAGATCGAAGAGATCGCCTATGAAGGCGCTCCCGAGGCCAGAGACGCCCTCTTCGAAAAGCTCGGAAGGCCGGAGCCCTCGATGCTGTTCACGATGAGCCACGGCCTCGGCGCGCCTCGCGGCGGCTGGCGATCCGCGGACGAGGCGCGCGCGGTGCAAGGCGCGATGAGCCTGGGAGGTGGCCTGCGTATCGACGCCGCGGACGTCGCCGGCCAGCCGTTCTTGCCCGGGGGGATCTGGTTCTTCCTGGCCTGCTACGGCGGCGGCACGCCGGCGACGAGCGCGTACTACCACTGGCTCGCTCGCCTGCGCGAGGTGGGCGGCTTCGGCGGCCGCGTCGACGCGGTGCTCGCGGGCCTGCCCAGGCTCGGGGATCGCCCGTTCATCGCCGCGTTGCCGCAGGCCGCGCTGGCCAACCCGCGCGGCCCCCTCGCCGTGATGGCGCACATCGATCTGGCGTGGACCTACAGCTTTCAGGACATGGGGGCCGAGGGTCGGGGCCGGCCTTCGCGCTTTCAGGGCATCTTCCGATCGCTGGTCGACGGCGCGCGATCGGGGACATCGTATCAGCAGCTCCTCCGGTTCCTGAGCGAGACCAGCGTGGAGCTCTCGACTCTCTACGACGAGGAGGCGCGGCTCGAGACGGCGGGTAAATCGCTGGGGCCCGACAACGCTCGTGGGAAAGAGAAGGCCAATCTGTGGATGCTCCGGCAGGATCTCGCGGGCTACCTCCTGCTCGGCGATCCCGCGACGCGCTTGCCGCTCTCCCGCGACAAGGCCCCCAGGGCCGCGCCTCCGCCGCTGGAGCTGCGATCCCCGGCGGTCACGAAGCCCGCGGAGCCACAGGCGAGCACGCCCGCCGCGGCAAAGGGCCCGACGCCTGCGCGGGACAGCGCCGCCATGGAAGAGGCCGTCATCGCGCTGCTGATTGGCGAGGAGACCCAGAAGGCGATCGCCGATCGTCATGGCGTCACGCGCGCCGAGCTCCAGCGGTGGGTGGAGACGTACCGCGCGACCGGGCGAGCGGCGCTGGGGAAGCTCACATGATCACGAGCCCGGATCAGCCCCTCATGTTTGGTGGCTCATCGTCGGTGACGGTGGGAGTCACCTGGCAAAGGCCCCTCGGATTGAACGAGCCGCCGCAGCGGGCGATCGTGGCCTTGCTGCGGTCGGTGGGCGCTGCCTTGAGCGCCCATTTCGAGGGACGCGCGGCGGCTCGCCTCGACGGTGAGCGCACGACCGCCGCGTTGACCCTGCGGATCCCGGAGCCGGACGGCAGCGTCAAGGTGTGCGACGTCGCGGTGACCCTGCTCGTCGACGAGCTCACGAGGGACGCCGACGACGCCGCGCAGCTCGTGATCGTGGCGCGCGTTCGCGCCGAGGTCCACCGGCGGAGAGAGGGTATCGACTGGCTCGCCCGCGACGCAGATGCGGACGTCGAGCAGCTCGTCGGCGAGATTGAAGATGTCCTGTCGGCTGTCTCGCCTTGAGCGGGCGCGCGGCATCCGTACATCGCGCGCGCGGCTCCGCGCGCTCGAAGGAGAATGACCCGTGAAGATCGTGAACGACGACACTCTCGCCCGAAGCCGGCTCGCGATCACGGCCCTCGCCGCGCTCCCGCTCACGGCATGCGCGACCACCGCGACCGTCACCATCGATAAAGCGGTGAAGGATCTCGCGCCGGACTACCGCGCTCGGACGCCCGCGAGCGGCGCGGCGAGCCTCGGCCGCCGGCTGCTCGGGGACCAGCCCGAGACCAACGCCTGCTTCGACGGCGACCAGGGCGCCGCGGCGCCGAGCTGGTCCAGGATGACGTTGAGCTACGAGGACATGCTCGACGGGAAGCTGCGGGCCGACTTCGGCGCGGTCATCAAGGCCGCGCCCTCGCTCCGCGCCTCCTCGAAGCACCGCGCGTCCATCACGCTGACGGACCTCGTGGAGGACAGGCTCTCTGCGGTTTACATGAACGCGAGCGGCGCGTGCACGGGCCTCTTCGCCGAGACCGGGACGAGCTACGTGAAGGTCCTGACGCGCGCGATCAAGGCGGGCACGATCGAGCTCTCGACCGAGCAAGCGATGACGTCGGCCCTGGAGGTCGACGTCGCCGTGATCGGCGGGGCCTCCACGAGCGCCTCGAGCTCATCGAGCCGCAAGCTCCAGGGCGCCTCGCTCTTCTTCGCGGACTTCGCTGAGTGCTTCAGCGTCGCTTACCAGAAGAAGGACTGCTCCGGCTCGCCGGTCGGTGCGGGACGCGTGTGCGATCTCGACGCGTGCTCGTTCACCGTCGCGGCGCTCGACACCGGCAGCTCCGCCTGGACAGGGAAGCTCTCGTGCGAGGGTGGGGCGGGGATGGATCTCGGCGGCACCCTGGGCGAGTGGGGCAAGGCGCAGAAGACGGCACCCGGCGTTGTCTACAATGTCCGCGTGCTCAAGGGGGCAAGCCTCGGGACCGTGAACATCGATTTACGACGCTGGGTCACTCGCTCCGAAGCACCGGACAGATGCGCTTCCCCCGGGAGCGCGCCCCAACCACGTTGAGCTCGAGAGCCTCGATGTCCCCGTGCGAGGACACGGCGTCAGGCTCTCTTGGCCTTCTCCAGCGCGGCGAAGAGAGCATCGGCCGAGAGATCGGTGGTGAAGCCCAGGGCGAAGAGGCTCACTATCTCCCGTGCGGTGCCAAAGAAGTCGTGCTCGTAGAGGGCCCACGTAAAGGCCGCCAGCACCACGGCGGATACCGCCGTACGCGCGGCTTGAGCGCCCTGGAGCTGACGCTCCACCTCGGCCCGAGCCTCGACCTCGGCGCCGGGCGAAGCGAGCACGAGGATGCTCGTGGCGCCGAGCGCTGGAGGCTGGGCCCCGCGCGCCGCGCGCCGTCGACCGGCCCGCAGCGCGACGGGCTCGCTCGCGTCCTCGTCGCCTTCTTCGGCCATGCCGAACGC
>FSTQ01000550.1_pt1 | contig 17812 bp, 14 predicted proteins | sample 1637281 | NCBI WGS metagenome assembly FSTQ01 (sample SAMEA3914818, study PRJEB12502) | metagenome | biome: forest; material: soil | place: Canada | collected 2010-06-26 | depth 0.1 m
CCTTCACGGTGATGGTGATGCAAACCCTGCTCTCCGTCGGCCCTTACGGCGGGATCTACCGGCCCAGGTCCGCCTCGGCGCGGGTGCCCGAGCACACTCGCCCTCTCCGTCGCATCACCGTGTTTCACCCCGAGGTGCTCTACCCCAAGCCCGCCGCGCCCTACGCCGTGCTCCCGGACGATCTGCTCCAGCACTTTCACCTCGTCTTCGAGAAGGACGCTCGCGGCGCCTTTCCCCGCCGCCTCCTCGACGGCCTCGGGTGGACGCGCTGCCCCGCCTGCGGGGCCGGGCACGCGCGCGCGGTCTGCCCCTTCTGCGTCACCACCGCTCCTGCGGCGCTGAAGGAGATAACGACTGTCCGCGGCGAGGTCACCGCGAGCCGCCTCTTCGCGACCAGGGGAGTGATCCTGGCCGCGACGCTGGAGGACGACAAGCTCCGCTATCTCGTCCACGAAGGCCAGGAGTACCGGCGCGAGGATGGGAGCTTGGTTCTGAGCGGCCCGCTCGATCTCCTCTCCCGCTTCGCGCTCCGGGGTGAATCGACCTTCATTGCCAGGGGCTCTCGGGTGATCACCGTTGAACAAGGCGCGGTCATCGATCGTCTCATGGTGGACTGTGTGGGGACACGGCCGGTCTTCGCCTCCAACACGAGGCACCGTTACTGGGTCCAGGGCGGGCGCCTCCTGCGCAGCGCGGACCGGTCGCCCGTGGCCTCGATCTCCGCGGCGTCCTCGATCTTGCCCATCGGCGAGGTGCTCGCGGGGCAGACGCGGATCTGGGTGGGAGAGCGCTTTGGATTCGGCTTCTACCGGGCCGGCAACCTCTCGGTCGCCTTCGTCTTCGACGCCGAGCGCCCCGGGCTCAAGGACACGGTGAAGCTCCCTTTTCTCGGCGGCCAGCTCGTCGACGCGACCTGTGTCCTCGGCGACGAGCACGCCTGGGTGCTGCTCGCGGCCCAGCAAGGCGGGCGCACGCGCCATCAATGCGTCGTCGTCAGCCGTGCCGGCGAGGTCGTCGCCACCGCGGAGGGCGACGCCGACGACGGCTCCTGGCTCGGGACTTTGCGCGGCAAATGCGCTGTCGCAGGCTTCCTCCTCGCGGCGACCGACGTCGGCCTCGTCCGGGTCGAGGCGCGGAGTGGCTCCCTCGTCGAGACGCGCCAGTTCCCCGATACCGAGCCTTTCATCACCCGCGCCTCGGGCCTCTTCGCCGGCCCCAAGGCCCTTTACGTATTCGACGCGAAGACGATTCACACGCTCCGGATCCGGGCGTGATTCACCGAAAGGAAACCAGACCATGACGCACACCGAGCTCCCGCTTCCCGCGTTCTACGATCCGAAATCCGCCGAGCGCTGGGGCTATCACCCCGATCAGCAGGCCGTCTTCGCCGCCGCTCACGACTTCCAGAAGGCTCATGGCATCAAGCCTTCGGGCTCCGACCGCAGCAACGTTCACCTCCTGCTCATCGACGTGCAGAAGGACTTCTGCTTTCCCCAGGGCTCGCTCTACGTCGCGGGGCGGAGCGGCCACGGGGCCATCGACGACAGCCGCCGCCTCGCCGAGTTCATCTACCGGAACCTCGGCGCGATCACCGCGGTGACGACCACGATGGACACCCACTTTGCTTACCAGATCTTCTTCCCTTCGTTCTGGCTCGACAAGGAGGATCGCGCGCTCCAGCCCTACCGGGAGATCACCCTGGCGCAGATCGACGCGGGCGAGGTGCGCCCCAACCCCTCTGTGGCCAAGTGGCTCTGCGGGGGCAACTACCCCTGGCTCCTCCAGCAGGTGCGTCATTACTGCGAGTCGCTGGAGAAGGCGGGGAAATACAAGCTCTACCTCTGGCCGCCCCACTGCCTGCTCGGGAGCGACGGGCACGCGCTCGTCGGGGCGATCCACGAGGCGCGGCTCTTCCACTCCTTCGCGCGCGGGATGCAGTCGTGGGTGGAGGTCAAGGGCGGTAACCCGCTGACCGAGAACTACTCGGTGATGCAGCCCGAGGTGCTGACCCGCCACGACGGGCAGCCGCTGGCGCAGAAGAACACGCTCTTCTTGAAGACGCTGCTCGAGGCCGACGCGGTGATCATCGCCGGTCAGGCCGCGAGCCACTGCGTGAAGAGCTCGATCGACGACATCCTCCTGGAGATCGGGGCCAAGGACCCGGCCCTGGCGAAGAAGGTCTACGTGATGATCGACTGCATGTCGTCGGTCACGGTGCCCGACGGCAAGGGGGGATTCTTCGCCGACTACACCAGTGAGGCCGAGGCGGCCCTCCGCCGCTTCGCCGACGCGGGGATGAACCTGGTCAAGAGCACGGATCCGCTCTCGAGCTGGCTCCGCTGAACCCTGAACGACAGACAACGAAAGAGAGGCAGTGTCATGAGCGGAAGCAACGGTAACGGGAGTGTTCGACTCGGCGGCGTGAACATCAAGAAGCTCTTCCAGGACGCGGAGGGCGAAGGGAAGCTCTCGCCCGCGTCCCTGCAGGCCCTCAACGTGATCGACCTCGGCGCCCAGATCCAGGCCGGCCTCGGCGCCTCGGTCGACGACGTGCAGTCCTCCGAGGTGGTGCTGGTGACGATCATGCCCGACGACTCGGGCTCGATCGAGCACGGCAACAACGCGGACGCGGTGCGCAACGGGCACAACCTGGTGCTGAGCGCGCTCGTCGACTCCAAGCAGCGAGACTCGATCCTGGCCCACAACCGCTACCTGAACGGGGATGTGCTCTACCCGTATTGCCCGATCACCAGGGCCACGAAGATGGACAAGAGCAACTACAACCCCACCCTCGGGACTCCGCTCTACGATCAGACGGTGGTGCTGCTCGGCACGGTGATCGCCAAGGCGCAGGAGTTCGCCAACAACGGCGTCCCGGCGCGGACGGTGACGCTGATCATCACCGATGGAGCGGACGCCGGCTCGCGGTGGGCCTCGGCCAAGGACGTCAAGGCGCTGGTGCGCGACATGGTCCAATCGGAGTCCCACATCGTGGCGGCGATGGGCATCGACGACGGGGCGACTCCGTTTCGCGACGTGTTCCGGAGCATGGGAATCGAGGATCGATGGATCCTGACGCCGGGGAAGGACGCCGCCGAGATCCGCAAAGCCTTCTTGCTCTTCTCGCAGTCGGCGGTGCGCGCGAGCCAGGGCGGCGCGACGTTCTCGCGCGCAGCAGCAGGTGGGTTTGGGGCTTAGGAGCGGGGTTTGGGGCGTGAGTGTCAGTGCTTGCCGAGCACGGCCATCACCAGGAGCAGCATGACCACGCCGAGGGCGACGCCGGCGCCCGCGGCGAGGAGGACGACGCTGCGGAGAGAGAGGGAGCCCGTGCCCTCGGGCTTGGCGCGGGCCGTCGTCACCGGGGCCTCTTCCGGCGGGGCGAGGTCGCTGGCGCGGCGCTGGGTCTCTCCGACGCTGCGGTCGGTGGTGCGGCGGCCGAGGGCGCGGAAGCGCACGGCCTTCATCTCGCGCATCGCGCCGTCCATCTGCTTGCTGAGCAGGCCGGAGTTCGACGTGCGCTCGTCGCGCTCGCGCTTGAGGCAGGCGTCGACGATGGCGCAGACGCCGGGGGGGAGGTCCGGCTTGCGGGTCATCACCGGGTCGGAGTCCTGGGTGAGGATCCGGACCATCAGCGCGTTGTAGTTCGCCGCCTGGTGCGGGAGCGTCCCCGTCAGCGCCTCGTACATCACCACGCCGAGCGACCAGATGTCGGCGCGGCCGTCGATGTCCTCGCGGCCGCCGGCCTGCTCCGGGCTCATGTAGGCCGGCGATCCGACGACGGTGCCGGTGCGCGTGAGCGTGAAGTTGTGGCCGGTGTCGAAGACCTTGCTGATGCCGAAGTCGAGGATCTTGGCGACCGGCTGGCCGGTCGAGCTCTTGCCGATGAAGATGTTCGCGGGCTTGAGATCGCGGTGAATGATGCCGTTGGCGTGCGCTATCTCCAGCGCCTTGGCCACGCCGACGAACATCTCGAGCAGGGGCTCGGGGGCGATGGTGCCCTCGCGGCGGAGCTTCTCGTCGAGGCCCTCGCCCTCGAGGAGCTCGAAGACCAGGAAGGGCGAGCCGTCCTCGGCCTGGCCGAGGTCGAGGATCTCCACGATGCTCGGGCTGCGCACGCGCCCGCTGGCCTTGGCCTCGTTGAAGAAGCGCTGGAGCGCGACCGCGTCCTCCGCGACGTCGGGGCGCATGATCTTCAGCGCCACGTCGCGATCGATCAGCTCGTTGCGCGCGTGCCACACGGCGCCGCTCGCTCCCGAGCCGAGGAGCCGGATGAGGCGGTAACGAGACTGGATGAGATCGCCGGGACTCAAACGGATCCTGAGGAGATGGTGGGGTGATGCAGCGGCCGGGTCGACCGACGAGCAATGATGGAGAGGATACCCGTAACCCTACCGCAAGCCGCAAGCCCCACGAACGACGAACCGTTCGAGGCCCCGGAATAAGGCGGCGAGGCGAGGGGCACGGCGGCGCCTTTCACCCCTGCGAGCGGCGCAGCGCGGCGACCTCGTCGCGGGCGGCGGCGAGGGCGGCGGCGAGCTCGGCCTGGATTTCGGTCGCCTGCGGGGGCTCGGCGGCGTCGCGGAGCTCGCGCTCGAGCTGGGTGATGCGCCAGGTCGCGGCCTGGAGGTCGGCCTGGCTCCGCGCCGCGCTCTGGGCGAGGCGGTCGAGCTGGCCTTCGAGGTCGGCGACGTTGACGTTGTGAACGGTGGGCGACGCGGTGCTCGCGCCGTTGGGCGGGGGCGTGGAGGCGCGCGCCGAGGTGAGCTCGTCGAGCAGCTCGCGGCCGGTGCGCTCGCTCTCGCGGAGGTCGTCCTTGAGCGAGGCGATGAGCTGGCCGCGCTCGCGCAGCGCCGCTTCGAGGGCGGTGAGCTCCTCGGTCGCGGCGTCGGCGACGGCGCGGACGCTCTCGATCTCGGCGGCGCGCGCGCGCGTGTGGGCGAGCTCGACCTCGAGCTCGGCGGGGCGCTGCTCGGCCCGCGCGAGGCGCGCGGTGAGATCGGCGACGCCGGCCTCGGCGACGGCGAGGCGTGACTCGAGCACCGGGGTGCGCGTGTGGGCGGCGGCGAGGCGCGACTCCAGCTCGGCGGCGCGCGACTGCGTCGAGGCCAGGCGCGACTCGAGGTCGGTGGCGCGGGCCTGGGCGGCGGCGAGGCGCGGCTCGAGGTCGGCGGGGCGCTGCTCGGCGCGGGCGAGGCGCGCTTCGAGCGGGGCGAGGGCGGCGCGGGCGACGACGAGCTCTTCTTCGAGGCGGATGATCTGGCCGCGGGCCTCGCCGAGGCGGCGCTCGAGGTGATCGATCTCGACGCGGGCGTCGACGAGGCGGGACTCGCCCTGCGCCCGCAGCGTCTCGCTCTCGGCGAGGCGGCGCTGGACGTCGGCGAGGCGCGGCGCCTCCGCGCCGATCTGCGAGGCGTGCTTTCGTTGGTGCTCCAGCAGATCGTTGTGCGAGCTCTCGGCGGTGACGAGCGCGGCCTCGAGCTCGAGCATCCGCTGGGCGCGGGCCTCGCCGCGGCGCGCCCGCTCCAGCGCGGCGTCGCGGGCGTGCGCGGCCTCGGCGGCCTCGTTGCGCGCGGCCTTGACGGCGCTCTCCAGCTCGTTGAGCCGGTGGATCAGCTTGGCGTCGGGGGGCACCGCGGGGTCGTGGCGCGCCGGCTCCAGCGTGATGCGGCGCTCCGAGGCGGCGTGCTCCAGCTCGAGGATCCGGGCGCGGGCGCTGTCGAGATCCCGTACCAGCACGGCGATGCGATCGCGCGCGGCCACGACCTCGAAGGCGTCGACGACGTCGGAGACCGAGGCGCGCTGCTCCAGCGGCTGCTCGCTCGGCGGGACGGGCGAGAGGCCGCGGATCATCCCGAGCTCGACCTCGGCCTTGGTGCGGGCCTTCTTCTCGTCGTCGAGCTGCTTCGTCAGCCGCGTGCCGCGATCGCGCTGGCGCCGCAGCTCTTCTTCCATGTCGCGGATCTGGTTGGCGAGGCGCTCGGCGCGGACGTGGTTGTCGCCGGAGCGGCCCTCGAGCTCGCGCAGGCGGCCCTCGCGCGCCTCGCCCGTGAGCTCGAGCTCGACCACGCGCGCCGAGAGCGCCGCGGCCGTGGAGGCCTTGCTCTGCGCGTCGCGCCCCTCGCTCTGGTGCTGCTCGCGGATCTTGTCGAGCTCGGCCGTGACCAGCGCGAGGCGGGCCCGCGCCTCGGTGAGCGCGAGGCGCTCTTCCTCGCGCGCGGCGGCGTCGCGGGCGTCGGCGACGGGGTCGGCCGCCGTGGCCGCCGCGACGTTGACCTCGGCCCAGGGCAGCTCGATCACCGTGTACGCTTCGAGCGCGACGGTGCGCTCGCCGGCCACGGCGATGAAGTACTCGGGCTCCTCCGACGCGGTGAGGAGCGAGGTGTCGACGCTGACCTCGGGCTCGCTCCCGGGCGCGAAATCCGCGACGGTGTAGCCCACGAACGGGGCCTGACCGACCATCCGCACCTTGGGGAACTGGAGCGAGACGAGATCGTAGAGCTCGTAGTAGCCGGGCGGCGTCTTCGATCGCGGGGCCTTGCCGGCCGGCGCTTCGGGCAGCAGGAGCCGCGCGCCGGTGCGCACGTTGGGCGCCACGATCACCGCCACGCCGCTCGCCGCACAGAGCTTGCGCACGCGGCGCATGAGCTCGGTCGGGTCGGGGAAGATCGAGAGATCAGGCACGATCACCGCGTCGAACGCGCCGTCGCGGACGCCGAGATCGCCGGCCAGGACGGCGAAGCTTATCTGGTGCGTCCGCCCTCCGGGGAGCCGGGCCAGCGCCTCCGCCGCGCGCGCCGGATCGGGATCGTACGCGTGGACGAGGCGCGCGCCCCGCTGCGTGAGCTCTTCAGCGAGGCCGACCGTCGCGTCTCCGAGCACGGCGACCCGGCGCCCGCGGATCAGCGGCTCCACATAGGCCGGGAGCACGATCGACGGGTGCAATCCGATGCGGGCAGAGGAGTCCGGCGTCATGTCCGGCCGTCTTACGGTGCGGGCGCCGTGATGTCCACAAGGAGAGCGGGCGCCGCTCCTCGGGCGGGGGGCGGCGGTGTCCGGGCCAAGGGACGTTGCCGGGGCGGCCCGCTTTGGGTAGGGTCGCCGGCCGCCCGGAGAAGAGCTCATGGAAATCAAGAAGCTGGGACCACTCACTGTTTCCGCCATGGGCCTCGGCTGCATGGGAATGAGCGAGTTTTACGGTCCCGGGGATGAGGCCGAGTCGATAGCCACCCTCCACCGAGCCCTGGAGCTCGGGGTGACCTTGCTCGACACCGCCGACATCTACGGTCCGTTCACCAACGAGGAGCTCGTCGGCCGCGCCCTCCAGGGCCGCCGCGATCAGGCCATCGTGGCCACCAAGTGCGGCATCGTGCGCGACCCGGCCGACCCGACGCGCCGCGGCTTCAACGGGCGGCCCGAGTACATCAAGGCCTCGTGCGAGGGCAGCCTCAAGCGCCTCGGCATCGAGGTCATTGACCTCTACCAGCTCCACCGGGTCGACCCCGCGACGCCGATCGAGGAGAGCGTCGGGGCGATGGCCGACCTCATCCGCGCCGGCAAGGTGCGGGCGATCGGCCTCTCCGAGGCCAGCTCGGCCACCCTCCGGCGCGCCCACGCGGTGCACCCCATCGCCTCGGTGCAGACCGAGTACTCGCTCTGGAGCCGCGATCCCGAGGTCGATCTCCTCGCGACCTGCCGCGAGCTCGGCGTCGGCTTCCTCGCCTACAGCCCCCTCGGCCGCGGCTTCCTCACCGGTCAAATCCAGCGCTTCGAGGATTTTGCGCCCGACGATTTTCGTCGCAACTCCCCGCGCTTCCAGGGCGAGAACTTCCAGAAGAACCTCGATCTCGTGGCCAAGCTCGCCGAGATCGCCGCCGCCAAGGCGTGCACGCCGTCGCAGCTCGCCCTGGCGTGGGTGCTCTCCCGCGGGCCCTCGGTGGTGCCGATCCCCGGGACGAAGCGGCGCAAGTACCTGGAGGAGAACTTCGGCGCCTTCGAGGTGGAGATCACCGCGCAAGACGAGTCGTGGATCGACGCGGTGCTGCCGCCCGGCGCGGCCGTGGGGACGCGCTACGCCGAAGCGGCGATGAAGTTCGTCGACGGCTGAGCCCGTGTTTAACTGGCTGCTGCGCGCCTGTTAAACACGCTCGTTGCCCAGCGTCGCCGCTCGTTGCCCAGCGTCGCTGCTCGCTGGTCAGCATCACCGCTCGTTGCCCAGCGTCAACGGCCGGCGACGTAGACGCGCTCGATCGTCTGGAGCGCGCCCCACGTGTAGAGCACCGCGCAGCCGAGGAGCACCGCGGGGAGGAGCACGCCTGTCCAGAGGCGCTGGAGCCGCACGACAGCGCGCTTCTCGTCGGCGAGGACGCTGCGGGCTCGCCGGAGGACGGCCGCTGCGGCGCGCGGGTCGAGCGGTGCGTCGGGCAACCGGGCGAGCTTGTCGGCGAGCGGATCGGCGTGCGGGTTCATCGGGGAGCTCCGGTTGCGAGGACGCGGGCCACAGCGTTCTCCGTTTCGAGGTGGGCGGCAAGCTCGGCCCGCGCGCGGGAGATGCGCTGGCGAACCGCGTCGGGCTTCAGGCTCAGCACCGCGCCGACCTGCGCCGTCGTGAGCCCCTCGACCACGGCGAGGAGGAGCACCTCGCGGTGCGCGGGCGTGAGGCGCGCGAAGCCCTCGGTCACCGCGGCGGCCTCGGCGCGGGCCTCGGCGTCGCGATCGGGCGGCGGCGCGTGATCGACGGGCTCGCGCGCGAGGCGCTCCCGCTGCGTGAAGTCGAGGAAGGCCCAGCGCCGGTGGCTGCGAAAGCGGTTGCGGGCGATCGTGAAGAGCCACGCGCCGAGGTCGGTGTCCTCGGCGAGGTCGCCGGCGTGGCGCGCCGCCGCGAGCCAGGTGTCCTGGAAGAGATCCTCCGCGAGCTGCCGCCCCCCGGCGAGGCGGAGGAGGAAGCGAAAGATGCGCGGGTGATAGCGCTCGTAGACGGCGTCGAAGGCCAGAGGCTCGCGCCTGCGCAACCGCATGACCAGCTCGGCTTCGTCGGCTTCCACGCTCCGATAACGCCGGATCCCGCCGAGCGTGACAAGAAAAGTTTCTCCGTCACGCCCGCGCTCGGGCGGCGTTGGGTAGATTCGAGGCCCACGACGGGCCTGCGAAAGAGAGCGAGCGAATCATGAGGGAGTTCTTCATCGAAGGCGGCTGGGCGATGTGGCCGATCCTCATTCTCGGCCTGGTGACGGTGGGCACCGCGGCGCGCTTCGCGTCGCGCCCCGAGCGCCGCCAGATCGGCTTCCTCGGCGCGATGGGGCTGGCGACGACGATCAGCATCTTCCACGCGACCTGGGTGGATATCGGCGCGGTGCTCGGCACGCTGGCCGACGAGACGCGCGTCTCGGACGCCATGATGCCCCGTATCCTCGCCGAGGGTCTGAAGGAGTGCACCCGCCCCGGCGCGCTGGGCGCCGCGTTCCTGACGCTGGCGGCCATCCTGGTGGCGGTGGGGATGCTGCGGTTGGGGCGAGCAGAGGAGTAGCGGTGACTGGGCCCCTGACCCGGCCCCTTTCCCTGATTGGCTCGAAGGGAAAGGGGTTGGGGGCGGAATCTAGAAGTCCGCCCAGAAGCAGGGCCCTTGTTGCGCGGCGCTCTCGTCGGTGACGTACTCGTTCAGGCCATCCATCGTGGCCTTGGCGTAGATGGCGTCGGCGTCGCTCTTGGAGGCTTTGCCGCAGGTGCCGACGTAGTCCTCGGCGGCGAGCCAGAAGGGGCGGCCGTTCACGGTGAGGCCCATCTTCTTCCAGGCCAGCATCTCGGTGAGGATGCCTGGATCGGTGCCCTTCGTATAGACCTCTTCGTGCGAGACGCCGTCGAGGATCGAAGGGAAATCCACTCCATGCGTCTTCCCGAGGCGGGTCACGTCGCTCGTCGCGTTCTGCATGACGATGAGCAGATCGGGGTACTTCTGTCGCAGCTCCCAGACCAGATCGAGGCCGCCTTGCGAGCAGGCCGGGCCGCAAGGGCCGTTGGATTCGGCGGCGCCGTGCTCGACGACCTCGAGGTTGTCGAGGAAGAAGCCGTCGACTCCCCGGGCGGCCAGGCGCGCGGCGACGTGGTTGACCAGGAGATCGCGGTAAGCGAGGTTGGAGAGGTCGGCCCACATCTCGTCGGGATAGCCATCGTACTTCGAGGTCAGCGCGCCGCTCGATTTGCAGGACTTGTGGCCGGGAGGCTCGGTGTCCCAGTACGAGCGAAAGTCCTCGCACGAGCCGACGTTGAGGTAAGAGATGACGCGGTTCTTCCCGCCGTCGCGCAGAGTCTGGATCTCGGCGTCGGTGATGTTGTCGGTGTCGGGGTCGACATCGATGTTGATGATCCGGAATGTCGCCGCCGTCCTGGCGAGGTCGACACCCTTGGTGCCCCCGTAGAAGCTGACCCAGGGGCTCCCGGCGGGGAAGCCTCGGCTCGAGGCGCTGCCGCCGCCCGAGCCGCCCTGCCCCGAGCTGCCGGTGTCGCCGCTCGAGGATGAGGCGCTTTGCCCGCCGCTGCCGCCGCTCGCTCCCCCGCTGGTCTGACCCGCGCTCGTCCCCGAGGTCGTCGTGGAGCTCGCGGTGTCAGAGGAGCTGCATGCAACGAAGGTGAGGGGAGTGAGCGCGAGGGCGGCGAGAGCATGGTGAAATCGCAGCATGTGTCGAGCGTATCACTTTCGCCCTCACGGGAGCTGATCGGCGCGGGCGCCTCATGTGACGCTTCTGCGCGGGCACACGCAGCCCGCGCGCCGCGGTTGGGCCCGTGAAACCCGGGATCTCGGCGCGGGCCCGGACGGTCTCGGGCGAGGCACGCGGAATGCAGTCGCTCGCCGTCATGGTGAAGCCTGCAAAACCCGCCCCGGTAGCCCCTCGACGCGACGCGACCGGGCATTTGAACCCCGCGTATGCCGCGGATCTCCTCAGCCACAGCCGGGAGATGGAGCCGAACGACGACAGAGCGTTCGGCGCCTCGGCCATCCGGCGCGACGGGCTCGCGGAAGAGCTCGGAGAGTCCTTCCTGCGGACCGCGACCGGCGGCGAAGAAGACGAGGAAGAGACGCTCGATGACGTCGTCCCCGAAGAGATGGGCGGGCCGTTCATCGTGACCACCGGAGCTACGGAGTTCGCCCACGATACGGACGAGTCCAATCCTGCGGACGCGACGCGCGAGCCGTTCCCGAAGACCTCGGCGCGTTGATGGCCGGGCCCGGTAGCCCGAGAGCGGCCTCGCTTGGCGCGTCCATGTGCGTTATGAATCCACAGGATGCGCGCTCGGCGTGCGCGCCCGCTTGAATGCCGACCATCTACGGAAACACCACCGGGCTCAGCCCGCACGCGACCAAGGCCCTCGAACGCATCTACCGGCGCCGCGTGCCCATCGAGCACATCGCCACGCCCGAGCTGATCAAATCGCTCGCCGAGGCGTCGCACGAGGCGGGGCGCCAGGTCGGGGCGATCGTGCATCGATCGGGGGAGATCGACTACGTGATCGCCGGGGACGCGACGCGGCTGATGCTGCCCGACATCGGCCGCCTGCGCGCGGCGACGGGGCGCTTCCGCGCGCTCCGGCTCATCCACACGCACCTCTACAACGAGCCGCTGACGCGGGACGATCTCGTCGATTTGGTGCGGCTGCGGCTCGATCTCGTGGCGGCGATCCAGCTCTCGCCCGAAGGAGAGCCGCGGACAATCCACTACGCGTACAACACGCCCGTCGCCGAGCCTTCGAACCCGCGGCGCTCGCACCTGACGCTCCCGCTCCCCGAAGGTGAGGCGATGCTGCTCTCGGCGGAGGGATCGCTGCCTTACCGGCAGGTCGGCCCGCTGCCCTTCGGCCGCTCGGAGGTGAACTTCGGCGAGCTGATCCAGGCCCTCGAGGACGAGTTCGCGCGCCGGACGCGCACCCGCGCCGTCACCGCGAAGGACGGGCGGGCCATCCTCGTTCATGTGTCGGACAAGACCAGGACCCACAGCCACGTCGCCGCCGAGGAGAGCCTGCGCGAGCTCTCGGAGCTCTCGCGCACCGCCGGGGTGGCGGTGATGGACACCGTGCTCCAGTCGCGCGATCGCATCGATCCCAAGTTCGTCCTCGGCAAGGGCAAGCTCGACGAGGTCGTGCTGCGGGCCGCCGAGCTCGACGTGGAGACGCTGATCTTCGATCACAACCTGACGCCGTCGCAGGCCGCGGCGATCGTCAAGCACACCGATCTCAAGGTCGTGGACCGCACGCAGCTGATCCTCGACATCTTCGCGCAGCGGGCCGAGTCGAGCGACGGCAAGCTCCAGGTGGAGCTGGCGCAGCTCAAGTACGCGCTGCCGTGGCTGAGCTTGAAGGACAACTCGCTCTCGCGCCTCACCGGCGGCATCGGCGGTCGCGGCCCGGGCGAGACCAAGCTCGAGGTCGGCCGCCGCCGCGCCAAGGAGCGCGTGTCGTTCCTGGAGGGCCAGCTCCGCAAGCTGTCGAAGCAGCGCGATCAACGCCGCCGGCGCCGCGGCCGGCACGACGTCCCGGTGGTGTCGATCGTCGGCTACACCAACGCGGGGAAGAGCACGCTCCTTAACGCGCTGACGGGGGCGTCGGTGCTGGCGGAAGACAAGCTGTTCGCGACGCTGGATACGCGATCACGCCGGCTGCGCTTTCCTGAGGAGCGAGAGGTGGTGATCACCGACACGGTGGGCTTCATCCGCGATCTGCCGAAGGATCTCTTCTCGGCGTTCCGCGCGACATTCGAAGAGGCGGCGGACGCGGATCTGCTGCTCCACGTCGTCGACGCCTCGGACCCAGCGCGAGACCAGCAGATCGAGACGACGGTCGATCTGCTGGAGGAGCTCGGGCTCGGGCACATTCCCAAGATCCTCGTGTACAACAAGGTTGATCTGCTGCCGCGGGAGCAGGCTCGGTTGCTGGGGTGGGGGCGGGCGGACATGGTGGCTCTCTCGGCGACGGATCGGGAGTCGACGCGAGAGCTGCTGGGGAAGATCGCGGAGCGGCTGGCGGTGCGGTGGCAAGAGGCGGCCACTGTGCCTCGGTTCGGGGAGGGCGAGAGTCGAGGCGGGGAAGAGACAGAGGGAGAGGGAGAGTTGGACTCACGCGAGGACACCCCCGAGCTGACATCCTTGAGCGATCTGCTGGGGTGGAGTCGACGAGGGCGGACGGCGAGGGCTTGAGCGAGATGGCCTGATCCGCGGGCTATGTCGAAGTGGGATGCCTCCCCTCCAGGATGGAGCGGGAGGCATCTGCGTCTCTGGAGTCTGGTAGACTCGCCGCGTCCTCATGAACGACGACAAGCGCAAGCCCAGGAAGCCCGCAGCGAGTGCCAGCACGGTCGAGGAGCCCGAGCCCGTCCTCCGGGTCAGGCGCATCCATCGGCGGGATTTGAACCGCGTCTGGGAGTTCCTCAAGCTCGTCTTCCGCGACGTGAACCGCGAGACGGTCGAGTACCAGCGGCCGCGATCGAAGCGGCGGTTCCTCGAGGTCTACGAAGAAGAGGGGATCGAGCAGCTCCTCTTCGAAGTGCAGGGCGAGACCAAGACCGAGATTGTCGGCTACGCCGAGTGCGCCTTCGAGATCACCGGCAGCGACAACTGGATGAACGAGCGCTATTTCGCCAAGCACGAGATGCGGCCGCTCTTCGTGGAGGAGCTCGCGGTCCACACCGGCTACCAGGGGCGCGGGATCGGCGGCTTCTTGCTGGAGCAGCTCGAGCACCTGGCGCGGGTGCGCGGCTGCACGCACCTCGTGCTCGAGGTCGCGGAGAACAACGAGCGCGCGCTCAACTTCTACAAGACGCGGAGCTTCTACCGGCTCGACGCGGCGATCTTCCTGGCCAAGAAGGTGGCCGCCGAGGACGAGCTCTTGCCGCCGCGCGCGCTGAAGAAGCCGCGCCCCGGGACGGCCCAGATGCCCGTGCGCGGGCGCAAGGGCGAGGCGGCGACGTCGAAGCGCAAGAGCGAGCCGCCGAGGGCGCCGGGGCAGCGGAGCCGCAAGGCGACGGTGATCAAGGAGGTGCCGCAGGAGGTGCCGCTCGCGCTCTCGGTGACGGAGAACCTCTCCGAGGACGCGACGGTGCCCATCCCGCCGCCCGAGAAGCCCGAAGGCGGCAAAGAAGAGTGAAGCAATTCGGGGGCAGGGAGGCCTGCCCTCAAATTGACGAGCGAGCGATCCCCCCGGGCGAGGATCGCTCACGAGCGACGGTGAGTTACCTGGCGGCGTCGAGCGCGGTGCTGGCGGCGCCGATGCGCCGGATGCCCTCTTCGACGCTGGTGCGCGCCGTCCAGTGGAGCAGGGGGCCGGCGTTGAGGCTTTCGAAGCGCCGCTTGGCCAGCGCCGACTTGAGCCGATACTCGGACAGGGGGGACTTTCGCTTGAGCAGGCCGAGCGCAAACTCGCTGGTCTTGCCGAGGGCGAAGAGGGCGGGGAGCGGGAAGTGGAGGACCTGAGCGGCGCCCCCGGCGATGCGGAGCACGTCGTCCTGCGTCAGCTCTTCGGCGCCGACGAGCTGGATGACCTCGCCGTTCTTGAGCTCGCCCTTGGCGGCGAGGAGGATCGCGTCGACGACGTCGTCGATGTAGATGAGCGGCAGGGTGATCTTGCCGTCCCCGAGCACGAGCCAGCGGCCGGCGACGCGGCGGGCGACGGCGCCGGTGATCAGCGGGATGCGGCTCCCGAAGATCTGGCCGGGTCGCAGGATCACCGCGGGGAGCTGCTGCTCTTTCACGGCCGCGGTGACGAGCTTCTCGGCCTCGAGCTTGGCCTGGGTGTAGGCGCCGCGATCCTCGGCGCGAGGCTCGAAGGCAGTGCGCTCGTTGACGGCGGTTCCTGCGGGCGCGCCGGCCCAGTCGATGACTGACATCGAGCTGACATGGACCAGCTTCTCCACGCCGTGCTTCTTGCACGCGGCGATGACGTTGCGCGTGCCGATGATCGTGGCCGTGGTGTGCTCGATCAGGCCGCCCTTCATCGCGGCGCCGACGTGGATGACCTGCTTGGCGCCGCGCACCGCGCGATCGACGGCGGCCGGATCGCCGAGATCGCCGAGCGCGACCTCCACGCCTTCGGGGAGGTGATCGGGGAGGTTGCGGAGCATGACGCGCACGCGGCTGCCCTCGGCGAGGAGGCGATCGACGACGGCGCCGCCGAGCGACCCCGAGGCGCCCGTGACGAGGACGGGGACGCTGTCCGAGAGGGTGATCGTGGCCTTGGTGGCCTCCCACTCGGCGTCGGCGGCGCGGGCGATCTTCTCGGTCCACTCGACGATCGGGGCCGCGTCCTCCACCGGGACGGGGACGGGCGTGCCCTCGTCGAGCGACTGGTAGAAGGCCGCCACGAGGTCGAGGAGGCCGTGGTACGGGCGGATCTTCTTGGTGACGAACTTGATGACGCTCTGGGGGACCTCGATCATCGGCATCACCGAGTCGGTGACGGCGTTGACGATGCGCTCCACCGGCTTGGGCAGCGGAGTCGCCGCGCGCAGCGACTGGAACATGAGGAAGAGGTCGACGCGCAGGACGCCCTTGGTGCCCTGAAGGATGATCTGGTGCTGGAGCGGCCGGACGTTCCACGAGAGCTGGAACTGCCCCAGGCCGTTCTTGCAGCGCACCTGGGCGCGCCACTCGTCGTAGGCGAGGTTGGGCTCGCCGCCGATCTTCTTCCATTCGGCGTCGACCTTCTCGATCGGGCCGAGGAAGGTCTGGAACAGGTAGAGCGCGTGCACGCCGAGGTCGCGGAACGGGTAGCCGGCGGCGCGAAACTGGGGCGGGAGCGGGCCGCCCTCGAACGGGGGATAGAGCGAGCCGCGGAGGATATCCATCGACACGATCTTCCCGATCTTGCCCGAGCGAACGATCTTGAGCGCGCGCCGGATCTGCGGATCGAAGAGGAGCGAGTGGTTGACGCAGACCTTGAGCCCGTACTCGGCGGCGCGCGCCTGGATCCTGGCGCCGTCGGCGGGATCCTCGGAGAGGGGCTTCTCCACGAGGACATCACAGCCGAGATCGAGGGCCTCCAGCGTGATCGCGGTGTGCGTGTGCGGCGGCGTGAGGACGTGAACGGCGTTGGCGCCGGCCTCCTTCAGCGCCTTGAGCGAGGCGAAGACGGGGACGCCAAACTTCTCTCCGGTCTTCGCGGCGCGGGCGGCGTCGAGATCGGTGATGCCGACGAGCTCGACGTCGGGCAAACGGCGGATCGCCGCGATGTGGTACTCACAGATGTAGCCTGCTCCAACCAACCCGACTCGGCGCTTCATGGCTTGATCTCCTGTCTCCGCGTGACGGAGCGCGCGAGGCTAATCGCCCCCGAGAGCGCTCGCAAGGACGAGGGCCCGCGGCGCGGACGAGCACGATCCGAGGCGCGGTAATGCTCGCGTGAGCGGCGATTCGGGTTAATATCGCCGCGTGCTGAAAGTTGGCGACAAGGCTCCGAGCTTCGAGGCAAAGGCGACTGACGGGCGCACGCTGTCCACGACATCGCTGCACGGCAAACCGTTCGTCATGTACTTCTTCCCGAAGGCGTTCACCGGCGGATGCACGATCGAGACGAAGCGCTTTCGCGACTCCTACCCGGAGCTGCAAGGGCGCGGGGCGGAGGTCATCGGCGTCTCCACCGACGATCACCAGACGCAGTGTGATTTCGCGGCGTCGGCACAGGCATCCTTCCCGATGATCGGGGACAAGACCAAGGAGATCTGCCGGAAGTTCGGCGTGCTCTGGCCCATCCTCGGGCTGAGCAAGCGCGTCACCTTCGTGGTCGACGCCGAGGGCGTGATCCGGGGCGTGTTCGCCCACGAGATCCGCATCGAGCAGCACATCGCCGACGTGCGGGCGCTGCTGGAGACGCTGCCGAAGCCCGCGGCGACGGCCTGAGCTTCGGGCGGCGCTCGCGGGATCAGTCGAGCGCGGCGATCACGCGCTCGCGGATGATCCCTTCACGTACGCGCTAAGAGCGGCGAGGGCGCGCGCCCATGGCCTTGCGGATCTCGCGCGGCATCGGCGGGAGCGAGCTCGGCCCGTGATCGGGAGGGTCGCTCTGGATGCGCTTGGGCGGCAGCTCGGTCGCGATCGGCAGGAAGACGTGCATCACCGTGCCGGCGCCGGCCGCGCTCTTGATGCGGAGGCGGCCGCCGTGGGCGTCGATGATCCGCGCCACGATCGCCAGGCCGAGGCCGGTGCCGCTCGGGCGCGTCGTGAAGAAGGGATCGAGCGCCCGGCTGCGCACCTGCGTATCCATGCCCTCGCCGGTGTCCTGGATCTGCAGCTCGACGCCGCGGGCGCCGCCCTCTTCGAGCGGCACCAGCGTCACCGTGAGGATGCCGCCGCTCGACATGGCCTGCACGGCGTTGGTGATCAGGTTCTCGACGACCTGGCGGAGCAGGTTGGGATCGCCCCAGATCTTGTCCACCGGCGTGGGCTCGTGGAGCTCGGCGGTGACCTCGTCGTGGCCTTCGACGAGCGCGAGGCCGCGCACCACGAGGTCGCGCAGCGAGAGGAGCTGCCGCTCGATGTTCACCGGGCGCGCGTAGCGGAGCAGGTCGCCGACGAGGCGGTTCAAGCGCGACGCCTCCTCGTCGAGGATGCCGAGGAGCGTGTCGCGATCGGCGGGCGCGATCTCGCGCCGCCGCAGCGTGGCGACGGCGTTGGAGATGATCGCCAGCGGGTTGCGCACCTCGTGGGCGATGACGGCGGAGAGCTCGCCCACGGCCGCGAGCTGCTCCTTGCGCACGAGCTCGTCCTGCGCGGCGCGGAGCTCGTCGTAGGAACGGGCGAGATCGTGCGAGCGCGCGTCGAGCTCCGCGGCCTGCTGC
>FSTQ01000440.1_pt1 | contig 17797 bp, 11 predicted proteins | sample 1637281 | NCBI WGS metagenome assembly FSTQ01 (sample SAMEA3914818, study PRJEB12502) | metagenome | biome: forest; material: soil | place: Canada | collected 2010-06-26 | depth 0.1 m
GCGCGCGCGGTGTCCAGCGTACAGGGCCCATTCCTCCGCGGCGTCGACCATGGCGCCGCGACGGTAGCACTCCTGCGGCAAACTGGGTTGCCCTACTTGCCAGTCTGCCACCCCCGTGAAGCGGTGACCTCGCGGATGACGCCGATGAACGCCCGCAGCCCCGCCGGCACGTGGCGATGGCCGGGATAGTAAAGGCAAATGCCAGGATAAGCAGGTGTCCAGTCCTGGAGCACGCGAATCAGCTTCCCTGAAGCGAGCTCGGCCGAGACCGACCACTCGCTGACGAACGCCAGGCCGAGGCCGCTCAGCGCCGCTTCGATCATCAGGTTGTCGTTGTCGAGCGTCAGAGAGCCGGTGACGTCGATGGTGACCTCTTCTCCGCGCTTCTCGAGCTCCCATCGGTAGATGACGCCGCTCGCCATCCGGCGCCGGATGCAGTTGTGGGAGAGCAGATCAGCGGGCGTGATCGGCCGCGTGCGCCCCTTGAAATAGGCCGGCGCGCCGACCACGGCGAAGCTTATCTCCGCGCTGCACGGCACCGCGATCATGTCTTGAGGGATGGCCTCCGCCGACCGGATCCCGGCGTCGAAGCCGTCGGCGACGATGTCCACCAGGCGACCTTCGGTCACCAGATCGACGCGCATCTCCGGGTAGCGCGCCAGGAACTCCAGCACGACGGGCTCCAGGATCATCCGCGCCGCGCCCTCGGAGGTGTTGATACGGAGCGTGCCCGCGGGCGTGTCGCGGAACTGATTGACAGCCTCCATCGCCTCGGAGATCTCGCGCAGCGCCGGCCGCAGACGAGCGAGGAACTGTTCCCCCGCCTCCGAGAGCGACACGCTGCGCGTGGTGCGGTTGAAGAGGCGGACGCCCATCCGCTGCTCCAGCGTCGAGACAGCGTGGCTGAGCGCCGAGGGCGACATGTTCAGCTCCGCAGCAGCCGCGCGGAAGCTGCGGTGCGTGGCGACGGCGACGACCGCGTTCAGCTCGGGGAGGCCGGCGCGCTGCATTGTTCGAGATCCTGCATGAAGGCGTGCGACATTAGCAGGATTGTTTCAGCAATCCAAGCGGCTACCTTCGCCTCGTCAGCGACCTCTGGAGCGAAAGTAGAGCACGATCATGAAGAAGACAGTCCTCATCACCGGCACCTCGTCAGGATTCGGCAAGACCGCCGCCAAACACTTCGCGAGCAACGGCTGGAACGTCATCGCCACCATGCGCAACCCGGCCGCGGAGAAGGATCTCGTCGACTCGGACGACGTGCTCGTGACCCGGCTCGACGTCCAGGACCGCGCCGGCATCGATCAGGCCATCGCCGCCGGCATCGCGCGCTTCGGCAAGATCGACGCGCTCGTCAACAACGCAGGATTCGGCCTCTTTGGTCTGCTCGAGTCGTTCCCGCGCGAGAAAATCCAGGAGCAATTCGACGTCAACGTGTTCGGCGTCATCGACGTCACCCGGGCCATCCTGCCGCACTTCAGGAAGAACCGAGGCGGCGTGATCCTCAACATCAGCTCCGGCGCCGGCGTCTTCACCTTGCCGATGCTCTCGATGTATTGCGCCAGCAAGTTCGCGCTGGAGGGCTTCTCGGAGGCCCTCTCTTACGAGCTCGCCTCCCAGAACATCGTCGTCAAGATCATCGAGCCCGGCGGCGTCACCAGCACCAACTTCGGCAAGCGCTCGGGCGCGGAGTTCACCCACGACGCGTCCCTCGGGGACTACGACGCCTTCGTCGCCGGCGCCAACGCGATCTTCGACGGCCTGCGATCCGCGCGGCTGGCGAGCGAGCAAGACGTCGCTCAGGTCATCCTCGAGGCCGCCACTGACGGGAAGAGCCAGCTACGTTATGTGGCCACCGAGGATATCCTGCCTCTCGTCAAGGCCAGGCGAGAGACCTCCGAGGAGAGCTACATCGGTTTCATGCGGTCGACGTTCCTGCCGAAGACGTGAGCGCCGCCGGAGCTCGCCGCCTCGAAGCGAACCCGAAGTGACCCGGATCCACCGGCGGCGCGCTTGGACGAGAGCCCGCCGCGATCTCTCCACATCTTAACATCCGCAAACACGGGCGATGGATGCTCTCAACATGACGCCTCCACGGTTACGCTCGACGACGGCCGGATCCGTCGAGAGAAGGCACAGCCATGGAGAGCGACACGAGCGCGTCCTCGCAGCGACCGCATGACATCCGAGCCAATCCACGCAAGCGGCGCCGGCGCAGCGACCGGGACCGGCATTGGATCGGCGGTCTCGCGGCCCCGAAGGCCGCGCACCTGTCGCTGAGGCATGCGCCCTCCATCATCCTCCTGGCCGAGGATGACAGCGAGATCCGCGCGGTCGTCGCCCACGCTCTGCGCAGCGATGGTCACGAGGTCATCGAGGCGACGAGCACGATCGAGCTGCTCGACTACCTCGCCGCCATCATCTTCTTCGGGAGCCTGCTGGAGGGCGCGATCCCCGACCTCATCCTCTCGGACGTGCAGCTGCCGGGCGACGGGTGCCTCGACCTCCTGAGCGGGCTTTATCAGTCGCCGACCCCCATTCCCTATGTCCTGATGACGGCCCTCGCCGACGAGGAGCTGCGGGTCGAAGCGATCCAGCGCGGCGCCTCGCTGGTGCTCGACAAGCCCCTCGACTGCGATCATCTCCGGACAGCGGTGCGGCAGATCGTGGGTTGATCAAGGCTGCGTCTTCTTCTCCAGCCGCACCTCCAGCTCCGCCAGCGTGAAGGGCATCGGCCCGCGCTTACCATCCTTCTCGTAAAGGTGGTTGGCGAACGGATCCTCGACGGTGATCGCGTACGCGCCCGCCGCAGGGAGCGTGAGCCCACAGTCGTTGGGGATCCCGGTGACCTTGCCGTGCGCGGGGCTCGTCTCGCTGGAGTACGCGCTGCCCGTGTAGAGCTCGCAGCGCGCCTCCACGTGGACCGGCCCGTCCGCTCGCACCAGCAGCGGGACCTGGAGGAGCATGGTCTCGAGCGCGTCCCCGTCGATGTCAGCCTCGAACGAGGCGCGCGTGTGAACGCGATCTCCCACGCGCGCCTGGACGGTGACGCTGGCCCTGGGATCCCGCACATCGAAGGCGCCCACGCGCTCTCCCCGAGGAAAGACGAGCGGATAGAGCACGACGGCGAGGAGGACCATCGCGCCGACGAAGAGGGCGCTCCCACCGAGAATCACGTAGCGCACGAGGTGACGTTACGGCCTCTCGAAGCCCGGCGAAAGGCTCACGCGTCGGGGCAACCCGCGCCCCACGTCGGCGCAGCTCACAGCGAGGCATGCATCCCCTCCTACGTCTCCCGCACAGTGTGGTGTTCTGGCACGTCCGACGGTGCCTCAGACCTGCTGCATCGCCGGCCTAGCAGCGGCGAGTTGGCTCTTGCGCACAGCCGAGTGAACCCGTTGGCTCATCACTTGCTATGCGGCTGGGCGGCGAGACCGAGAGAATTTGCCCATTCACCTCAGGAGCCCAGTCATGAAAGCCACCGATCTGCTCAAGTCGCAGCACAAAGACGTCGCGGACCTCTTCAAGCGCATTGAAAAGACCAAGAAAACCGCAGAGAAGCGCGAGCTGTTCGAGGAGCTCGCCTCCTCTCTGGCCGCCCACGACGCGATCGAGCGCGAGATCTTCTACCCGGCGTGCGAAGCGAAGATGGGGCTGACAGACCTACTCAACGAGGCCATCGTCGAGCACGGCGTGGTCGAGTTCAGCCTGTTCCTGGCCGACCAGGCCCTCGGCAAGGACGACTTCGACGCCAAGGCGACGGTGCTGAAAGAGGTGGTCGAGCACCACGTCGAGGAAGAAGAGAAGGAGTTCTTCCCCAAGGTCGAGCGGGCCCTCGGCGCCGAGAAGCTGAAGGAGCTCGCCGTGGAGATGAAGGCTCGCTTCGAGGAGGCCAAGTCGGAGGACTTCCGCGGGCCGCTCCACGAGAACCTCCGCGAGGTGCTGGCCGGCGCGACCAGGACTGTCGACAATCCCAAAGCGAAGAAGCGCGTCGCTCGGAAGACGACGAAGAAGGCCTCTCCCAAGGCGGCTCAAGCGGCCTGATGGGAGCGCGGCGCGACGAAGCTGGTAGAGCCGTCTCCAGGGACAGCGCTCGATTGGCAGCTACGGTGTGATGCCGATCCACGTCGAAGCGCGCTCCTGCGCGCCGGGAGCTTCGTCGAGCCGCAGCACGTGCGCGCCGAGCACGCCGGTGTGGCGGTTGCGGCCGAAGCTCAACGAGGGGGCGAGCCCGGTCTCGAAATCACGGAGGCTCTCCAAGGCGGCGATCAAGCCGTCACGGGTGGGCGGGCTGCCGGCGCGACGGAGGCCCTCCACCAGCACGCGCGCGGCCACGGCGGCGCCGGCTTGAAAAGCGAGGTGTCGCGCCGCGACGCTGTGTCGCCGCAGCGTCGCGGCGAGCTCGCTCGAGCCGGCGTCGAAGGCGGCGCGCGGGAGGCCGCCGTCGAGCAAGAGCACGCGGTCGCGGAGCGATGCCGGGGCCGACGCGCCGCCCTCGAGCGCGCCGGCCTGCGCATAGAGCGTCACCCCGGGGAGCTGCGCGAGCGCGGTGACGACCGCCTCCAGATTGGTTGGTGCTGCAACGAAGAGGATCGACTGGGCCCCTTCGCCCCGGGCCGCGTCGATCACGCGCGACGCGTCGAGCCGGTCGCCCTCGACGGCGAGCGCCGCGGGCACTGGGAGCCCGCGCGCTCGCGTGTCGCTGCGCGCCCGGAGCACCCAGCGATCGCCCGCCTCGCCCTGCGCATGGACGACGAGGAGCCGCGCCGCGTCGCCGCGACGCGCGAGGTGCGCCACCGCGACGCGCGCGAGCATGTCCTCGGCCGGGTAGAGGAAGAACGCTCCGCGCTCGACGCGCTCGGGCGCCGCACCGAACGGCAGGACCAGCGGGATCTCCGCGTCCTCGAGCCGCTCCGCGCGGCGCGCGTCCTCGCGCACCAGGCTCGCGATCAGAGCGAAGACCCGGCCGCCGATCAACCGCGCCTCCGCCTCGGCGTCCCCGCGCGCGCCAGTGTCCTCGACCACGAGATCGATCCGGCGCCGGAAGACGCCACCTCGCTCGTTGCTCTCCGCGAAGCTCGCCGCGAGCGCGTCCCGCACCGCCGCGCCCAGCTCCGCGCCTGGACCGCTGAGCGGCAGCGCGGCGCCGACCCGCACGGCGTCGTCGGTGACGCCGGGATCGCGATCGTGACCGAGGCAGCGGAGGTAGGCGCCGAGATCGGCGTGCGCGGCGTCGTCGAGCGCGAAGCGAGGCATCGGCGTGCGCAGGCGGCGCCCCTCCGGGGTCTGCCCTCGGCGCAGCGCGACGGCCAGCGAGGCCTCGTCGTAGCGCGCGCCGAGGAGCCGCTCCGGCTGGATCGACGGGACGCGGACGCCGCCCTCCTCGTTGCCCGCGCCGGTGGGTCCATGGCAGCCGGCGCAGGCCGCGTCGCGGCCCTGGAGCGAGGCCGCGTCGCCCGTAAGGCGGCCCTCGACGGCGCCGGCCGTGGTCTCGCCGACGCGGAAGATCCGCCTCCCGCGCAGCGCCGCGGCGTCGAGCGGAGAGCAGGCCTCCTGCGCCGCGCGCGCGCCCGCCGCCGGGCGATCGAGGACGAGCGCCGCGACGAGCAGCGCGAAGGCCAGCGCCGCGAGGCCGAAGCGCGTGATCCGGAGGAGCTCGCTGCCGTGCAAGCTTCTCATGGGCGAACCAGCGGCTGGATCCACGCCGCGAGCCGGTCCGGCGGCGCGATGCCGTCAACGCGCTGCCAGCGCCGATCCGGCGCGCTCCCGATCAACGTCAGCGGGCGGTGCCCCTCCCGCACGAACGCCTGCCCGCCGAGCCCCCGGAGCACCCGCGCCACGCGATCGGACGGCCCCGTGAGGAACGTCCACCCCGCGCGACGACCGAAGCGATCGGCGTACTCGCGGAGCTTCTCGGGCGTATCGGTCGCGGGGTCGAGCGAGATCGAGACGAGCCGGACCTTCCGCTCCATCGCCGGCCCGAGCGCGCTCTGCACGCGCCCGAAGATCGCCGACATCGGCGAGCAGATGGTGGTGCAGGTGGTGAACACGAAATTGACCGCGACCACGCGGTCCGCGAGCAGCTCGCGGATCCGCACTGCGTGGCCGTCCTGATCGATCAGCTCCTCGTCGGGCACCGTCACCTCCTCCGCGGGCACGATCCGCACGTCGTCCTCGACGATCGGCGCGGCGCGCGTCGGAGCCCCGTCGTCCGGCGACGCCGGCGCGCGCTCGCATCCCGGAGCGACGCCCACGGCGAGCGCCGCCGCGAGCACCTCGGCCGCCCAGAAGCTCGACTTCCCCCTCGCTCTCATGCGACCCCCTCAGCGTTTGTCGTTGATGTGATCGATCAGCGCGACGATCGACTCGGGCCGGTCCACCGCCGCCGTCTTCACCCAGTAGCCGGTCGCCGCGTCGCCGATGAGCAGCACCGCGCTGTGCTCCTCCGGCCGGGGCGCGAGCCCGCCGAGCTTCTTGAGGACCGCGTTGACGTTCTCCGGCGCGCCGCTGAGGAAATACCAGCCGGGCCCCGCCTTGAACTGCTCCGCGTACCGCTTCAACGACGCGGGCGTGTCGTTCACGGGATCGACGGTGATCGTCAGGATCGTGACCTCGGTGCCGGCCCGCTTCCCGAGGAGCTTTTGCACCCTGGCGAGGTTCGCCGTCATCGTGGGACAGACGCCCTTGCACGACGTGAACGCGAAGTTGATCAGCACCTTCCGGCCGCGGATCAGGTCGGAGTAGAACCGCCGCGGCGTCCCGTTCTGATCGACGAGCTCGGTGTCGGTGAAGTACCGCTTCGCCGCCTCGTCCTCGGCCTGGGCGGAGCCGCCCAGCTTCTGTCGATCTTCCGCGATGGTCACGCTCGGCGCCGCGATCAGGATGGCGGCGCCGAGCGCGAAGGCTCGAATCTTCATGGCATCTCCCCTCTCTCCGCCTTCGCGCTCGGCGCGACGGCGGACTCGACTCCCAACGTGAGATACGGAATCTTGCCGAGCGGGAGGCCCCTCGACTCGACCGCTGCGAGAAAGCGATATTGCCCCGGCGCCGGCGGCGTGAAGGTCACCGAGTACACGCCGTCCCCTTCGTCCCGCGGTCGACCGCGGAAGCGATAGCTCCCGGGGAAGCGGAGGATCACCACCTCGATGTCCTCCGCCGCGACCGGCGCCGGCGAGGCCGGATCGCGCAGCCGGAAGCGGAGCGTCGCCGGCGCGCCGCCCGGCAAATGCGCCTTGGGATCGAAGAGCGGCGCGACGGTGATCCGTCGCTCCTCCACCTCGGGCGCGCTGCCCTGCCCCGCGGGGACCACCTGATCGAGGCAAGCCGCGAAGCGTGGTTGACCGAGCAGGGTCGAGACGTCGTAAGCGCCGGCTCCGGCGAGCCGGACCGTCGCCGAGTACACGCCCGGCTCGACCTCGGAGAGGGCGCGATCGACGACGAGGATCCCCGCGGGCGACCGGGTGTAGCTCCGGTTGGAGCCGACCGGAGCCATCATCCCTTCGACGTAATCGTAGACGTTGTCGTCCGCGGGGTTCGCGGCCATCACGCCGTTGCCCTCGGGCGTCGCCGCGATGAGCGGAGCCAGCCCGCTCGGGGCCTCGGTCGTCGTGCCCTGTCCAGTGGGCACCTCGATCACCGCGAGCGAGCCCTCGCGATCAATCGTGTTCAGCTCGATGACGCTCATCTTCGCGGCGCTGGACTGGCGCACATAGGCGAAGCTGCTCGTGAACGTGATCGCGTCCGGCGCGCCGAGGCCGGTCAACGTGCGGATGATCCGGCCCGAGGCAGCGTCGAGGATGGCGAGCTCGCCCGCGGCCCTGTTGGCGACGAAGGCAAAGCGCCCCGAGGGATCGAAGCGCAGCGCTGCGACGCCCCGCTTCAGCCCGATCCGACGCGCGACCGTCCGGCTCGCAGCGTCGATGACGACGACCTCGCCGGTCTCGCCGCTGGCCACGTAGACGGCCTTCGCGACGTCGCTCGCCGCGATCGCCGCCGCGCCGGGGCCCACGGACACCGATCCGAGCACCTCGAGGCTCTGCGTATCGACCGCGATCACCGAGTCGGCCTCGCTGCCGGTGATCCACGCCGTCCTTCCCTGATCGGCGAAGGCGATCTCGTGGTGTCCAGCGCCGGCAGAGAGGGTCTTCTCCACCGCGCGCGTGCGCGTGTCGATCACGCTCACCAGGCGGCTGCTGTCGTCGCCGACCCAGACGCGCCGCCCGTCAGGCGCCGGCGCGACGCGCGCCGGGCGCTCGCCCACCGTGACGAGCGCCGCCGCGGCGCGCCGGCGGACATCGACGATCGCCACCGACTTCGCCTCGGGGAGGCTCACGTACACCGATCCACGATCCGGGCTCATGGCCCAGTCCGCGGGGCGGCTCGACAGGGGAATGATCCCCTGGAGCTTGGTCGCCGAGAAGGCGAGCGTGGGATCCATGATGGCAATGGTCCCGTCCCGGCCGAGCGTCCAGAGGTGATAAGCGCTCATGTCCACATCGGCCTTGGCCGAGATCAGGCCGGCCATGTAGCTCTTCACCTTCGCCTTGCAGGCGGCGGCGTCCGGCGGGCCCTCGGCCCCTCGCCGGGACATCCAGGCGAGCGGGCGGAGGCCGCGGACGGGCGCGCCCGTCACAGCGTCGGTGATCGTGAAGACGGCCGAAGCGTCGTTGTTCGCGGCCACAGGGCCGCTCACGGCCCGCAGCTCGAACGCGATGGAGAGCCCCCCTTGCACCACGCGGGCGGCCGCGGGGACGACGCCGCCGGCCGGGGCCGCGGGCGCGACGGTGCCCACCCGAGCGGCAGGCTCTGGGCGACCGCGGTCGCAGGAGGAGACGAGCAGCGCGAGCGCCGCCCCGAAGGCGAGGCCGCGCTGGAGCGCGCCGCCTCGTCGCTGGTTGCCGAGCTCGCTCATGGCGTCACCCGGACGAGGCCCCAGAGCCCCTGCGTGAACCCGAAGCTGTCAACAGTCCCGTAGAGGAAGTCGCCGGTGACACCGGCTCTCCCGCCCGCGCCGTGGAGAGGCACGATGTCCGCGACGCCCATCGCCGACTGCCCGTCACGCGCTGCACGCGTGAAGTTCTGCGGGTTCGGACCGATGACCCGAGAGAGCGAGCCCGCCGCGAAGGGGTTGTTCAGCCACTCGGCCCCCCACAGCTCGAAGGAGTGCTGTCGCGCGTGGCCCGAGGGCTGCGCGAGGCGGAGGCGCTGCTGCTGCCCGCGGCGGGCCGTGAAGATCGGCGTCGCCGGGTCGCCGTGCTCCGCCGAGCTGAGGATGGCGCTCAGATCGCGGTCGTTGATCTCGGCCGGGTCCGACTCCGGCGGCAGCCCGAGCCGCGCCCAGATCGGCTCCGAGCGGTAGTTGAAGCCCTTGTGGCCCGTATCCTCGGCGTCGTCCTCTCCGCCGATGTTCCGGATCGCCGTGCCGCAGTTGAGAGACGGATCCTGGCAATTGAAGCATGGCTCATCGGAGTGCATCCCGACCTCGTCCTGCACCGCCAGCACGTGCTCGCGGAACGAGCGCAGCTTCAGCAGCGCGTCCTGGCTCTGGACCGTGGCTTGCGCCTCCGTGTCCGGATCGCTCTTCCAGGTCGCCCCCTTCGGCTCGACGACGAGCACGCCGCCCGCGCCGTTGACGCCGTGGTTCACGACGTCGGCCATGTCCTTCAGGTTGATGGTGCCGTACTCGACAGGGACGTAGAGCTCGCCGCCGCCGGGCCCGGGGAAGACCTCGCCCGCGTACCACGTGTACGTGCGCGACTGCCCCGGCGCGACCGTCTGCACCTTGTTCTGCCCGATGTTCGCGCCGTCGCCGAGGTTCACGTCGTACGTCACGAGCTGCGGGTGGAGCGAGACGTTGTTGGAGCTCGGCACCTGGTTGGTGTTGAAGCCCTCGGTGATGGGAGGGTTGTAGTTCCAGTGCGGCGTCTTCGGCGGGACGAGGGGCAGCTCGTTGACGAGCGTGACCTGGATGCAGTCGCCGGCCGCCGCGCGCAGGATCAAGGGCTCTGGCCGGCGCGCGCCGCTCCGGATCCCCGCGAGGTGCTCCTTCCGGACGAAGAGGATCGCGTCCGGATCGTAAAGCTTGAACTCCTCGTTGTAGGTCAAACGATCGCCCGGCAGGTTGCCCTTGGCGGTGATCGCGTGGACCTCGTAGGCGCGCACCGGCGCCGCCGCGGGGCACGTCGGGCTCGGCGACGGAGGGACCGCCGGCGGCGGGTTGCCGGGGAGCGGCAGCAGGCCTGGGACCTGCTTCCCGAACGTCCGCATCAGGCCCCACATCCCGTTCCAGAGATCGTCGGTGGACGCGCTCTCGTAGAGGGAATCGACGGAGCCGTCCGCGTTCATCGTCGAGCGAGAGGCGCTCTGCGCCGCGAACTCGAAGCGCTCGGAGATGCCGATCGGCTGAAAATCACGGTAGCCGCTGTCCGGATCTGCGGCCTCGCGCAGCCAGTGGACGCCGTGCATCGAGAAGATGTGCTGCTCCTCCTGCGCGCCCTGGAGCAGGCGGATCCGGACGCGGTCGTTCTGGTACATCGCCAGGATGGGCGTGAACGGATCACCGTGGAACGCCGTGCGAAAGACGTGGTGCATCCGCCCCTTGTCGCCCGGCCTGAGCGTGAAGGTGCCGTCGGGCTTGCGCTCGGCGAGGCGGAGCGGGAGCGGCTCGTTGCGGTAGTTGATGAGCATCGAGCCCGGATCGCGGGACGAGATGACCTCCGGCGCGGGAGCGGCCGCGTGCGCGACGGCGATCGGGAGCGCGACCTCCATGGCGTTCGGCGGGTTCACCGGCCTGTCGAAGGCGTCGTACAGGAGGGTGAAATCGGCGAACGCGAGGTTGAACTCGCGGAAGCTCGCGCCCACCTCGGGCGTGAGGATGTCGGCGCGAAAGCTCGTCGGGCCGCCGTCGGACCTCGGCCCGAAGACCTGCCCCGTGGTGGGATCGCGCCACGTGGAGCCCGCGGGCTCGACGACCAGGGCCCCGTAGAGCCCGTGCTGCTGGTGCGAGGAGGGGCTGAAGTGATCGTGCGAGAACGCCGTGCCGAGGGTGCGGTCCCGTCCCTTGGCGTCGACCACCGGATCGGCCCACCAGCGCTGGACCGTGGTCTGGGTCCCGGGCGGCGCGAACGGGATCTGCGGGTTCGCCTTGGCCTGCAGCGTGACCTTCGGGCCGGTCGCCGTCAGGGCGCCGTCGGCCGCAAACGCGCCTCCAGCGGCGTTGGCAGCGGCGATGACCTCGGTCACCGCGTCCGACGCGAGGGTCCCATCCATGTAATTCCAGCCGTTGCCCGCGCCGTCCGAGGACGTCACGTCGAACTTGACCAGATGGATGTGCTGGCCAACCACGTCGGCCGGAGTGAAGATCTGAAAGTCATCCGCCTGGAGGAAGCCGGGGAGGAGGTTGGTCGCCCGGTAATCGACGCACTCACCCGAGTTGGCGCGGATGAAGAGGGGCTCCGGCGCGCGGGTACCGTTCAGCGTCGCGGGCACGTCCTGCTCGAGGACGGTGACCCGCATCTGTTTGTCGTGCCAACCAGCCTTGTTGACCACGCCGTCGATCTGCACGTAGGCAGTGCGGTAGTTGCGCTCCGGCGCGCCGGGCGGACAGGGGTTGGCGTAGGGCGCGCCCGGCCTCGGCGGCTGACCGTTGACCGCGAACCTGGCCGGAGCGCCTTCGGGCGTGAACGCCGGATACGACCTGGCGGGGAAACCGTAGATTGTCGTGAAGGGCTGGGCCCCGGGGCGCAGGCCGGCGTGGACGTCCATCGCCGTCCTCTCCTCCGGAGTCCCCAGCGCGGGCAGGAGCTTCACGCTCGCCTTCTGGAGCTTCACATCGAACTGGCCGCGCTGCCCGAGCTGGGCCTGCTGGACGCTCGTGATCACGTGGCGCGGGAGGCCGCCGTCGAACTCGATGTCGAGCGGCGGCTGGGAGGGCCGGTGTCCGGCGACAGCGCCGATGTAGAAGGGATAGCCGCGGAACTCCGGGGTCGGCATGGGCGGCATGGCCCGACCGGGCAAGGGCACCAGCGCGGGCGTCGGCGTCCCCTGCGCGATCTCGCCATCAGGGAGGTTGCGATCGGGCGTGCCCGCCTCGAACACGTCATGCGACCGCAGGAGCTCCCACATGCCCTGAGCGAAGTGCGGATAGAGGTGGCAGTGAAAGATCGCGTCGCCCGGCGTCAGGTTGCGGTTGCCGGCGCCGCCATAGTTGAGGTCGTACGTGTACGAGGCGCCTGGACCGATGGTCTGCGAGTCCAGGTAGCTGGACTTGTCCCCGTTCGGCGTGTGCAGCCACTGGTGCGCGTGCAGGTGGAAGACGTGCGTCTCCTTCGGGCCCGCGTGCAGGTTCCGCATCCGGACGGGGTCGCCGAGATAGGCGTGATGAACATTGGAGGGGTCGTCCGGAAAGAGGGCTTTGACGGCGACGTCGCTCGCGTCTCTCTCCACGTTCAGCGCCGGATCGCCGCCCGCCCACGACGAGAGGAAGAACTCCTCGAACCTGCACTCGACGCAATCCTTGGTCGGACCGATACGCTTGCGGTTGGCGATGAGCTCGGCGCCCAGCCCCGCCACACCGTAGTTGACGCCGAACCCGTCGCGCACGCCCTGGAACGGGGGCGTATCCAGCTCGGCGAAGGCCTGCACGGCGTTGACCTCGTCGTGGAAGACGATCGACATCTCGCGGAAGACGCCCTGATCCACCGCGCTCGGCGTGCCGACGTCGGTGACGTCGTAGCCGGCGACGATAGCGTTGATATCGCCGTGCACGATCCGATCCTGGTCGTCGAGCATCCGGAGGATAGGGACGCCGTCGGCGTCCTCGGCGTCGTAGTCGATCCTCGGCGTGCCGTCGGGGTTGGGTTGGGGTAGTGACGCGGCCGCGAGCTGAGCGGCCGTGACCTGGGATCGATACCAGACAGCGCCTGACGGCTCGACGTTGACCGCCCCGAAGAGGCCCTGGACGACCTGCCCCCCGAGGCCCTCGCCGCCGCTCGGCGCCCCCGCGCTGTGCATGAGATACGTGCCCTCGCGCTCGGCGATGATCTGATAGGTGCGTGTCTCCCCCGGCTGGGCCAGGGCGCTTGGGTTGTTTCCTACGTTGCCGCCGAGCGAGCCGAGAGTGACCACCTCGAGGCCCTTGACGTGGACGGATGCTTGACGCGTGATCGGCTGATCGGCGTCCACGCGCGCTGGAGTGAGCCAGTTGGTGAACTCGATCACCAGCGTATCGCCCACGTTGGCGCGCAGGACGAGCGGACGAGGGCGCTTGTCCTCGCGGAGCATGGCGTTACCCGGCCCAATTGGTTTGCCGGGATCGACGGGCACCACGTCGCGCTTCAGCGCGTAGATCATCCCTGCTGGGTTGAAGGAGCCGAATCGGTTGTAGACATAGGCCTGATCGATAGCGACGACGTCGGCGTGGATCGCCCGCCACGACACCGGAGCATCCGCGGCGGGCGGCGTCGTGACGCCCTCAGCAGCCTCGTCGAGATCCCCGTCAGTCATGAGGCCTTCACCGGAGCAACCGCTCGTGAATAGCGCAATCGCGCTGGCCGCTATCACGGACAGAACACGTATCATGGATGGCCCTTTCCGCAGAACAGGCGAGTGCCTGAGGAATTCGGCCTCTTTACCTATGGATAAAAGCACTGCAACGGAAAGTTTGGAAAACATCGTATCGGCCCAAAGCTGGAAGAGCGCGGAGAACCGCGGCCGCCCACCACGGGCGACTCGCTCGAGCACGGGCAGGAGCGCCGTCCGGGCGCGCCGTGCTCGATCTGCCCAAGCGGGCCTCGCGAGGCTCACAGGCCTCGAAGAGAACCGTCTGCGTCGCTTTCACGAGCCGTCTCCCGCGCTCGCTCCACTTCCCTCAACCCCAAAGCGAGGAAGCGCGTCGCCAGGAAGACGGCGAAGAAGGCGCCCGCCAGGGCGGCTCACGCAACCTGACAGGTGCGGCAACCGGTCAGCGCGTGGTGCCGAGTTGCAGCATCGTTGCACGAGGGGCCCGCTCTTCGACGCGCCCGGGTTGGTGGAGTCGTGTATCCTCGCGTCCAATGGCCAGGTCCAGCGGAGCGGAGATCGAGCTAGTCAGTGGCCTCTACGAGCGCCTCATCAGCCATTCGCTCGAGCCGCGCCTCCGCGCGCTCGAGAGCGGGCACCTCGCCGAAGTCAAGCGGCTCCCGGTCGATCCGGCGGAGGCTCACGTCGTCCTCGCGCGCCACGTGCACGGCGTCCTCGAGCGCGCGCTCCGTGTCATCCCCGAGAAGCAGCGCCCGCTCGCGCAAATCGATCTCGCCAACCGCGTCCTCGAGCTGATCGCCTCTTCTCTCGCCGAGCACGGCGTCCCTCCCGACCTCGTGACAGCGGAGGTGCTCCTCGCCTGCCTCCCGCGCGACGGCCTCATCGAGCCTGTCGAGCTTGCGCGCCCCGGCATCCCGCTCTCGCAGTCGGCGCTCCTGGTCAATGCTCCGCGCGAGCACCGCATCGGCGCCGAGATCATCGCCGAGCTCGACTCGGCGGATCGCGTCGATCTGCTCTGCTCTTTCGTGAAATGGTCGGGCTATATCCGCATTCGCGACGCGCTCACGGCGCACCTGCGCCAGCGCCGCCGCCCGCTCCGGATCATCACCACAGCCTACATGGGCGCGACGGAGCGGCGCGCGCTGGACGAGCTCTCGCGCCTGGGCGCCGAGATTCGGATCTCTTATAACACCAGGACCACACGGCTCCACGCCAAGGCCTGGATGTTCCACCGCGAGACGGGCTTCTCCACGGCGTATATCGGCTCTTCCAACCTCTCTGCGCCCGCGCTCACCGACGGCCTCGAGTGGAACGTCCGCGCCTCGGCCATCGACGCTCGCACCGTCCTCGAGAAGTTCAGCGCGACTTTCGAGGGTTACTGGGCTGACTCCGAGTTCGAGCGCTACGATCCCGATCGCGACGGGGCGAAGCTCGATCACGCGCTCGCCGCCGAGACGCGCGGCGAGGATACGACGCGGCTACGCGTCGATGTCCGCCCCTACCCTTTTCAACAGGAGATCCTCGATCGCCTCGCCGCCGCGCGCGTCACGCTGGGCCGCAGGAGGAACCTCCTTGTCGCCGCCACCGGGACAGGCAAGACGCTGATCGCCGCGTTCGACTATGCCCGCCTCGCCGTCGACGGCCGCCTTCCTTCGCTGCTCTTCGTCGCTCACCGGGATCGAATCCTCGAGCAGGCGCGCGAGGCCTTTCGCCTCGTCCTCGGGGCTGGATACCGCAGCTTCGGCGAGCTCCTCGTCGGCGGCAAGCGCCCCACGCAAGGCGACCACGTGTTCGCCTCGGTCCAATCTCTCGCTGGAATCGATCTCGCAGAGCTGCCCAAGGACCGCTTCGAGGTTGTCATCGTGGACGAGTTTCACCACGCGGCCGCGTGCACCTACGAGCGCCTTCTCAATCACCTTACGCCTCGCGAGCTGATCGGCCTCACCGCCACGCCCGAGCGCGCTGACGGGCAAGACGTCCTGCGCTGGTTCGACGGCCAGGTCACCGCGGAGCTGCGCCTCTGGGACGCGATCGATCGCAGGCTCCTCGCGCCATTCCAGTACTTCGGCCTGCATGACCGGACCGATCTCACCCGAGTGCAGTGGAGCCGCGGTCGCTATGTCACTGCGGAGCTCGAGCGCGTCTTTGCCGCGGGTGACGGCGTCTATACCGGTCACCACGCGCGCGCGGATCTCGTGATCACCGCCGTTCGCGAGTACGTGGTTCGCCCCGAGAGGATGCGCGCGCTGGGCTTCTGCGTCTCGGTGCGCCACGCCGAGCTGATGGCGATGCGCTTCTCGGACCGAGGGTTGAAATCGGTCGCTCTCACCGCGGACACCCGATCCGAAGATCGAGAGCGCGCCGTTCAGGAGCTCCGTCGCGGCGAGCTCTGCGCCATCTTCTCGGTCGATCTCTTCAATGAAGGGGTCGATATCCCCGAAATTGACACGCTGCTCTTCCTGCGCCCCACCGAGAGCGCGACAGTGTTCTTGCAGCAGCTCGGCCGCGGACTGCGCCCGTGTGACGGCAAGGACTGCGTCACCGTGCTCGACTTCATCGGAGCACCGCACGAGCGCTTCCGCTTCGATCTCCGTTACCGCGCGCTCACCGACACCTCGCGCACCGGCGTGGCCAGGCAGATCAAGGCCGGATTCCCGCTCTTGCCCTCGGGCTGCTCGATCCTCCTCGAGCCCGAGGCGATGCGCATTGTCCTCGAGAACGTGAGGCGGTCACTCCCGACGCAGCGGGACGCGCTCGTGGCCGAGCTCCGGCGCCTCGGCGCGCTCGGACCGGTGACGCTCGCGGGGTTCCTGAGCGACGTGGGTATCGAGCTCTCGGAGCTGTACCGCAATGGGCGCAGCTTCACCGATCTTCGAAGAGCCGCAGGGCTGCCAACGCCTCTCGCCGGACCGCACGAGAAGGAGCTGCTCAAGCACCTCGGCGGGCTGCTCCACGCCGATGATCCAGCCTATCTCGCGTCATGGAAGCGCGCGGCGAGCGCGGGAGGCGCGACCGCGCTCGATCTTCGCCGCCTGCGCATGCTGGCAACTCGGCTGCTCGGTCGGCACGCGGCGCACGATCCCGAGGCGCTCGCCGAGGAGCTCCGAGCCCACCCCGCCGTGGCATGCGAGCTCGAGGAAATGATCCCGTTGCTGCTCGCGCGCGTGGCGCACGTGTCCACGCCGCTCGCGCAGTTCCCCGAGGTGCCGCTGGCGATCCACGGGCGATATAGCCTCCAGGAGATCATGGCGGCGTTCGACGTCGTGTCGCCGGACGGCAAGGTGGTCGCGCCGCAGACCGGCGTCTACGCCGAGCCCCGCACCAACGCCGATCTGCTGTTCGTGACGCTGAACAAGAGCGAGCGAGAGTACTCACCCAACACGATGTACGAGGACTACGCGATCTCGCCGTCAGAGCTGCACTGGCAATCGCAGAATCACGCCACCCCGCAGTCGAAGGCAGGGCGGCGGCACGTGGAGCATGCGGCGCTCGGGGTGACACCGCTCCTCTTCGTGCGGGTGTCGAAGAAGGGAGCGAATGGAGAGACGGAGCCCTACATGTGCCTTGGACCGGCGGCGTGTGAGTCTCACCACGGGGAGCGACCAATGAACATCGTGTGGCAGCTCCTGGTGCCAATGCCTGCGGAGCTGTTTCGGCAGGCCAAGCTGACGACGGGTTGACGTCTCGGGTCGAGCCAGATCTTTCCGGAGTGCGTATCCTTCGATGACGGGACAATTTTCCAGGGAGCGGAAGGGCGCCCGTCGATTTCGCGAGCCGTTTCCCTCGCTCGATCCACTTCCCCCTCCATGAGAAATCGCACCCCCGGCCGGGCCCCCTGGATCCTCGGCGTCATGACGGCCAGCCTCGTCGCCGGCCTCGCGGCCTGCGGCAGCAACAGCACTGATCCTTCCGGCACCGCCGGCTCCGGCGCCGCGACGTCCGCAGGAGGCGGGAGCGCACAGAGCACCTCCGCGGGCGGGCCGACGACCTCCGCCGGCGTGGGCGGCGCCCTGCCCAGCGGCCTCGGCCCCGCGCAGCTCGACCCGAGCGAGCTCGATCCGCCCTCGCACGGCGCCACCATCACCTTCGAGCAGATCGGCGCGAAGGGGTGGTATCCCAGCCGGCGTGATCCGGCCACGGGGCCGTGTGACGCGCTCGACAACAATGGATGTTGCCTGGCCAAACAGGAGGTCACGAGCGACCAGCTCACGCCCTGGGATCTGGATCTGGTCATGACGCTGCGGGGGCCGATGCTGATCAAGCAGCTCGCCGTGTACCA
>FSTQ01000226.1_pt1 | contig 17764 bp, 8 predicted proteins | sample 1637281 | NCBI WGS metagenome assembly FSTQ01 (sample SAMEA3914818, study PRJEB12502) | metagenome | biome: forest; material: soil | place: Canada | collected 2010-06-26 | depth 0.1 m
GGGCAACGCCTATGTCTCCAGCATCACCCTCCCCAACACCCACACCGCGGGCACCGAGTACCGCAACGACGACGCCATCGCTGTCACCCGCGGCGCCATCTATCAAGAGAGCGTGGAGGTGCGCGCCGTCGGCGGGCCGCTCCCGGCCTTCAAGCTCGCTTACTGGTTCAAGAAGAGCAATGACTCGATTGTCCCCGACGTGACCCTCCCGCCCGTGACTCCCACGGTCACCGATCTCGGCAACGGCTGGTCTCGCGTATCTTGCCAGCTCGCGGTGCCACAGGAGACCAGCCTGATGCGCACCTTCGAGATCACCGAGGTCGCCGACGGCGCGTGGACCGCGCTCGAGCTGCGCAAGCACCGCGTCGTGCAGATCCCCGCGGCCATCACCGAGTGGGGCTACACGGCCAGCCCTGCTCTCAAGCCCACCTCCGCCGCGCCTGCCGATCTCGATACGCAGCTCGCCGCCCTGGCCGACGGTGAGCGGGCCGAGGCCTCGCTGGTCCTCGAGAAGCAAGTGCTTGAGGGCAAGATTGCGCTGGCCAGCTCCTCTACCCTCGACGCGCAGATCGCTCAGGCCGAGCAAGCCCTCGCCACCCTCCGGGCTCAGCGCGTCCCCGTTCAGGCGACCCGCGACGCCCAGGTGGCCTCCCGCCTGCCGTTCTACTGCCGCTACACCCCGGTGAGCGCCGGCAACATGGCCCTCGTGGTCATCAACGCCAGCCAGGACGACGCCGCGGGGGTCTATCAGCTGCCCTATCACGGCACCGACAACGAGCTCTTCGCGTGGGCTCAATCCTACTCCGCCAACGGTGCGATCACCACGCGCGCCAATGTGAGCGATGGGTACGGGTGGATCATCGCCAAGCACAGCAACAAGGTCTTCGACGTCTACGGCGGGTCCACGGACAACGCGGATATCAATCAATACTATCGGAACGGAGAGAGCGGCAATCAGCTCTTCCGCCCCGAGGCGGTCGGAACCGGGGTGTACAAGTTCCGCGCGCAGCACAGCGGCAAGATCCTCGATGTCGCCCGGGGCACCGCCGACGGCGGCGAGCATATCATCCAGCATGATCAGTACGGGGACTCCGGAGACCCGAATCAGCGATTCACCCTGACGATCGTGGCCGAGTCGCACGTCACGCTGCCGATCAAGAACCAGCTCGCGGACTTCGACCGACGCATCACCGACCAGAGCCAGGTCATCGCCCAGCTCCGCGACGCCAAGCAGGCCTCGACCACCCAGCGCGCCGCCTGGCAAGCGCGCCTCGACGCCATCAACAACGTCGAGCTGGTCGCCGCGCGCGGCGCGCTCGACCCCATCCACAGCCGCCTCCTCGGCGCGGTCCTCCAGGATCAGGCGACGGCTCCGCGCTTGCCCGAGCTGCGCAAGGACTCTCGCAAGCTCGCGACCCTCGGAGCTCTCCTGCCCTTCATCCGCCCGTCGGGCCGCCTCACCGCTTTGCAGACCTGCGACGGTGACGTAGAGCTCAGCTATTTCGACGCGCGCGGCCGGCAGCGCGAGGCCCGCTATCAGGCCACCCGCGACTCGAGCGGCGCCGGCTTCGAGCAGTGGCGACCGACGTCGATCCGCGCCGCCCTCGACCTCCGCACGGACACCAGCGTCGTCACGTTCGGCCGCCCGATCGCGCTCGCCGACGCGTGGACCATCGAGGCCTGGGTCTACGCCCCGCTGCCGAAGAACGCGCAGATCAACACGCTGGTTCAGGGGGTCACCGACGGCGATCACGTCATCGTCTCCAACGATCTGCTCGGAACCTGGCTGCCGGGCATCGGCTTCTACGACTGCGGCTTCGACACGAAGCAGCTCGAGCGCGGCTGGCACCACATCACCGCGGTCGCCGGCGGCAACGGCGAGAGCTCCACCATCGCCTTCTACGTCGACGGCAAGAGGGTGGGCGATCTCCGCTCCACGGCGCAGCAGCGCGCCAACGGAGATCAGACCAGGCTCAACCAGATCAAGAGCGCTGTCCTCAAGTGCACCAACGCCGTCACCGCCTTCGGCAACTCGGTGCGCGGCGGCGCCAAGCGGAGCGGGCGGATGGCCGAGGTGCGTATCTGGGGCCTCGCGCTCAAGGACGCCGAGATCGACGCCAACAGCCGCAGCCTCCTCACCGGTCGTGAGCCCGGGCTCCTGGCCTACTACCCGCTGACCGAAGGCCAGGGCGCCGTGGCGCGGGACGGAAGCGGCAATGGCAACGACGGCGCCATCGCCGGCGCCGCCTGGATCGCGCTGAGCGCGCCCATCGGTCGACACGTCGGCGAAGACCTGGCCGAAGCGATCGTGACAGCCGAGTATGACACCATCGGTGTGAACCCCGCCACGCGCGCCAACCTGGCGCTGATGCGGCGCGGGTTCGCCGTCGAGACCCCGCGCGGGGTCAAGCTGCGCGCCGAGCAGCGCGTGGAGGAGCTGGATCTCCGCTGGGTCGGCAACGTGCAGTTCGACCCCACGCTCCTCGGCTACATCGAAGGCGCGCCCCCGGTGCCGAGCGAGAACCTCACGATGTCGGACGACTACAACAACGCGGCCGCGGTGGAGCTCACCATGGCCGACGACGTCTCCTATTCGTGGGATCGCGCCAAGACGAGCTCCCTCGGTGCTTCGAGCGACATCTTCGTGGGCGTGGACGTCGAGTGGGAAGAAGGGACGGCGATGGGCATCTTCTTCGCGAAGAAAGAGCAGGTCCGCGCCGGCTTCAAGACGTCGGTCGAGAGCAGCTCCGGCGACACCTCCGACTCGGCGATCTCGGCTCAGTCGGGCGTCCAGACGACCGACCGCTTCGGGCTCCGCGGCACGCGCGAAGAGAAGCCGCACTTCCCGCACCTCGGTAACCGCTTCATCCCGAAGAACGTCGGCTATGCGCTGGTGATCTCGAGCACGGCGGACCTCTTCATCACCAGCCTCAAGCGCAGCGGCAGGATGATCGGCTACGAGGTGGTCCCTGACGCCAACATCCCTCCCGACGTGAACACCATCACGTTCCTCATCAACCCCGCTTATACCATGAGCGGGAGCCTGGATGGACTGACCGGCTCGTCGCCCACCAGCGATCGCTTCTTCGCGCAGATCCCCGCGATGCGCGCCCAGTATGGCTCGCGCGTGGCGGCCAGCTACTTCCGCGTCGCCGAAGCCTACCAGTTGAAGGCCCAGATCGACGAACAGGACCGGGCTCGCGAGGCCTACTTCTTCAACTTCGACACCAAGCTTCAGCTACTGACTCAGGGCGGAAGCGACAAGGAGATATCGAGAGCGATCGACGGCGGCTCGTCCCCTGCGACCATCTCGACGGGATCTCAAGCGACGCCGTCGGGCTCCGGTTCGGCGGCGACGCAGGCGCCGGTGGTCGAGCGGGACCAGGAGACCGAGGACGCGGTGGAGGCGCGACAAGCCCAGATCGAGAAGAGCTTCGCCGATCGCGAGCTGCAAGCCAACGCCTCCCTCGGGCTCAAGGAGTGGCAGGTGAAGATGCAGGATCTACGGATCAAGGCGGGCAAGCGCAACATCGTTAACACCTATGTATGGGACGCCGACGGCGGCCTGCACCTCGAGCAGCAGCAGTTCGCCAGCAGCGTCTCGCACACCCTGGGCAACGTCGCGTCGACGAGCCAGAAGTACGGCGGTGACTTCAAGGTGAGCTACCTTGGCCCCACCCTGGAGGCGAACGCGCTCGCCACGATGACCGCGACCCAGACGATGACCAAGACGGTGTCGAACAGCCGCGGATTCTCGCTCAACGTGTCGCTCGACGGCGTGGAGAGCCGCGGAGTCACCGACTACAACGATCGGCCGCTCTTCCCCGGCGAGAAGGTGGGGCGGTATCGCTTCATGAGCTTCTACCTGGAGGGCGCGACTCAGCACTTCAGGAGCTTCTTCTCCGACGTGGTCGACCCCGAGTGGCTGGCCGGTAACTCGGAGAGCGCCCGGGCGCTGCGCCAGGTGAAGCAAGGCCAGCCCAGCAAGCCCTGGCGCATCTTGCACCGGGTGACCTACGTCGAGCGGCCCGCGCTCGCCAACTTCGGCGCCGAGGTCCGGCCGCTCCAGTCGATGGCGGCGCCCACACCGCAGCTCGACGAGCGGGTGACGAGCCTCGAGAAGAAGCTCGATCTCGCCCTCAAGATCCTGCAAACGAAGCTGCCCTGATCGCCACGGCGCCTCTCGCCGAGGAGCATTGATATCCTCTTCGGCGGGAGACGCGCCCCACGGCCCGAATCACGGGTCGACACCTGCCTCAACTCATGGATTGACTGGCACGTGCCAGGCACACATCCTTGCAGTCTCGTGCCGATTGGCAACTCGCCGCAACGTGGTGGGCGTATAAGACCAACCATGGTGTGCGAAGCTTTGCAGCTCATGATCTTCGCCGGTGACGAGATCGAGGTTCACCCGCTGCCACAGAGCGGGAGCGTCGCGCTCGGTCGAGCGGTGGAGAACGACGTGCGGATCAACGCTCCTTCCGTCTCACGCCGCCACGCGGTCCTCCACCTCGGGCCGCCGCTCCGGGTCGAGGACCTCGGCGGCGCCAACGGGACCTTCGTCCGCGGCTCCGATGCACACGAAGAGAAGGGCGCGACCCAGGGCTTGCGGCAGATCTCGGGGCAAGCCGCGGAGATCGCCGTCGGCGAGTCCGTGACCCTCGGCTCCGCGCTCTTCGTCGTGCGTCACGCGTCGAGCGACGTCGAGATCGGCGACGCGGCGCGCTCCGACAAGAGCCTCATCGCCCACGATCCTGCGATGCGCGCCCTCCACCAGGAGGCCAACCTCGCCGCGAAGAGCCTGCTCAGCGTGCTCCTCCTCGGGGAGACGGGCGCTGGCAAAGAGGTGCTGGCGCGGTCGATCCACGCGTGGTCTCCGCGCGCGAAGAAGCCGTTTCTGGGGCTCAACTGCGCCGCTCTCTCGGAGTCGCTCCTGGAGAGCGAGCTCTTCGGCCACGAGAAGGGGGCCTTCACCGGGGCGACCGAGGCGCGGCGGGGGCTCCTCGAAGCGGTGGACGGCGGCACGCTGTTCCTCGACGAGGTCGGCGATCTTCCCCCCGCGATCCAGGTCAAGCTGCTGCGCGTGCTCGAGGAGCGCCAGGTGCTCCGCGTCGGCGGCCGCACGCCGCGGCGGATCGACGTGCGCTTCATCTCCGCCACCAACCGCGATCTCGACGCCGACGTGGCGCGCGGCGCGTTCCGGCAGGACATGTTCTACCGGCTCAACGGGATCACCCTCACCATCCCGCCGCTGCGCGAGCGGGCCTCCGAGATCGCGCCGCTGGCGCGGCTCTTCGCGGCGCGGTTCGCGAGCGCGCTCGACCGACGCGAGGCGCCGGCGCTCTCGCCCGAGGTGCTCACGGCGCTCGAGCGCTACCGCTGGCCCGGCAACATCCGCGAGCTGCGCAACACGCTCGACCGCGCCGTCGCCCTCTGCCGCGGGCCGGCGCTCCTGCTCGAGCACCTGCCCGCGAAGATCGCCGCGGCGACGCTCGACGCCTCGGCGACGCGGGCGGAGCGGCCCGCGCCTTCGCCGCCTCGCGCTCGGCAAGAGCTGCCGGAGCCGAGCGAGCGCGAGCGGATCATCCTCGCGCTCGAGGCCTGCGCCGGCAATCAGACGCAGGCCGCGGCGCGGCTCGGGATCTCGCGACGGACGCTCGTCTCGCGGCTCCAGGAGTACAACCTCCCGCGCCCTCGCAAGCGGGAGTAGCGCTCCTTGAGCCGCGCTCGAAGGCTCGTCTCCGCGCTCCTCGCGGCGCTCGCGGCCACCGCGCTGGGGTCGTCCTCGGCGCGCGCCGAGCCTCCGGCCGCGGCGCCGAGCGGCGGCGGGGAGGCCGAAGCGCGCGAGCATTTCCTCCGCGGCGTGGAGCTGGTCGAGAAGAGCGCCTGGGCCGAGGCCCTCGCCGAGTTCACCATTTCGCGGCAGCAGTGGCCGACATGGAAAGCGACCAAGAACGCCGCCGCGTGCCTGCGCGAGCTGCGGCGCGACGACGAGGCGCTGGACCTGCTCGAGGCGCTGCTCCGGGAGTTTCCCGAGCTGCCCGCCGGAGCCAGGGACGAGATCACCCTCGCGTCGAAGCAGCTCGAAGCCAGCGTGGGCGTGCTCGTGATCGAGGATCGCGAGCCGGGCGCCGCTGTCGTCGTCGACGGTCGCCACCGCGGCGAGCTCCCGGACGCGTCGACGCTGCGCGTGGGGGCGGGCGCGCACGTCGTCCGCATTTCCAAGGGCGGGTTCGAACCGCTGGAGGCGCGCGTGGCGGTCGCCGCCGGGCAGGAAGTACACCTCGCCGATCGCCTCCGCGCGCTCGCGAGCGCGAGCCGCCCGGTCGTCGTCGCAGAGAAAGAGCGCGCGCGCGAGGTGATCGTGGACAGCCGCGTCGTGGGCAAAGCGGCGCGGATCACGATCGAGGTCGGCGCATCGGCCTTCGTGGCGCCGAGCTTCGGCGGCGATCTCTCCAGCGGCTGCACCGGAGCATGCAGCGGCGGCCTCGCGCTCGGAGGCGAGGCGGTCTTGCGCGGCGGCGTCGAGCTTCGATCAGGCGTCGGCTTCGGCCTCGCCGCCGGCGTGCTCGCGGCGAATCAGACGACCACCGGGCGCGCGACCACGCTCGCGCCGATCGGCCTCGCCCCCACCTCGGGCGTCGTCGACGACACGCGCAAGCTGCGCGGAGTCCTCGCGGGCGCGTGGGGCGCGTACGCCTTCGGGGAGCGGCGCGTGGTGCGCCTGCGCCTCGGCGGCGGCGCGCTGATCGGATCGCTCGGCGATAGCCGCACCGGCGCGTTCTCTCCGCCCGACGCGCCGAGCTACACGATCGGCCCGGTCGGCGACGCGCCGAAGTCGACGTTCCTCTACCTCGAGCCCGAGGCGCGTGCGGGCCTGCGCTTGAGCGAGCACATCGAGCTCACCGCCGCGCTCGGCGCGCTCGTTCTCTTCGGCACCTCTCGACCGACATGGGACTCGGCGCACGCGGTGAACGCCGCGAGCGACGGCGCGGCGTACTTCGCGCCGGAGACGCTGGCCGGCTCGGTGATCGTCGCCTTCACGCCGGGCATCGGCGTGCGCGGCGAGCTCTGAGCCAGCTCACCAGACCTTCTCCACGCCGAGCCCCGGCGTGGACGCCGCGCTCGCAGACGGCGGCGCGGGCGCTTGCGGAGGTCGAGGCGCCTCCTCCGGAGCCGACGTGGAGAGCGCAGGGACGACGTCGTGCGGCGCGCGGGGAGCCACGGCGATCACCGGCTTGTCCGCGGGCGCTTCGATCTTGCCGGCGCGGATCTGCCGCTGCAGCTCCAGCACGGTGTCCTTGCTCGGCGAGTCGGCCAGGTTGCGCACCAGCCGATCGATCTCGCGCTGCGCCTCCTCGACCTCGCGGGCGCGCTTCTCGGCGAGGGCGCGGCTCTCCTGCTCTCGCACCAGCGCGCGGCGGGTCGCGTCCTCCTTCGCCTGCACCGCGCGGATGTAGCCGACGCCGACGCCGATCACCGCCAGCAGCGCCGCGACGACGGAGGCGAGGATCGCGATCCGCGCGCGGCGCTCGGCCCAGCGCGCCGCGCGCAGGAAGGCGACCGCGTCGGCGGAGAGGCCTGGATCCGCGCGCCGCAGCAGCTCCTCACCGAAGGCGAGGCGGTGCTTCTTCCAGAGCGGCACGAGCTCGGGGCTCTCGCGCCGACGAGCGGCGTCGCGCTCGAGCTCCTCGATGATCATGCGCTCGTCGCGCGCCTCCTCGACCCACCCGCGCAGGCGCTCCCACTGCGTGAGCAGCGCCTCGTGGACCAGCGCGACGCCGCCTTCGCCCGCGACGATCAGGCGCGCCCGTTCGAAGGCGCTCAGCACCTCGCGCGCGGCGGGTCCAGCCACGCGCACCAGCTCCTCCGCGCTCTTCGCCGCGCGCGTCCCTCGCGGCGTCGTCAGCGCGAGCAGCACCGCCCTGGCCGCGCCCTCCGCGCCCTCGATCTCTTCGCCGAGCTCCGCGAGCGTGGCCTCCGCGTGCCGCGTGAGCGCGCCGGTGAGCCCGCCCATCGCCGCGAAGCCCTGGTGGGTGATGGTCCGCGTCGCCGCGTCGCGCCGATCCCAGAGCTCGGTCAGCGCGAACATCACGAGCGGCATCGCGTTCCCCGTAGCCTCGATCTCGACCATGATCGCCGCGCGCAGCGCGTCGTCTTCGAACGTGTAGCCGTACGCCGCGAGCGCGCGCTCGAGGACCACGCCCCAGCTGAGTCCGTGGAGCGGCTCGATCAGCACCGAGCCGTGGATCAGCGCCCGGCCGAGCCCTTCGAATGCGAGCAGCGGATCGAGCAGATCGCGCCGCACGGTGATCAGCGCGCGGAGGCCGGGGAGCGCCTGCTCCGAGAGCCGGACGAGGAGCGCCGTCGCCCACGCGCGGCCCGGCCCCGACGCGACGGTGGTGAGCTCCTCGAGCTGATCGACGAGCACGATGAGCCCGCGGCCGACCCGCGCGGCCCGCTCCGCCAGCGCGAGGGCCAGCGCCTCCGGCGTGAGCTCCGAGGCGCCGGGCACGATCGCCGCGAGCGCGAGCCCGAGCGCGGCGCGAGGATCCGATCCCGGCTCGGCGATCACCGTGTCCCACGCGGCAGGCCAGCCGCCGAGCGCGCCCTCGGCCACCGCGGGCAGCACCCCGGCCCGCGCGAGGCTGCTCTTGCCGCTGCCGGACGGGCCCACGATCGCCGCGAGGCCGCGCCCGCGCAGCACCTCCAGCGCAGCGGCGACGTCGCTGCCGCGACCGAAATAGACGCCGCGATCGCTCTCCTTGTAGCGACCGAGCCCGCGAAACGGGCCCACGCTCTCGGGCGGGAGCGGGCGCGCCGACCCGAGCAGCTCGGTCCGGATCTGCTCGAGCCGGATCGCCAACCACTCGGCGGACGCCGGGCGAGAAGCGCGCTCCGGCGAGAGCAGCGCAGCGACGAGGCGAGCGAGCGCAGGCGGCACATCCGGAGCCATTTCTCCGAGCGACGGAGGCGGCTCGCGCCCATCGAGGACCTCGGCGCGGAGCCCGTCGCCCAGCGGCGAGGCCGCGGGCAGCCGCCCGACGAGGCACTCGAACAAGAGCGCGCCGAGCGCGTAGAGATCGCTCGCCGCCACGGCCGGCGCGCCCGTCGCGAGGCAGCGCGGATCGGTGTAGCCCGCAGTCCCCGTGACAGCGCCGAAGGGCGCGGTGGACGTCTCGCCGTCGACGACCCCCACGTCGAGAGAGCGCTGGAGCGCGCGCGGCGGAGCGCTGCTGCGCTCGTCGGCAGCAGCGATGCCAAAGTCGATGAGCTTGTACACGCCCGCCGCCTCGATCACGTTCGCCGGCTTGACGTCGCGATGGACGAGGCCGGCCCGGTGGACCGCGGCGAGCGCCGAGGCGACGGCGATCCCCACGTGCAGCGTCTCCAGCACGACGAGGCGCCCGCGCTCGGCGATGCGGCGATCGAGCGACACGCCGGCCACGTGCTCCATCGCGAGGCCGATGACGCCGCGCGCCTCGTCGATCGTCAGCGCATAGAAGCGCACGACGTTGGGGTGCTCGACGCGGCAGAGCGCGCGCGCCTCGTCGATGATCCGCAGCCGCTCCGCCTCGACGAGCGGGAAGAGCTTGACCGCGACAGCGCGGAGCTCGGCCGCGCCATAGACCTCCTTGGCGAGCCACACCGGCGCGAAGCCGCCGCGCCCGAGCGGTGAAACGAGCTGAAAAGGCCCGATCCGACGATCGTGAGCCGGCAGATCGGTAAGCGGTTGCAGAGGCGATGTCGATCGACCCACGGGTCCAAGCAACGTGGCATACTCGCAGATTCCAAGGAAGGTCGATGCAACCCGAAGTCCTCGTTCGCGTTGTCACCTCGGCCTCGACGTCGAGCAGGAACAAGCCTTGACGCTCTCCCGCCGCTCACGATGGCTCGGCCCGATCGCCGCCGTCGCGCTCTCGTTCTCCAGCTCCAGCTCGGCGCGCGGCGACGACTGGACCGCCGCCGCATCCATGGCGACGCCGCGCGCCTACCAGACCGCGACGCTGCTCGGCGATGGCCGCGTGCTCGTGACCGGCGGCATCCCCACCACGCTGGGGAATCAAGTGCTCGCGAGCGCGGACATCTTCGATCCTCTCGCGGGAGCGTGGTCCACCACAGGCTCGATGAGCCGCCCCCGCTTCGAGCACAGCGCCGTGCTGCTGAGCGACGGCCGCGTCCTCGTGATCGGCGGTCAGGACTGGTTCGTGGACAACAAGACGGCCGAGATCTTCGATCCGCTCAAAGGCACCTGGTCCTCCGCGCTCTCGATGTTCGAGACGCGCTACTGGAGCACCGCGACGCTGCTCGGCAACGGCGAGGTGCTCGTCGTCGGCGGCCTCCACGGCGGTGCGCACGCCGCCCTGCGCACCGCCGAGCGCTACAACGCCGCGACCAACACCTGGGCGCACGCAGCGCCGATGGCCAGGTTCCGCGCCTTCCACCGAGCGACGCTCCTCGCGTCGGGCAAGATCCTGGTGACCGGCGGCGCCGCGCGGTGGGACACGCTCGACTCGCGCGCCGACGCCGAGCTCTACGATCCAGCAGCGAACACCTGGTCGCCCGCAGCGCCGATGAAGGAGTCCCGCGCCTCCCACACTGCCACTCTCCTCCGTGACGGCCGAGTGCTGGTATCCGGCGGGATGTACCTCCAGAACAAGAGCGACGCGCACGCCAGCGCCGAGATCTACGATCCCACGGACAACACCTGGGCTCCCGCAGGCACGATGATCACGGCCCGCGCCCACCACACCGCGGAGGCGCTCTCCAATGGTCAGGTGCTGATCGCCGGCGGCGCGAGCAGCGACGGCGCGGCGCTCGACAGCGCCGAGATCTGGAGCCCGACGACCACCACCTGGAGCCCCGCCGGACAGATGAGCGCCCAGCGCGATTACAGCGCCTCCGTGCCTCTCGGCGAAGGTCGCGTCCTCGAGCTCGGCGGAAAGCCCAGCGACAGCTCCACGAGCTGGGCGAGCGCCGATGTCTACGCCTTGCCGAGCGGCGCGCCTTGCGGCGACGCCTCCGAGTGCCCGAGCGGCCATTGCGTGAACAGCGTCTGCTGTTCCACCGCCTGCGACGAGAGCGCCTGTGACGTCTGCGCGGTCGCCGCCGGAGCAGCCGTCGACGGCGTCTGTAGCCACCTCCCGAGCAGCGGCTCCAGCGACTGCGCACCAGGATGCCTGTCCGCGCACGATTGCCCATCACCCACCGTCTGCAACGAAGCCGGCCAGTGCGTCGCCCCTCCACCCGTGGTGAGCGACAACAGCGGATGCAGCGCGGCCACCCCTTCGCCCGCGCCCTGCGCGCCCTGGTCCGCCGCGGCCGCCCTCGCTCTCCTCACCGCCGCGCGACGGCGCCGCAGGCGTCAGCGCTCGCCGGCGTGACCGCATCGTCCGGGAGCATAAGCTCGAATTTTGCGCTCGGTCATTGTCCTAGGACAATTTTTAGAATATACCAGTATGCACGTCGCCCCGCTCGCCGTTGCCACGACTCAGTCTCCGAGGAACACATGCGCAGCCCCGCCTGGAACCCGCATCTGGAGCGCTCCGACGCGCCGCTGTACCTCGCGCTCGTCGACGCGCTCGCGGCGGACATCAGCGCTGGCAAGCTGCGCTCGGGAGACCGGCTCCCGACTCACCGCGAGCTCGCCGGCGCGGTCGGCGCCTCGATAGGCACCATCACCCGCGCGTACGCCGAAGCGGAGCGGCGAGGGCTCACACGGAGCAAGGTGGGGAATGGCACGTTCGTCCGTGACCTCACCGATCCGGACTCCTACTCTCCCATGCTCGACGGCGATCGCATCGATCTCGGCCCGAGCGCCGCGCCGATCTTGCCAGGGGATCTCGGCCATCGCGCCCTCGCGGCCTCGCTCTCCAGCCTGAGCGCTCGCGCGGATCTCGGCGCCCTCAGCGGGTATCAGCCGCACGGCGGCTCAGCGGCGCAACGAGCAGCGGGCGCGCGCTGGCTCGGGCTGACAGGCGTCATTGCCTCACCCGACGAGATCACCGTGTGCAGCGGCGCTCAGCACGCCACCGCGATCTTGCTCTCCGCGCTCGCGACGACGACGGGCGCCCTGGTCGAGGAGCTCACGTATCCAGGCGCGCTCAGCGCCGCCAAGTGGCTGCGGTTGCCGACACACCCTGTCGCCATCGACGAGGACGGCCTCCTCCCCGAGGCCCTCGAGCGAGCGTGTCGCGCGAGCGGCGCCAAGGTGCTCTATTGCGCTCCCACGAATCACAACCCGACCACGTCGGTCATGCCCGCGAAGCGGCGGCAGGCCATCGTGAAGATCTGCCGGAAGCACGACGTCGCCATCATCGAGAACGGCGCGCTCGCCCCGCTCGTCACCAACGCGCCGGCGCCGCTGACCGCCCTCGCCCCCGAGCGGTCCTATTACATCGGTAGCCTTTCGAAAGCGACGATCCCTGCCCTGCGCGTCGGGTTCATCCGAGCGCCGATCGAGGCGCAACGCACCCTCGAGAGCGCCGCCGGAGCGACGGTGTGGTCAAGCTCGCCATTGCTGGCAGAGATCGCGACGCAGTGGATCGACGACGGCACCGCAGAAGCCATCAGGGATTCGCGGCTCCGCGAAGCCGCCGCCCGACAGAAGATCGCCGCCTCAGCGCTGAGAGGTCACCCGTACCTCTCCCACCCGACAGCCTATTTCCTCTGGATGAAGATTCCAGACCACCGCCGAGCGATGGAGATCTTCGAGCAAGCCCACGTGCGAGACGTGCTGCTCGGGCCGGCGCACCTCTTCGCAGCGCGCCCGGGCAACGCGCCCAATGCCCTCCGGGTGTCCCTCGCCGCGGCGCGATCCCACAGCGAGCTCGAGCGCGGCCTCGCGGTGCTGGCCCAGCTGCTCGACCAGCCCACCGCTCCTCCGAAACAGGCACTCTGATCGACGAAGACCGCGAGCGGACGCGCACGACCGCCCCGCCCACCTCGCCCCCAACCAGGAGCGCCATCTCATGACGCCTGACGCATCGACACGCCCATCAGCACCGACGACCGCCCGCCCGTGGCCTCTGCGCCTCCTCCTCATCGCTGCTACGTTCACGGCCATCCTGGTCGCCGCTGCGTTCGTGACCAGGAAGCTCCGGCAAGTCCCCGCATCGGCCGCCGTCCAGGGCGACTCGCTGCAAGCGCGGCTCGATCTCTCCGATCAGTATTTTCACCTCTCCGACCGCATTCGGGACTCTGTCGGTGGACCAAAGTGGCTCCTCGACAAGGATCAGTTCGTGTACTGGTCGGCGGTGAGTCCGCAGACGGGGACGTGGGTCCTGGTCGATGCGCAGCGGCAGACGATGGAGCCGCTCCTGTCCACCGAGGCGTTGCAAGCGCAGCTCGCGCAGCTCGTCGGCCAGCAGGTCGAGCTGCCGTGGTACCTCGGATTCGTCATTGCTCCTGATCAGCGAGCGATCGTCTTCCAGCTTCAAGGCAAGGTCTTCTCGCTCGGCCTGTCCGACCGCCGCGTCGTCGCCCTCGACCCCGCCGATCCCGCCGCGCTGACGCTCCCTGCGAGCAACTCCCTGTCTCCCGATCACCGAACCGTCGCGATCCAGCGCGGATCCGGGTTCGCCGTGGTCGACAGCAGCGGCCATCCCCTGCTGGAGCGGAGCGGCGAAGAGAGCTACGAGTGGCAGATCCCGAAGGGAGCGTGGTCTCCCGATGGTCGATTCCTCATGGTCTTGCGCAACGACGCGCGCGGCGTGCACCGGATTCCAATCGTCGACTACACGACCGCCCTCGAGCACGTGACGATGGTGCCCTACTCCAAGGTAGGAACCCCCTTGATGCGGACGGAGCTCCACGTCGTCGAGCCCGGGACCGGCCGCGTGACGCGCGTGCCTTCAGCAGAAGAAGAGACCTACGACTGGCTCGCAGGCTGGCGCCCGGATGGGAGCGAAGCGCTCGTTCTCCATCTCTCCCGCAACGGAAAGCGCCTCGACCTCTCGGCGGTGGAGCCGGCGTCCGGCAAGGCTCGCCTCGTGCTGCGTGAAGAGCGGCCGGAGACCTTCGTGGGCGCGCTCGACTTCGCGTCGGAGGGCTGGTCCAAGCAGCTCACGCCGCTCCGCGACAACACCCACTTTCTCTGGATGTCCGAGCGCGACGGCTGGCGCCATGTTTACCTGTACGACTATGCGGGGAAGCTCGAGCGCCGGGTCACCCGAGGGTCGTTTCCCGTGCACGAGGTGGTCGGCGCAGCGCCGGACGGAGAGTCGATCTTCCTGCTCGCCTCTCCCGACAGCGCGGCTCCCTACGATCAACCGCTCTACCAGGTCAGCCTCGCCGGAGGCGAGCTGAAGCGACTCTCACCGGAGCCGGGCATCCACAGGATCACCCTCGCGCCGTCCGGGCGATACTACACGGACGCGCACTCCACGCGAGAAAAACCGCGGGTTCGGGACGTCGCGTCCACCGACGGTCGGACCTCCTTCTCCTACACCAAGGCGGACGCGAGCGCCCTCGCGGAGCTGCACTACTCGCCTCCAGAGCCCTTCACCGCTCTCGCCGCCGACGGCGTGACGCTGCTTTACGGCGTGCTCTACAAGCCGTGGGATTTCGACCCGAGCAAGCGCTATCCAGTCATCGACTGCATCTACGCCGGCCCCTTCATCTCGGTCGTGCCCTGGACCTTCGTGGGCAACCCCACGCCGCTCACCGCCGGCTCGCTGGCGCAAATGGGCTTCGTCACCGTGGTTCTCGACGCCCGCGGCTCGCCCGGGCGAGGCAAGGCGTTTCAGGATGTGAGCTACGGGCGCGTGGGTCAGACGGAGATCCCCGAGCACGTCGCCGGCATCCAGCAGGCAGCCGCGACCAGGCCCTACATGGATCTGAGCCGCGTGGGGATCTACGGCCACTCCTGGGGCGGCTACTTCGCGCTTCGAGGCATGCTGACAGCGCCGGAGTTCTTCAAGGCGGGCTATGCCGGCGCCCCGGGAGCGCTGGAAGAAGAGGCGATCATCAACGAGCCCAACCTCGGCCTCCCGAGCGAGAACAAAGCCGGCTACGAGGCAGGGTCCAACGTCCAGATTGCGGCAAACCTCCGCGGCGCGCTCAAGATGATGCATGGCACGAGCGACGTGAATGCGTCCCTCTCCACGACGATGCGAATGGCCCAGGCGCTGGTTCGCGCCGGCAAGCGCTTCGACCTCCTCATCATGCCGGGAGAGCCGCACACCCCCGACGAGCCGACCTTCCGGTACTACCTCGACGACGTCCGCCTGTTCTTCGTCAAGGAGCTGGGCGCTCCGCGGTGATCGCGCGGTCTCTCGGATTTTGTACCGATCGATAGAAACCGCCTTGACGATGTCCGCTCCGCGCTCTATGCCATCGGCCCATCCACGGCGACACCTCGCCTGGTCGACGTCAGAAAAGAGAGCACGACATGGACTACAGATTGCTCGGCGGCTCAGGCTTCAAGGTCCCGGTGTTGACGCTGGGGACTGGCACCTTCGGAGGTAGAAACGAGCTCTTCAAAGCCTTTGGGACCAGCGGGGTCGAGGAGGCCACGCGCCTCGTGGACATCAGCCTCGAAGCCGGGCTGACCATGTTCGACAGCGCGGATATCTACTCCGATGGCCTCGCGGAGGAGATCCTCGGCAAGGCCATCGCCGGACGCCGCGACAAGGTCCTCATCTCGACCAAAAGCACCTTCCGCCACGGCGAGGGCCCGAACGACGTCGGCTCGTCTCGATTCAGCCTCCTCCGCAGCGTGGAGGCCAGCCTGCGGCGGCTGGGCACGGACTACATCGATCTCTACCAGCTCCACGGCTTCGACGCGCTCACGCCGATCGAGGAGACGCTGGGCACGCTCGACGACCTCGTGCGCGCGGGGAAAATCCGCTACATCGGCGCCTCGAATTTCTCCGGCTGGCATCTCATGAAGTCGCTCGCTATCTCCGAGAAACACGGCCTGGCGCGCCACGTCGCGCACCAGGCGTACTACTCGCTCGTCGGCCGTGAGTACGAGTGGGAGCTGATGCCGCTCGGCGTCGATCAGAAGGTCGGCGCCGTCGTCTGGAGCCCCCTCGGCTGGGCCCGCCTCACCGGAAAGATTGGCCGCAACCGGCCCAAGCCCGAGGTCTCGCGCCTGCAAAGCAAGCTCGGCGTCGATCTCGGGCCGCAGGTCCCCGAAGAGTATCTCTACACCGTCGTCGATGCGATCGAGGAGATCGCCGCGGAGATCGGCAAGACCGTGCCGCAGATCGCCCTCAACTGGCTGCTCCAGCGGCCCACGGTCTCCACGGTAATCATCGGCGCTCGCAACGAGGAGCAGCTGCGCCAGAACCTCGGCGCCATCGGCTGGAACCTCACCACCGAGCAGGTCGCCAAGCTCGACGCCGCGAGCGCGGTGGCTCCCGTCTATCCCTACTGGCACCAGCGCGGGTTCGCCGAGCGAAATCCCTTCCCGACCGGCTGAGCGCCTCTACTTCGCGAGGAAGGCCGCTCCGCTCGACACCGGCAGCGCATAGCCAACCGGCTTGTCGCCCACGGAGGCTCCGCCGTGGAGCGACGCCTGATAGGCATCACCGAACATGGTATACGGGAACGTCGGCGGCAGCGCGCTCGCCTGATCGAGCTGCCGGCGCAGCTCGATCGGGATCTCGAAATCGAGCGCCGCGAGGTTGTCGTCGAGCTGCGCGAGCTTGCTCGCACCGAGGATGACCGAGCCTATCCCCGGCTGCGTGGCCGCCCAGTTCAACGCCACCTGCGCCATGCTGCGGCCGATTTCTCTGGCCACCTTCTCGAGCGCAGCGACCACCCGCCAGTTGCGCTCGGTGAAGAGACCCAGCCCCTGACCGGCAGCCGTCGTGAGCCGGCCATCGCCCGTGGCGGCGCCCTCGCTCGGCCGGTATTTCCCCGAGAGGAGGCCGCCGCCGAGCGCGCTCCAGGCGGTGATGCCCATGCCCAGCGTCTGCGCCAGCGGCACGAACTCGTGCTCGATGTTGCGCTCGACGAGCGAATACTGGAGCTGCAGATTGACGATCGGCGTCAGCGCGTGCGCTTCGGCGAACGTCTGCGCGCGCGCCGCATACCAGGCCGGCACGTCGGAGAGGCCGGCATAACGGATCTTGCCCGCGCGAACGAGGTCGTCGAACGTGCGCATCACCTCCTCCGCGGGCGTGAGGCGATCCCACGTGTGGAGCAGGTAGAGATCGATGTAGTCCGTGCCCAGCCGGCGGAGCGACGCCTCGACAGCGCGGATCATGTTCTTGCGACCATTGCCGCCGGCGTTGGGATCGCCATTCACGGTGGAGTAGGTGTACTTGGTGGTCAGCACCAATCGATCGCGCACCCCGGCCTCGGCGATGAGCTTGCCAACCATGGTCTCGCTGGCGCCTCGCGTGTAGAGATCCGCGGTGTCGATGAAATTCCCCCCCGCCTCGACATAGCGGTTGAAGATGGGCCGCGCGACCTCCTCGGTCGTGCCCCAGGATCCATGAGGCCCCTCCGTCCCGAAGGTCAGCGCACCGAGCGCGAGAGGGCTGACACGGAGGCCCGAGCGGCCAAGCAGATAGTAGCGTTGCATCGACATGGTGAGCTCCTTTTCTTGACTGATGTGTCCAGAATAATGCACACAAAAACGAGGCGCAGGCGTGCTGCCGGCGCACTTCGAATAGCTTTATCGAGCGCTCTTGTGGGGCTGAAGTCCCACCAAAGCTAGTTCCGCCCGTCAGAAGTTTGGTCATGTTTCCAGGGTCCCCGGGCGGAACTAGGGCGGACGCGAAGCGGACGCGGGGCATGGGGCGTAGCCCCA
>FSTQ01000048.1_pt1 | contig 17757 bp, 14 predicted proteins | sample 1637281 | NCBI WGS metagenome assembly FSTQ01 (sample SAMEA3914818, study PRJEB12502) | metagenome | biome: forest; material: soil | place: Canada | collected 2010-06-26 | depth 0.1 m
CACCGCTCCGCGCCGGCTCTCCCGGGGGCGCTGCAAACGGTAATCCCGGCCGATGCGCAACGGCCTCTTCCTGTTCTGGAGAGAGCATGAGCGTCCAGGTGAGCGGCGGCTCGACAAGCGCTCTCGACGCAACGGGGGCAGGCTCCGCTGGAGGCGCCGGGGTGGGGGCCGCCGGAGAGAACGGGCGCAGAGACGGTGGATCGGGCCACACCAGCGCTTCCCCGGCGATCTCGACCCCCGCCACGATCCGCACCGCGGCGAGCGCCGCCTCCCCCGCGACAGCGAAGCTCCGCCGCCACACGACGGTGCAGCGCTGCGCGTCTCCGTCGATGCGCAGGGTGTCGGCGGAGAGCTCGAGTGTCGCCCTCGCGCTCACGCCGAAGGCTTCGAGTCCATGGATCCGCGCGCGACCGCACGCCCCGGGCAAGCGCGTCCGCAGGCGCGGCAGTGAGGGGTGCAGCCCCTCGACGACGATCCACTCATCGCCTCGGAGATGGTCAATCCGTTGATCGAGCGGCGCCGCCTGGAAGTACGTCCAGTCGAAGTCGTCCGGGATCTCGGCGATGGGGCCGTCGAGCGCCGCCCGCGGGGTGGACCCGAGCAATCGCCTGCGGGTGGGCCAGGCGCGCCCGATCGGGCCGAAGCCGGCCGGGTGCTCGGGCTTCGCAGGATCCACCAGGTTCGGCTCACCCGCGCTCGCGGCGAGGCCAAACGGGTTTTCTCTCTCGTCCACGCCTTGGCGCGCTCGCTCGTAGACGATGGGTATCCGCTCGAAGCCCGCAGCGTCTTGCGCGAGGAGCCGCTTGTCGAGGAGGGGGCGCTGCTCGGCGAAGATCGCGAGTCGCAACGGCAAGGAGCACACCGGGCTCCCCGGCGGCGCATGGGCGCTCCCGGTGAAGAGCACATCGGCGCGGCTCAGGTACGGGGCGAGATCACTCGTGAGCTGAATGCTCCGTCCAGGGTCTTTGCCGTGATGAACCTCCGCGCGGAGGAGCTCCTGAGGCTCCGTCCGAGGCATGGGCGCGTCAGGCGCGAAGGCGAACGTCGCTTTGGCGATGACGGTGACGTGAAGCTGCCCTTTCGAGCGCCAGGCGACGGCGCCCGCAGCGGATCCAGTCAGCGGCGTGACGTGCTCGGGTCCAAGAATGGTTCCTGCCATGGAGCCTGTTACCATGGCACCTCCGCGACGCAGGTTCCAGGGTGCCCAGGCTCGCCGCGCTACGCGCTTCGTGGCGTGTCGAGACCAGTGCGTTCAGGGCATGCCATGCGTGCTCTCCTGCGGTACGGATTGCGTGTGCCAGTCACGGCTGAGCGCCGCTACAGGCACTCTTACTTCTTGCAGCTCTGCGGATACTGCACGTACTGCTGGCCGAGGGGCGTGAGCTGGCCGTCGCTGCCGAGCAGGTCGATGCTGTGGATGGTGTCGTGCCGGCCGGTGAACCACGCGTAGCGCGCCACCCGCGGATCGGCCTCGAGGATGGGGAGCGCCTCGTTCATGTAGGCTGTCTGCACGGCCACGGAGGTGTCGCTTGCGTCGAGGCAGGAGAACTCGGTCAGCCAGAGAGGCTGTTTGTACTTGCTCTCGAACTTGTCCAGGTAGAAGTTGAGCGCGTCCTTGGTGCACGCATACCAGTGCATGGCGACAGCGTCGACCTTGCAGGTCGGGCAGGCGGCGAAGAACTGATCGAGCCAGTCGAAGGGATCGGTGACGTTGCAGTTGCCGCCGCAGTAGTTGACCGCCGGCGACACCAGCGCGATGTCGTGGGCCTTGGCGAACTCCTCCATCTTGGGCCAGGCGGCGGCGGCCTCGGTCGGGGTCATGTTGGCTTGCTGGCCGAAGTTGGGCTCGTTGAAGCCGAGGAGATAGCGGGTGTCGCCCGGGACCTTGGCGGCGAGATCGGGTATGGCGTTGCCGTTCCAGGCCATGGGGACGAAGTCGATCCCCAGGCCCGCGTGGGCGGAGCCGACGCTGTCGTTGTCGGGCTGAAGGGCCCAGTTGTACCACCAGCTCACGCCGGGCGAGAGGGCCTTCAAGTCAGCTACGGAGTTGTAGCCATAGGCCATTCCTCGCTTGCAGGGGAGGGCGGCCGCGCCGCCTGTGCTGCCGGCGCCGCCCGCGCCGACTCCCTCGCTCGTGCCGGTGGTGCCGGGGCCGGCGCCGCCCGCGCCGCCCGCAGAGGTGGTGTTCTGGTGCAGGACCTCGGTGCTGCTGCCTTCACAGCCGAGGAGGCTCGAGGCGAGGAGGGGGGCGGCGAGCCCGAGGAGGCAGCGTGTCCAGAGCGGGGTGGGAGAGCGCATGGATACGTAGGTAGAACGAGCCTCGAAAACGGCTCGCACCTGGGAGCGAAATTACACGTGCGGGGTGGGGGCTTCAGCGAACGTGGTAGATGAGGCCCGCCGAGACCGTGGGGCCGAGCCCCTCCACGGCCGTCACCGGGACGCCGTTGTCGGTCGCGCGCACCGGGAGCAGGGCCGCGGCGACGCCGGCGCCCACCGTCCAGAAGAGCGGACCGGTCCGCGCCCAGCCGCGCAGGGTCGCGTCGGCCATGCCGGTCCAGTGCACCCCGTCGTCGGCGGTGGCCGCGCCCGTGGCGGCGCCGGCGAGGGTGACGCGGAGGAGGTCGGCGCCCGCCTCGAAGCGCAGGCCGAAGCGCCCGTCGTGATCCACGGGCGAGAAGGCGAGGCGCGCGCCCGCGGCGATGTCGTCGGCGCGCGCCGTTCCATGGAGCGACGCCCGCGCGAGGCCGGCGTCGGCCTTGAAGCGAACCAGGAGCGCCCAGCTCGGGTGGAACCAGGCGCCGATCCAGGCCTCGCCGCCGAAGGACGTGCGGTGACCGACGAGGTCCGCCGCGGTGGCCACCACCCCGACCTCGATGATCGAGGGCGCCGCCGCCGGGGGGCGCGACGAGCTCGCCACGGCGTGCGTGACCGCCGCGGGCGGGGTGACGCTGGGCTTGGGCGCGTCGTTGAGGGTGAGCTCGACCCAGCTCGCGCGGAGCAGCTCGTCGACGGCGGCGGCCACGGCGAGCGGGCGGCTGTCGTCGGGGAGCCGGGTGAGATCGAGGGAGCGCTCGAGGCGCTTGTCGGTGAGGAGATCGCCGACGCGGATGGTGGCGATGACCGGGCCGCGAGCGGGGTGATCGACGTGGAGGCTCACCCGCGCGAGGGGACGGCGCTCGGTGATCGGCGAGAGGCAGACGTCGATCTCGCGCGCGCCGAGCTCGGCCCGGAGGTGCTGCTGGAGCGTGGTGCCGATGATGCGATCGGGCGGCTCGACCTCGAGCACGAGCTCGACGACGGGGCGCGACGAGGCGCCGCAGGTGGGCTCCGCGGAGGCGGCGCGCGCGGCGGCGAGGAGCAAGGAGAGCGCTGCAGCACCGGCGAGACGCACCCTCATGGAGCTCCACAGAGCTTGGCGACGCGGGCCGCCTGCGGGCTCGACGGGTAGCGCGCCCGGAAGGCGTCGCGCGCCCGCTTGCAGGCGGCGAGATCGCCGAGGTTGTTCAGCGCCTCGACGCGGCCGGCCTCGGCGTCTTCGCGGAACGGGTCGCCGGCGCCGGCCTTGTCGCGCTTGATCACCTTGGAGAAGGCGTCGGCGGCGCCGCGCGCGTCGCCCAGCGATCCCAGGCGGATACGGCCGAGCTCGTAGGCGGCGAGGCCGGCGCGGGGATCGTTGGGGAAGAGGCGGCCGAAGCGATCGAAGTCGGCCGCCGCGTCGGCGTTGCGCCCGGCGAGGCGGGCGGCGTTGGCGCGCTCGAAGAGGAGCTTCGGCGAGAGCGCGCCGCCCCGCACCGGCGCGGCGCCGGTCGCGCTCGGGAGCGGCGCTGTTGGCGGCGCGAGGGCCGAGGCGCTCGCCGGGGGCGCGAAGGCCGAGGCGCTCACCGGGGGCGCGAAGGCCGAGGCGCTCGCCGCCGGCGGCGAGGGATCGCTGTCGGGGGGCGCCTCGGCGTCGGCCTCGTTCGCCGCGCCCTCGCCGTCGAGCCCGCGGCTCCGCCAGGACTGCCCCTGGCTCAAGGCGGCGACGAGCGTGCGGCCTCCCTCGCGCACCTCGACCGCGCCGCGCTCGACGCGCACGGCGACCGCGGGCGGCGGGCCGGACTCCGCGTCGACCTCGAACTTCGTCCCGCGGACCTCGACCTCGACGCGCTCGGCCTCGACGGTGAAGCGCCGCCCCTCGCGGTGGGTGACGTCGCAGAGCACGCTGCCGCGCTCGAGGCGCAGGCGGATCTCGCTCGCCGCGGCCGTCACGATGCGGAGCCGCGTCGTCGGCCCGAGGCGGAGCGAGCTGCCCTCGGGGAGCGACACGTCCTGGCTCGCCGCGCCGGTGTCGATCACGAGGCCGGCCATCGAGGCGCCGGGCGAGGACCGCAGCCGCCCGACGCCGAGGACCACCAGCGCCGTGAGCAGCGCCGCGGCGGCCAGGAGCACGCCCACGCGCGCGCGCCCGAACCGGCGCTCGCGGCGGGCGAGCTCGGCGGCCTCGATGGTCGACCACATCCGCGAGACGCGCGCCTCGCTCAGCGAGGGCCGCACGTAATCCGCGGCGCGACGGCGTGACACCGACCTCATGATGCGCCCTCCCGCCGCTGCGGTGACGGATCGAGCAGGCTCTCGGCGCGCGCCAGCCGGCGCTTCACCGCGGCGAGGGACCACCCGGTGTGCTCCACGATCTCCAGGAGCGAATACTCTTCGACGCGCCTCAACACGAGCACCACGCGCTCCTTGGTCGGCAGCGTGTCGATGATGCGATACACCGCCGCGAGCTCGGCCGCGACATCGGGAGGCGCCGCCTTGCCGATCAGGGTCTCGAGCTGCACGGGCTCGCGCCGGAGGAGCCCGAGCCGCGAGAGCAGGCGGCGCCGCCGGATCGTCGCGATGGTCGTGCCCGTCACGATGGTGGCCAGCCACGACGCAAAGGCCTGGGGCTTGGTCAGCTTGGGCAGCGAGGCGAAGGCCACCGTGAAGCTCTCCTGGATCACGTCCTCGAGCTCCGCGTCGCGCCCGAGGAGACGGAACGCGAGCCCGCTCACCAGGCCGACGTGCCGGCGAAACAGCGCCTCTTTTGCTCTCATGTCCCCCTCGAGCGCCGCGGTGACGAGCGCCGCGTCGGTCGGGCGCGCCTCGAGTCTCGTCACCTGAGCTGCCATGCGGGTCCGCACCCAAGTAGAGCGGGCCCGGAAAATGGCTCGCCCGGCACGACGATTTCGTTGGATAGTCCGGCGCCCATGGAGATCTCGCTCTCGGATTTCGAAGCGGCCCGCGCCCGGATCGCCGGCCACGTCCGTGTCACCCCGGTGATCGCCTGGGATCCCACGGAGATCAACGCCCGCGTCACGCTCAAGCTCGAGCACCTCCAGATCGGCGGCTCGTTCAAGGTGCGCGGCGCCATCAACCGCCTCCTCGTCGAGGCGCCGGAGCGGCTCGCGCGCGGGGTCGTCACCGCGTCGGGCGGCAACCACGGGATCGGCGTGGCCTACGCCGCGTCGCGCCTGGGAGCGCGCGCGGTGATCTTCCTCCCCGAGAGCGCCCCGGCCGCGACCGAGCGCCGCCTCGCCGCGCTCGGCGCCGAGGCCGTCCGCGGCGGCCTCGCCTGGGACGACGCGTGGCAAGCGGCGCTGGCCCACGCCGAGCGCACCGGCGCGCTCGCGGTCCACCCGTTCGAGGATCCCGCCGTGATCGCCGGGCAGGGGACCGTCGGCCTCGAGCTCTTCGATCAAGCGCCCGACCTCGACGCCGCGCTGGTGGCCATCGGCGGCGGCGGCCTGATCGCGGGGATCGCCTCGTCCCTCCACGCCCGCTCCCCGTCGATCCACATCGTCGGCGTCGAGCCCGAGGGCGCCGCCTCGATGAGCGCGAGCCTCCGCGCCGGCCAGGTGACGCCGCTCGCCGAGGTCCGCACCATCGCCGGCACGCTCGCCCCGCGCTCGGTCGGCCCGAACACGCTGGCGATCGTCACGCGCGAGGCCCCCGAGCTCGTGCTGGTGAGCGACGACGAGATCCGCGCCGCGATGCGCCGGCTCTGGGATGACCTCCGCGTCCTCGTCGAGCCGGCCGGCGCCGCGGCCGTGGCCGCGCTGCTCTCGGGCCGCGCCCCGCTCGGCGGCGCTCGCCACATCGCCGTCCTGGTCTGCGGCGCCAACCTCGACGCCTCGCTCGCGGCCGGCGTCCTCTCCTGATCGCCGCCCAGGGCGGGGCGCGCGGCGACAGCGATCCTGCTTTTCTGCGTCCCGGCGCAGATCCTTCGCCCTCATCCCGCGTAGAAGGGAACCCCGCCGTAAGCCACGTGTCGGCTCGGCGTTCCGGAGAGCCATGAAACCGACCCGCGTCGCCGTCCTCGCTGCCCTTGGCATGATGCTCACCAGCGTCTCGGTCTACTCGCTCACGCCGCCCGGGGGGCACCGCGCCGGCGGCGGCGACGAGTCGATTGGCGCCGTCAACACCGCGATCACCAAGCTCCCCGACGCTCCCCTCGATCAAACCGATCTCGCCCACTTCACGGCCGGCTCGACGCTCACCGTCGACGGCCGCCTCGGCCACCCCCGCCTCGCCCGCTCCGGCAACGGCGAGACCTTCGTGATGCTCGAGGTCCGCGGGGCCGACAGCGCCAAGGCCCGCGTCGCCGCCCCGGTGAACCTCTCGCTCGTCATCGATCGCTCCGGCTCGATGAAGGGCACGCGCATCCGCAACGCCATCAACGCCGCCACCACCGCGGTCGGCCGGCTCAACGAGGGCGACACCGTCAACGTCGTCACCTTCGATACCCAGGTTCAGATCGTCGTCCCGCCCACCACCATCCGCGCGGGCACGCGCGATCGGATCCTCGACGACATCCGCCGCATCGGCCTCGGCGGCGACACCTGCATCTCCTGCGGCATCGAGCAAGGGATGACGCTGCTCCAGCAGGTCCCGGGCAACGTCAACAAGATGATCCTCCTCAGCGACGGCGACGCCAACCACGGCGTGCGCGACGTCGCCGGCTTCCGGAGCATCGCCCAGCGCGCCGCGAGCCGCGGGATGAGCGTCACCACCATCGGCGTCGACGTCGACTACAACGAGAAGATCATGGCGGCGATCGCCCAGGACTCCAACGGTCGCCACTACTTCGTCGAGAACGACGCGGCGCTGGCGCGGGTGTTCGAGTCCGAGGCCGAGAGCCTGACCTCGACGGTCGCCAGCGGGGCCGAGGTGGCCATCGATCTCGCGGCGGGCGTCGAGCTCGATCGGGTCTTCGATCGCACCTTCCGCCGCTCCGGCAACCGGGTGATCATCCCCCTCGGCACCTTCGGGCAGGGCGACGTCAAGACGGTGCTCCTCAAGGTCAAGGTCCCGGCGCAGACCGACGGCAAGGTCGCCGTCGCCGCCGTCGATCTGACCTACCGCGATCTCGCCGCCAACTCCGACAGCCGCTGCGCCGGCAAGCTCGCCCTCGAGGTCGGGGACGGCCCGGGCGCCGGCGATCTCGACCCCGCCGTCAGCGGCCGCGTCCGCCGCAGCGAGACCGTGACGACGCTGAACGAGGCCAACGGCCTCTTCGCCCAGGGCCGCGTGGTCGAGGCCACGCGCAAGCTCGAGCAGCAAGAGAAGGACCTGCGCACCGCCGCCGACGACGCCAAGAAGAGCGCCTCGCCCGCCCGCGCCAAGGCCATCGACGCCGACTTCGAGCAGCAGATCGCCGCGATCGACGGCGCCAACACCGGCTTCAACGCCGCGCCCCCGGCCGCCCCGGCGCCCGACTTCGCGCAGGCCCCCGCGGGCGCCGCCGCTTCCTCTCCGTTCGCCTCGCCGCCTCCCCCCGTCGCCGCCGCGCCGCAGGCCACGCGCGCTGGCAAGAGCGCTGTGAAGCTCAATCAGCAGCGCGCCGTCGATCTCGCTTTCTAGATTACAGAACGGCTTGAGAAGCCGACAAATCAGCCGCCAAAGCGTCAATGACGCCAAGGACAGACCGGAGAAATTTCCTCTGTCCTTGGCGTCTTTTGCGTCCTGGTGTCGCCAAGGCCCTTCCTTCTTTCGAGCCGCCGCGGGCCCGTGTACTCTGGGCTTTCACTTTTTGTTTTGAACTTGGAAGGAGCTTATCTCATGCGATCTCGCGCAATTTCCTGGATTGCGGCCGGCGCCCTCGCGCTCGTGCCTGCCCTGCTCGCCTCGAACGACGCCCGCGCCTGCGGCGGCTGCTTTCATGTGGAGAGTGAGACCGAGAGCACCGTCGTCACCGGGCATCGGATGGCGTTCGCCCTCTCGCCGACGCACACCGTGCTCTGGGATCAGATCCAGTACTCGGGCAGCCCGGGCTCGTTCGCGTGGGTGCTCCCCGTCAAGGCGGGCGCGCGCATCGAGCTCTCCAACGACGCCTGGTTCGAGGCCCTCGACGCCGCGACCACGGCCCAGATCATCAGCCCGTCCTTCGATTGCCCCGGGTCGGGCTCGTCGCCGGGGTGCGGCCTCGGCTGCTCGTCCTCGGATGCGTTCTCCGCGGGCGGCGAGGACCTGCAGCCCCCTCCCCAGGTGACGGTCGTCCACCGGGGCACCGTCGGCCCTTACGAGACGGTCACCCTCCACTCCAGCGTCCCCGGCGCGCTCACGACGTGGCTCACGACGAACAAGTTCGCCATCGATCCCTCGGTGCAGCCGGTGGTCGACGCCTACACCAAGGAGGGGTTCGACTTCATCGCGCTGCGCCTCCTGCCCGATCAAGGCGTGCAGCAGATGAAGCCGGTGCGCATCGTCTCGCCCGGCATGTCGCCGACGCTGCCCCTGCGCATGGTGGCGGCCGGGACCGGCGCCAACGTGGATATCACCCTCTTCGTCATCGGCGAGGGCGCGTGGGTGCCGCAGAACTTCCCGGTCAGCTCGCTCAGCGCGGGCGACCTGACCTGGGACTTCAAGGAGGCCTCGTCGGACTACGCCGTGAAGCGCAAGGAGCTCCTCGCGCTCCAGGACGGGCGCACCTGGAACGAGGCGTACGCGATCAAGGGCACGCTGCTCTCGCCGCGCGTCGATAACCGCACCGGCCAGAACATCACCTATCAAGTCGGCGAGCAGTTCCCGGACACGATCGCCGCCGCGTACGTCGCGCAGGGGATCACGAACGGCGAGTCGAACGACGACTCCTGCCTCGCGGCGTTTCAAAGCTTCGGGGCGAGCCCCAAGGTGGTCGCCGATCTCTGCACTGAGCCCGGGAGCGGCAGCGGAAGCGCGGCGAGCACGGGCAGCGGGAGCGGCGCGGGCGGCAACGGCACGAGCAGCGGGAGCGGCGCGGGCGGCGCGGGCGGCAACAGCACGAGCAGCGGCGCAGGCGCGGGCGGCGCGCAGCCCACGTGCAGCCCGCCCGCGTCGGGCCAGCTCGACTCTCGCGACTTCGCCTGCGGCAAGCTCGACGACGTCGCCGTGGCGCTCGAGGGGCTGCACCCGGGCGACGTCACCATCACTCGCCTCGAGAGCAGCTTGCCCCGCGCGGCGCTGGCGACGGATCTCGTGCTCCAGGCCGCTCCCTCGCAGAGCGAAGTCTCCAACGTGTTCGTGGTGACGGGCGTGACGAACGCGCCGACCTGCCCCTCGGCGATGATGCCAGTCGTCGGCGGCGACTCGGGCCAAGGCCCCTGGAACCGCAACCGCTGGGCCCTCTTCGCCACCGTGCTCTCCTTCCTCCTCGCCGCCTTCGGCCGGCGCGCGGCGCGACCGTCGCTCGCGCTCTCCCGCGCCGCGCGATAGCCAATCACCTCGACACGCCTCTCGCGGGACCCGACGAACCATGATTGACGACGCCTTCTTTGCTCGAGTCCCGCAGGCTCCTCACCCCACCTCGGAGGGGCCTGTCGATCTCCCTATCTACTACCGGGACGCCTCGCTCCTCGGCACCTTCTTCGCGGCCGATCTCGAGGCCTGCCGCGCCCTCGTCGGCCCGCGCTCGATCGAGCCCTGGCCGCTGCTCGGCCGCGCCGTCGTCGCGCTCTACGCCTGGGAGTACCGCGACACCACCGTCGGCGCCTACAAGGAGGTTGGCCTCGGCATCCAGGCGCGGCGCCGGGGCAGCGCCCCCTCGCTGCTGCGGCTCGCGCGCGACATGACCGCTGACGCCGATCAAGGCATCTGGGTCGTCAACCTCCCTGTCACCACCCGAGCGGCCTTCACCGCGGGCGTCGATCTCTGGGGCTACCCCAAGTACGTGACGCCCATCGAGACGAGCTTTGGCCGCGACGGCGCCCGCGTGCGCCTCGGCGACGAGCTCGAGCTCTCGGTGGGACAGCTCCACGGCCCGTCCCTACCGGGCTTGCCTGTCGTCACGTACACCGCGCACAAAGGCCGGCTGCTCCGCACCGTGATTGAGGTGAATCACCACGCCCGCTGGGGCACCGGCGCCGGCGTGCGCCTCGATCTGCTCGGCGACGGCCCGACCGCCTCGTCCCTGCGCGCCCTCGGGCTCGCTGGCAAGAAGCCTCTCGCGAGCTTTCGCACAGACACCTTCCGCTCTCGACTGCCCGCCGGCGTGGATATCGGCCCAGCCTGATCACTCCACACCGGCGCTCGCAACATCGACGCTGGGGGCGCGGCCCGCGCGCTGACCTCCATGGAGGCAGCGTGTGAGCCGCGCCGCTCCTTTTACGGCCTCGGCTCTCGCGGCTCCCCCTGCTCTCGCCCCATGGGCTGCTCATCGAAGAGGGGATGATACGCGTGCTCGTCGTCGTGCGTGGCCCCCTGCTCGCCGCGCACAGCAGAGTGCTTCTCCATGCCAGCGACCAGCTTCTCCCGCTGCTCCGGCTTGAGCAGCGGCAGGAGCTGCGCGAGCTCCTGCACATGGTGCTCGAGCTGCTCGCGCAGCTTCTTGCCGGGGCCGGCGAGCTCGAGCTTCCTGGCGTCGAAGGTGTCGCCCTCGAACGCGGTGAGCAGCGCGTCCTGCCGCTTCTTCGCCTCCTCGCGGAGCGTCTTCGCCGCCGCGGCCGTCGGGTGATCCTCCTTGTCGAGCAGCGCCCCGACGCTCTTCTGCTGAGCGGCGTCGAGATCGAGCTCCTTCGTCAAGCGATCGAGCCCCCGCTTCGACCACTCGCCGTCGCCGGCCTTCTTCTCGCCGTCGCCGTGCTTCTTCTCGCCGTCACCGTGCTTCTTCTCGTCGTCACCGTGCTTCTTCTCGTCGTCGCCGTGCTTCTTCTCCCGCTCGGCGGCGTGCGCCTCGCGCTCGGCCTGCTTCGATCGCACCGAGGCGACGAGCGCCTTGCGCTGCGCCGGCTCGAGCGCGGCGTGGAGCCCGTTCAGCGCCTCCGCCTCCTTGTCGTGGCGAGCGGCCACGGCCTTGTCGATCGCGTCGTAGCTCGGCGCGAGCTTGGTAGAGCTGAGCTCGGCGGACCAGCACGTCGGGTTCGTGCAGAGCTTGGACGACGCCGCGGCGATCAGGCTCGTGTGCAGATCCTTGATCTCCTTGACCGGCCCCGCCCCGCGGAGATCCTCCCCCAGCTTGTCGAGCGTCGCCTTCTGCGCCTCCTTGAGATCGAGCTCGTGCGCCGCGCCGAGCAGCATCCCCGCGAGCCCGGAGCCGCGCCGCCCTTGCCGACGAGGCCTCTCCGGCCTGGCGCTCGCCGTCGCCGTCGCGGCCGCCGTCACGGCTGCGGTCGCCGTCGCCGCCGCGCTCGCCGTGTGGGCCGCGCCCTCGGCGGCGCTGTTGTCCTTGCAGCCGATCGGCAGCACCATGGCGATCGGCAGCACCCATCCACAAGCTTGATAAAGACGCATCGTCGTACCTCCGGCTCACGCCGCGCGTGCAGCGCGCGGACTTCATCGACGTCGTGTGGCCGCAGCCTGGCACGGCCAGGCCGCACGCCAAAGCGCTTTTGCTGCGATCAATCGCACCGGAGCTCTCGTGAGCAAGCAGGTGTCCCGTTACTGGACACCATGTCTGATTCCAGGACAACTTCATCTGCGCGCAGGCCGCAGCGGCGGAGCTGGTGGCGATGAGGTTGCCGTCCGAGCTGCGTATCGCCCCGGTCTGATCGCCCACGACGACGTCCGCGACGGGTCGAAGGAGGCCACGCGCCGCTTCGCGCCGAGCCTCGCGCTCGCCGCGACAGCGCTGGTGGCAAGCTCGGCGCGGAGATAAGCAGCATACGCGATATGCTCCAGAGCATGTTCGGGGCGACGCTGGTCAAGGAGGTTGGCATTGAAGGGCGGGTGGAGCCGGATCCCAAAACCATCCTCGCCCGCGCCAGGAAGCTCGCAGGGGCCTTGTCGGATCCAGAGCGGCTGTGGCCCAAGCCCAGCCGCAAAGGCATCAAGATCGATCCCACAGCCTGGCTCGAGGATCTCACCCCGCTCATTCTGGTGCTGGAGGCCGCCCTCGGGGACCGCCGCGCTGCTGCGCGTCGTCGGCGATGACGCGCTGGCCGCCCGGGTGAGGTCCTCGGCGCGACGACCCGGTGAGGTCGTGAGTGAAGAGGAAGGGCCGCTGCCCGAAGCGGGGCATCAACATAGCGAGTGAAAGTTAGTTCCATCGGTAAGAGCCGTTCGACCAGCGCAGAATGCACAGCGGGCCGCGCGGCCGTGGAGCCTCCCTCGCAAAGGCGTTCTGCCAGCGTAGAACGCGCCCGGGGAGGCGCGGCCGTGGAGCCTCTCACGTAAAACAAGCTCGGGTGCGTGCCGAAGGAGAGCTCGTGACATCAAGCGGCTATCAGCGAGGCGAAAATGTAGTTCCGATTACTTAAAAATGCTTCTCAGGACCGCGTGGGAGCGATCCTCCCGCGCCGGCTCCCGGCACCCATCCCGCCCCGCGATGGACTCCCGCCCTGATCCCCGGACCTTCCACGGCGCCCTGGGGGTGTATCGCGCCAAAGGTGAGACAACCGCTCACCGCACGACAAAGGTTCTCGTGGGCCAACTTGCTCGCGACATGCTCGCTCCGGTGGGGCATGCTTGCGGCGCGATGGCGCCGCGCTCCCGGATAAATCTGTGTAAAATTCTTGGCGCACGGTTTGCCTTGTCGCAAAGTACGCTCACACGACTGCTGGCTCCGCGCAAACGGCCGGATGCTTTGCCGCAGTAGGTGTATGCTCGTGGGTGATTGCTTCGCGCCAGTGACGTTCGCGCCGGGCCGGCTCCGGTGAACGTTTCTCTTGGTTTCGTCAGGAAAGGCAGGACGCTATGTTCGATTCATTCAAGGTGATTGGCTTGCTGGCTTCGTTGGCGCTCGTGAGCGGCTGCGCTGCTGAAGTGGACCAGCCGCAGGCCGACGAGGGGGACACCGTCGCGACCGCTCAGCAGTCCCTCGATCCGGACGTCGTCCGGATCCGGGCGGGCAAGTGCAACGGGGATGGGGTCCTGATCAAGGACGGCATCGTGTACCGCCTCGGCGTGGCCGTCGGTCCGGACGTCACGGGAATCACCGAGCCGAACCGCAGCCCCATTGGGCCCGTTTGCCACAACCAGACGCAGTGGCAGCTCGCGGCCAACTACATCTGCAGCGCCAACGGGAGCGGCACGCGCAGCGAGCCGTACGTTCGCTATGGCGAGTACGTCGACAACGTTCTCATCTGGCACCCGGAAGGTCAGCGCGACGACGGCCTCTACCGCGCTTACGTGGATGTGCGCGGCCCGTGCAACTCGCGCAGCAAGCTCGATTATACGCTCGATGGAGTCGAGTGTTGCATGAACCCCGCGACGCCCACTCCCTGAGACCGTGTTGCGCGAGCTGACGAGCGGCGGCGCCGGGGGGAGAGGACTCGGACTTCCACCGGCGCTCCGGCTCCCGTAGGCTCCGGCCTCCGTGCTCACCCCGTCGCGCCGCCCCGTCCTCCTCGCCCTCGCGGCCACGCTCGCCGCGTGCTCCGCGGCGCCGCTTCCTGCTCCTCCTGCACCCTCGACAGCACCTCCGCCTCGCGCGCCGGATTGGTCGGAGGCCTCACCGCCTTCGGCTCCGAAGGTCGCCTCGCGTCAGATCGAGGTCGCGCTCTCTCCGCAGCGCGATGCCTCGGGGGAGGTGACGTCGCTCGAGGTCTCGATTCGCCTCTCCGAGCCGCCGGGGGAGTTCGGGGATGCGTCGCCGCTCACCCTGGTGCTGGAGGAGTCGGAGCAGGGCGAGCACGGCTGGCCCGACGCGATCGAGGATGTCTACGTGCGCGATGGCGAGGGCGCGCTCGCGCTGAAGACGAAGAGCGCGACGGTCGACGGCGAGGTCCGCACCGAGTGGCGATCGGATCGGCACCCGTCGGGCGCGATCGTCATCACGTACAAGGTGAAGATCAGCGCGGGGGAGAGCGGCGGCAGGTACCAGGGCGTCCACTCTCACGCCGGCGGCTTCGAAGGCCTCGGCTCGACGTTTCTGTTGTTGCCCGACGTCAACGATATCTACCACGCGCACGTGACGTGGAACCTCGCCGGGGCCGGGGACGGCGCGGTCGCTGCGTCCTCGTTCGGCTCGGGCGACGCCGAGGCCACGGGGCCGCTCGATCGCCTGCTGAGCGCGTTCTACATGGCGGGCCCGCTCGGGCGCTTCTCTCTCGACGACGGCGCGGTGCACTTTCGCTCGGCCTGGCTCGGGCGCCCGGCGTTCAACCCGGTCGAGGCCTCGGTCTGGGCCGCCAAGGTGCGCGAGGCGCAGCGGGGCTTCTTCCATGACACCGATCCGGCGCCGTTCAGCTTCTTCCTGCGCGCTGTCCCGCGCCTCGGGCCGAGCTGGGTCGGCAACGGCGGCCCCTCGAGCTTCCTCTTGCTCGCGGGCGACAAGCTCGAGTGGTCGCGCCTGGCTCGCTTCGCCGTCGCGCACGAGCTCACGCACACCTGGATCGGCGTCGCGGGCAGCGGCGTGCGCCTCGACGGCCCCGAGGGCTCGGCCTACTGGTTCACCGAGGGCTTCACCGTGCACTTCACGCGCGAGATCCTGCTGCGCTCGGGGCTCTGCACGCCGGCCGAGTTCCTCGACGATCTCCGCGAGCGCACCGAGCGCTTCCTGACGAGCCCCGACAAGGCGCTCCCCAACGAGGGCATCGCCAAGGGCTTCTTCAAGAGCGACACGGTGAACAAGCTGCCGTACGACCGCGGGATGCTCTACGCCGCCGAGGTCGATGCGGCGGTGCGCGCCAAGTCGGGCGGGAAGCGATCGCTCGACGATCTCGTCCTCGCGCTGCTCGACCGGGCTCGCTCCCTGGGAAAGCAGGCTGCGGTCGCGGCGGACCCTGCGGCCAAGGACACGACCGCCACCGCGACTCTGCCGGCGGATGCGTTCCGGGAGATCGTCGGCGCCGAGCTCGGGCCGGCGGGGCTCGCGCGCTACGACGCGGTCATCGTCCGCGGCGAGGCGCCCGCGCCGCCCTCCTCGGCGTACGGGCCGTGCTTCAAGGCGGCCAAGAAGGCCATCCCGCGCTTCGAGCTCGGCTTCGACGCGGCCTCGTACAAGGACGGCAAGCTCCGCGGCCTCGTGCGCGGATCGGCCGCGGATCGCGCCGGCCTGCGCGAGGGCGATCGGGTCAAGGGCGGCGAGATGCTCGGCGGCGTCTCCTCCAAGGCAGTGGTGGTCATCGTCGAGCGCGAGGGGAAAGAGAAGACGATCTCGTTCTTGCCTCAGGGCGCGACGGTCGACGGATCGATCTGGGTGCGCGATCCCAAGGTCCCCGACGCGGCCTGCGCTCGGCGCTGACGCCGCGGTCGCCTCCGCGCGCGAGGACGGGCCTCTCGCAGCGCGACCCATGCGATACTCCGCGGCATGGGGACCCACGAGCTGTTCTCTGCGCCGTCTTTCCTCGCCGTCTTCTGCTCCACCTTCGCGCTGCTCGCGGTCTTCCTGATCGCCAGCGGGATCGCGGCCTGGTACGACGAGCGGGCCAAGCGCGCCGTCGCCGTGGTGCGCAAGGGCGCGCAGCTACCCGCGGGCTTCGGGACCTTCCACGGCGTCGCCCACAACTTCGACGCGCGCAGCGGCGGCGAGCTGGCGCGGCGCGAGCAGACCCAGGTGGGCGCGCAGGCGTCGGGCGGCATCGCGTGGAAGGACCGCGCCTGCGTGGTCACCGCGCGCCCCTTCCTGCTGGTGCTGGAGGGCGGCGGCGAGATCGAGATCGACACGCGCGAGCCGCGGCTCGTCGGGTTCCCCGAGACCTCGAGCGGCGCCTACACCACCGCGCCGTTCGAGCCGGTGCGCCGCGAGCTCATCTCTCGCGTCTCCGCCGGGGACGACGTCTGGGTGACCGGCGTCCTCGTGCGCCCGGCCGACAAGAACAGCGGCGCGTACCGATCGAGCGTCGCGCGCCGCAAGCTGCGCGCTCCCCGCCGCGGGGCGCTCACGATCTCGCGCGAGTCCCCGGTGGCGCGGTGGGCGGCGTTCGCTGCGGCTCACAAGCGCGGCGCATACGCCTCGCTCGGCGTGCTGGCGCTCCTGCACGGCGCGTTCTTTCGCGCCGTCGACGCGCAGCTCTTCAAGGGCCCGGCCTCGCTCTCGCCGGACGTGATGTTCGAGCTGCTGAAGCACAGCGTGCTGGTGCTGATCCCGGCGGCGCTCGGGGTGCTGCTCGGGGTGGGCGCGTGGTTCTTCTCGGTGCGGCGCGCGCGGGAGCAGCACCGCGGCTGAGCGCTCGCTCAGCGGCCGGATCAGCCGCGCGGGAAGAGCCCATATCAGCCGCGCGGGAAGAGCCCGTGGCGGCCGGCGAGGCGGAGATCGTCCATCGCGGCTTGCATCGCGGCGCGCACGCGCTCGAAGGCGAGCTCCACCGCGCCCGCGTCCTCGGCGGCCGAGGGGGGCAGGCCGAGATCGATCGGCGCGAGGAAGCGCGTGTGGATCTTCACCGGCGGGGGCAGGTGGGGCAGGGGGATCCCGGCGATGAGGCCCCACGGGAGCGCGAAGCCGAGCGGGGCGACGTTGGAGCGGGCGCGGCGCGGGAGGCCCAGCGCCTCGGCGAGGCGGTGGCCGTCGCTCCAGATGAAGAGCGAGTGGTGGGCGCCGACGCTGACGATGGGCACGATGGGCACGCCCTGCCGGATCGCCGCGCGGATGAAGCCGCGCCGCTTGCCGAAGGTGATGGTGTAGCGCTGCGACCAGGGCTTGCAGGCGTCGAGGTCCCCCCCGGGGAAGACCAGCACCGGCGCGCCGCGCGCGAGGGCTCGCCCGGCGTTGTCGCGGTTGGCGGCGAGGGCGCCGCTGGCGTTGAGCCAGGCGCCGGCGCCGGGGACGCGGAAGGGCACGTCGTGCATCAGCCCGTACGAGGGGCGCTCGGGCGAGGCGCGCCGCCAGAACGCGACCATGTGGCAGAACATGTCGGGGATGCCCGTCATCGCGTTGTGGTTGGCGACGGCGAGGAAGGGCCCGTCCGGGAGCTCGGCGGCGAGCTCGGTCTCGCAGCGGAAGTAGCCGTCGTAGAGCCAGCCGAGGAGCGGCATCACCCGGCGAATGAAGGCCGGATCGCGCGCGTCGAGATCGTCGGGGCGCACCGGGCAGAGGGCCTTCTGCCCGAGCGCGGCGAGCGCGTCGCGGAGGGCGTGGCCGTCGGGGCGGGGTTCGTGCGGGAGGAGCAGCACGGCGGAATTTCCTAGAACGCGGTGAGGCTGAAGGGAAGCGCCGATTACATGAGCGGGCTGAGGAGCCGCGCCGCGCCCTGCACGACCTTCTGCGTCCACGGCCTCGCGCTGAAGCCCACCGGATCGATGGGCGAGGAGACGGCGAGATCGGCCTCGAAGCAGGCCTCGAGCTGCGCCGCGGTCGTGGCGTCGTGCACCAGGGCGTGGACCTCGAAATTGAGGCGAAAGCTGCGCAGATCCATGTTGGCGCTGCCGACCATGGCCACCGTGCCGTCG
>FSTQ01000529.1_pt1 | contig 17699 bp, 14 predicted proteins | sample 1637281 | NCBI WGS metagenome assembly FSTQ01 (sample SAMEA3914818, study PRJEB12502) | metagenome | biome: forest; material: soil | place: Canada | collected 2010-06-26 | depth 0.1 m
CGCAAGCGCAGGTAACACTCAGACCGGGCGGTCTGGTTATTCGCGGGTCGTTTTAGGAGGCTACGATATGAAAGTCACGCGTTCACTGTTCGCCACTGGACTATTCGCGGTCGTGTTCGGCGCGGCTGCCGCAACGGCGTTCACTGGCTGCGGTGACACTATCGACGATTGCCGCAACACCCGCACGTGCCCTACGCCGCCGTGCATGGATGGCGGCGTGCCCGACGAGGACGACTGTTGCGCCGCTGACGATGGGGGGATTGTATGCGCGCCGTGATGGGGATTCTCGCTGTTGTAGCATTCGGTAGTGGCTGCGGACACACTATCGACGATTGCCGCAATACGCGAACCTGCGAGCCTCCGCCCGACGCTGGCACGACTGTGATCTATGTGGCGAGCGATGCGGGCGTGAAGTGTGATGGAGTGTGCGTGCCGCTCCCAGGAGGCAGCACTGGGTTTTACCCGCAACCATTCCTTCGCTGGGATGGTCCGGCAATGGCATTGCCGATCAAAAAGGCGTGCCCGTCGAACGCCCCGGTCCCTGGTCAAAGCTGGTATTCTACCCCCGATCCAGCACAGCCCTGTCCGACGTGCTCCTGTGCGCCGCCGACGGGTGTGTGCATGTTGCCCGAAACGGTAACGGTTAGTGCGTCTCCGATGTGTCCGAGCGACGCGGGCGTGCCCTTCAATCCTCCGGATGCTTGGGACGGAGGTTGCACTACGAACGATGCTATCGCGGCTCTTGAGTGCGACGGCGGGGATTGCTCTGCTACCGTCGGACCGATGCTTCCGGTCGACGAGTGTGTGCCAAATCAATCTATTATTCCCAAGCTCGTAACTTGGGGTTTTGTCGCATACTCCTGCAATGGCAAGACCAACGACGGTGAATGTAACGATGCCGGCGAGGTTTGCGTGCCGCAACCGCCCAAAGAGTTCAACATCTGTGTATCACGACAAGGCGACGATTCTCTGATTGAGTGTCCACAAGGCTACCCCGCGCGCAGCGTCTTTTACGTGGCCGCAAACGACGATCGCGGGTGTACTGCGTGCGGATGCGATCCACCACAAGGAAGCACATGCTCCTCGCTCGTATCACTGTACACGGACGGCGCTTGTTCTATGCAACTCGGCGCGGTGACGGCGACGTCCTCGAGTTCAATGTGTGTTGATATTCCCGCGGCCTCATCGCTTGGCAGCAAACAAGCAAGTCCTCCGACATATATCCCCGGCTCATGCCAACCGAACGGGGGCAAAGCAACGGGCACCGTTCAACCCCTCGATCCATTCACCTTCTGTTGCCAAAAGTGATCTCCAAACCGATGCGACCTGCCTCTCAGCTTTTCGTCCTCGCTTTTGCTTTCGCTTTCGCCGGTTGCAGCACTCCCGATCTCTGTGCAAAGGATCCGACGTTATGCAAGGACGCCGGGACTCCGGACGAACTTGGAACGTGCGCAGGGCAGTGCGCCCCGAGCTTGCCCGCGATGCAAGGCTGGCTTCCTACGGTCCTCCTGTGGACCGGAATGCCGAACGAAACGCCCCCGCCTTGCCCCGCGATGCACGGCGGCACTTCTCCCGGGTTTGTTGATACAGCGCCGACCGTGGACTGCCCGGCGTGCGTTTGTCCTCCATCCAGCGCGCCGTGCTTGCTGCCGACTGTGATGTCCGCCAATCAAGAGACGTGCCCGGGCGGCTCTGGAGCTAAAACGTTTGACGCTCCGCAGCTCTGGGACGGTGCTTGTAGCACGTCAACCACCGTGTCGTCGGCTGACTCTTTGACGGTCTCACCGCCTCTTCTGGTGACTGGAAGTGCGCGCGGTTGCGATGCACCTGCGCTGGCACCGCTTAGCATTGAGGGCGTCACGCAAGCGCAGCTTTGCGCCGGCGTTCAACCTCTGGACACTGGAACATGCGCTGACCCGAGTCGGATCTGCGCCTACCCAGACACGCCTGGTTTTGCAACGTGCGTGTCGAATACTAATAATGATGCCCCATGCCCGAACGGATGGCCTGATAGGCATGTGTTCTATAACAGCGATTACGCTTGCCGGTGCTCGTGTGGTGAACCCGTGGGCGATTCGTGCTCCGCGACTGTCACTGTCTTCGAGGACGGCGCGTGCTCCAAACCGATCGGATCTATCATGGTCTCCTCGGGCCAACCGGCGGCATGTACCAACGTGATGCCGGGCTCCGCTTTTGCGAGCAAGTCAGCAACGACGCCTGTTTACCAGTCCGGGACATGCACTCCAACGCTCACGCCATTGGCAAGCCTGACCGTCTGCTGTCTGCCCTGACTCGGGCACGCGCGACGCGCAGGTGCGAGGGCTGCGCCAGGCGCCCGAGCAAGCGCCGGGCAGGAGCGGCGCAGCGGGCGGTACGATGATCGGCACCGCGCCCGCGCTCTCCGTGGGCTGCTCGAAACGGCGGAACTCACGCGGGCCGATCTCTACGCGAGCGACCTGACGCGCAGAGCGATGACGTGGCACGACCTGCGCGCGACCGGGCTCACGTGGCTTGCGGTTCGAGGGGATGACCCGCTGAAGATCAAGCAGCGCGCAGGGCACGCGACGTTCAGCACCACCGCGGGCTACATCCGCGAGGCGGAGGCCCAGCGTGTCGGGTTCGGGGACGTCTTCCCGACGCTCCCGAGCGATCTCTTCACGGGAGCGGGCGACGCTCCGCCGACGTCGCAAGATCCGCCGCTGGAGCAGACAGAGTCCGTCCGGTAGGAGACGGAGCATGTCCGAGCGGCGGAGCCTGAAACGTCAGTCGAATCGTCAGAAATTGAGCTAAGTGTGCGAGATTATGGTGGAGGCGCCGGGAATCGAACCCGGGTCCGCAAGGCTTCCGGATCACCTTCGTTCACGTGCGTAGCCGCTTTACCCTAGCGGCAGGGTTCGCGAGTTCGGTCGCGACCTATCCCTCACTAATCTCGACCACGCTATCGAGGGCGTCCTCGCGTGATCCAGCCCTGGTGATTGATGCCCGCGGGATACTAGGACGATCTCTCCGTTGGACAGCTCTACAGTTTCTTAGGCTGCGAGAGCGAGTGCATTGTCGTTCGCACGTATGACGTCCAGCTTGATGAGGCGGAGCAGGAGCCGCCAGCACGCAGATAATCCTTCCGTCCCCACGTCGAAGCCGATCGCCCCCCGTGGCTCTGGAAAGAGCGGGGCGAAACATACGGCGCTCTGCGCGGACGTCAAGCTCGGTGATCTACAGGGACTCCGTGCTCGGGTGGGGTGGGACCTCGACGGGCCTTCGTGGGTCGGGTAGAAGGCGGCAAACCATGGGCAAGATGATCCAGTGCATCAAGCTCGGCCGCGAGGCCGAGGGGTTGGAGAAACCGCCGATCAAGGGGCCGCTCGGGCAGCGCGTCTTCGAGAACGTTTCCAAGGAAGCGTGGAAGCTGTGGCTCGAGCACTCCAAGATCCTCATCAACGAGTACCGGCTCGACCTGATGTCCGAGTCCGGGCAGCGGATCTGGATGACGGAGCTCGAGAAATACTTCTTCGGCGAGGGCGCCGCGCTCCCGTCCGAGTTCGTTCAGCCCGAGAAGAAGTAGCGCTCGCTCTATGCTGAGGCGGCTCGGCGGTGCACGCGCATCGGCAGGCCGCCGCGCGGGCGGAGCGTGACCAGGGACTCGGTGTCGACGCGGCGGGCGCCGGGGAGGGGCTCGAAGCGCAGGCGCTGGGCGAGGGCGGCGAGGACGAGCTGGCCCTCCATCAGCGCGAAGTGGTTGCCGATGCAGACGCGCGAGCCGGCGCCGAAGGGCAGGTAGGCCTGGCGCGGCAGCGCCTTTTCGGCGGCCGGGGTGAAGCGATCGGGATCGAAGCGGTGCGGCTCGGGGTAGTGGCGGGCCAGGCGGTGGATCCCCGCGACGTTGAAGATCACCATCTGGCCCTTGGTGACGGCGCAGCCGCCGAGGGTGACGTCGCGCACGGGGCGGCGCGAGAACACGTACGCGGGCGGGTAGAGCCGCATCGCCTCCTTGAAGACCTGGAGCGTGTACGGGAGCCGGGGGAGATCGGCGATCGCGGGCGAGCGGCCGCCGAGCACGGCGTCGACCTCGCGCTCGAGGCGTGAGCGGATCTCCGGGTGCTGCGCGAGCAAGTAGAACGTCCACGCGAGGGCGTTGGCGGTGGTCTCGTGGCCGGCGAGCACGATGGTCATCGCCTCGTCGCGGACCTGCTTGTCGGTCATGCCGCTCCCGTCGTCTTCGTCCTGCGCGAGGAGGAGCATCGAGAGGAAATCGCCGCGGTCGCGGCCGCCCTCGCGGTGCTCGCGGATCAGGCGGTAGACGATCTGATCGAGGCGGGCGATCGCTTGCTGGTTCTTCCGGTTGCGCGGCGTCGGCCACGTCGGCGGGATGGGGACGAGGGAGCTGAGCGAGCCGATGATGTGCTCCATCGCCAGCGTGAGGGCCTCGCCGATCTCGACGGCGTCGCTGCCGATCTCGGTGTCGAAGAGCGTCTTGCCCACGATCTCCAGGGTGAGGTGCATCATCGCGGCGGCGACGTCGACCGTGGCGCCGTCGGACCAGGCCGCCTGCGCCTTCTCGGTGCGAGCGCTGATCTCGGTCGCGTACTCGCTGATCCGCTTCTGCACGAAGGCGGGCGCCATGAGCTTGCGCTGGCGGCGGTGCGTCTCGCCCTCGCTCGTGAGGAGGCCGTTGCCGAGGAGGGGGCGGCCGAAGAGGCTGAGGCCGAAGCCTTTGACGAAGTCGCTGTCCTTCTGGACCAGGGCCTCGTGGGCGATCTCGGGGGACGTGACGAGGATCAGCGGGAAGGCGCCCATGCGAGCGCGGACGATGCCGCGGCCCTCGGCGAGGGACTTGAGGAAGCCGAAGCGATCCTCGCGGTAGCGGAGGATGCTGCCGAGGAGGGGGTTGTCCGAGATGCGCGGGAGGGCGTTGCCGGTGGTCATGATTGCTCTTGGCTCTAAGGGAGCTTCGCCGGCTGCGGGAGGTCGCCGCCGTTGCGCACGAAGTCGGCGATGGCGTTGCCGAGGCCCTCGTCGGCCTTGATGCATTTGAGGCTCACCTCGCCGGAGGTGGCGCCCTTGCACTCCTTCTTGCGATCGGCGGCGATCTTGCCGATCTTGGCGTCGTTGAGGAGCACTCCCTGGATCTTGTCGTCGAGGCTCTTCCAGGGGATCTTGGCGTGCTTGGGCGCGGGGGCGAGCTTGGTCGTCACCTCTTCGCCCATGAGCGAGGCGCAGGTGCCGTCCCAGCGGAGGACGTCGTAGCTGCCGCTGGCGCCGCTCACCGTCATGCCGCCGGTTTCGGCGCTGCGGTGCGCGACGAGCAGGACCTCTTCGTCGAAGACGAGCTTGTCGCTGGAGGACATGCCGCCGGAGGCGTTCCAGGCCTCGACGTTCAGGCGCAGGTAGCCGCGCGTCCACGGCGTGCCCTTCTTGAACATGACGAGCGCAGCGTCGGGGAAGAAGCCCGCGCAGAGGCGCTTCACGAAGGCCTTGGGAGGCATGCAGATCTTGTCGTCGCCCTCGGCGCAGGCGGTGGGCAGCTCGGTGCTGGGCTTGTCGTCGGGGTCGACGGCCTTGGCGCTCGCGGCCTCGGGCGCCGCTGTCGACGCGGGCGGCGCTGCGGGCGGGGCCTCCTTGGCGCCGCCGCAGGCCGCGAGGAGCAGAGGGACGAGGGCGAGGGGCGCGCAGGCTCGAAGCATGGCGGGAACGCTAGTGGTCCGGGAGCGTCGTTGCACCAAGAATTGCGCGGGTTTCGTCGAGCTGGCGGGCGAGGCGCGCGCCCATGACGTTGGGGATCCGCGCCGCGGCGGCGATGGCCTTTTCGAGCTGACGGTGGGCCGCCGCGATGTCGCCGCGGCGGCGCGCGGTGGTGGCGCGCGCTTCGAGGACCTCGAGCTGCTCCTGGCCGGCGGAGAGGCGGGCCGATCGCGCCTCGAGCTCGTCCCACGCGGCGTCGTCGCTGTCGCTGGTCGCGAGCTCGAGCATGGTGCAGAGCACGTCCTCGGCGGGGGCCATCTGCGACTCGGGGCGGCCGGAGGCGCTCTGCTGATCGTCGCGCACGCGCCGCACGATGGCGAGCGCGCCCGCCTCGTCGCCGCGGTAAAAGCGGAGGCGCGCGTCGAGCAGCAAGATCACCGGCCGGCAGCCGCCCATGCGCTGCTCTTCCATGGCGATGGCGCGCTGGACGTGGGGCTCGGCCGCGTCGGGATCGTCCATCAACAGGAGGAACTCGCCGAGGTTGAAGTGGCCGTTCTGCTCCACGACGCTCTGGCCGAGCTCGCGCGCGAGGGCGGGGAGGCGGCCGAAGTCGGCGAGCATGCCGGCCTTGTCGCCCGCGGTGGCGCGGAGCATGGCGCGGTTGTTCCAGCAGGGGCCGAGGTGGAGCTTGTCGCCGTGCGCCTCGCAGAGGGCGATGGCGCGATCGAGGGCGACGCCCGCGGCCTCGAGGCGGCCGAGCATGGGGAGGATGAAGCCCAGCATCAGGAGCGAGACGACGAGCGCCTCGTAGCCGTCGTCGCCGAGGATCTCGGCCTTCGCTGCGGCGCTTTCGAACAGCGTCGCGGCCTCTTCCTGGCGGCTCTGCCGGAGGTGCGCGCGCGCGATCGCCAGGTCGAGGCTGGCCTCGATCGTCGGCGAGGTCGCGGTCGCGCTCAGGGCCCGCGCGCGCATCGCTCGCTCCTCGGCGCGGGCGTAGTCGTCCATCCAGTCGAGGGCCATCGCCTCGTCGAGCAGCAGCTCGATCTCGGCGGCCGTGTCGCCGAGCGCGCTCGCGGCCTCGCGGGCGATGGTCAGATCGCCGATCGCGTCGTGGTAGCGGCCGAGGCGTGAGCGCATGCGCCCGCGGCCCCGGTACGCGGCGGGCGGCGGCGCGGGGGCGGCCTCGATCGCGCGGCTGTAGAGCCGCTCGGCGTCGAGGTACGCGTGCTGAGAGCGCGCGCGCTCGGCCAGCGTGAGGTACGCGCTCTCGGCGATCGATCCGAACCCCGCGGCGGCGGCGTGGTGCGCGACCTGCGCGAGCCGCCGCTCCTCGGCCACCCCGATCGCGTCGCGGTAAAACTCGAACGTGGCGCGGTGGATGAGGTCGCGCAGCGGCGCGGGCGTGGCGCGGGCGACGGCCTCGCGGACCATCGCGTGGCGGAAGCCGATGCGCCCGTGGCGATCGCGGCTGATCACGCCGGCCGTGAGGAGCCGCTGCGTGGCGATGCTGGCGACGATGGGCAGCGCCGTGGCGTTCCCGTGCTGCTCGAGCCGGCGGAGCACGCCCTCCACCTCGGCGATGGTCACGTCGGCGCCGAGGAGCGCGATCAGGCGCGCGTGAGCGCGGAGCGCCGGGGCGAGCGCGTCCACCTCGCCGTGCGCGAGCCACTCGAGCAGCGGGAGATCGGGGAGGCGATCGAGCTCGTCCGTCGCGAGGTACCAGGTGTTCCCCATCGGGTGGCGGCGGACGATCCCCTCGCGCACCAGGCCTCGCGTCAGCTCGACGAGGAGCAACGGCACGGCCTGCGCGCGCTCGATGAGGTGGTGCACGGCGGCGGTCGGGATGTTCTCGGCGGGCAGGAGCAGCTTGCGGCAGAGCTCCTCCGCGCTCGTGGGATCGAGCGGGCCGAGGCGGTGCATCAGGTGATGGCCGGCGCGCTCGCCCCACGTGGGGTGCGCGGCCTCGAACGTCGGCCACCCGAGCGCGCAGATCCAGAGCGGCGCCTCGGCCTCGGCGAGCGCGGCGTACTCCAGCGCGGCGAGCGCGGGCTCCTCGGCGAAGTGGGCGTCGTCGAGGACGATGAAGAGCGGCCCGCGCGCCGCCCGCTGCCGCAGCGCCTCGCCCGCGGCGGCGGTCAGCGCGGATCGCAGCGCGCCCGGCGCGGTGCGCAGCGGCTTGAGCTGCGGGGCGTCGGCCGAGAGCCACCCGAGCGCGAGCGCCACGGCCGGCTCGATATCCATCGCCGAGACGCGCGTGCCGTCCTCGGTGGGGCGCACCGCGGGGAGGCCGAGCGCCCGCTGGAGCAGCTCGCGCAGCGTGTGATCGACGCCGCCCGTCGCGGGATCCCGCGCCCGCAGCTCGATCACCTGGGCGCGCGGATCGACGCCGCGCAGCCGCTCGATCAAGGCGCGGGCGAGGTGGCTCTTGCCGTTGCCGGCCTCGCCCACCACGCCGGTCACGGTGGGAGGGCCACCCTCGGCCACGCGCGCCGCCCCGGCGATGAGCGCGTCGAGGAGCGGCTCGCGCCCGATGATCCACTCGGGCGTGGGATCCTCGTCGCCGGCGGTCGGCAGCAGGCTCGCGCTCAGCAGGCGCGCGCGCCCGTTCGGGAGCGGCGTGAAGAGCGTGCTCGGCAGCAGCGCCGCGACCGCCGGCGTCAGGATGACGCCCAGCGGATCGTCTTCGCTCGGGTAGGGATCGTCGCGCCCGAAGAGCAGGCTGAGGAACCGCCGCGATCCGTCGCGCCGCGTCCGCACCGAGACGTGCGCGAGCTCGACCAGCGCCCGATCGCAGAAGCCGCGCCGGCAGAGCTCCGCCGCCGCCCGCACCGCGCGCCGCGCCGGGTTCTCGCCCACGTCGTGCCCGTACACGCCCGCGTAGCGCCGCCCCGAGGCGTGCGCGAGCTGCGCGCCCAGCGACGCGAGCTGCTGGCGCACGGCGACGACGTCGGAGTCGCTCTCGAAGAACAGCAGCCCGACGCGGCGCTGCTCGCTCCGGGGCGCCGCGCTCGGCGGCTCGCTCTCCTCGACGGTGAGCGTGTGCGGGATCGTCGCCGTCGCCTCGCGCTCGCACGCGATCAGGAACGCCGCGTTGAGCGCGTCGCGCAGCTCCGTCGCGCTGGCGAAGCGCTCGGCCGGATCCTTGGCCAGGCAGCGCAGCACGATCTCGTCGATCTCCCGCGGCGCCAGGACGAGCTCGACGATGCGCGGCGGCCGGCGATCGATGTGGCTCTGCCGCACCACCGCGGGCGGCCCCCAGAACGGCGGGCGCCCCGTGAGCAGCTCGTAGAGGATGACCGCGAACGCGTAGAGATCCGACGTCGCCCCGACGGCCGCGAGCCCCGCGCACTGCTCGGGCGACATGTACTCCACCGTGCCGGCGAACGTCGCCTCGACGCCGCTGTCCACCGGCTCGGCGTCGATCGCGTCGGCGTCGTTCGTGACCAGGCCGAAGTCGATCAGCGTCACCCGGCCCGCGTCGTCGACGAGCACGTTCTCGGGCTTGATGTCCCGGTGCACGTAGCCCTGCGCGTGCACCGCCGCGATCGCCCCGAGCATCCCCGTCGCCAGCGCGCCCGCCTCGGCGAGCGGCATCGGCTCGAGGCGCCCCACGAGGCGATCGGCGAGCGTCGGCGCGTCGATGTGCTCCATCACCAGGTAGAACGAGCCGTCCTCGAGCCGGCCGAGCGCGTGCAGCGCCGGCACGTACGGCGGCCCGATCGCGCGCAGCGCCGCCATCTCCTGGAGCAGGTGGCGCCCCGCGACCGCGTCGCCGTAGTGCGCGAGCTTGATCGCCACGCGGTGGCCGTCGTCCTCGCGCCGCGCCGCGAACACCGTCCCGAAGCCGCCGCGCCCGAGGACGCCGCGCGTCTCGTAGCCGGGGAACACCGGGATGCGGCGGATCTCCGAGGTCGGCGCCGCGCCGTCGGCGGGCGGCGTCGTGGCGATCGGGCCATGCAGCGCGCACCCAGGATCCGCTTGCGCCGTGCGACGACCACAACGCGGACACCGACGCTGCGACGACGCGCCGTTCGTCGTAACGCTCGCGTCCACGAAGAGTGGCGCGTGCCGACTCACGAGGCGATCCTCGCGTCAGCCTGCAACCGGTGTTCTGGGAGCATCAGGAGGTTAGTGGTGGAGGCCTTCACCGATCCGGCCGCACGGATCGCGCTGGAGAAGGAGCTGGGGAGCCGATAGGCTACACGCAATCCGAGGGGGGCCGCATCGGTCAAAGCGTGCTGATGTGCCTCACGAAAGCGGTCATGTAGGTCCGTCGCCCACGGGCGCGGTCGCGTGGTAACCATGTCGCAAATCCGCGAAACGAAGCCCCACTCACCCTGGCCAGGCACGGTCTCGACCGGCGATTTGCAGGTCGGTGAGGTCGTCGGTGACTACATGATCGAGGGCCCTCTCGGGGAGGGCGGCTGCGGCATCGTGTATGCCGCGCGACACTGCGTTACCGACCAGCGCGTGGCTGTCAAGGTCCTCCGCGCCATGCTCGCCTCGTCGCCGCGCATGGTGGAGCGCTTCGTGCGCGAGGTCGATCTCGTCAACCTCCTTCGCCACCCCAACATCGTCGAGATCCACGATCTCGGGACGCTCGACGACGGGCGCCCCTACTACACGATGGAGTTCCTCGAGGGCACCACGCTCGACGCCCTCCTCCGCGCCGGCGGGCGCATCCCCCCGGCCGAGGCGCTGGAGATCCTCGAGCCGGTGTGCCACGCGCTCCGCGCCGCGCACGCAGCGGGCATCGTTCATCGCGACGTGAAGGCGAGCAACATCTTCCTCTCGCGCGACGGCGGCGCGGCGGGGATCAAGCTCCTCGACTTCGGCATCGCCAAGCTCACCGATCCCGGCATGAGCAACTCGGGGCTCACCACCTTCGGCCACCCCGTCGGCACCCCGACGGCGATGGCGCCGGAGCAGATCCTCGGCGAGACGCTGGACGAGCGCGTCGACGTCTACGCGCTCGGCGTGCTCCTCCACCGCATGCTCGTGGGCCGGCCTCCGTTTCGCGCCGACGAGGCGCTCGAGCTCGCCCGCCAGCACCTCGAAGATCCCGCGCCCCGCCCCAGCCGCGGCGCCCCGGTCTCGCCCGAGATCGACGACGTCGTCCTCCGCTGCCTGGAGAAGCGCCCCGAGAAGCGCTTCGACTCGGTGAAGAGCTTCCTCGCCGCCCTCCGCCTCGCCGCCGGCGCCCCCCCGCGCGAGAGCATCACCGGCATCCCCGGCGAGACCGCCGCGCGCGCCGCGGGCATCTACGTCGAGGTCCGCGTCGCCAACCAGAAAGAAGACCTCGACGACACCATGGCCGACGACTTCGGCCGCGTCCTCGATCTCGCCGAAGAGCTCCTCGTCGAGCAGGGCTTCACCGTGCTCATGACCAGCGGCAACGCCATCCTCGCGGCGCACTCTGCCGAGAGCAGCGGCATCGCGCCCGGCCTCGATCACCAGCAGGCCGTGGAGATCGCCGCCTCGCTCCACGGATCGCTCTCCCGCCGCCCCGACGCCGACCTCCGCGTCCGCCTGGTGATCTGCGTCCACGTCGACGACGCCCTGGTGCGGACCGCTGACCCGCGCGAGATCGTCGGCGGCGCCATCGTCCGCATGTCCTCCTGGGCGCCGTCCGCGACGACCTGGGGCCTGTTCGCCACCCCCGCGGCCCTCGCCGGTGTGTCCGGCTTCATCATCGAATCCGAGCCGGGACAGATGGCGAAGCGCATCCGCCCGGCGGCGACGTGACAGGTCGAACCCTCCAGCGCAGAAGCGATTGACAGGGCCCCTGGAGCAGCGGACCCTCGCTCATTCACGCTCGAAGCGAGGTGTGTTGTATGCGCTCTCTTCTCTTCATCGAAGGCTCCAGCCCGGTCGTCCCCTCGCGCGGCGCGCGCCCGCTTCATGCAGTCTTTGCCGCTCTCCTCGCCGTCGTCGTCAGCGGCGCCGCCTGCGGAACAACCGGCCAGGACACCGACGCCGAGGCGGCCAGCGGCGCCACGGGGGGCCTGATCACCGGCGCAGGCGGCGGGCCCCAGGCCACCACCTCTTCCGTCACCGCAGGTGGCAGCGGCGGCGAAGGCGGCGCGGGCGGAATGGCCAAGGGCGCCCCGTATCCCTTCGTCCTCGCCCATGGCTTCTTCGGCTTCGAGAAGTTCGCCGGCCAGGATTTCATCACCTACTTTTACAAGGTCAAAGAGCGCCTCGCCCAGGAGGGCGAGGTCGTCGACACGCCCGCCGTCGACCCGTTCAACGACTCCGACTTTCGCGGCCACCAGCTCATCGACAGGATCGAGGCCTTCCGCGCGCTGACGGGCGCCGCCAAGGTCAACATCATCGCTCACTCGCAAGGCGGCCTCGACGCGCGCGTGGTCGCCCACGACCGCCCGGATCTCGTGGCCTCCGTCGTCACCATCGCCACACCGCACTTCGGTACGCCGGTGGCCGACGTGGCCATGAAGCTCCTCGCCGACCCCAACGGCCAGAAGCTGATTGACGATCTCGGCAAGCTCATCGGCGCGCCGCTCTACGACCAGATTGGCAATCCGACCAGCGTCGTCAAACCTCTCCAGCTCTTCTCGCAGCCGGGGATCACCGCCTTCAACGCCAAGTACCCGGACTCCCCCGGCGTCTTCTACGCCTCGATCGCCGGGCGATCCGTCTACCACGCCTCGGACAACGACTGCGCGGGGGACCTCTCCCTCCAGTTCGTCACCCAGTGGAACAAGAAGCTCGATCCCGTCGATCCTCTCCTCGCCGCCACCTCTCTGCTCCTCGGCGCGGGCGCCAACGACGGCCTGGTCCGCGACGAGGACGCCCGCTGGGGCGAGTTCTGGGGCTGCGTGCCCGCCGATCACCTCGACGAGATCGGCCAGCTCTTCGGCGACGGCGCCGGCCTGGGCAACGACTGGGACTACCTCAAGTTCTATTCGCTCCTCGTCAAGTACATCCGCGAGCGCGGGTACTGAGGGGCGCGGCCTCCGGCTTTTTTCTCTCGACAGACGGCGCCTCTCAACCGACCCTCCCGGTGAGGTCATGTCGAAGAATCCAGACGATCTGAAGGCCGCGATCGAGGCGCACCTCACCGCGGAGACGGGCGGCCCCGCCGCGGTGCGCGCGCTCGAGCCCCTCGGCGGCGGCGCCTGCCAGGACAACTACCGCGTCGAGGTCACGCTCGCCGCGGGCGAGCTCGCGGGGGATCACACCCTCGTCCTCCGCAGCGACGCGGTGCGATCTCTCCCGGGCAGCATCGATCGGAAGGACGAGTTTGCCGTCATCGGCGCCGCGGTGCGCGCCGGCGTTACGACCCCGAAGGCCCGCTTCCTCGCCCGCGATCTCGTGCGCGCCGGCGCCTACGCCTATTTCCTCGACTGGGCCGAGGGCACCGCCATCGGCCGCCGCGTCCTCCGCGACGCCAACCTCGCCGACGCGCGCCGCGGCCTCGCCCGCACGCTGGCGATCGAGCTCGCCAGGATCCACACGATCACCCCCGCGACCGAGCCCGCGCCGCTCTCGCCGGCGATAACCGACGTCCTCGCCTTCACGCGCGGGATGGTCGAGGCCCTGCGCGAGCCGCGCCCCGCGCTCTTCCTCGCGCTCCGCTGGCTCGAGCAGAACCCGCCGGAGAGCCCCGAGACAACGCTCGTCCACGGCGACTTTCGCACTGGCAACTTCATGGTCACGCCCCAGGGCCTCTCCGCCATCCTCGACTGGGAGTTTGCCCACTGGGGCTCTCCCTTCTGGGACATCGCCTGGATCACCATGCGCGACTGGCGCTTTGGCCAGAACAAGCTCCCCGTCGGCGGCTTCGCCCAGCGCGCCGAGCTCTACGAGGCCTACGAAGAGCACAGCGGCCGCAAGGTGAGCCACAAGGACGTTCATTACTGCGCGGTCCTGGCCAACGTGCGCTGGGCCGCCGGCTGCCGTCACCAGGGGGAGCGCTACCTCTCCGGCCAGGAGAGCGATCTCGAGCTCATCGCCATCCCCCGCCGCGGCGTGGAGATGGAGTTCGAAGCGCTGCGCCTCATCGAGAAAGGAGCGCCCTGATGCAACAGAGGCCCGATAAAACCGATCTGCTCGCCGCCGTCGCCCGCTTCCTCGAGCGCGAGGTCAAGCCCGCGATCAAGGACCCAGCGCTGGCGTTCCGCGTCCTCATCGCCGCCAGCCTCACCGGCATCGTCGCCGGCGAGCTCCACGCCGAGGACGCCGCCACCGCCGCCGAGCTCGAGCGCCTCGCCGCGATCCTCCCCGCCGAGGCCGCGGCGCTCAGCCTGGCAGCGAAGCTCGCCACGCGCGAAGGCCGCCAAGGCGCCCTCACCGCCCTCAACCGCGCTCTCTGCGACCGCATCCGCGCCGGGGATTTCGCGGGCGACGCCCAGGTCTGGAGCCACGTCTCCCTCACCCTCCGCGGCGAGCTCTTCACCGCAAACCCGCGCTTCGACACCTCGAGCGACATCGAATGACGACGCCTCGAAGCCTGACATCCCCTGCGACGACGCTCTCTCTCGACGACTCAAGTTGACACAGCCCACGGCGCCGCGGCGCGGAGATCGCGCCTCGGCGCCGCGGGCATCTCCCTTGCGAGGTGCTCTCTCATGCGCTCTACCCTGCTGAACTTATTCCTCTTGTTGGTCGCGGTGGCCTTTCCCCTCGCCGCCGGCTGTTCGCAGCAAACATTCCCAATTGATCCAGGCACAGGCGTTGGTGGCGGCCGTTCGGAGGATGTCACCACGACGGCCGGCAGCGGCGGCTTCATCACCATCGGCAGCGGCGCCGTCAGCCCGCCCGGCACCTGGACCAAGCAGTACGGGGACGCCGAGGACCAGAAGGCCGGCGCCGTGGCGATCAACGTGGCCGGAGACATCGCCCTCACCGGCAGCGCCCGCGGGACGATCGATTTCGGTAACATCCCCTGGACCGGGACCGCCACGGACAACGACGTCTTCGTCGCCAAGCTCTCGTCAGAAGGCCAGTCGCAGTGGAGCCGCCGCTTCGGCGACTCCTGCGATCAGAACGGCAGCGCCGTGGCGCTCACGCCCACGGGGGAGGTCTTCGTCGCCGGAGACTTCTGCGGCAAGATGGACTTTGGCGACACCACCCTGGAGGCCCCCTCCAGCGAGCGTGACATCTTCGTGGCCGTCATCGACGACATCGGCGAAGACGTCTACTCCCGCCGCCTCGGCGGCGCCGGCCCCCAGTACGCCCGCGCCGCGGCCGTCGACGCCAAGGGCAACGCCCTCCTCGTCGGGTCGTTTGAAGAGGCCTTCGACGACGGCTCCGGCCCTGTCGCGAGCGCTGGAATGGACGACGCCTTCGTGATCAAGCTCGATCCCAAGGGCAAGATGCTCTGGAGCAAGCGCCTGGGCGGCCTCGGAGCGGACATCGCCCGCGCCGTCGCCGTCGCCAAAGACGGCAACGTCATCGTGGGCGGGAGCTTCGAAGGCAGCGTGGATTTCGGCGGTGGCCCGATCGACGCCGCCCCCGGCCACAGCAGCGCCTTCGTCCTGGCCCTCGACCCGGACGGCAAGCACCTCTGGAGTCGCAGCTTCACCAGCGACGACGAGTCGGTCATCAACAGTATTGCCGTCAACCCCGTCGGCGACGTCGCCGTGGCAGGCTCCTTCGCCGGATCCGCCGACTTCGGAGGCGGCCTCGTGGCGAGCGCCGGCGCCGAGGACATGTTCGTCGCTCTGCTCCACAGCGATGGAACGCCGAGCTGGGCATACACCGCCGGCGGGCCCAAGTCGCAAATCGGCACCGGCGTCAGCTTTGCGACCAACAACAACGACATCGCGGTCTCCATCACCTCCCAGGAGCAGCTCGACCTCGGCAATGATGATGTGGCTGCTCCCTATCCGATTACCCAGCCCGAGCTGCTCTACCTCGTCAGGCTCGGCGGCGCTGGCAGCGTGTTCGCGGTCCGCAAGTTCGCGAGCGCGGCTCCGATCGAGAGCGTGGGCGTCGGGCTCGACCAGCAGTTCGGCATGGTCATGGCCTGCTCGTTCCAGAAGGCGTTCGAGCACGGGTACGGAGGCTTCGAGTCAGTCGGCGGGTGGGACGTGGTCGTCTCGCACAGCCAGTGACGCCACACGAGGCGACGCCGCCACATCATACCTGACATACAGCTGTCAGAAGCGCCCGGTAGGATCCAGGGCATGAAGACGCCGCCCGCTCCGCTCACCCTCTGCGAGCTCGCCGACACCGGGATCCCCGGCCTCGAGAGCTACTCTCCCTTTTGCCTCAAGGTCCACCGCGCTCTCCGCGCGGCGGATCTCCCCTATACCCGCCGTCACGGCGCGCACCCGGGCGTGTTCAAGAAGCTCAACCCCACAGGGCAGCTCCCGGTGCTCCTCGTCGGCGACGAGCCGGTGGCGGACTCGACAGCCATCCTCCGCCGGATCGAGGCCATGGTGCCTGGCAGCATGAGCGGCGCGGGCGGGCGCGAGGCGGCGGAAGCGTGGCTGTGGGAGGACTACGCCGACTCTTGCCTCAATGGCTACCTCGTCGCCTCGCGCTGGGCGGACGATCGCAACTGGTCCTCGGTGCGAACAGCCTACTTCCACGCGGTCCCCGCGCTGATCCGCGCCGTCCTCCCCGGCCGAGCGCGCGCCAAGGTCGTGGGCAGCCTCGTCGCCCGCGACGTCTGGCGGGCCGGCGCCGCGAAGTGCTGGGATCGCTTCGAGGCCACGCTCGATCAGCTCGAGGCCCGCGCGCCGCGGGACGGCTTCTGGGTGAGCGCGGCGATCACCGCGGCCGACGTGGCGATCTTCGGCCAGCTCCACGGGCTGCGCAGCCCGCTCACGCCCTGGCAGCACGAGCAGCTCGAGCGAAGGAGGGCGCTCTCGGCCTACCTCGATCGCGTCGACGCGCGCACCCGCGCCGCCGAGCCGAAGGCCGTCGCCCGCGCCGCGTGATCAGCGCAGCGGCGCCCCGCGCGCCCCGAGCTCGATCGAGGCCGCGCCGGGGGGGAGCCCGGGGATCAAGAGCGCTCCATCCGGATCGGTGACCACGGGGATCGCCAGCCCGTCGCTGCGCGTGAGCCGCGCCGATCGCGCCGCATCGAGAGGCTTACCGTCGTTGGACGCCACCACGATCCAGGCGATCGGCCGCGCCGCCTCGAGCCCGCCGGCCGCCTGGACCACCGGATCGAGGCTCCGCCCCTCGATCGCCGATCGCGCCAGGGCGCGGACCTCGTCGTCAGGATCGAGATCGCGCGCGAGCGCGAGCGTCGCGGCGCGCTGCACCTCGGAGCGGAGCGAGAGGGCGCGGATGATCGCCCGCCGCACGCTCGCGTCGTCCTCGAAGCGATAGGCCGCGGCGAGCAGCGAGACCGCCGAGGCCTCGGGATCGCGCCCGAGGCCGAGCGCGGTGTGAGCGCGCACGACCGGATCGCTCCCCTCGAGGAGGCGGCGGATCCGGCTGCGGATCGCCTCGTGATCGCGGGTCGGCAGCGCGCGCGCAGCCAGCGGAGCGATCGGGCCGCCCGCCTCGGCCCACGCCGCCAGCGTCAGCGTCGACAGGCCGCCGCCGTCGGGGTGAGCGAGCAGCGCCGCCGCCGCCGCCGTCGCGATCGCGTTGGGCGGCTCCGCCCCGGCCTCGCGCAGGAGGATCGGCATCAGCGCGTCGAGATCCGCCGGCCTCGCCGCGAGCGCGCCGCGCGCCGCGCCCGCGAGGATCGCCGCGTCGCAGCGGTTGGCCGGGCACGCCGCAGCGACAGCGTCCTCCGCCGAGATCGCGCGCGTCGCCACGCGGCCGAACGCGGCGATCGCTCGATCGCTCGCCTCCTTCGACTGGCTCGCAGCCAGCAGCGCGTCGCGCAGGCGAGGGGGCGCGTCGCCGAGCGCGAGCGCGCGCACGATCCCCGCGCGCATCGCGAGGCGACGCCGCTCGCCCTTCGGCGCGCCGGCATCTCCGCCGCCGAGATCCTTGTCGATCGCCTCGCGCGCCGCCGGCTCGGGCATCATCGCCAGCGCGTGCGCAGCGGCGGTCGCGTCCGCGGGCCGGTCGAGCATGGCCGTCAGCGC
>FSTQ01000255.1_pt1 | contig 17623 bp, 15 predicted proteins | sample 1637281 | NCBI WGS metagenome assembly FSTQ01 (sample SAMEA3914818, study PRJEB12502) | metagenome | biome: forest; material: soil | place: Canada | collected 2010-06-26 | depth 0.1 m
CGCAGATCGGACCCTATCGCCGCTGAGCGGACCCTCTCGAGCCATGAAGACGCTGGCTGACACGATCGCGCACCCGACGGCATTCGGCCGCGGCTGAATACCATGCTGGTCAGACGAGGTGAGCATTCGAGCGTCCGGTAAATCCCAACGATTGCGCCCTCGATCCATGTATTGATAACGTTCGAAGTGTCCCACGATGCTGGAGGAGACCCAGATGGCACGAGACGAAGAGCGGCAAGCACGATCGAAAGAGACGGCGGTGGTCGGAGGCCTTCCGGACGTCCCCGGAATCCTCGTGGCGATGCGGCTGTCGCCGGGCCTCGCGCTCCACCTGCGCGGCCTCGCGGACGAGCTGCTCGTCAAGGAGTTCCCCGGCTCGACCCTGACGCGCGCCGAGCGCGAGCTGATCGCCACGGCGGTGTCGGCCGGCAACGATTGCTTCTACTGCATGGACTCGCACGGCGCGTTCGCTGCCGAGCTCTTGCAACGCGCCAACGTGCCGGGGATCGACGCCGTGGTCGACGGCGTGAAGGTGGGTGACGTCGATGGCCTCGACGGCAAGATGCGCGCGCTCGTGCACCTCGCGCGGACCGTTCAGCGGAGCGCGCGCGAGCTCACGCGCGCAGAGGTCGAGGCGGCGATCGCGGCCGGAGCGTCGGACGGCGACACCCAGCTCGCCGTGCTGATCGCGGCGGCGTTCTGCATGTATAACCGCATGGTCGACGGCCTGCGCGCCAACACGCCGACGAGCGCCGACGCGTTCCGCTTGCGCGCTGCGGAGATCGCGGAGCACGGCTACAGCGACGCGCGCGTGCAAGCGATTCCAGGCTGACCCGCGGCGGCGCGCCGACCATGATGGATAGGCTGTTGTGGCGAGAGGCGGAGTAACCCCATGGCCGCACGGAGGTTCAAGCTACCGGCAAACGGCGATAACTGGCGAGACCTCGGTTGTCTCGCGATCATACTGGCGGGCGTCTCGCTGGGTGCAGGCTACCTCGCGGCGCCCTCGACGTCATTTGACTTCTGGGTCGCAGAGCTGGTCTTCGTGACCGCGGGCATCCCGTTTCTTCTGCTTCTGGCTCTCACGATTCCCCGATTGCTCAAGCCACCTCCGCAATGTATCGACGTCGGGAGGGACGGCGTGCTCGTCGGAGCACGATTCATTCCCTACGCCGACATTGGCGGAGTCGAGCACGTGCTGCGCAAACAAACGGCCGACGGCTCACAGGGCAGCGCCGATGTGAAGGTCATCTGGTATCGATGGATGGTCTCTATCACCGTGGGCGGCCTGCCCGGGGGAGGTGTCCTGCTCGGCGGTGAGGAGGTCGAGGTTCTCACAAACGGCTCTTCAACGGAGTCCGGAGATCCGCTGGGCTCCGAGATCGTGCGCTCCGTCAAGGAGGCGATGGCGGCGTGGGCTGATGGGCAGCGCGGCGATGACCTGGACGCTAACGTCTCGCGCGGAGAGCGCACGGGCTCGGAGTGGCTCGAGGCGTTGCGCCGGGTCGGCAGCGGCGCCGCAGCCTCCTATCGCGGCGCTTCCGTGAACATCGAGAAGCTGTCACGGCTGCTCGACAATCCACAGAGCAAGCTGTCGGCCCGCGCCGCCGCGGCGGTCATGCTGGCGGCGGCCGGCGACACGACGGCCGCCGCGAAGCTGCGGATCGCCGCTGAAGCGTTGGTCGATCCTCGGGTGCGAGTCGCCCTCGAGAACGTCGCCGATGAGACGGCCGTCGCCGAGGCGCTCGAAGCGCTCGAAGAGTCGGATCACGAGCGACAGAGTCGGCCCGTGATGCGTCGATCCCGGACGCCGAGGTGAGGATCGCCGCTCGGCCATGAAGGCCTCGCGCTGCGGCGGCCAACGCCGCGCTCAGCCGTGAATATTTTTGCTCGACCGCGTTTGGCGCGAGCTCTACGATGGGCGACGGAAATTGATGAGTATCCAGACAACAGGCGGCGACATGCTTGGTCATGACAAGGTGGGCTCGGGCGCGCTCGGGGTCATCGTCCTCAACGACTGGATGTGTGACACCTCGACGTGGGATGGCGCGCGCGCCTATCTCGATCAGGAGAGCTTCACCTGGGCGTTTGCCGATCTGCGCGGCTACGGGCGCTCGATCGACCTTCGCGGAGCCTTCACCGTGGCGGAGGCCGCGGCGGACGTGGTCAATCTGGCGGACGCGCTGGGCTGGCGACGGTTCGCGATCGTGGGCCACTCGATGAGCACGCTCGTCGCTCTCCACCTGGCGCAGCACCTGCCGGACAGGGTTGATCGTGCGGTCCTGCTGACGCCGCCGCCGCCGACCGGGTTTGGCGCCGACGACGCGACGCTCGCCGCCATGGAGGCGATCGCGCGCGGCGACGACGCGAAGCGAATCCGTAGCTTGCAGACGATGTGGGGTGATCGCCTCTCCGAGCGCTGGATCCGGTTCAAGGTAGCGCGCTGGCGCGCCGGCGCCGATCCGGAGGCGGCTGCCGCGTATGTCACGATGTTCGCTCGATCCGGCGTGCCGGATCCGACTGCCACTGTCGCCGTCCCCTTGCTCGCGGTCACGGGCGAGCAAGATGCCGAGATCATGCGGCGTGAAGCCGTGACGCGGTTTCTGGCGCCGCTGTGCGAGCAGCTCGTCGTCGCCCCGCTCGCCGACTGCGGCCACTATCCCATGCAGGAAGCGCCGCCGCTTCTGGTCACGATCCTCGAGCGCTTTCTGGCCGGTCTTGCCAGGGAGCGGACAGGCTGAGTCTTCGCAGGAAAGTGGTCGCCACATCGGGTAGTTCGGTGGCTCAGGCCTGAGTGCAAGAGTAGACCATCGTTGCCTCGTTCACATACTCACCGCTCGTCCCCTTGACCCCCGTGATCATGGCGCCGTGCGGGCACTCCCCGGTGTACTCCGTGGCGGCAGCGCTGCCCATGCCTTGCACCTTGGCCGCGGTGGAGTCCGGCTTTTTCCACTCGGTGATCGACTGGCAGTGGAGCTCGATCTGGTAAACCAGGAGCTGGTCGTGCCAGATGGAGACTCCCACCATGACCTGATTCTTCGGGCATATCCCCTGATTTACCGAGCCGCCCTCTCCGCCGACGGCGCTGCTCTGGAATGTAGCGCCCAGCGTACCATCGGCCTGAAAAGGCGCGCACAGGAGGCCGAGCTTGTCGATCCACGCGCCGCTCCGGCCGTAGACGCCGACCGCCGCAAATTTGCCAGCGCCACAAGAGAGCTCATAGGCCGTGATGCTGACGCCGCCGCCGCCGCCGCTCCCACCGGTGCCGCCGCTCCCGCTGCTGCTCCCGCTGCCGCTACCACCTCCGCCGGCGCCGCCGCCCCCGCCGCTGCTGCTGCTGCTGCTGTTGCTGCCTTCGTCGGGGGTGCGCGTGAAATCGAAGTTGTTGGCCCCCGAGATCTGATTGCAGCCCGCGCCTCCACCGAGCGCCGTGAGCAGGAGCAGCGTCATCGTCCGGTAGGCCGCTGGAGATCGTGTGGTGCGGATGTTCATCAGAAGCTCCCCGTGGGGCGAATTGACATGGACCGATGGTGTGATCAAGCCGTCTCGCGGACTTCGGGCGCGAGCATCCGAGTCGTGTCGCCGTCGCTCCGGAAGCGAAACCCGCTCTGCGCCAGCAGCACCAGCGCCGGCGTGTAGAAGAACCCAACGAGGTTGTTGAGGATCCCGCCCGCGTGCGTGCCCGCCAGGGGCGCCGCGAGGCCGACGCTGACGTCGCAGAAGTAGAAGCACGTCATGCCGAGCGCGATGAGCCACCCGTTGAACGACGGAAACGCGCGCCGGAAGAGCGTCCCCCACGCCATCCACAGCGAGGTCGCGAGGGCGAAGATGTAAATGCAATCGATGGTGAGCTGCCCTTGCTTGCGCAGGATCGGCGCCACGCAATAGAGCAGGACCGCCGAGCCGCCATAGGCGACGAGGCCGCTCACCACCAGCCTGCGGACGGTGCGAGCTCGGACCGCCGCGTTGAGCGAGTCCTGGAAGCCGCGGGCGTGGCGTACGATGAAGATCGCATGAACGCCGAGGAAGAGGACCGTCCCTGTCATCATCCAGTCGAGGAGAATCAGAAAGAAGTCCGCGACGAGCGTGAGCCCGAAGGCCGCGAGGAGGAGGCGCTTGTCCCGGCGGGTGACGTTGTCGTGGGTGCCGATGAACAGCACCATCACCACGCAGAGGATGGTGCGCGCGTAGCCGGCCGCCGTGGGGAAGACGCTGTGAAAGTCGTGGAGGTACGCTGACCAGCCCACGCCGGCGTACGTCCCCGTGAGGAGCAGGATCACGCCCATGAGCGCGAGGACGGCAGTCTCCTTGCGGCGGCTGATGACGGAGTGGGAACGGTTGCTCATGGAGACCCGGGCTTCCTGAAGGAAAGAACGCGCACGGGCTCCACTCTATCGGAGGGCTCGCCGTCGCGATCACACTCTCTCTCGGGGCGATGTCGTGTCTCGGGCGTCTCCGTTCGGGCAAGCACACCGAGCCGGAAAAACCTCCCCGTCGGTTCCCTGGGCCGCGCCCGGATCGGCCCGCCCGGCATCGGAACTCGCGGTCGGTGGTGTTCGTCGCGCGTCGATCGTGCTCGCGCCTGCACCCCGCTGGGAGGTTTCCGTTCATGGGTGAGACGCGCTTCAGCCCCCACGTGCTCGCGATCGACGCGCCCGCCGAAGCGTGCCGGATCGCCCGCGCCGTGGAGATGCAGGTGCTGGCGCGGCTGCGGCGGCGCGGGCTCGTCGTCGGCGTCTCGGGCGGCGTCGACAGCGCGGTCGTCGTCGCCCTCGCGGCGCTGGCGATCGGCGGCGCGCGCGTTCTGGCGCTGCTCCTGCCCGAGCGCGACTCTTCGCCCGAGTCGCTCACGCTCGGCCGGATGATGGCCGCGCGCCTCGGCCTCGCCACCGAGGTGGTCGACCTCGGCGCGGTGCTCGAGGCGTCGGGCTGTTACGCCGAGCAGATCGCGGCGATCCGCACGGTCTTCCCCGAGTACGGCGCGGGCTGGCGATCCAAGGTCGTGCTCCCGCCGCTGGGCGAGGGCGATCGGCTCAACGTCTTCTCGCTGGTGGTGGAGTCGCCGAGCGGCGAAGTGCGCCGCGCGCGTCTGCCCGGCGACGCCTTCCGGCGCCTCGTCGCCGCCACCAACATGAAGCAGCGCGCGCGCAAGCAGGTCGAGTATTTCCACGCCGATCGCCTGGGCTTCGCCGTCGCCGGGACGCCCAACCGCCTCGAGTACGACCAGGGCTTCTTCGTCAAGAACGGGGACGGCGCGGCCGACGTCAAGCCGATCGCGCACCTCTACAAGACGCAGGTCTACGCGCTGGCGGAGCACCTCGACGTCCCGCCCGCGATCCGCGAGCGGCCGCCCACGACCGACACCTACTCGCTCGCGCAGACGCAGGACGAGTTCTACTTCGCGCTCCCGTACCCGGCGATGGACCTCTGCCTCTGGGGCAAGAACCACGGGACGGATCCGGGCGAGGTCGGCGCCGCGCTGGGGATGTCGAGGGAGGCCATCGCCGCGGTCTACCGCGACATCGACCGGAAGCGACGCGCCACGCGCTACCTCCACGAGCGGCCGCTCCTCGTCGATCCGGTGGAGGAGATCGATCGCGGGCTCTCGCTCGACACGCGCGGAGGGCCCTGATCTTGTGCGGCATCGCCGGCATTCTCAACCTCGCGGACGGCCCGCCGCCGGACATCGAGGAGCTCGCGCGGATGATCGGCGCCATCCGTCACCGCGGCCCCGATGACCTCGGCGTCTACCGCGACGCCCGCGTCGGGCTCGCCCACGCGCGGCTGGCGATCATCGATCGCGAGGGCGGCAAGCAGCCGCTCTCCGACGCCGCGGGCGAGATCTGGGTCACCTACAACGGCGAGATCTACAACCACGTCGAGCTGCGCGCCGACCTCGAGTCGCGCGGGTACGCGTTCCGCACGCGCAGCGACACCGAGGTGCTGGTCGCCGCGTACCGGGCCTTCGGCGACGCCTGCGTCGAGCGCTTCGAAGGGCAGTTCGCCTTCGCGCTCTGGGACACGCGCAAGCGCCGGCTCTTGCTCGCGCGGGATCGCTTCGGCGTGCGCCCGCTCCACGTCGCGCGCGTCGGCGGGCGCCTGATCTTCGCCTCGGAGGTCAAGGCCCTCTTCCAGCTCCAGGGCGTGCCGCGGGCCCTCGATCCCGTGGGGCTCGCGCAGGTGTTCACCTTCTGGACGCCGCTCGCGCCGCGCACGGCCTTCGCGGGCGTCACCGAGATCCGGCCGGGCCACCTCGCCGTCGTCAACCAGGCCGGCGAGCTGCGCGAGCGCGCCTGGTTCGAGCCCACGTTCCCCGATCGCGCGCGGCAGACCAGCCGCAAGATCCGCATCGAAGAGAGCGAGGCCGCCCTCGCCGACACGCTCGCCCGCGCCGTCTCGCTCCGCTTGCTGCGCGCCGACGTGCCGGTCGGTTGTTACCTCTCGGGAGGGCTCGACTCCTCGGTCGTCGCCGCGCTCGCCCGGCGCGTCCACGCGGGGGCGCTGCGCACGTTCTCGATCCGCTTCGAGGATCCCACGCTCGACGAGGGGCCCTTCCAGCGCGCCATGGTCGAGCGGCTCGAGACGCAGCACGACGAGCTCTTCGTGGCGCGCGGGGACGTGGCCCGGGCCTTCCCCGAGGTCGTCTACCACGTGGAGCGGCCGATCCTCCGCGCCGGTCCGGCGCCGCTCTTCCTGCTCTCGCGCGCCGTTCGCGACGCGGGGATCAAGGTCGTGCTCACGGGCGAGGGCGCCGACGAGGTGCTCGCGGGGTACGACCTCTTCCGCGAGGCCAAGGTGCGGGCCTTCGTCGCGCGGCAGCCGGGCTCGCAGCGCCGTCCGCTCCTCTTCGATCGGCTCTACCCCTGGCTCGCGCGCGGCCCGCGCGAGGCGCACGACATGGCCCGTCGCTTCTTCACGCGCGACGGCGATCCCAGCGCGCCGCTCTTCTCGCACCTGCCGCGCTTTCGCGCCGCGTCGGCGCTGATGCGGCTCTTCTCGCCGGCGCTGCGCGCGTCCCTCGCCGGCACCGACGTCATGGCCGATCTCACCGCCTCGCTGCCGAAGGCGTTCACGTCGTTCGCGCCGCTCGCGCGCGCGCAGTACCTGGAGATGCGCACGCTACTCTCCGGGTATCTCCTCGCGGCGCAGGGGGATCGCGCGAGCCTCGCCCACGCGGTCGAGGGGCGCTTCCCCTTCCTCGACAGCGGGGTCATCGCCGCGGCGGCGCGCATGCCCGAGCCGCACAAGCTCCACGTGCTCGACGAGAAGCACGTGCTCAAGCGCGTCGCCGCGCCGCTCGTGCCCCGCGCGATCCTCGATCGCCCCAAGCAGCCCTACCGCGCGCCCGACGCGGCGAGCTTCTTCGGCCCGGACGAGCCCGACTACGTGGCCGATCTCCTCGGCGACGTGTCGCTGCGCGACGCCGGGCTCTTCGATCCCGCCGGCGTGGCGCGGCTGGTCCTCAAGTGCCGCGACGGGCTGCGCGGCGGATCGCTCGGCAACGCCGACAACATGGCCTTCGTCGGCGTCCTCTCGGCCCAGCTCGTCTGGCACGAGCTCTGTCGGACGCCGCCGCGGCGCGCCGCGCCCACCGAGGTGCGGATCATCGATCGTTCGCGAGCAGAGTGAAGAGGGGGAAGGAAGAGTCATGCTTCTGCACGGGTTTCTCGAGGAGAGCGCGCGGCGCCGCGGTGACAAGGAGGCGCTCGTCCAGGGCGCGCACCGCCTCACGTTCGGCGAGGTGGATCGGCGCGCCAACCAGCTCGCGCGCGTGCTCGCCCGCCGCGGCGTGCGCCGGGGTGATCGCGTGGCGATCATCGGCGAGCCCCGCGTCGAGTCGGTGATCGCCGTCTGGGCCACGCTCAAGGTCGGCGCCGTCTTCATGGTGGTGAGCCGCGACGTGAAGGAGGACAAGCTCGCGTACATCCTCCGCGACTCCGGCGCGCGCGCCTTGATCACCTCGTCGCGCCTCGCCGCGCTCGTCACCGCGGCGGCGGCGGCGACCAACGATCTCACCGCGGTGATCGCCTTCGGGGGCGCCCCTCCGCGCTTCCCGGGCGGCTCGGTCGATCGCTGGGACGAGGCCCTCGCGCGCGAGGAGGACGGGCCCGTGCGCTGCCCGGCCATCGATCAGGATCTCGCCTCGATCATCTACACCTCGGGGAGCACCGGCGAGCCCAAGGGGGTGATGCTCACCCACGCCAACATGCTCGCCGCCGCCGAGAGCATCGCCACCTACCTCGGCGCGCGCGAGGACGACGTGGTCCTCGACGCGCTGCCGCTGGCCTTCGACTACGGGCTCTACCAGGTGCTGATGGCGGCCCGCGTCGGGGCCACCGTCATCCTCGAGGAGGGCTTCGCCTTCCCGTCGGCGGTCCTCGACACCATCGAGCGCGAGGGCGTGACCGCCTTCCCCGGCGTGCCGATGATGTTCGCCATCCTTCTGCAAATGAAGGCGATCGAGCACGATCTCTCCCGCGTCCGCTACGTCACCAACACCGCGGCGGCGCTGCCGCCCGCGCACATCGAGAAGCTCCGCCGCATCTTCCCCGAGGCGCGGATCTTCTCCATGTACGGCCTCACCGAGTGCAAGCGCTGCTCGTATTTGCCGCCCGAGGATCTGGCGCGGAAGCCGGGCTCGGTCGGCCTGGCCATCCCCAACACCGAGCTCTGGATCGAGAGCGGCTCGGGCGCGCGCCTCGGCCCCGGCGAGGTGGGCGAGCTCGTGATCCGCGGCGCGACGGTGATGCGCGGCTACTGGCGCAAGCCCGAGGCCACCGCGCAGCGGCTCCGGCCCGGCCCGATCCCGGGCGAGCGCGTGCTCCACACCGGCGACCTCTGCAAGCTCGACGAAGAGGGCTACCTCTACTTCGTCGCGCGCATGGACGACGTCATCAAGTCGCGCGGCGAGAAGGTCGCCCCGCGCGAGGTCGAGGACGCTCTCTACGAGATGCCCGGCGTGCGCGAGGCCGCGGTGGTCGGCGTGCCCGATCCGATCCTCGGCGAGGCCGTGAAGGCCTTCGTCGTCGTCGATCCCGCCTGCATGTACGCCGAGGGCGATCTCATCGCCCACTGCCGGGCTCGGCTCGAGCCCTTCATGGTCCCGAAGTACGTCGAGCTCTGCGAGGCGCTTCCCAGGACCGACACCGGCAAGATCAAGAAGAGCGGCCTCCGGTGAGCGCCGCCGAGGGAGATGGCATGAGCACGATCATTCTCGACAGCGTCCGGGCCTTCGTCGTGGAGGCCTTCTATGCGCCTGCCGATCTCGCCGACGACGCCTCGCTCCTCGACACGGGGACGCTGGACTCCACCGGGGTGCTCGAGCTCATCGTCTTCCTCGAGAAGCGCTGGGAGATCACCGTCGGCGATCGCGAGATCCACCCCGACTACTTCGACTCGATCCGCCGCATCGCCGCCTTCGTCGAGCGCAAGCTCGCCGAGCGCGGCGAGGGCGTCTCCTCGTCGTCGCGCACGCGCGATCAGGCGGGGCCCGCGTCCACGCCGATCGGGAGCCACCCATGAGCCGCGTGCGCCCCCTCCGCGCCGAGGATCTACCCGCGGTCGGGGCGCTCTGGATGCGCGCGTTCCGTCGCGCCGGCACGCTCGACGGCGTGCAGCGCTACTTCCGCGAGGTCTTCCTCGATCCCGCGCTCGCGGGCGACGATCCCGCCTCGCTGGTCTACGAAGACGACGCCGGCCTCGTCGCCGGGTTCGTCGGCGGGCTGCCGCGGCGGATGGTGTTCCGCGGCCGCCCGATCCGCGCCGTGGTGGCCACGCAGCTCATGGTCGATCCCGGCCGGCGCCACGGCTTCGCCGCCTTCGATCTCCTGCGCGCGCTCTTCGCGGGGCCGCAGGATCTCACCTTCTGCGACGGCGCCAACGAGCGCTCGCAGCACGTCTGGGAGCGCAGCGGCGGCGAGGTCGCGCGGCTCTACAGCCTCGACTGGCAGCGCGCCCTCCGCCCCGCCGGCCACCTGCGGCAGCGCTTCGTCCGCGCCGGCAAGACCCGCGTCGCCCGCGCCGCCGCGCCCCTCTGCCGCGCCGCCGACGCGCTCGCCGGGCGCCTCGGCCGGCTCGATCACGCCGCGGCGCTCGGCGTCCCTCTCGGCCGCCCCCGCGCGCCGCTCGGCACCGAGGAGCTGCCCTGCGCCGCGGTGCGCCCGCTCCTCGACGACACCAGCCCGAGCCTCGCGCCGAGCTACGACGCCGAGTCGCTGGCGTGGCTCCTCGATCGCGCGGCGCGCACCCGCGGCCACGGCCCGCTGCGCCGGCGCCTCTGCCGCGACGCCTGGGGCGAGGCGGTGGGCTGGTACGTGTACTACGCCCAGCCCGACGGCGTGGCCCAGGTGCTCCAGTTCGGCGGCAAGCCGAGGCGGATCAGCGACGTGCTCGCCAGCCTCTTCGCCGACGCCTACGCCGCGGGATCGGTCTCCATCACCGGCCAGGTCGAGCCGCGCTGGCTCCGCGAGCTCACCGACGCCCACGCCACGCTGTCCTGCCCGAGCCTCGGCGTCCTCCTGCATGCCAGGGATCGCGAGATCGCCGGCGCCGTCCAGCGCGGCGACTCGTTCCTGTCGCGCCTCGACGGGGAGTGGTGGCTGCGCTTCTCCGCCGACCCCCTCGTGGACTGACGCTGTCGCGATGCTTTGAGCTGAAACGATCTGCTTTGAGCTGAAACGATCTGCTTTGAGCTGAAACTAAATCACCGCCCACAATCCTGCGCCAACACAAGGATTGGAACCGCGCGCGCCAGCAAGCGGACCAGAGCCGCGCGCGTGAGCAAGCGGACCCCTTGCCTGAAGGTCCCCTTGCTGGCGCGCGGGGCTCTGGTCCGCTTGCTAGCGCGCGCGGTTCTACTACGTAAGGTCTGCAGGAGCGGATCGAGGAGCGCGATCGGCGATCAGTTCAGCGTTCCCGGATCGGGTGGCAGCAGAGGCTCGTCGCGCTCGCCGAAGATCGCGTCCCAGTTCGATCGGTAAGCCGCGGTCGCCACCTGCGCGGGGCCGGCGCTCCGCCGCGTCGCGCCGAGCGCCTCCTCCTTCGAGACCAGCACCTCGACGTCGAAGAGCTGCTCGTGGTCCTTGCGCGGCGAGAGCTTGACCACCTCGCCCTGGAGGGGCTTGCCCTCTTGCACGGGGCGGATCTCGCCGACCTCGAGCACGTCGGCGCGCTTGCGGATGACCCGGAAGCCCTCGCCGGCGTCGGCCTTGCTGTGCACGAACACGACGTCGTCTTTGCGATGCTGATCGCCGTCGCTGCTCATGGAGGCAGCATGTCACGGCGCGGGGGCCGGGCGCCAGCGCGGGGCGCCTCCGCGTCGCGCGCAAAACTTGGCCGATGGTCTCCGGGCGCCGTACTGGCTCGAAGGCGAGGGCCCGCCGCGCGCGGCCTCTCCCACGGGTCCTGGGCCCGGCGTTTCCGGAGGATGAGCTATGAGTGATCGAGGCGCAGAGGAAGCCGGCACCACCGGCGCGGATGGACAGGAGCGGCGGGCGGGCGGCGGTCACCGCGTCCACTTCGAAGCGCTGGTCGCGGTGGGAGAGATGGCGGGCGGCGGCTTCGAGGCCGAGTCCATCGACGTCTCTCCCGAGGGCATGCGCCTCCGCACGGCGTACCTCCCGGCGATCGGGGACAAGCTCGTCTGCCGCTTCGACGGCATGGGCGCCGAGGTCGTCGCCGAGGGCGAGGTGATCTGGAAGAACCAGGAGGCCCGCGGCGGCGAGTTCGGCCTGCGCTTCGTCGATCTCGATCCCGACACGGCCGAGGCGGTGCGCGCCATGTGCGGCTCGCTCGGCAGCCACGAGGAAGAAGAGGCCCCCGCGCCCGAGGCGCCGCAGGTGCCGCGCGGCGCGCGCGTGCGCCTCCACATCGAGGGCCTCGGCTCGCCGATGAAGGCCCGCGTGCGCGAGGCCGCGGCCCGCGAGCTCGAGGTCGGCTCGAACCTGGAGTTCCTCAAGGTCGGCCGCTCGCTCGAGCTCGAAGACGTCGACCAGGGCAAGAAGCGCGAGGCGACGATCGCCCACGTCAAGGTGGACATCGACCCCGCGACCAACGTGCCGCAGCTCGTCGTGTCGCTGCGCTACGATCGCGAGCCGAGCGCCGAGGCCGGCGCGATCGCGCCGAAGGCCAAGGCCGAGAAGAGCGCGACGGCGCGCCTCTCCTCGGCGCCGCCCACGCGCCGCGCCTCGACGACGCTGGCCTCGGAGAAGCCCGCGGACCTCCTCCGCAAGAGCCGCCCAAGCCTCGCCGAGCTCGGCGCCGCGGCGTCGGCTGGAGCGGAAGCGGAGAGCCACGACGACGAGGGCGAGGGCGACAGCGAGAGCGACGCGCCGCCCGGTGTGGGAGCGCGCGCCGCCAAGGCCGGCCGCGCCGTCGCAGGAAAGATCGGCCCCGCCCTCGCCGGAGCGGGCGCGCGCGCCAAGGGCGCCCTCGGCGGCATCCTCGCCGCGGTGCAGAAGAAGCGCCTCGAGCGCGCCGAGGCCGCGAAGCCCGAGGCGCCTCGCCGCACGACGTCGCCCGCGCCGGGCGGAGCGCTGAAGTCCGAAGGTCGCCGCCTCGTGCGCGACGAGGCCGAGGACGACAGCAACGACGAGGCCCCGCCGCCCGCGATGCGCGGCCCGCGCCGCGCCGCCGTCGGCGCCGCGCTCGGCCTGATCATGGTGCTGGCGATCTTCGGCGTCTCGCGCGCCATGACCTCGCACTCCACCGCGACCGCTGCCGCCAGCGCCGACGGAGCCTCGAGCGCCGCCGCGCTGCCGTCGCCGTCCGGCGATCCCGCCGCGCCGCCCGCGCTGCCCGTCGCGGCCGCGCCGAACAACGCCGCCGCCGGTACGCCGACGGCGAACGTCCCGCTCTTCGGCGCGACCCCGCTGTCGACGACAGAGCCGGTGCCCGCGCCGGCGCCCTCCGGCGCAGCGCTCGCCGCCGCCCCCGGCGCCGACGCGGCCGAAGGCGACGATGAGGCCGCGCCCGCCGCCGCCGGTGACGGCAAGAGCGGCCCGCCGCTGAAGGAGTGGGGCCAGGGCTCGGTCGCGCACCCGGTGACGCTGAAGCTGAAGATGGACGGCCCGATCGAGCGCATCAACGGCGCCGCCGGCGCTATGGGCTTCACCATCTCGCTCCCCGATCGCCGCAGCGTCTCCTCGACGACGGATCTCGCGCGCAAGGACAAGCGCCTCTCCTCGGTCAACGTGATCAACACGTCCCACGGAGCCGAGGTGACGCTGCAATTCAAGGACGGCGTCCCCCCGTACCTGGCCAAGGTGAAGGGAGATCGCCTGGAGATCGCCCTCGGCACCGAGCACGGCGCGAAGAAGGTCGCCAAGAAGAAGCACGACGGCGACAAGAGCAAGTCCAAGTCCAAGACCAAGAAGCACAAGTGAGAGGCTGACCTCTCGAAGGAGCACAGGCTCCCTCGACGCGGCTCGAACGCAGGAGTCCTCTCCCGGCGCTCGAGCCGCGTTTCCGTTGAAAAGCAGCTCTCGGCGCCGCGAGCCGCACGAGGTCGTAAGGTTCGCCGCGCCGATGGGTTACGGTCACCTATGCCTTCTTCATTCCAGCTCGCCCTCGCCTCCCTCACCAGCCTCTTCGTCGCCGCGTGCAGCCAGACCATCGCTGAGCAGGCCTGCACCGAGATTGGCTGTCAGAACGGTCTGCGCCTGACCTGGCCCCAGGGCCCATGGAAGCCCGGGGCGTACACGGTCGAGGCGACCCTCGACGGCGCCAAGATCACCTGCGAAGGCCAGCTCCCTCTCGCCGCGTGCGACTCGGGCCCGACCTTCCATTGCAGCGCCGGCGCCTCGCTCCGCGTCGGCGAGTCCGGCTGTGCTCTCTCTCCGGCGCAACATGGTCTGGCGGGCATCGATATCGATACTGCGCCTGCGCAGGTGCGGATTGTCGTCCGTCGCGACGGCGTCGAGGTCAGCGCTCAGGAGCTCACTCCCAAGTACACCGACAGCCGCCCCAACGGCCCTCAGTGCGAGCCGGTTTGCCACCAGGCGAGCGCGGAGCTCCCGCTTCCTCAGTAGCCCCTGGCTGCTTGTGCAGAGGCCAGCGACGGCGGCAACGACTACGCCGCCATCGGCACCGCTCCTCCGCGCCCTCGCTCGTCGCGCTCCTCCAGGAGCCGCCGCTCGGGCGCGACGATCTCCCCGCAGTTCTATCCTCGGGCCGCGGAACCGGCTATGAGCGCGCCATGTCGCCAGTCACGGAAGCCGGCCTCACGGCCCTGCGCGAGCTGCGCCGGAACCTTCGCAGCACGAAGGGGATCGCCATGTTCGTCCTCTTCTTTCTGGGCGGAGCGATCCCCAGCGTCGGCCAGATCCTCCTCGCCAAGGTCGTCGACACGAGGACGATGCAGGAGGCTCCCCTCGAGATGCGCCAGGAGATGTTCGAGAGCGTGCTCCGGCGCACCAAGTTCGACGAGGCCACGGCCAAGCACCTCTCGACCTGCCCGCCCGAGTTCTTCCTCTACCTCTTCAAGGGGGCGCTCTTCTTCCTCCCCGCGCTGATTCTGCTGATTGGGTTCGACCAGATCGCCGGGGAGATCCAGCACCGGAGCATCCGTTACCTCGCCGGCCGCGCGCGGCGATCGGCGCTGGTCGTGGGCAAGGCCGTCGGGGTCTGGGGGGTGATCGCCGTGATGACGCTGGTCCTCAGCGTCACGGTCTGGGCGGTGATGCTGATTCAAGGCGGGTATCCCGTGAGCCTGGTGTTCTCGTGGGGGCTCCGGATCTGGATCTTCACCGTGGCCTCCGCCGCCGCGTACGTGGGGCTGACGGCGCTGGTGAGCTCGTTCTTTCGCACGCCGATCGTGGCCCTCTTCGTCGGCGTGGCCGCGCTCTTCGGGCTCTGGTTGACGGGCACGATCCTCGGCTTCTTCGACGCGACGCAGGCGGCGACGTGGGCGTTCCCGTCGACGTACGAGTCCAAGCTCCTCGTCTCGCCCGACCCCGCGCGCGTCGTCGGCGGCGTGGCGGCGCTGATCGCCTGGGGCGCGGTGATGGTGGCGGGCGCCGCGGCGATCGTCAGCCGGAGGGACATCTGATGGAAACCGAAGAGAAGGCCCCGGCGTCGCGCGAGGCGCCCGCCTCTGCGCTCAAGTCGACGCCCAAGCTCGAGGGCGGCAGGCCGCCGGCGATCGATCTCAAGAACGTGATCAAGCGCTTCGGCGCGGTCAACGCCGTCAACGACGTGACCTTCGACATCCCCGACGGCAGCGTCTTCGGCCTGATCGGCCCCAACGGCGCCGGCAAGACCACCACGTTCTCGATGCTTGCGGGCTATCTCCGGCCGACGAGCGGGGAGATCTACGTGCTCGATCGCTCCCCTGACGCGGTCGACGCCCTCAAGGGCCAGGTCGGCGTGCTCCCGCAGGACGCGCTCCTGCCCGCCAACGAGCCGGTGGGCGAGTTCCTGATCTACCTGGCCCGCCTCCAGGGCATGTCGGCCGTCGAGGCCAAGCGCTCCGTCGAGGCGGTGCTCACCGAGGTCGAGGGCCTCGAGTGGTGGAAGACGCGCTGCGGGGCCTTGTCGCACGGCATGGCCAAGCGCGTCGGGCTGGCGCAGGCGCTGCTGGGGAACCCGCGCGTGGTGCTCCTCGACGAGCCGACCGCCGGCCTCGACCCGCGCATCGCCTACGGCGTGCGGCAGATCGTCAAATCCCGCAAGGGGCGCTGCACGCTGGTGATCTCCAGCCACAACCTGCAAGAGCTGGAGGAGATCTGCGACTACGCGGCGATCCTCGACCACGGCCAGCTGGTGGCGCAAGGGACGATGGCGGAGCTGACGGCGACGGCGTCGGAGATCCGGATCGAGCTCTCGCGCGGGCCGATCCCGATCGAGGAGATCCGGGTGATCGAGGGCGTGAAGGCGGTGAGCTTCGACAAGGCCTCTCGCGAGCTCAACGTCACGTTCGATCGCAACGTCGCAGACGCGGAAGAGATGATTCGCCGCGCGACGTACGTGCTCTATCAGCACCAGGCGCGCATCAGCGGGATCAGCAAGGGGCGCGGGCTGGAGCAGCGGGTGATGGAGTTGACGGAGTAAGAGAGATGGTTTGGGGAGTCCTCATGGATAGCCCCCATGGATAGCCCCCATGGATAGCCCCCATGGATAGCCCCCTATCCCCCGGCCCCTTTCCCCCTATCCAGGGGGAAAGGGGAGACAGAGCAGGCCAGTCGTCCATCTCCCTTTCCCCCAAATTGGGGGGAAAGGGCCGGGGATAGGGGGCCTCCCGGGGCCTCCCGGGCCCTCCCGGGGCCTCCAGCTCTCCACTACCTCACCCTCTATCACCCCACCGGCGGAGGCACGCTCCACTCGCCGCTCTCCGACGATCGCGGTGCGCTGTCCTCGGCTGCGCTCCCGAAGAACTCCGCGATCTCGTGGCGCCGCGCCTCGGCGTCGGCCCGGCCGAGATCGATGAGCTTCTGCGTGAACGCCCCGTCGAAGAGCAGGTAGCTCGCGAGATCCGACTCTGATGCTTCGCCGATGTCGACGAGCTGGAGCAAGCGCTTCGTCAGCGTGTGTCCCCGGATCGCTCCGGAGCGCAGGTGGCTCGCGGCCAGGCGGCCGATGTCCTGGCTCGGCCTCACCACCATCGATTTTACCCGGCGATAGGGCAGCTCTCCCCGCGCGGCGACTGCCTTGTTCAAGGTCGGCAAGAAGCTCGGTCCATACGAGGTCTCACCGTCCTCGATCATGCGGTTGACGCGCGTGAGCACCTCGTAGTCGCTCTGCACGTGGTCCAGCAAGAAGGCGTTGAGGACCTTGCCGAGCACCATCGCGGCGCCCGGCGGCTTGGCGTCCTCGCCTCCGCTCTCGATGCCGCTCATCTCGCGGGAGAGGCCCACGGCGAAGACGTGGGTGGCGCCGAGGCGGATGGCCGGGGCGATGGGGGTGTTCTGGCGCACGCCGCCGTCCATGAAGAGCTCGCGGCCGATGCGGACCGGGGGGAAGAGGATCGGGATCGCGGCCGAGGCCAGCGCGTGGAGCGGGCCGATGACCGAGCCGCGGATCACCGTCCGCGGCGGCGCGGTGGAGGGCAGGGTGCCGTCGGGGCCGGTCTGCATGAAGATCACCGTGCGGCCCGAGCTGACCTCGGTCGCCGAGACGCTGAGCGCGCTCAGGTGGCCGTGGCGCAGCGTCCGCGCGATGGCGCGCCAGGGGATCTCGCGCTCGATGAGCTGCGTCATCGGCGTCACGTCGAAGATGCCCGAGGACTGCGGGCCGCCGCCGAGCACGACGCGGTGGAGGCCGAGCGCCTGGCGCATGCCGAAGCCGAGCACGCGGCCGAGGTCGAGCTCCGTCCAGAGGTCGACCAGGCGGCGGATCCCGACGGTGGCGTCGGCGAGGTGGGCCGCGAGGAAGCAGGCGTTGATCGCCCCGACCGAGGTCCCGCAGAGGATGTCCACGCGCGGCGCCGCGCCGCGGACGCGGGCGTAGCCGTCGAGCACGTAGGAGAGGACGCCGACCTCGTAGGCGCCGCGGGCGCCGCCGCCGGAGAGGATCACGGCGACCTTCTTGCGGCCGCCTTCGAGCCCAGCGAGGGCCCCGTTGCTGTGCGGGGGGAGGATCATGTCGGCGTTCTGGACCGGGGGCCGGGGTGGCGCGAGGGGAGTGGGGA
>FSTQ01000258.1_pt1 | contig 17590 bp, 17 predicted proteins | sample 1637281 | NCBI WGS metagenome assembly FSTQ01 (sample SAMEA3914818, study PRJEB12502) | metagenome | biome: forest; material: soil | place: Canada | collected 2010-06-26 | depth 0.1 m
GGTACACCACCAGCGGCCAGAACTCCGTATTCGGAGGGACGGGCTCGACCACGTCCGTGACGATGACGTCTTACACGGCGCCGTCGGTCTCCTGGTATCGCTCCACCCTGACGCCTTGACGATCTCGAGGGCTGCGAAGAGCCAGGCCGGCATTCGCCGCCCAGCCTCTTCTCTTTGTCTCAGGGGGCTCTGCCCCCTCCCGGTGCCGGAAGTAAATTCCGGCACCTTCACCCCTGGTTTCGGGGCCCCGACCCCGAAACACCTGAGAGGGTGACCGGATTCGGTCACCCTCTCAGATCGGATAAGACCGGACCAGGCGCAGCCCCAGCGTCGTTCGCCGCGCCTCCGGGCGTCCCCCGAAGCGCGCGGCGGAGCGGCTCAGATCGGAGGTGCTGACCCAGGCTCCGCCGCGCACAGCGCGAAACTCGGGGTCTTCCGCCGCAGCGGCCACGAGGAGGAGCCGGCCGCCTTGCACCTCGGAGCCTTCACGTGTCCAGACATTCCCGCACCAGTCTCGCGAGTTACCTCCCAACCCACGCACACCGTAGGGGCTCTCATCCAGCGGATAGCGCTGGATGCTCGCCCGTGCGGGCTCGCCTTCGTGGCTCTCGGCGATACAGCCCCAGGTAGCGTCGAAATGGTTTCCCCAGGGGAAAAAACGGCCGTCTGCGCCGCGAGCTGCCTTCTCGCGCTCGAGCTCGTCAGGCAAACGGAACGGCTGCCTCATCCGTGTGGAGAGCCACCGGCAGTACGCCGAAGCCTCGTGCCAGCTGATCAGGACGACTGGCCAGTCCGGCTGCCAGGGAGGACCCGAGTTGTGGTGCGAGAGGATGAATTTCCCCGAGAGATCGCGGCTGAAGGCCAGCTGGCCAGCCGTCTCCGACATGCTGAGATGGGCCCTCGGGCAACTGGCCAGCGCGTCTTCTTCGCGTCCGCCGGCCACGAGGTCGTTGAGGAAATCCAGGTACTCACCGTTGGTCACCGGAAACCGGCGTATCACCAGGCCATCGACCCAGATCCGGCGCCGGAGCAGGCCGTCGACCGCGCTGAGATCGCCGCCTGTCCAGCAGTAGCCCGCGGGCAGATAGACATCGTCGGGCCCGAGCTCTCCGTCTCGCGGCAGGGGGACCGTGAAGGGCTCGCTCTCGCCCGGCGGGCAGCCGTCCCAGTGCGCGTCACGCTCGATGAGGACGGGGTAGCGCACGTCGGCGCGGCCCTCGGCGCGGATGACGAGCAGATAGCTCCCGCGCTGGAGCGGGAGCTCGCGGATGGGCGTGGGGCCGATGGTGCCGATGAGCGAAGGCTCGAGGCGGCGATCGCGGAGCGTGTAGCGGTAGAGATCGACGGCGGCGCCGGGAGGATCCGTGACCAGCGAGAGGGCGCCGTCGCCCTGGAGGAAGGCCGCGTGGCGACCGCGATCGTGGGCGCGGAGGAGCACCTCGCAGCGCGCGGCCTCGTCGGCGCGGTGGCTGATCTCGGCGTCGGCGAGCCGCTCGCGGTAGTGATCGGCGAGCAGCGCGTGGGCCTCGGGCAGCTCGGGATCGAGGGAGAGCGCGCCGTGGACCGTCTGGAGCCAGTCGATCTCGCGCAGGCTCGCCTCGCGCTGGAGCTGCGTCGCGGCGTCCTCGTGCTGCCAGCCGGGTCGCTTCTTCTCCACCGGGTCGAACGGACGGAGCGCTTCGAGGAGCTCGCGCGCCGCGGTCCGCTCCCTGGCGGAGCGCGCGTGCAGCTCGGCGATCTCGGGCAAGAACGACCGCGCCCGATCGAGGACGGCGAGCCCTTGCTCGCGCCGACGCGCGCCGTCGAGCCAGATCAGCACCTCGCGCGCGAGAGACTCGGCGCTCGGGTAGCGCTCGCTGATCTCGCGGCGCATGGCCCGATCGCAGATCACGCAGAGCTCGGCGGGGACAGGGGGCCCGCTCCGCGCGGCCTCGGCGACGGGCAGCGGCGCGCCGGCGAGCACCTGACGCCAGACGGCGAGGCTGGTGCCCCCCTGGTAGGGAGGACGCCCCGCGAGCAGGTGATAGAGGATCGCGCCGAGCGCGTAGACGTCGCTCTCGGGCCCGTGCAGATCGCGCTGCCCGCGCGCCTGCTCGGGCGGCATGTACGCGGGCGTCCCGAGCACGTCGCCGTGCCGGGTCACGTGCGTGCCCATCGGCGGGAGGTGGTCCTCCACGGCGGCCTCACCGACCTCCGGATCGCGGTCCGCGATGCGCCGAGCCAGGCCCCAGTCCATCACCAGGACCTCGCCGAACTCGCCGACCATGAGGTTCTCGGGCTTGAGGTCGCGATGGACGATCCCGCGGCTGTGGGCGTAGCCGACGGCCTGGCCGATGCGCGCGAACGCGTCGACGAGCCGACGAAACGTCCACCCCGAGGGCGCCTCGCGGAACCCTTCGGGGCTCGACGCCGCGTGGACCTCGGCGACGACCTCGCCGAGGGTGCGACCGCGCACCTCCTTCATCGTGAACCAGAGGCGCCCGTCGGCGAGCTCGCCGCGATCGTGGACGGCGACGATCCCGGGGTGCTGGAGCTCGGCGGTGAGCTGGGCCTCCGCGAAGAAGCGCGCGCGCATCGAGACGGACTCGACGAACTCCCAGCGGAGCACCTTCATCGCGAGCACGCGGCCGAACCGCGTGTCGCGGATGCGCCGCACGTCGCCCGAGGCGCCGCCGGCGATCCGGCCGAGGTCCTCGTAGCGAGGCGGGAGCGCGAGCTCCGGCGGCGGCGCCCGCGCATCCTCGACCGCGCGCGCCGCTGTCTCGGTCGCGGCAACAGCGATCGAGATCGTCTCGGAGGTGTGGTTCGCGGGGTTCGACACGACGAGCAATCCAGGTGTTGCCGTCGGGAGAATATCACGGTCGTTCACGACCGCGGCCTCCAGCGCTCGCGCTTCGGTGATCTAGAGCGTGATCACCTCGACGCGATCGGTGCCGATGCGGATCTGCCCGGTGCCCTCTCGCCGCGCGATGATCCCCGCCGCGCCGAGGATCCCCAGCGCGCCGAGCTGCCTCCTGGTGCGGAAGATGTCGACGTTGAGCTTGCCGACGTCGGTGGCGAGCATGCGACAGAGCTCGTCGCGATCGAGCCAGCCGCGCTCTTCGAGGGCGTCGCGTCGATCGTGGAGCCGCGCGCGCGCCAGCGTGACGAGCAGGTAGTGATGGCTGCGCGGCGGGAGCCGCATCGTCGTGCTGCCGTGGATCACCGTCACCTCGACGCGCTCTTCGTCGCGGCTCACCGCGAGGCGAAGGTGGATCGTCTCCAGCGCCGGGCCGAGCGCGCCGGGCTGCAACGTGGGCGTGTCGGCGCTCGGCAGCTCCAGCGTCCAGGCCTCGCCGCCGGCGATGACGATGGCGTGATCGGCCACGGAGCGCGGCCCGTCCTCGGCCTCGACGATCCAGCGCCCCTTGGCGTCCTCGAGGACGCTGAGCTCGGGGCGATCGTCGTCGGGGAGGACCAGGAGCCCGCCCACGGCGGCGCGCACGATCCCGCTCGCGGCGCTGCGGGCCGACGCGGACGGAGCGCTCGCGTCGACGAGGACGAGCTCCTCTTGCATGCCGCCGAGCGTGAAGGTCGCCCCTTCGGTGAGCCGCCCGCGCTCGCCCGCGGCGAGGCGTCGCCCTTCGAGGAACGTCCCGTTGCGGCTGCCGAGATCACGCAGCTCCCAGCGGCCGTCGGTCCAGTACAGGCTGGCGTGCTCACCCGAGACGCGCGGATCGTCGATGCGAAGATCACACGCGCGGTGCCGGCCGATCAGGCAGCGCGGCCCCAGCGTGAACGTTCGTCCCGACCAGCGAAGCGTGAGACTTCCCACCGTGCGCGAAAGCTAGGCTGGATCGGGATCGCTGACAACGCCGCCGGCCTACGGAGTCGCCTGGCTGACGTCGTAACCGCGGTATCCGGAGGGCACCGTCACGCTCGATGCGCCGAGCGTGAACGCGCCGCTCGGCGTGACGTTGTCCGGCGTCGCCGTGCTGGCGATGACCTGATACCAGGTGATCCGCTCCAGGCTCGTCGAGCTGCGCGACGGGGTGAGGCGGAGCGAGATCCGATTGGGGCCGCTGTAGAGCCAGCCGTCGCTGACGGGATCCGACGACCACCAGGGCCCCCAACCGCTCTCCGGAAACTCGGGGAGGCTGAAGCCTTGTTCGCTCGGGTACCCCGGGTCGGGGGGCACCGCTCTGTTGTGCTGATCCGCGGTGACGACGTCGAGCGAATACCGCCCGATCAAGTCCACGGCATCGAGGTTCACATACCAGTACTCCGTACCGGTCAGGTAGCCGCCGAGCGGATAGTTGAAGACGTAGACGGTCGCGAGCGCCGTGCTCGCCGGATCCGTGAACCTCATCGTCACTTCGCGCCAGACCTTGAGGCCGGGGTCGACCTGCGCTTGCTGCGCCTCATCGACCTGCTCGTCCCCGTCCCCGGGCTCGGCGGGGGCACACCCCGTGACGCAGAGAGCACCCACCACACCGAAGAAAGCCGCCGCTCCGCTCAAACGCTGGATCATTTTATTCATGTCTCATCTCCTCCGTGGCGGGCAGGTTGTCCGTGCAGCTACGTGGTGTTGCGTCGTTGGATGACCTCCCCGTACTGCGCGCGATCATGCCCCCAGTCGATCCGGACGATAGGAGGTGCCGTTTTGGTGATCAAGTACATTTGAAGCGCGGCGCATGAAATAAGCTCGTTCGGCGGGGATATTCATTCTCTCCGACTCACCACGTCATGCTGATGCGGTGATGGGCCGCGCTGCGTCGAGAGTCGGTATCTGCGTCGAGGCGTCGCTCGGCTCGATGCCTGTCGGCGGTTGATCTGGCGAGGCGCCTCGGCGGTGGGGGAGCAGGGGCGGCGCCGTCGTGGGCGGGCCGGTGCGGGCCGGTGCGGGCCGGCGCGGGCCGAGGCTACACCCCTCGGCGTCGATTCGAACACGCGCCCGCGGCCGGATGGCAACAGGTGGATCGTGTGTTTTCGGGCGTTTAGCCGCGCGGCGAGCCTGGCACCACGCTTGCGGAGGGCGCCCCCGACGCTGCCGAGGAGGTTCACCCGCCATGCTTTCCCACGCTCTCACCGCCGCCCCGAAGACCCGCACGCCCGTCTCGCTCACCTCCGCCGAGGATCTCCGCCTCGGCCTCGCCAAGCTCTCTCCCGAGCTCTTCGGCCGGGCGATGCGGATGGCTCGCTCCCCCGAGCTCGCGCAGGATCTCGTGCAGGACACCTGCGAGAGGGCGATCCGGTTCGAGGCGCAGTATCAGCCCGGGACCAACCTCCGCGCCTGGGTTTATCAGATCCTCTTCAGCGTCTTCGTGTCGCGCTGCCGCCGCGGTCGCCGGGAGCGCAACGCGCTCGACGTGCTCTCGTCCGATCCGTGCGCGTGGACGATGCCGGACGCGGCCGCCGCCATGCACGACCTCTCGCCGCCCGTGGCCGGCGCGCTCGATCAGCTTCCCCGGGGGTTCCGTGACGCGGTGGTGCTCGTCGACATCGAGGAGCTCTCCTACAAGGACGCGGCGCAGCGGCTCGGCGTCCCGGTGGGCACCGTGATGAGCCGCCTCCACCGGGGCCGCCGCCTCCTCGCCGAGGCGCTCCGCGAGACGTACCAGCCCTCCGAAGAGCGCTTCGCCGCTTGAGCGCTACGCGCTCGCGAGCTCGCGCTCGAGCCTCTCGGCGACGACGCCTCGCGGATCGAGCAGCGCGTCTCGCCCGAGCCGGAGCTCGCGGCACGACGACAGCTCCAGCACATCACGAAGCAACGCGAGGTTCTCTTCGCGGTTGGGGATCCCGGCGATCACCAGCGCCGCGCTCGACGCGAGGAGATGGCCAAAGGCCTCTGCCTTGGAGATCGGCGCGAGCGTCGTCTCGGCAGCGTCGGTGATCGTGGGGAAGACGGCGAGCGCGGCGCCTCGCGCCGGCGTCCAGGCGCGGCGGTGGCGATCGGGGTAGGCCTCGCGCGGATCGACGGGGCGCTTGTCGGCGCGCGCGGAGGGCGGGCCCGCGAGCGAGGCGAGGCGCGGGAAGGCCGCGAGCGTCGCCGGGCCGAGGTGGAACTCGCGCGGGAAGGCGAGCACCTGGGCGAGGCCCGAGTCGGGGAGTCGGCGCAGAAAGAGGCAGTCGTCGACGAGGTACGAGCAGCCCGCCTCGAGCAGCGAGAGCGTGGTCGTCGTCTTCCCCGCGCCCGACCCGCCGACGACGAGGACGCCCGCGCCCGAGCGATAGATGAGCGCGGCCGCGTGGAGGTGAAAGAGCCGCTCGCGCCGCAGCGCCAGGGTCAGCGCGATCTGGAGCATCACCGCCGTCGAGCCCGCGATGATCTCTTGATCTCGAGCGACGATGTCGGCCTCGATCGGTGAGCCGTCGAGCGGCACGTCGATACGAGAAGCCCTGTCCCAGAGCAGGAACCCGGTGGGAGTCTCATAGGCCTGGACGATGCCGTGAAAGAACGAGGGCGCCAGGCCTTCTGCGCCGGGATCAGCGCTTGTCCCGGGCGCCGCTGGGCGCAGCGTGAAGCGGATCGCGGCGGGGCCCTCCGCGGGAGGTGGGGAGAGGAAGGCGAGGAGATCGGCGAGCGGATCGCAGGAGAGCCCCTCGCACGACCACGCCAGCGTGGTGCCGTAAAGCGCGACGCAGGCCACGCGCCTCAGCCTTGCTTTTGCAGCACCAGGCCGCCGGAGAGCATCTCGGCGAGGATGGCTGTGACGTCGCGCTCGGCCACGTCGCGCTCGACGCGGAAGGCCGCAGTGAGCTTGTCGGCGATGGCGCCGGTCGAGGCGCCTTCACCGAGGGATTTCCACACCAGGACCGCGGTGGGGTTGAGGGTGAAATAGAACTTGGTCTCGAGGTGCAGCAGCACGCCTGTGCCGTCGTCGAGCTCGGTGAACAGGGCCTGGGGGTGGGGCTGCATTTCGCTCATGATTGCGGGTAAGCGTAGGTGATGACCATATCGTCGTCGACGGTCTCGCCCATCGGCGCGCCGTCGAGCTCGACCCAGGCGTGCCCGGTGATCTCGGGCGCGCGCGGGGAGAGGCCCATGACGAAGCGCGCGGGGTGGCCGGCGCTGCGGAGGACGGCATAGCGCGCGAGCGAGCGGTAAAGGCAGGTGTCGGGGACGACGCGGAGGCGCTCTATCACCCTCTCGGCGGCGAGGAGGGCGTCCTCCACGGTGGGGAGGGGGACGCGCTCGCGCAAAGCACGCTCGGGCGTGAGGGCGCCGAGGAGGCCAGGCAGCGAGTGCCGCCGCAGCATCCGGTCGAGGCGGAGGCGGAGAGACAGCGTGAGCGCGCCGAGGCGGACGCGGTGCGGGATCGAGCCCAGCATACCTTCAGCCTCGCACGATGGGGAGCGACCTCGGGGCCCAGGCGCCGCGCCAGCGCTCGCGCTGAGCCTCGGGCCCCCTGGCGCTCTGGCCTTCCCAGTGCGGTTTGCCAAAGTATTTCATGCAGTCGTTACAGGGGAAATGCTCCCACTCTGTCAACGGGCCTCTGGCCATGCGATCGAGCTTGTCGGCCTGCGCTTGATGGATGATGCCGAGCAGGCGGCGGTGGGCCTCGAGCAGGCTCATCTCGCGGAGATCGCCGGCGACGTCGCTGCGCGTGCCGTCCCCGGGGATGCCCGAGTGCTGGCAGCAGAGGTTGAGTCGGCCCTTGACGTCGATGTGGAGCTGCTGGCTCTTGAAAGGCTCGCAGACGTGGAAGGGTTGGGCGGAGTAGAAGCCCTCGGGCATGGCGACCGGGATCTTGAGGATGGCGCCGAGCCTCTCAATCCTGTCCTGGGCGTCGCGCCAGACGTGGGGCGGCAAGAACAGGGCTTTGTCGTGGAGAGTGCCAGTCGGCTGGAGCATCGAGAAAGAGACGCGGTCGGCGGAGAGCTGGCTCGCGAGGAGGCCCATGGCCTCGATCTCGGCGACGTTCTTGGCGTTGATCACCATCTGGAGCAGGAAGGGAATCCCGTGCGCCGTGCAGAGCGTGGCGCCGAGCATGACCTCGCGGAAGCTGCCTTTGCCGCGGATCTCGTCGTGGGTGGCCTCGGTGGCGCCGTCGAGGCTGAAGTTGACGGCGGTGAGGTGGGCTTTGCGCTCGGGGACGGCCTTGAGCAGCTCGAGCAGGCGGGGGAAGCGCTTCCCGTTGGTGACGAGGTGCCAGGTGAAATCGTGGGCGACGATGGCGTCGAGGATCCCCTCGAAATCAGGGTGCAGCGTGGGCTCACCCCCGGTGAGGGCGATCTGGGCGCTGCGGTAAATCGACCGGGCCTCGCTCATGACCTTTTGCATGAGGGAGAGAGGGAGGTCTTTGGGGGTTTGCTCGGGGTCTCGCAGGCAATGCTGGCAGTCGAGCTGGCAGCGATCGGTGATGTGGAAAGCGATCAAGGCGGCGCTCATTGGACTCCTCGCTCGATTCCACCTCGCTGGGGCGCCGACGCGCCCCCGGCGCGGGAGATCAGCCCGTCATTGTCAGGCCGGAGGCCATCGGGCCCATCGCGGTGACCAGCGTGGCGCGGGCGACCGAGCGCTTCTTCATCAGCCTCGGGGCTTCGTAGGGCTTGCGCATGTCCTCGGTCGCGGCGGCGACGGGGTGCGCTTGCTCTTGCCGCTCGGTTCGGTTCTCGCTGTCTTCCATCGTCTTTCCTCGGGTTTCGCCCGCCGGACGCTATCATGTGGGCCCGGGCTGCACAACGAAGGGCCCCATGGCGCCGCGACCCCCAGGGGAAGTCGTTGTGCTTCTTCCTGGTTGCTCGCGGATTCGTGGCGTTCATTCCGGCGGGCGTTTTCCCTCGGCGGTGTGGAGCGGGACGAGGATCGCGTGCGGGTAGGAGGTGTCTTCGTAGTGGGCGACCTCGTACCCAGAGGCCCAGGCGAGGCGCACGATCTCGTCGTGGCCGAGGTAGGCGAAGAAGCCGCCGTTGAGGAAGAAGTGGTCGCCCGCTTCGGAGACGCCGGGGGCGTGAAGGGCGCTGAAGAGGCGACGGAGTGTGTCGCGGACGCGGCCCTTGCTCTCGGGAGGAGCGGAGCTGTCGACCTCGATGGCAAAGCTGGTGAGGACGGGGGCGTTCGGGGCGAGGGTGTGGACGGCGCGGAGGAGCGCCGAGCGCGCGCTCGACGGGAGGACATGCGAGAGGCTGCCCCAGCCGAGGATGACGGCGTCGAACGGAGCGCCGGTGATCGCCGAGGCGAGCGGGCTCTCGCGGCCCTCGGCGGCGGCGACGAGGTCGGCGTACGAGGCGTGGATCACCGTGGATCGCGCGGGATCGGCGACGCTGCGGGCGGCGTCGGCGAAGGGGGCGCACGGGTCGAAGGCCACGACCGAGAAGCCGCGCTCTTCGAGGGCGACGAGCTCGCGGCCGGCGCCGGCGGCGCCGATGAGGACGCGGCCGCTGCGGGGGAAGATCGGTAAATCGAAGGCGCGGCGCTCCCAGGGGAAGAGGCCGCTCTGGAAGCGGTGGCCGCCGGGCAGATACGTCCCTTGCTCGGCGTAGACGACGGCGGTGAGGCCGGCGCGATCTTCGTGGCGGATCCAGGCGAGGAGGAGCTCGTCGCGCACGCCGTCGCGGAGGCTGTCGAGGCGAAGCGTGGCGCGGTCGACGGCGAGCAGCGCCTTGACCCAGAGAGGAACGCGGTAGCTCACGGCCGCATCCTGCCCGCTCGAGGCGGTGGCCGCCATCTTCGTGGATCCTCGTCGCATCGCGCCGGTGACTCGTTGCGCGAGAGGCTCGTGGTGTTCACCGCGCGTCGCCTCACGCCGCTCACGTACGCGCGCGGCGGCGTAGCGGCCGAGGCCGAGGCCGTAGGCGGCGAGATCGTCGCGAAGAGGAATTTGCCGGAGAATCCAGGGTAATCCGAGGGCCGAGGGGCGGTGTGCGTCGAGCGCGGCGGCGGGGTGGTGGACGCGATCGACGAGGCGTCGGCGAAGCGGACCGGGGTCGAAGGCGGCGACGTGCGCGGGCGTCACCGAGGCGGCGCCGAGCGCGTGGAGCGCGGTCATCATCGCGTGCATCACCGTGGTCAGGCGCCACTCGGAGGCGCGGTGGACCAGGGTGTCGAGGTCGATCCCGCTGCGGAGGAGAAGCTCGAGATCGAGCCAGGCGGCGGGGTGCTGGAGCTCGTGGCCGGCGGCGTGGAGGGCGATGAGCAGCGCGTGATCCTCGGCGCTGGGGACGAGGAGGCCGGGGAGGCCGGGGGCCGCGAGGGCGCGCGCGAAGAGGCTCGCCGTGTCGATGGGGCGGGGGACGATCTTGTCGAGCGAGGTGTGGATCTCGACCAGGAACGGGGTCTGGCCCGCGCGCATCATCACGCCTGTTTCGCCGAGAAAATCAGCCGTCAGCGGGCGATCGGGGCTGGCGTGGACGACGCCTCCAACGGCGGTGAGGGCGGCGAGGACGCGGTCGCGATCGGCGCGGTGAACGAGCAGGTCGATGTCCTGCATCGGGCGCGACGCGGGCGAGGGGTAGACAGTGAGCGCGAGCGCGGCGCCCTTCACGAGCAGCGCCGGCAGCGAGGCTCCACGCAGCGCGCTCGCGACCTGGGCGAGCACGTGGGCGCGGAGGAGCGCCTCGGCGTGGGCGGCGGGGCTCTGCGTCCGCAGCGGCGGCGAAGGATCGCGGAGCGCGCGGAGGAGCGGCGAGGGAGCGTTCATGATCGGATCCACGGTGCAACACGGATGCGCGGGCGGGCGGAACAATTCGCGGGGCGCGCTCGATCGCGGCGCCGCGGGCTACGAGGGCGCGTCTTCGCTCGCCGCGGGGGCGGAGATCTCGATGATGCGATCGGCGAAGCTCGCGAGGGCGCGATCGTGGACGACGGCGATGATCCGCCGCTCGCGCGCGACGTTGCGCAGGATGGCCGCGAGCTCGTCCACGCTCCTCGTGTCGAGGTGGGCCTCGGGCTCGTCGAGGACCAGGAGATCGGCGTCGCGGAGCAAGGCGCGCGCGAGCATGACCCGCCGCGCTTGCCCGCTCGAGAGCTCGGCGTGGGGGAGCGCGAGGGCGGCGGCGTCGGCGGTGACGCGCGCGCGCAGCAAAGGCCAGAGGCCGACGGTCTCGAGCGCGGCGACGAGGCGAGCGTCGGGCAAGGAGGGGTCGAAGGCGCGGAGGTTGTCGGCGATCGAGGCGCTGCCCCGGGCGAAGGGGCGCTGCGAGAGGAAGGCGATGCGCTCGCGAAAGCGCCGGTTGTCGAGCCGCGCCTCGCGCCCGCCCACAACGATGCGCCCGCGATCGGGGCGGAGGACGCCGAGCAAGACGTGGAGCAGCGTCGTCTTGCCCGCGCCGTTGGGGCCGACGATGGCCACGCTCTCGCTCGGCGCGAGGGTGAGCGTCACGCCGCGCAGCGCCTCGTTGCCGTGCGCCTCGTGCGCGGACGCCGGGTAGGTGTAGCCGACGCCTTCGAGGCGGATCTCCGCGGTCGCGTCGAGCGGCTCGTCGGCCTCGGCGATCGTCGCGGCGGCGGCGATCGCGATCTGCTGCGCGGCGCTGGCGAGCTCTTCGCGCGACGCGGCGATCGTGGCGACCGCGCCCGAGAGCGCCTGCAGCGTGGGGATGGCCGCGAGCACGAGGAGGAACGCGAGGTAGACCTCGCCGGAGGCCAAAGGGCCGCGCGTGGGCGCGTAGCGACCGCCGAGCAGGGCCGCGGTGGAGGCCGCCGCCGCGAGCGTGGCGCCGAGCGCGCCCCACGTGGCCACGGCGCTGATGATCCGCGCCTTGCCCTCGGCGCGCGACCAGCCGAGCGCCTCGCCGCGGACGAGATCCGCGAAGAGGTGGGCGCGGCCATGCGCGCGGAGATCGAGCGCGCCGTCCCAGCCCGCGGAGGCCGTCGTCAGCAGCGATCGCGATCGCGTCCACGCGGCCGTCCACGCGCGGTCGACGGCGCGCGAGGCGAGGAGCGTGACCACCGCGCCGGCGAGGCCCGCGGCGCCGAGCGGGACGAGCACGAGCGCGCCCAGCGTCGAGGCGAGCAGCAGCGCGACGGCGGGCACGGCGGCGGCGGCGCCGATCGCTGTCGCCAGGCCTTCCACCGCGCAGCCGATCAGCGTGGGGATCGCGGTGGCGAGGCGCGCGGTGACGGTGTCGGCGGTGGGCAGCGAGGGCACGGGCCCGCGCTCGAAGGGCGCGAGGTAGAGCTCGAGCAGGTTGAGCCGCACGACGCGCGCGAGCCGATCCGCCGCGCGGGCGCGCACGAAGCTCAGCGCCGCCGCGCCGCAGAGCGCCGCCGCCGCGGTCGGATACCCTTGCTCGCCGAACCAGAGCACGCTGAGCGGGAGCGCGAGGCGCTGGATGAAGACCACCGCCGCCACCACGGCGAGGCTGCCCGCGCCGCCTCGGAGCAGCGCCCTCGCGACGCCGCGAAGCCGCACGGGAGGAGGGGCCGCCATGCGGGAGGCGTACCCGACATCACGCCACGCGTAACAGGAAATTTGGCCCGCTGTAGCGCGCGCTCCTAGCCTTGTGTCCAGTGCTCGGCGACTTCGTGAAGCGCGTCGTCAACGGCCTGGTGCTCCTCCTGGCCGCCCTCACGTTCTTCCTGGTCCCGATCGGCCGGAAGACGGCGGCTCAGCACGTCGTCGCCATCTTCAGCACGCGGCCGGCGCACGAGGCCGCCGCGGACTTCGCGGTGGCGGCGCGCAAGGCGTTCCAGCGCGCGGGCACCGCGGTGGCCGAGCTGCGGCAGTCGCACGCGAAGGCGAAGCGCGAGGAGAGCGAGAGCGAGAGCGAGAGCGACGACGACGCGCCGTGAGCGATTGATAGCCGCAAGCTATCAATGCTGCTTGCGGGGATCCTTCTCCTGCGGGTGCTCGTTGTAGAACGCGTCGAGGCTCTCGCGCGTGATCTCGCACTCGATCTCGCCCTCCTTCTCGATCGTCGCCTGGCAGCCGAGGCGGCTCGTCCTTCGCACGTCGAAGGCCTTGTCGAGGATGTCCTCTTCCTCTTCTTCGGCCTCGGTGAGCAGCTCTTTGCCGCGGGTCACGTAGACGTGGCACGTCGAGCAGGCGCAGACGCCGCCGCACGCGTCGCCTTCGGGCGCGTGGATCGACTTTGATGCCTGGAGGAGCGACGTGCCCAGCGGCACCTCCACCACCCAGTCGCGCCCGTGCGCCAGGAATCGAACCTTCGCCATCAGCTCGGCCTCGTCATGCTCGCGTGCGCCTCGACGTGGGCGTCGACGCCGGCCGCCTCGGCCACCTCGCGCTCCACGTCGTTGAGACTCTTGCCCTCGATCGCGCGGGCGACGGCGCGGTCCATGCGGCGCCCGGCCCACGCGTGGGTGGCGTCGTCGAGCGCCTCGGTGCGCGCGGTGATCGGCGCGGTGCGCTCGCCCGTGACGGCGCCCTCGAGGTCGGCGATGGCCTGAGCGATGCGCGCGCGCTCCTCCTCGGAGAGGAGATCGGCGTCGGCGGCGAGGGCCTTGCGCGTCGCCGCGAGCACCTGCTCGGCCTCGACGCGCGCCTCGATCAGGCGGCGGCGTTCGAAGTCTTCCTCGCCGTGATCGAGCGCGGAGAGCAGCATCGTCTCCACCTCTTCGTCGGAGAGGCCGTAGCTCGGCACCACCTCGACGTTCTGCTCCACGCCCGTCGTTGTCTCTTTCGCGGAGACGCTGAGCAGGCCGTCGGCGTCGACGCGGAACGTGACCTCGAGCCGGGCCAGGCCCGCCGGCATGCGCGGGATGCCCTTGAGCACGAAGCGCGCGAGCGATCGGCAGTCGGCCGCGAGCTCGCGCTCGCCCTGCACGATGTGGAGATCGAAGCCGGTCTGGTTGTCGGCGTAGGTGGTGAACACCTGCCGCGCGCCCGCGGGGATGGTGGTGTTGCGCGGGAGGATCTTCTCGGCCACGCCGCCCATCGTCTCGATGCCGAGCGAGAGCGGGAGCACGTCGAGCAGCAGCACCTCGCCGGCGTGGGCGTTCTCGCCCGCGAGGATGTCGGCCTGGATCGCCGCGCCGAGAGCCACGACCTCGTCGGGATCGATGTCGCCGAGCGGCTTCTTGCCGAAGAGCTTCTCGACGTAGGCGCGCACCAAGGGCACGCGGGTGGAGCCGCCGACGAGGATCACGCCGTCGAGCTCCGACGCCTGCACGCCCGCGTCGCGCAGCGCGCGCCGGCAAGCGACGCCGGTGCGCTCGACGATGGGCGCGATCAGCGCGTCGAGCTCGGCGCGGGTGACGACGATCTTCTTGCTCCCACCGCCCTGGATCGGCAGCTCGATCTCCACCGTCTCGTGGTCGGTGAGCCCGTGCTTGGCCTGCCTCGCCGCGTCGAGCGCGAGGCGCACCAGGCCGTGATCGCCCGCGGGCGCGCCCATCTCCTGGAGGAAGCGCGTCGCCAGCGCGCGGTCCATGTCGTCGCCGCCGAGCGCGCTGTCGCCGCCCGTGGACTTCACCTGGAAGACGCCGTTGTCGAGCAGGAGGATGGTGACGTCGAACGTCCCGCCGCCGAGATCGTAGACCGCGAAGAGCCCGTTCTGCTGCTTCTCCAGGCCGTAGGCGAGCGCCGCCGCGGTGGGCTCGTTGAGCAGGCGGAGCACGTCGAGCCCGGCGAGGCGGCCGGCGTCCTTCGTGGCTTGGCGCTGCGCGTCGTCGAAGTACGCGGGCACGGTGATCACCACGCCGCCGACGGTGCGGAGCTCGTCCTCGGCGAGGAGGCGCAGCGCCTTCAAGATCTCCGCCGAGACCTCGACCGGCGAGACGACCCTGTCGTGGACCTTGAAGCGGACGCTCTTGGCCTCTTCGGGCGTGCTCGGCGTCGCGAAATCGTAGGTGCCGAGCCGCTTCGTCTCGGCGTCGTCGGCGCCGCGGCCCATGAAGCGCTTCACGCTGACGATGGTCTCGCGCGGGTGCTCGGCGGCGAGCAGGAGCGCGGGCTTGCCGACGATCACCGCGCCGCGCTCGTCGTAGTGGACGGCCGAGGGCAGGAGGCGCTCGCCGTTGCAGTCGGCGATCACCTGCGGCTTGTCGTCGCGGACGCGGGCCACGAGCGAGTTCGTCGTCCCGAGGTCGATGCCGACCGGGCGCGGCGCTGCTTTGGGATCGAAAATTTCGAGGAGCGTCATGGTTGCAATCGCTGCGAGAAAACTACGGGCTGAGCTCTTCTTCGAGGGCGGAGACCTCGTCGAGGAAGCGGCGCACATAGCGCAGCTCGCCCAGGATGGGGAGGGCGCCGCTCATCTTCTGCGGCTCGGTCGCCGCGGCGTCGAAGGCCTGCGCGAGCCTCTTGATCGTCGCCTCTTGTCGCGCGCTCATGGCCGCGCCGAGCCGGAGGACACCCGCGAGATCCTTGGCGCGCGCCGCGTCGGAGAGCTCTTCGCGCGCCTCCATCATCTCCATCAACAGGGCGGGCGCCGCGGCCGGCTCCGCTGTCTCGCCCACGGCGACGCCGGCCTTTTTCACCAGCGCCTCGGCCCGCCGGATCGGATCGCGGAGCACGCGGAACGCCTCGTTGACGTCGATGGCGCGCCCCAGCGCGAGCCTGCGCTCGGCCGCGGGAGCGCCGGTGTAGCGATCGGGGTGAAGCGCCTTGGACAGGTCGCGGTGACGTTGCTCGAGGGCGCGCAGATCGAGATCGAACCGGGCGTCGACGCCGAGCGTCTCGAAGGGATCGGCCATGGTCAGGTCACGGTGAAGGAGTGACCGCATCCACAGCGCGTCGCCTCCTGCGGGTTCTTGAACTTGAACCCCTGGAACATCAGCGTCTTCTCCCAGTCGAGCACCGAGCCGCCGAGGTAGAGGATGCTCTTCTTGTCGCAGATGACGCGCACCGTGGCCTTGCCCTCCTCGGAGAACTCGAGGACGAGGTCGCCCTTGCGCGGCTCGGCGTCCTCGAACTCGATCACGTAGGAGAAGCCCGAGCAGCCGCCGCCGCGGATGCCGACGCGGATCGCCCCCTCGGGCGTCCCGCGCTTCTTGAGCTGCATCCGCACGGCCTCGACGGCCGCGGGCGAGACGGCGATCGTCTTCTTCGAAACGCCCGTGTCGATCGCCTCGGCCTTCTTGAAGCCGGGCGCCATGCTGTCCGTTGCTTTGGTTTCGGTGCTCATCGTTTCCATGACCACGACCCTCTCCTGAGAGCGTGCAGCGCCTCGCTCACTCGTTCGCGAGCGACTTCTTCGCGGCCTGCTTCGAGCGGAAATCGGCGATGGCGCTCTTGATCGCGTCCTCGGCCAGGACCGAGCAGTGGATCTTCACCGGGGGCAGGTTGAGCTCGGTGGCGATCATGCTGTTCTTGATCGTCCCGGCCTCGTCCACGGTCTTGCCCTTGAGCCACTCGGTCGCGAGCGACGACGAAGCGATCGCCGAGCCACAGCCGAAGGTCTTGAACTTGGCGTCCTCGATCCGACCGTCGTCGCCGACCTTGATCTGAAGGCGCATCACGTCGCCGCAAGCGGGCGCGCCGACGAGGCCCGTCCCCACCTGATCGTCACTCTTGTCGAGCGTCCCCACGTTGCGCGGGTTCTCGTAATGCTCGATGACTTTTTCGCTGTATGCCATGGTCCGTCTCCTCAGAAATCTTTGAAGCGCTTTGCGGTCCGGGGCGCTCACAACCCATCGCGACAAAGGGCGCGCTCGCGCGCCCGGGGTATGGGGCCGCTCGCGGCCCCATCGAGACTAGTGGGCTGCCCACTGCACGGTGGAGAGGTCGATTCCCTCTTTGTGCATCTCGTACAGGGGAGACATCTCCCGCAGCTTGTTGACCTTGCTGATCACGAGGTCGGCCACGTAGTCGACCTCTTCCAGCGTGTTGAATCGGCCGAGGCCGAAGCGGATCGACGAGTGGGCGAGATCGTCGCCGATGCCCATCGCGTGGAGCACGTACGAGGGCTCGAGGCTGGCGCTGGTGCAGGCCGAGCCGCTCGAGACGCAGACGTCCTTGATCGCCATCAGCATCGCCTCGCCCTCGACGAAGCTGAAGGAGACGTTGAGGTTGCCCGGCAAACGGTGCTCCCAGGAGCCGTTGAGGTTCACCGAGTCGAGCTCGGTGGTGAGGCGCTTGTAGAGGTGATCGCGCAGCGCGATGAGCTTCTTCGCCTCCTCGGGGCCCTCGGAGAGGATGATCTCCGCGGCGCGGCCGAAGCCCACGATGCCCGGCACGTTGAGCGTGCCCGAGCGCATCCCGAACTCGTGGCCGCCGCCGTCCATCTGCGCGGTGATGCGCACGCGGGGCTTGGATCGACGCACGTAGAGCGCGCCGATGCCCTTGGGTCCGTACATCTTGTGGGCGGTGATCGACGCCAGATCGACGTTCATCGTCTCGACGTTGAAGGGGACCTTGCCGATGCCCTGGACCGCGTCGCTGTGGAAGAGCACGCCGCGGGCGCGGGTGATCTTGCCGATCTCGGCGATGGGCTGCACCGTGCCGACCTCGTTGTTGGCGAGCATCACGCTGACGAGGATCGTTTTGTCGGTGATGGCCTTCTCCACCGACTCCGCGCTCACCCGGCCCTCGGTGTCGACGGGGAGGTACGTGACCTGGTAGCCGTCTTTCTCGAGGCGCTTGCACGTGTCGAGGATGGCCTTGTGCTCGATCACCGTGGTGATGATGTGGTTGCCCTTGTCCTTGTAGAACTCGGCCACTCCCTTGATCGCCATGTTGTCGGCCTCGGTCGCGCCCGAGGTGAAGAC
>FSTQ01000425.1_pt1 | contig 17563 bp, 13 predicted proteins | sample 1637281 | NCBI WGS metagenome assembly FSTQ01 (sample SAMEA3914818, study PRJEB12502) | metagenome | biome: forest; material: soil | place: Canada | collected 2010-06-26 | depth 0.1 m
CGTCGACGCCAACGTGCTGATCAACGAGCGCATCCGCGAGGAGCTCCGCCTCGGCAAGAGCCCGCGCTCGGCGATCGAGGTCGGCTACGACAAGGCCTTCAGCGCCATCATCGACGGCCACGTCACCACGTTCATCTCCGGCCTCATCCTCATGCAGTTCGGCACCGGGCCGATCAAGGGCTTCGCCGTGACGCTGGTCATCGGCATCGCCGTCAGCCTCTTCACCGGCGTCGTCTGCACCCGCCTCATGTTCGACTGGGCCGTTCGGCACCGGAAGGTCAAGACGCTCCACCTCGGTTGAGCTGGTCGGTCGCGCGGGTCGGTCGGGGCGAGGGCCTCGGCCCGCGCGATCTCTGGGCGTATCGAGGCACTCAAGAAGCACAAGGCTCCGCACATGGAATTCATCAAGCCCGGCCGCCAGTTCGACTTCATGGGGAAGCGCTGGTACTTCATCGGACTCAGCGGCGTGCTGCTCGTCCTCTCGCTGATCTCCTTCATTTACCCCGGGCCCAAGCTCGGGACGGACTTCAAGGGCGGCACCGAGGTCGAGGTCGCCTTCCTCGGCCCGGAGGGCTCGATCTCCGGCGGGGCCGTGCGCGAGGCCGTCGAGAGCATCGGCTTCGCCGATCCCGATGTGGTGACGGTGACCGACGCGACCCACGCGAACCGGTTCTTGATCCGGGTGCAGCAGGTGACCGTCCTCGGGGAAGATCAGAAGGCGGCCATCCGCGGCAAGATGTGCCTCGTCCCCGAGGGCTCGTCGCCCGCGCCGACCGAGCAGTGCCCGGCGAACCTCCAGGCCAGCGAGGTCAAGTTCAGCCCCGGCGGCGACAAGATCACCGCGCGCTACGAGACGACGCCGGATCTCGCGGGCATCCGCAAGCAGCTCACCGGCATCACCGGGGTCGATCTCCGCGACGGCGCCAACAACCCGCAGGTGGTGAGCGAGCGCGACCACAAGGTCGAGATCCAGCTCAAATCCAAGGGTGATCAGCTACTCGACGGGCTCCGCGCCAAGCTCGGCGCCGACAAGGTGCCGAACCAGGCGCTGCGCGTCGAGTGGATCGGGCCCAAGGCCGGCGCCCAGCTCCGCAACGCCGCGCTCTGGAGCGTGGGCGTCGCCTGCTTCTTCATCATGGCGTACATCGCCTTCCGCTTCGATCTCCGCTTCGCGCCTGGCGGCATCGTCGCCCTCGTCCACGACGTCGGCATCGCCCTCGGCGCCATGGTCCTCGCGCGGAAGGAGATCACCATCTCCACCGTCGCCGCGATGCTCACCATCGTCGGGTATTCGATCTCCGACACCGTCGTCGTCTACGACCGCATCCGCGAGAACTTGGGCAAGCATCGCAGCATGAGCTTCTCCGCGGTGATCAACCTCTCCATCTCGGAGATGCTCGGCCGCACCATCATCACCTCGGGCGTCACCGCCCTCTCGATGGTGATGTTCCTCGTCTGGGGCACCGGCGTGATCAAGGACTTCGCCTTCGCCCTGCTCGTCGGCATCATCGTCGGCACGTACTCCTCGATCTACGTGGCCGCCCCGCTGACGGAGTGGATCGATCGCCACTTCTTCGGCGCCTCCGCCGACAAGAAGCGCAGCAACCTCACGCGCACCCGCGCGGCCAAGCGCGCTGACGCCGTCGTGTAGCTCGCCTCGCCTCGCTTCAATTCACGCCGCCTCGGCGCTCCTTTCCAGCCTCCTCTCCACCTTCACCTCGCGCGGTCCTCGCGCCCCGAACGCGGCATTCCTCCCGTGAGGTGAGGGCGCGCGCACGATTCGTGCGCGCGCCTCACCTCCAGGCGCGAGCGCATCGAAGGCCCGCGTGCTCGGCGGTGTGGACACGCCTCGCTTTCTCGAATAACCCAGGCACTCCATGCTGGAGGAAGCGCGATCGGACGAGGGGCAGGGGGCCGCGTCGCGCGCGTCGGGGGCGCCCGGGGCGGGGCGAGAGATCGACGGGGAGGTCGTCCCCAATGTCCCTCCGCGCGCCGCGCCCGCGGGCAGCTTCCACGATCCCGGTGAGGCCTCGGCGGCGGCGATCAACCTCTCGCGCGAGCTCGGCATGTCGATCAGCGCCGCCGACGCGCTCCACCGCGCCGGCTGGGCCGCGGGGGAGGGGACGCGGCGCTTCCTCGATCCCAAGCTCGCCCACCTGACGCCCCCCGAGGCGATGATCGATCGCGACGCCTCGGCGGATCGCATCGCCCGCGCCGTCCGCGCCGGCGAGCGGATCTGCGTCTTCGGCGACTACGACTGCGACGGGATCACCTCGGCGGCGATCATGACGTCGATCCTCGAGGCGCTCGGGGGCACGGTGGCGCCGCTCCTGGCGACGCGCCTGGAGGGCAGCTACGGGCTCTCGCACAAGGCGCTGGCCCGCGTCTTCGCGACGGGGGCCACGCTCCTCATCACGTGCGACTGTGGCTCCAGCGATCACGAGCGCCTCGCCGTCGCGCGCGAGCGCGGCGTCGACGTGGTGGTGATCGATCACCACCTCGTCCCGCCCGAGCCGCTCCCGGTGGTGGCCTTCCTCAACCCGCACCGGCCCGACTGCGGCTTCCCCTACAAGGGGCTCGCCTCGTGCGGGCTGGCGCTCTCGCTCGGCGCCGCCGTGCGCCGCGTCCTCGGGCAGAACCTCGACCTGCGCCCGCTCCTCGATCTCGTCGCCATCGGCACCGTGGCCGACGTCGCGCCGCTCACCGGCGACAACCGCGTCCTCGTCAAGGCCGGCCTCCAGGTGCTCGCCAGCGGCACGCGCCCCGGCCTCCGCGCCCTCGCCTACAACGCCAAGATCGATCTCCCCAAGGGCGCCACCGCCGAGGACATCGCCTTCCGCGTCGCCCCGCGCCTCAACGCCACCGGGCGCCTCGGCGACCCCGACCTCTCGCTCGAGCTGCTCCTCGAGAAGAACCCGGTCAAGGCCACCGGCCTCGCCGCGACGATGGAGCAGATCAGCCTCAAGCGCCGCGCCATCCAGGAGCTGATGATGGCCGAGGCCTTCGCCGAGATCGAGCGCTGCGGCTACGCCGACGCCCCGGGGATCGTCCTCGCGCGCGAGGGCTGGCACCCGGGCGTCGTCGGCATCGTCGCCGGGAGGATCGCCTCGCGCTTCAAGCGGCCGACGATCATCGCCTCGATTGAGGGCGTGAGCGGGCGCGGCTCGGTGCGCGGGCCCGCGGGCTCGCAGCTCCACGACGCCCTCTCGCGCTGCAAGGACGAGCTCGTGGGCTTCGGCGGCCACCAGGCCGCGGCCGGCGTCGAGGTCCGCGCCGATCGCGTCGACGCGCTCCGCGATCGCTGGTGCCAGGTCTTCCTCGAGCACGCCCAGGGCCGCGCCGCCGCCGATCCCGACGAGCTCCTCGCCGACGTCCGCCTCGACGATCGCGACGACCTCTGCGCCGCCGCCGACGATCTCGGCCGCCTCGAGCCTTGCGGCGAGGCCAACCGCGCGCCCCTCTTGCTGGTGCGGAGCGCGCGCCTCCTCTCCGCGCGCAACCTCAAGGGCCACCTCAAGGTGGAGGTCGCCTGGGCCCGCGGCGTCACCATGGGCGGCTTCGCCTTCGAGCTCGGCCCCCTCGCCGAGAAGCTCGCCGCCTCCGCGCGCGTCGACATCCTCGGCCGCCTCCGCCGCGACGCCTGGCGCGGCGGCGACGCGGTCGAGCTCAAGATCGAGCGCATCGCCGCGTCGTAGCCTCGCTCCATCGCCGCCCCGCGCCGCGCGCCCGCGTCACGCCGGAGCCGGCAGCCCGTACATGATGTCCGAGCGCACCGCGTACTTGACGCCGCTCGTGACCTCGCAGCCCTCGTGGAGGATGGCGTGCTGGAAGAGCAGCGCGCGGCCGGTGCGGGGCACGATCACCTCGTCGAAGTCGAGCATCGCCGTCTCGCCGCCGGTGAACCCCTCGTTCAGGTAAACGATGAACGTGAGCCTGCTGCGCTCCTCCTTGTTGCGGACGAAGGCGCCGTCGTAGTGCGGCGCGAAGCGCTGCCCCACCGCGTAGCGGTAGCAGCGCAGCCGCTCGTTGGCGCCCACCACGACGCCGCCCGAGATCTCCTTCGGAAGCCGCGCGCGCACGCGCTCGAAGAGCAGCGCCGCCAGCTCGGCGTCGTCGAACATCACCCGGGTGTTGTTGCGCGTCCCGAGGTCGATCACCGGCCCGTCCTCGCGGCTCACCGGCGCGATGCTCGGCCCCGCGGCCTCGATGCGAGCGATCAGCGCCCGGCACTCGTCGGGCGAGAGCACGCCGTCGATCGTGAACGAGAGCGGCTGCGATAAATCGATGAGGTGCGCGTACATGTTCACTACCCCTTGGAGCAGGTGGGCCGCGGCGCCGGCGATCCCGATCGTCGACGTCGTGTCCCGGTGGATACCGCTGTGATCCGTGCGGCGCCGTCGGCGCCCGTCGTCATCGTCGTCGCCCTCAGACCGCGCTGCGCCGCACGAAGCGGTAGAGCTCGGCCGGGCGGTGCGAGGCGTCGCGCTCGTGGGCGCCCGTGGCCTCGAGGAAGCCGCTCGCGAGCATGCGGCGGCGGAAGGAGTCCTTGTTCACGGCCTCGCCGCGCACCGCCTCGTGGACGTCCTGGAGCGCGCGGAGGGTGAACTCGGCCGGCAAGAGCTGGAACCCCACCGGCGTGTAGTCGAGCTTGCCGCGGAGGCGCTTCACCGCCATCCCGAGGACGTCGGCGTGATCGAAGGCGAGGGGCAGCTCCTTCCCGGCGTCGTCGAGGACGGCGACCGGGCCGCCCGTCTCGCCGGGCCAGGGGACGCGCACCGTCGCCACGCGCGCCCCGGGCGCCGTCGTGGCGCGCACCAGCCGCGCCGCGTCGACGAGCGCGTAGTAGCCGACGGCGATGACCCGGCCGCGCGGATCGCGCCCGGGCGCGCCGAAGGTGTAGAGCTGCTCGATGAACACGTCGGCGAGGCCGGCCTTGCCGTGGAGCAGCCGGGCCGCAGCGGCGTCGAGCGACTCGGAGACGCGTACGAAGCCGCCGGGGAGCGCGTAGCTCCCCTTGGCCGGGTGCTCGCCGCGCTGGTACACGGCGACCGAGAGCGCCCCCCGCGCGAAGCCGAGGACTACGATGTCCACCGCGACCGAGGGCCGCTCGAAGGCGGTGAGATCGTAGCGCGCGAGGAACGCCGCCTCGGTCTCGACCTCGACCTCGGTCTCGCTCTCGGTCTCGACCTTGCGCGCCTTGCTGATCCGCGCCGGCTTGCCCGCCGGGCGGCGCTTATCTCCACGAAGCATATATGTGATAAGCATATATGCACGATGCATCGAAGCGCAAGGCGCGCCCGACGATTGGCGAGGCGACGCGGCGATCGCCGGCCTTGAAAAGCGAAAGGCGCAGAGGTCGACCCTCTGCGCCTTCGCGCCTCGCGCGGCTGCGGGCTACTTCCTCGGCTTGATCGTCGGCGCGGCCCCCGCGGGCTTGGCCTCGGCGGGCTTGGCGCCTTCGGGCTTGGCGTCGGGCGCCGCGCCCTCCTTCTGCTCCGACTTCGGCGCTGTCGCCGTCTTCTCGAGGATCTTGAACTGCACGCGGCGGTTCTTGGCCTTGTTGGCCTCGGTGTCGTTCTCGACGAGCGGGTTGTCCTGCCCGTAGCCCTTGGCGACGAGGAGGTTGTCCTTGAGGCCGCGCTTGATCAGCGCCTTGCGCACGGACTCGGCGCGGCTCCCGCTCAGGATCTTGTTGTGCTGCTTGGCGCCGCTGTTGTCCGTGTAGCCCTGGATCTCGAGCTTCTTGATCTCGGGGTGGGCCTTGATCATCTGGACGATCTGGTCGAGCAGCGGGTCGGAGGCGGGCCGGATGATGGCGCGGTCGACCTCGAACTGGACCTGCTCGTTGATCTCGATCTCCTTCTCGGTGAACACGACGAGGGGGCAGCCGTGCTTCGCCGGGTTGGCCTCGTTGGGCACGCCCTTCTCGTTCGGGCAGGCGTCCTTGTCGTCGCGGATGCCGTCGCCGTCGGTGTCGGGCGGGCAGCCGTTGGTCGCCGGGTCGGTGGTGGCGACGCCGGGGAGGTCCGGGCACGCGTCCTGGTCGTCGATGACCTTGTCGTTGTCGCGGTCGCGGGGCGGGCAGCCGTTCTTCTTGGGATCGGCGTCGGCGATGCCCGGCTCGTCGGGGCAGGCGTCCTGGTCGTCGAAGAAGCCGTCCTTGTCGCGGTCGGTGTAGGGGCAGCCGTTCTTCGCCGGATCGGCGTTGGGGTAGCCGGCCGCGTCGGGGCAGGCGTCCTGCTCGTCGAGGATGCCGTCGTGATCGCGATCGCTGGGCGGGCAGCCGTTCTTCTTGGGGTCGACGTTGGCGGGGCCCTTCACCTCGGGGCAGGCGTCGGTCACGTCGAAGATCCCGTCGCTGTCGCGATCGGAGGGGGCGGGCTTCGCGCGGCCGGTGCCGAAGGTGAGGCCGACGCGCGCGGCGAGGAACGTCGAGGCGCCTGCGCCCACGGCGCAGCTGTCGAGCGACCCGCTCGAGCCGCGCACGTGATCGGCGCCGAGCTGCCCGGTGAGGCCGATGAAGTTCGTGAACAGGACCTCGACGCCGACCCCGCCGCGGATGCCGAAGCCGGCCGAGTCGTTGCCCGAGCAGGAGAAGGAGTCGACCGTCGTCACCCCCGAGGCGCTCTGGTTGATCAACGTGCCGCTGGCGCCGACGTGCTGCCAGACCGGCGCGAGGCCGAGCTGGACGAAGAAGGCGACGTCGTCGTTCTGCCAGGGGTACACGCGGCCGAGGAACCAGAGGGCGTCCCACGAGCGGCTCTGCTCGGTGAAGGTGCCGTCGGCGAAGTCGGCGCGCTCGCGGCCGAAGAAGGACCGCTCGTAGCCGACGCCGACGCCGATCCAGCGCTTGGGGAGCACGAGCGCGTCGAGGCCGACGAGGCCGCCGCCGCGCGCGAGGTCGACCGGGTGGACACCCTCGGTCGTCGCCAGATCGCTGACGCGATAGAGGAGGCCGGCGTAGAGGTCGACGTTGAACCGGACCGGATCGTCAGCCTTCGGCGGAGGCGAGGCCTGCTGCGCGGCGGCCGGCGCCGAAGCGAGGCTCACGGCGGCGGCGAGGGTGACGCCGAGGGCGCCGGTGGCGAACGAGCGACGAATCCGCATGGGGAGCATGTCCTTTGCTGACCGGGGGCGAGGGAAGCGGCGCCAGGGAATTCCAGATGGCCCGAACCGTCAAGCCCGTAACACGCCCCCTGGCTGCAAAAAACGGTCGAGCGTGCCCCGCGCCTCGCGCCCCCGAGCGTGACGCTGCGTGCTACCGTCGCCGCGTGCCGGAGCCGATGATTCGCTTCAAGAACGTGCAAAAAGCCTTCGGCGAGAAGGTCATCTACCGTGGGGTGGATCTCGAAGTCTACCCCGGGGAGACGATCACCATCATGGGCGGCTCGGGGGTCGGCAAAAGCGTCCTGCTCAAGCTGCTGATCCGCCTGCTCGAGGCCGACGGCGGCTCGATCACCTTCCACGGCGAGGAGGTGACGACGATGAGCAACGCCAAGATCGGCCTGGTCCGCCAGAAGATCGCCATGCTCTTCCAGGGCGCGGCGCTCTTCGACTCGAGCTCGGTCGGGGACAACGTCGCCTACGGCCTGCACGAGCACTACCGCTACACGATGACCGAAGCGAAGATCGCCGAGCGCGTCAACTGGGCGCTCTCGCTCGTCGGCCTGCCCGGCATCGAGGCCATGCGCCCGTCCGACCTCTCGGGCGGCATGAAGAAGCGCGTCGGCCTCGCCCGCGCCATCGCCGTCCAGCCCGAGGTCCTGCTCTACGACGAGCCGACGACGGGGCTCGACCCGATCAACACCGAGCGCATCAACCACCTCATCAACGGCCTCAAGGCCGCGCTCAACGTGACCAGCATCGTCGTCACGCACGACATGAAGAGCGCGTTCTCGATCTCCGACCGGATGGCCATGGTCTACCGCGGCGAGATCATCCTCGCGGGGACACCTGACGAGTTTCGGGCGTCGACCGATCCACGCGTGCGGGATTTCATCAACGGCACCGCACCCGTGACCGAGGACGTGGCGACGCTGCTGGGGGCGTGAAGCCTCTGGCAGTACGCGCGCGGGTGGCGCAAGATGCCGCCGTATAAATGAACCAGGCGCGCAACCTGAAGGTCGGGATCTTCGTCCTCGCTGGGCTTCTCTTCTCTGCGGTGGTCATCTTCTTGATCGGGGACGAGCGCCGGCTCTTCGCCTCCTCTGTCCCGTTCCGCGCCGAGTTCGCCGACGTGCAGGGCCTCAAGTCCGGGGCCCCCGTGCAGATGGGCGGGCTCGATATCGGGCACGTCGGCAGCGTCGGCTACGGCAGCAAGGTCGAGGACACGACCATCTACGTCGAGATCGAGATCGTCCGCTCCGAGGCCGGTCGGATCAAGACCGACAGCCTCGCCCGGATCTCCACCAAGGGCCTCCTCGGCGACAAGATGATCGAGATCACCAAGGGCAAGGACGCCGAGACGCGCAAGCCCGGCGACCTCATCCCTGCGGACACGGCGCCCGGCCTCCTCGACCGCGTCAGCGGCTTCGGCGACAAGGCCGGCGCGGCGCTCGACGACGTGAAGAAGGTGACCGCGAGCCTGGCCGACGAGAAGCTCCAGCGCGATCTCCACGAGAGCGTGGCCTCGGTCAACGTGGTCCTGAAGCAGGTCGCCGAGGGCGACGGCTACCCGCACCTGCTCCTCACCGACAAGAACGAGGCGGCGCGGATCTCGCGCACCCTCGACAACCTCGACCGCAGCGCCAACGAGCTCGCGCTCACGCTCAGCGCGGTGCGCGACGTCGTCGGCCGCGTCAAGGCGGGCCCCGGCTTCGCGCACGACGCCATCTACGGCGACGGGCCGCAGAAAGAGATCGCCCAGTTCGGCGCCGCCGCGGGCGAGGTCGCCACCACGCTCAAGGGCATCCGCGAGGCCGACAGCCTGGTCCACGACGCCGTCTACGGCGGCAAGGGCAACGGCGCCGAGGCGCTGGCCAACGTGACGGCGATGACGGCCGATCTCCGCGCCATCGTCGCCGGCCTGCGCCAGGGCAAGGGCACCGTCGGCGCGCTGCTCGTCGACCCCTCGGTCTACGAGGACATGAAGCTCGTGCTCGGCAACGTCGAGCGCAACGACGTGCTCCGCGCCCTCGTGCGGTACTCGATCAAGCAAGACGAGAAGAAGCCCGCCGTCTCCGTCGGCAAGACGCCGTAGTCATCACGGGGCGGCACGCGCCGCCCCGCCCCAAAAAACGCGGTTTTTTTGGGTCCCCACCCCACGCGGGCACGCCTTCGGCGTGCGATATCGTTACTCCAGCGCGGCGGCCATGCGTCGCACCGCCTCGCGGAGCTCCTTCTCGTCGAGCGTCGCGAAGCCGAGGCGCACGAAGGATCGCCTGCGCCCGTCGAAGGTGAAGCGGCGCGCCGTGGAGAACACGACCTTGCGCGCGAGGGCGCGGTCCGCCCAGGCGTCGACGTCGATCCCCGCCGCCGCGCGGGCCCAGAGCGCCATGCCGCCCGCGGGGGGCTCGAAGGTGAGCGCGTCGCCGAGGCGCTGGCCGAGCGCCTCGACCAGCACCTCGCGCCGCGCCAGGTAAGCGCGGCGCGCGCGTCGAACGTGGCGCTGGACCTCGCCGTCCTCGAGCAGCTCGGCCACCGCGAGCTCCACGGTGTGATCGCCCTGGCGATCGACGTAGGTGCGGATGGTCGCGAGCTTCTCCAGGAGCGGCGCCGGCGCGACGACGAAGCCGAGGCGCAGGCCGGGCGCGAGGATCTTCGAAAGAGTGCCGAGGTAGACGACCACGCCCGCGGGATCGGCGGAGGCCAGCGGGAGCACCGGGCGGCCGTCGTAGTGGAACTCGTGATCGTAGTCGTCCTCGATCACGGCGATGCGCTGGGCGCGCGCGAGCTCGAGGAGGGCGAGGCGCCGCCCCGCGGAGAGCACCGCCGTGGTCGGGTACTGGTGGTGCGGCGTGATGTAGACGGCGCGCACGCGCTCGCGATCGCAGAGCTCGGCGAGGGCGTCGGTGTCGAGGCCGTGCGCGTCCACCGGCAGCGGCGCGAGGCGCGCGCCCGCGGCCCGCAGCGCGGCCCACGCGGGGCGATACCCGAGCGCCTCCACCGCCACCACGTCCCCGGGCGCGATCAGGGCGCGCGCCACGAGGTCGAGCGCCATCTGGCTCCCGCGGGTGATCAGCAGCGCCTCCTTCGGCGCCGCCAGCCCCCGCAGCGCCGCGAGCATCGCCCCGAGCGCCTCGCGCAGGCGCGGGTGACCGCGAGGATCGCCGTAGTCGAGCGTGCGCGCGCGCCCGTCGACGATCGCCCGGCGGTACGCGCGCGCCAGGGCCGTCGCGGGGACGAGGCGGAGATCGGGCACGCCGCCCGTCATCACGAGCGCGCCCGCGGGGTGGACGGCGTGAGGGTAGGGCTCGATCGCCGGGCCGATGTCGAACCCCGTCGTCGCCGCGGGCGCGACGCGCGGCGCGCGGGCCTTGCGCGCCGGCGCGGCCACCGAGCCCGACACCACCGTGCCCCGCGACGGCTCGGCCTCGATCCACCCCTCGGCCGTGAGCTCGCCGTAGGCGGCGAGCACCGTGTTGCGGTGGACCGAGAGCGATCGCGCCAGGGCGCGGCTGCTGGGCATCGCGTCGCCGGCGCGGAGGCGACCGCGCCGCACGTCGGCGGCGACGGCGCGGGCGATCTGGAGGAACACCGGTAGATCCCCCGCAGGATCGAGGCGGACAGCGAGCTCCCAGGAGCGCATCGATCCGGTCTAGCAGAAATCGCCGAACTGGATCTTCTGAACAGACCAGCTTCCTCCTAACGTCGCCGCATGCGCAAGGAGATCTTTCGAATGGATCGCGCCCGAGCTCTCGCGCTCCTCGGGCGGGCGCCGGTCGTCCACCTCGCCTCGACCACGCCGGAGGGCCGGCCGCTGATCCGCACGGTCCACGGCGTGGTGGTGGGCGACTCCCTCGCCTTCCACGGCGCGCCCGCCGGCGAGAAGACCGAGACCGAGGGGCGCGAGGCGGTGGTGAGCGCCGAGGAGATCGTGGCCTCCATCCCCAGCTACTTCCTCGATCCCGAGCGAGCCTGCCCCGCGACGACGCTCTACGAGAGCGTCCAGATCCACGGCCGCGTCGAGCGAGTCGACGATCCGATCGAGAAGGCCGCGGTCCTCGCGGCGCTGATGGCGAAGCTCCAGCCCGAGGGCGGCCACGCGCCGCTCGCCGCCGATCACCCGCTCTACCGCAAGCCCGTCGCGGGGATCCTCGTGCTCCGCGTCCCGCTCGCCGATCTCGACGGCAAGGCCAAGCTCGCGCAGAACCGCACGCCCGAGGATCGCGCCCAGCTCTTCGCCAAGCTCTGGGAGCGCGGCCTCCCCGGCGATCCGCGGGCGATCGAGCTGATCCGCGCCTGCAACCCCGGCACGCCGGTGCCCGCATTTCTGCGCGGGCCGGCGGGCACGTCGCTCGCGGCGTGGCTCGGCGCGGAGGACGCCGCGGACGCCGCCGCGCTCCTCGACGGCGCGTACTGGAACGATGGATTGACCCCGGCGACGCTGGCGAGCGCGCACCGCGGATCGATCGCCTGGGTCGGGGCGCGCGACGCCGCGGGCGCGCTCGTCGCCACGGCGCGGGCCATCAGCGACGTGGAGAAGCGCGCGTGGATCTACGACGTGATGGTCGCGCCCGCCCTGCGCGGAAAGGGCGTCGGCGAAGCGGTGATGCGCCTGCTCCTCGATCACCCCGCGCTCCGTCGTGTCCGTCGCGTCTACCTCGCCACGCGCGACGCAGAGGCATTTTACGCGCGCCTCGGCTTCGGCGATCGGCGCGAGCTCGACGTGCGTCCGTACCCGTCGACCGAGATGGTCCTTCGCCGTGCTTGAGCGCCCTCGCCTGAACACTTGCATCGGGCAACGCATCCGCCTATCTCTTTCGCCTCATGTCCCGGAAGCTCGCTGAACGGCTCTCGACGATCGCGCCCAGCGCGACGCTGGCCATGGGCGCGCGCGCCGCGAAGCTCCGAGCCGAGGGCCACCGGGTGTTCCCCTTCGGCGTCGGCGAGCCCGACTTCGACACGCCCGCGCTGGTGCGCACCGCCGCCAAGGCGGCCCTCGACGCCGGCGCCACGCACTACACGGCGGTCAGCGGCACCGCCGAGCTCAAGTCGGCGATCTGCGCGGCCACCGAGCGCTACCGCGGCTACCGCCCTTCGCCGAGCGAGATCGTCGTCTCCTGCGGCGCCAAGCACGTCCTCTTCAACATCGCCCTCGCCCTGTACGAGCCCGGGGACGAGGTGGTGATCCCCGCGCCGTGCTGGGTCAGCTACCCCGAGCAAGTGCGCCTCCTCGGCGCCACGCCGATCCTGATCCCGACCACCGAAGAAGAGGGCTTCCGCGTCAGCCCCGAGAAGCTCGAGGCCGCGCTCACGCCGCACACCAAGGCGGTGCTCCTCTGCACCCCGTCGAACCCCACCGGCGCGGCCTACGCCGAGCCGGAGCTGCGCGCGCTCCTCGACGTCCTCCGCCGCCACGACTGCTGGATCATCGTCGACGAGATCTACGCCGATCTCGTCTACGACGACTTCAAGCACGTCTCCATCCCCTCCATCGCCGAGGACTTGCGCGACCGCATCATCATCGTTGACGGCGTGAGCAAGACGTTCGCGATGACGGGCTGGCGCATCGGCTGGAGCATCGCCCCCGCGGAGCTGAGCAAGGCCATCGACATGGTGCAGAGCCAGAGCACCACCAACGCCGCGTCGGTCTCGCAGGCCGCCGCGACGACGGCGCTCAACGGCTCGCGCGACGAGGTCCACGCCATGCGCGCGGCCTTCGACCGCCGCCGCGTCCGCATGGTCGAAGGCCTGCGCACCATCCCCGGCGTCCGCTGCCGGATGCCCGAGGGCGCCTTCTACGCCTTCGCCGATGTTCGCGGCCTCTACGGCGCCTCGTACAAGGGCAAAGAGCTCGTCTCCGACGAGGAGATCGCCCTCTGGCTCCTCGAAGACGCTCACGTCGCCACCGTCGCCGGGACACCGTTCGGTGCCCCGGGCTACCTGCGCTTCTCTTACGCCTGCTCCGAAGAAGAAATCGAGCAGGGCATCGCAGCCATCCAGCACAGTGTCGCCGCGGCGAAAGCCCGGTGAAGACGATCGAGCTTGATTCGAAGGCCAAAGTCTCCCTACTACCGCGACCTCGAAGCTGCGGGCCTGGGCCTGCTCTCCGTTCCTCTGCGGCCCTTCGGAAAACGAAAATAATTCGCTGGGTCGAAACAGCGGGCCGCGTTGACGCTCCGCTTTTCGATTTGGTACAAGGCGCGCGGAAAGGCGTGTAAAGGTACGTCCGTGGCGGGCACTGTCAAAAGCGAAGACGGCACCAATCCCGAGGGACACATCTGGCGCATCGCTCCCACGCGACGCGACCTCCTCGGCTTCCTTGGCTGGGGCGCGGTGCTCAGCTCAATCGGCATCGGCACGCTGGCGTTCGTGCGGTTCATGTACCCGCGCGTCCTCTTCGAGCCGCCGTCGCAGTTCAAGCTGGGGCGCCCGACGGAGTACGCCCCGCTCTCCACGAGCGAGAAGTGGATCAAGGCGCTCCGCCTCTGGATCGTCCGCTACGACGATCGCTTCATCGCCATCAGCGCGATCTGCACCCACCTGGGCTGCACGCCGCGCTACCTCGGCACCGAGGACAAGTACAAGTGCCCGTGCCACGGCTCGGGCTACCGCGGGTTCGCCAGCGGCTGGAAGGTGAACGCCACGAACTTCGAGGGCCCTGCTCCTCGCCCGATGGAGCGCTTCAAGCTCGCGCTCGCGGACGACGGTCAGATGTTCGTCGACAAGAGCGTGACGTTCCGGATCGATAAGCTCGAGTTCGACAAACCCGGCGCTTATCTCCCCTTTGCGTGAGAAATTTCTGGCCGGCGCTTCGCTCGTCGAAGCACGCCGGCCGCTGACGTCTTCGTAAGACACTTCGGAGGGTTGCGTGGCGGAGCAGAAGAAGGGGTGGTTCGACGTCGTCAAGAGCTCGTACGTCTGGAAATCGATGTTCCGGCACGAGTATCAGGACACGTACCGCAACCGCGTGCTCCAGGTCTCGTCGAACGTCTTCCTGCACTTGCACCCGACGAAGATCCGGCGCCACGCGCTCCGGCTCCGCTTCACGTGGTGCATGGGCGGGATCACGTTCCTCCTGTTCCTGATCCTGGTCGTGACGGGCGTCATCTTGATGTTCTATTACCGCCCGACCGGCGAGTACGCGTACCACGACATGAAGTACCTGCAGTTCGACGTCCCCTTCGGGATGATCATGCGGAACATGCATCGGTGGGGCGCGCACGCGATGGTCATCGCGGTGTGGCTGCACATGTTCCGCGTCTTCATGACGGGGTCGTACAAGCCGCCGCGCGAGTTCAACTGGGTCATCGGCGTGAACCTCCTGGTGATGACGCTGATGCTGTCGTTCACCGGCTACCTCCTCCCGTGGGACCAGCTCTCGATCTGGGCCGTCACCGTCGGCACCAACATGGGCCGCGCGACGCCGATGATCGGGCAAGAGGGTCCGTTCTCCGAGCTCCTCGGCGTCGACGCTCGCTACGACGCGCGCGCGCTGCTCACCGCCGGCCGCTTGATCGGGCCGGCCACGCTCCTCCGCTTCTACGTGCTCCACTGCATCTTCATCCCGCTGATCGCCGCGGTGCTGATGATCGTGCACTTCTGGCGCGTGCGTAAAGACGGCGGAATCTCGGGCCCGCTGTAGAGCCGAGCTCGATTCTCGTCAGGGTAGGATCAGCACGTGGAACCAAGGGCGCGCAGGGCGCGCCCCGATCGTAGAGAGCTGACATGTCTCAAGCGACGACCACCATTCCGGAAGTAGCAGCGACGAAGGTCAAGGAGCGCGTGGTCGAGGCCGAGCGCCTCACCAAGCTCGTCCCCGACAAGGTCCACACCTGGCCATACCTGGTCCGGCTGGAGATGCTCGTCGGCACCATCGTCATGGCCTTCATGACGATCTGGTCAATCGTCGTCGACGCGCCGCTGGAAGAGCCGGCCAACCCGACGAAGACGCCGAACCCGTCGAAGGCGCCCTGGTACTTCCTCGGGCTCCAGGAGATCCTGGTCTACTTCGATCCCTGGTTCGCCGGCGTGATCCTGCCGGGCCTGATCATCGTCGGCCTGATGGTCATCCCGTACATCGACATCAACCCGAAGGGGAACGGGTACTACTGCTTCAAGGACCGCTCCTTCGCGATCACCACCTTCCTCTTCGGCTTCCTGGTCATGTGGATCGTGCTCATCATCATGGGCACGTTCATCCGCGGCCCGGGCTGGTACCTCTTCCTCCCCGGCCAGTACTGGGATGTTCACAAGACGGTGGCGATCACCAACCGCAACTGGCCCGAGATCTTCGGCATCACCGGCAAGATCCCCGCGGGCCTCTTCGGTGCAGCCAGCGTGGTCGGCTTCCTGTTCGGCGTCCCGGCCATCTACTGGAAGGTGCGCGCGAACAAGAGCGAGGTGCTGCAGAAGCTCGGCGCTGTTCGCTACTGGATCACCGCGTTCTTCTTCATGGCGATGATGGGGACGGTGCTCAAGGTCATCCTCCGCCTCGTCCTCAGCGTGAAGAACATCATGGTCGGCCCCTACAACTTCAACATCTGAGGCCATCGTGGCGCGATTCATTCGAGACGAGAAGCGGACGTATCCCTTCGTGTGGATGGCCATCGGTGGCCTCTTCGCAGCGTCGGCGGGGTGGGCTGTCTATGCGGAGCTCGTGACCCGGGTCCCGTGGCAGAAGCACCAGCAGGCCTTCTTCGACATGGAGCTCGAGCAATCGAAGCAGTCGCTCGATCGCTCCAAGCACGAGTGGGACGAGGGGATCGTCCCGACGCTGAAGGACAAGCTCGCGCGCAAGGAAGAGCTCGCGCAGAGCATGAAGAACGGCGCCTACGCCGACTCGCGCGCCAAGCTCGACGATCTCAACCGGCGCTTCGCCGAGGCCGAGAGCGCCAAGACCTTCGGCGGGAGCGATCTCGACGAGGCGTACTACCACCGCAACATCGCCGAGTACGAGCGCGACGCCGCCGCCGTGAAGGTGCGCGAGGTCTTCCACGAGGTGTTCGCCTCGACGGGGCCGGCCGAGGGGCAGAAGCGCGCCGACGCCATCTACATCGATCCGCCCGAGCCCGCGAAGGCGGCCGACGAGACGGACAAGATGCACCACCTCGCCTCCGAGATCGCTCGGATGCGGGCCCACATCGCCAAGATCGAGGAGGCGATGCGCGAGCCGCCGGCCCCCGCGACGCCGACGGGCGACGCCGATCCGGGCGTGAAGAAGTGGTACGACCTCCTGGTCGGCCGCGTCCGCACCACCCTCGCCGCTTCGAAAGAGGCCGAGGAGAAGGTCGTTCAATCGCTCGAGGTCGAGGTCAAGCACCAGAAGCGCGTCGACGACGCCCTGGTGGCGATGAACAAGATCGACGGCCCGCTCGATCCCGCGGGCGGCGAGAAAGACGCGAAGACCAAGGCCGACGCGCGCAAGGCCGTCTGCGCCGCGCAGATGGAGACGCGCAACTGCATCCAGTGGCTCGCGCTCGATCCCGTCGACCTCGAGCTCAAGGGGCTCGACGTGGAGGTGGCCAAGCGCCGCCGCACGCTCACCGACGCCGAGCTCCGCGCCGACAAGGCCGAGCTCCGCGCCAACCCCAAGTTCAACATCGACAACATCATCAAGTCGCTGGTCGGCCCGTTCCAGATCCAGCAAGTGGTGATGAACTGGATCGAGTACGACCGCGACGTCGATCGCGAGCAGGTCGATCGCTGCCAGACGTGCCACATGGGCTCCGACGCCGGCACCTACCAGTCAGCCTCGATCCCCAAGCAGTTCCGCACGCACCCGCACCGGAGCACGCTCTTCGCGGCGCACCCGATCGAGAGCTTCGGCTGCACCTCGTGTCACCAGGGGCAGGGCCGCGCCACGGACATGCTCTCGCACTCCGGCTGGCACCTCGAGGAGCACCACGGCAAGGAGCGCTGGCACTTCGCGGGCGATCACTACTGGGACGACCCGCTGCTCCCCATCGGCCTGCTCACCAAGGTGATCATCGACGAGCGCAACGACTCGTTCGAGGTCAAGGTCGGCCGCGGCAAGTGGGAGACGATCACCATCGAGCACCGCAACCCGGCCGAGCGCGACAAGGGCAAGATCGAGGAAGCGGACTACCCCGAGGAGACCGAGCTCTTCGCCCAGGTCCAGGAGAAGCTGGCCAAGGTCGTCGACGAGGCCGGGGACGTGAAGGCCAAGTGGCACGCCGTCGTGCGTCGCCTCGACAACCGCGTCCAGATCGGCCTCGAGCAGAACAACCCGGCCGAGATCATCCCTGCCAAGGAGGTGCCCGCGTTCGGCGTGAAGTTCGCCAAGCACGAGCTCGCCGAGGTGCTCGGCTTCGCCGGCGGCGAAGAGATCACGAACAAGGCGTCGATCCAGACGGCAACCCGCCCGCCCTCGACCCCCGTCCGCGCCGACAGCATGCCGACGTGGGACGAGAAGACGGGCCGGTATCACCCGCCGCGCGGC
>FSTQ01000101.1_pt1 | contig 17477 bp, 11 predicted proteins | sample 1637281 | NCBI WGS metagenome assembly FSTQ01 (sample SAMEA3914818, study PRJEB12502) | metagenome | biome: forest; material: soil | place: Canada | collected 2010-06-26 | depth 0.1 m
CCATGGCACGCTCGAAGAGGGCGAGACCACCGTCCGCCTCGTCCACGCGACGGCGCTCCGCGCGAGCGGCCGCGAGCGCGAGTTCGCCAGTGCGATCACCGAAGCCCGCGCTCGGCTGCTTGCCCGCGCTGCGAAGATCGGCGATTCGGCCTGGCGCGAGCGCTTCCTCTCGGGCGTGGGGGAGAATGCGGAGACGCTCGCGCTCGCGGCGGCGTGCGAGATTATGGCGAGCTGTTGAGTCGCCATTCCTCGAACAGAGTTCAGGCTATCCATGCGACCTCGGCCCGCCGCCTTCACTCGTCTTCTTCGTCGGCCCCGAAGAACTCACTACCCATGACCACCACGCCCGCACCCGCTCCGATCCCACCCATCGCCTACGAGGTGAGAACACCTCCCCTCTACTGGGTCGTCGTCGCCGCCCTGACGCTCGCCAGCGTCGGTATGCTCATCTTCCTCTTGCCCGCGGTGACGATCAGACCCGAACATCAAGTGCACGATCTCTTCCTGATAGCATTGATGCTCTTCGGCATCGCCCTCCCCGCCCTCTACTTCGCCGTCACTCGCGAGTACCGCGCCAGGGGCGCAATCCGCCTCAGCCTCGAGCACATGGAGATACCCGATCCAGCGGGACACCCCCTCTTCTTCGCCCCGCGCCGGACGACCATCAACGCCCGCTCCGTCACCGTGCGCTATCTGGTGCTCGGAGCCACGGTGCATGAAGGGTCGAGAGGCCATGTGCTCGAGTTCGCCGCGCCGGGGCTCCAGCGCCGCATCTCCACGATGACCCTCGTCGACGGCAGCCTCGTCCCCGCGCTGCTCGCCGATCTCGATCGCATTCAAAAGGGAGTACCCCCGAACGGCCGCGCTCCCGAGCCGCCCAGCCCTCCTCCCGCCAAGCCGCGTGACGACTACGACGACAAGCTCGATCAGGAGCTCGCCGGGCTCGACTGATCGAAGAGCGGCGCCGGGAGCCGGAAGCAGAAGCGGTTGCCGCGAGGCTCGTTGTCCTCGATCCAGATCGCGCCGCCGTGCGCCTCGACGGCGAGCTGGCAGAACGTCAGTCCCAGGCCATGACCGGTCTTGTTGGCTCCGTCCGCAGCTCGCACGTACCTCTCGAAGATGTGCTCGCGCAGGTGGGGTGGGATCCTCGGGCCCTCATCGCCGACGGCGCACTCCACCCACTCGGCGCTCGCGCGCGCCTCGAGGCGAACGGTGCTGTGCGAAGGGCCGTACTGAAGGGCGTTGTCGACGAGGTTTTGCAGCACGCGGCGCAGGAGGTCGGGATCGGCCCGGAGGGCGCCGGGGGGCACACGAGGGCAGAGCTCGATGGACTGCCCGCGCTTCTCGGCCTGCGGCAGCAAGAGCTCGCGGACCTCGGCGAAGAGCCCGCTGACGTCGATCGCGACGGGCCTGGGAGCGAGCTTGCCGTCGCGGCTCGCGGCGATCTCGAGGAGGTTGAGCGCGGTGCGATGGATATGCTCCGCCGAGGAGAGCACGCGGCTCCAGCAGCGGCCGTCCGCGGGCCGGAGATCGGGAGCCTTGAGCCGCAGTGAGGCCGCGAGCATGAGCGCGAAGGCAGGGCTCTTGAGATCGTGCACGACGAGCGCGCTCGCCGCCTCCTTCTGCTGCTGGAGCTCGAGGAGCGCCTCGTGCGCGGCGGCGAGCTCGCGATTGGCCGCCTCGAGCTCGCCGGTCCGCTGCTGGACGCGCCTCTCCAGCTCGGCGTAGACCTCGACCTTCTCCATGGCCACCGAGGTGCTGTCGGCGAGGGCCTGGAGGACCGCCAGAGTCTCCGGCGACGCGAGGTGCCTCGCGGCCCAGTAGCTCCCGATCGCGCCGATGGGCGCCTGCGCTCGGATCGGCATCATGGCCAGGCTCTTCACGAACGTGGGCCGATAGGCGTCGGCCGGGATACGCGCATCAGCGAAGACATCCTCGATGGCTACCCCCACGCGGTTCGTCATGACCCAGCCGCTCACGCACATGGACATCGGAAAGCGCAGGCCCTTCCAGAGCGGCGCGATGGCGCACTCGTCGGCGTAATAGCAGAGGTCACCGTCGCGCAGGACGAATGTCGCCCCTTCGGCGCCGGTGAGCTCCCGCGCCGCGACGCGCACGATCTGCATGATCGCCGCGAGGTCGCGGGCGAGCGACAGCTCCTGCACGACGTCGAGGAGGCGATTCAGGATCTGGAGCGGTCCCACGCCCGACTCGCGAGCCGTGAAGCACACGGGCTCTGGCGTCCCGTCGCCTGGGACCATCATTGTGTGAGGTATAATGCCCGGCTTCGCTGACGACAAGGCCGCTCTGCCGTCACGCGGGCAGGCTCTTCACAGGCAACCAGGCACGAGCGGTAGGCGCCCGCTCGCGCTGATGCTAGCCTCGGCGCATGCTGCTCGACCTCTCTCTCCTGTACCCGGAAGAGCGGCAGAGCTACCTGGATCTCGGCCGCCGCTACGATCCCGCGGTCGCCCTCGCCCAGGCCGACTCCACGATGAGGGCGTTCGCCGGCTCGATGCGCGAGCTGATGGAGCAGGGCTTCCTCTTCGAAGACCAGATGGCGCTGCTCGCGGCGCGGAATCAGCTCGACGAGCTCTACCACGGCCGCAACGAAGGGCCGGTGGACCCAGACGACGTGCCGATCCTCGCGGGGATGGTGATCACCCTCGCCCGCGAAGCGGAGAAGGCCGCTCGGGAGGCGGCCAGGGTCGCTTACCATGCGTCGCGCAGCGAGCTGGATCTGCTGATCGTGCACTGGTTCAAGGTGGCCCCGCCGAAAGAGGGCTGTGAGCCGCCGCTCAGGAAGACAGGCTCTCTGCAAGAGCACATGGACCTCGAGGCCGAGGACGAGAGGCAGGCGCGCGAGCTGCGGGATCTGCGGCGAGCGCGGGAGCGCGAGGGGTGGAAATGGCAGCAGAGCAAGACCGCGCCGACGCCGGGCGAGGCTCCAAAGGCCGCGCCCTACCGCGCCCCGCCCGCAGGCCGCAAGGCCGCCCCGAAGAAGGAGCGCGACAGGCCCTCTGGCCCGACGCCGGAGCAGATCGTCTGGAAGGAGGCAGTGGACGCCTGCAAGAAGGAGCGGAGTGAGCACGGGCGCTCGGCGCTGACCTCAGCAGGGCTCTTGGCCCTCGGCCTCGCGGGGTTGCTGCTGGCGGCCCAAGCGGACAGCGAGGGTCACACGCAGGCCAACTCCCGGCTCGCGGCAGGGGGCGTGCTCCTCACGTTAACAGCCTTCTTCGGCCTGACGAGGGCGCTGATCCGCTTGGTGGTCGTCTCGCGCCGGCTCACCGCGCTCGAGGCGCGAGAGCCGGTGGATCGACGGTGAAGCTTCGAAGCCGTGGAGTGAGCGTATCGTGCTCGGTCCTCGGCGCAGCGAAGCGGGCGCGACGTACGATGAGCGCTATGTCGCCGGATCGAAGGTGATGCAGTCTGGATGGTCCTGGTGCCGCCCCACCACGATCGCCCGCGCCGTGCAGGTGAGCTCGGAGTTGTGCCGGCACTCGGCGACGTGACAAGCGCCCACCCGCCCGGCAGGCTGACGCCCGATGTGGTTCGGGCTGGGCGAAAAGGTGTCGCACTTCGGATGGGTTCCTCCGACGTTGATGGCCGGGGCGTGGCAGGCGTCGTCGTGGTTGTAGAAGCAACCGTTCTCTTCGCAGCGCGATATGACTGGCATTTCGTTCATGGCTCTCTCCGTCACCGACGCAGTCGGGTGATGCGGCCCCGGGTTCAAGCGCCATGCCGACCCCTCGAGTGCCCTGGCTGCACGCGCAGCCTGCGGTCTCAGCCTATAAACTTGACAATGGTGAAATAAACCAGAACAAGAGAAGCAAAGCTGGAGGTGCCATGGCCGACGAACAAGCACAGACGTTACTCATCGTCCCGGGCACGGAGGGCACCCCGCAGAACGACCGACTGCGGCCCACCTCGCCGGCGCTGCTCTGTCCGTCATGCTGGTGCGCAACCGACCTCGAGGGCGCGTCCTGGTGCCCATCCTGCGGTCGCCCGCCCCCCGCGGAGGGGTGGCCGTCGATGCCTTGCTCCTTCCGCAACCGCTATACCTTCCTCGAGCAGATCGCCTGCAGCGACGGCGCCGCGGTGTTCCGGGCCGTCAGCCTCGGCGCCGCGAGCGAAGCCGAGGTCCTCGTCAAGGTGGTGAGAGACGACGGCGCCTCGGAGGCCGCCGCCGTCACCAAGAAGGCCTTCCGGCGCGAGGCCGCGGTCGCGAGCTTGCTCAGCGACGACAGCGCCTCGTTCGCCGGCGTGCGCGGGACCGACAGCGAAGATCCAGCCTACCTCGCCCTCGAGCTCGTGCCCTGGCCAACCCTCGACGTGGTCCTGGCTCGAGCCGGCGCGCTCTCCTCGCGGGAGGTTGCCTGTATCGGTATCGAGATCTTTCGGGCCGTGGGGCACCTGGAGAAGCAGCGGCTCGTCCATGGTTATTTGATCCCGGAGAACATTCATATCGCCCGCCGCGACGACCAGGAGTACGAGATCAAGATCGCCGGAGCCGGCGCGGATCCGCCGAAGCCGGGAGAGCGGTTGGGCGGGCCGACGAGCGGATGGGCGCACCTCAGCCCGGAGCAGTGGGCCGGGGAGCCGCCGAGCACCTCCTCCGATATCTACATGGTCGCGTCCGTGCTGTGGGAGCTGGCGACGGGGACAGCGCCTCATCCTCTGTCGGATCAGCCTGTCTCCACCGGAGAGCGGTTGTCCGAGCTGCGCGACGATTTGCAGCGGCCAGACACCTTGCCCGAGGAGCTCTACGATCTGCTGGAGGGCGCGCTGCGGTTCAACCCCGCGGATCGCAGCGCCCCCGGGGAGGGGCTCCTCACGGCGGGTATCGAGCGCGATCTCCAGCGGTTCCTCTCCGACTCCTCACGACGCCGGGATCGCGCTCGGCAAAAGCTCGACGGCGTGTCGCTCGCGCTCGCCGACGTGCGCGACCAGCTCGCGCCCTTCGCCGAGCTCCTCGGCCGCACCGACGAGATCGACGCCGAGCTGCAGCGGCTGCGCGAGGATCCGGAGAGCGCGCCCCTGACGAGCGCCGAGGTCGAGGCCCTCCAGGCGAGGCTGCGCGAGATCCTCACCGCCGTGGAGGCGCAGCGGCCCACGGATTCGGTGGTGAACGAGGTGAACGAGTGGCCCTCGACGCCGCCGTCCTCGCGCCCTCGCCTGGATACGGGCCCGAGCTTGAAGGCCTATATCGTACCAGCGCTGGTGGCTTTGATTGCGGGGTTCGGGCTTGGCTTTGGCGTGGGCCACGCTGGCAACGAGAGCAACACAGCAGCGGCGGCGGGATCGGCCTCGGCTGCGCGATTATCGCCCAGCGCTGAGCGCGCTCCACTCCCGCTCGCGAGCGCGGTCGCGTCCTCGAGGCCTGCAGCGGCGGCGTCGAGCTCGGCTCGCACAGAGCCTGTTGCAGCGTCGGCGACGGCGACACCGTTACCCTCGGCGCTCCCGGCGGCGCCCCCGCGCTCCCCTCGGCCGCGCGCGCAGCCAAAGGAGGAGCCGCCGATTGATCCCGATGGCGAGCCCAAGCCAGCTCCCGAGCAGGCGGATCCTTATTGAGGCCCCCTATCCCCGACCCTTTCCCCCCAATTTGGGGGAAAGGGCGATAGATGCTCTGGAGCGAGCAGTCTCCCCTTGCCCCCCAACTGGGGGGAAAGGGGCCGGGGGATAGGGGGCTTTCACTGTCGAATTGCGCTGACACTGCCGGAGGCTCTCGTTCGCCAAGGTCCTTCTGTGCAGCGCGCCTGCGAACCGGTACGCTGCGGCGATGAAGCACTCCCACGACGACGCGACGCTGAAGGTCTCACCGGCTCGGCGCCCCAGGCGCTGCGGGGCCGGCGCGCTCGCGGCGGCGGTCGTCTCGCTCTGGAGCGGCGCGGCGCTGGCGGATCAGTTCGTGGTGGTCGACTCGACCTGGGAGCACACTCCCGATCTCGCCGACTCGCACTATCGCGTGGCGCCGCTCGCGGGGTCGCCGACCGACTGGCGCAAACCGATCGACTACGCCTCGGGCACGGCCCACGTTCACCTCGAGGTCACCACCAAGCCGACCGACACGCCGACGAAGTTCCAGGTCTGCTTCGAGGCCACGCCGACGTACGCTTGCACCGATCAGTCACCGACCTACACGACGGTGGGTGTCCTCGACTGGGAGACGCCGTTCTCCAACTTCTGGTCTCCCCCCGGCACCTCGGTCGACTGGGCCAAGGGGACGAACAAGATCGCCATCATCCTCAAGGACACCAAGAACGGTAAGCCCTCCGCGGACAACGTCGGCGCTCAGACAGCCGCGCTCTACACGCCGACTCAGGTGCGGATGGTGGTGACCATCGTGGCGCCGGGGAGCACCTATGTTCCCCCTCCCCCACCCCAGGTCGACGCCGGGACGGGCGACAGCGACGCAGGCGCGGGCGGCGCGGGCGGCGCGGGCGCGGGCAGCTCGACCAGCACAGGCGCGATCCTCGGGGACGCCGGCGCGACCGAGGACGCCGGTGACGGCGCGGACGCCGGGTCCTCCAGCGGGCCGGGCAAGAGCGACAGCGGATGCAGCGTCGGGCCGGATCTCGGCAGCTCGCACGGGGGCGCCTGGGTCGCTCTGGCCCTCGCGGCGATCGGCTTGACGCGGCTGCGGCGGAGAGGCTGAGCGATCAAGGCAGCTCGGGGCACGTGAAGTACGCTCTCATGGAGGTGGCTTGTTCGAACAAGCCACCTCCCCGGCGAGCGCCCCGGGGACGGGGAGGATGCGATCGAGCACCGCCTGCCCGTCCGGCGGTAAGCGATTGATGGCCTCGACGCCCTGGTCCTCGTACGAGCCCGGCGTGGGAAAGTCCTCGCGCACCGTCGAGGAGTACTGGGTCGGCTTGATCAGGATGCCGGTGCGGTCCTGGAAGCTCCGCTCTCCTGCCTTGTTCATCAGGCTCTTCGGCAGGCGATCGTGGCAGCGGAGGAGGCGCTTTTCACCGCTGGTGTCGCAGCCGAGGAGCTGGTGGCCGACCTCGTGGGCCAGCGTCTCGGCGATCGCGCGGCCGACGATGCGGGGGTAGAGGTCGGCTCCGCGAGGGTCGCGGAGGAGGCGCTCGCGGCTCTTCACCATCCAGGCCAGCGCGTCGGGGTGGCGCGCGAAGATCGCCGGACAGACGTGCACCGGGGCGCTCAGGAGGCGCTTCAGGCTCGTGCCGTCGGCGTGGCCGCCGAACTCGGTGTAAAGCAAGCTCGATCCGGGCGTGACGCAGCGCTGGAGATCGCCGTGCAGCGTCGCTTCGATGAAGCGGCCCTCGGCGAAGCCTCCTCGGGTGAGCTGGGGTGGCAGGCGCTCGCCGAGGCCGATATCCCAGACGACTCGGACATTGACGCTCTCGTAGATGGAATCGATGGCTCGCTTCGCCTCGGCGAAGACCTGGTGATCGTGCTCGCCGAGCCCCAGAGTTTCGCTCAGCATCGCTCCGAATTTGGCGTCACCTCGGACTCTCACGAAATGAGGGACGGAGACGAGCGCGGAGGCCTCGTCGCCGTCGGGCCCGACGAGGCGCACCAGCGTGGCGCCGGCCTCGCCCGCGAGGAGCGTGATCGAGCTCGATCCCGGCGGGCCCGGCTCGAAGCGGAGGGCCTCGGGGCGCGAGGAGGACCAGGCCCCGGGGTGGTCTGGATCGCGGGCGACGAACGAGAGCGCGGTGCGGCCGGTGATCGAGCGCGCGCTCGGGCCGAAGGCGCGATCCTCGGGCGAGCTCGGGGAGAGATCGCGATCGCGCGCGCAGGGGGCGGCCGCGAGCCCCTCGGTCCCGGGCGGGCTATCCGGCTCTCGGCCAACCCAGGTGAGCTGGGGCGGCGCGGGCGGCGCGGGCGGCGGTGGTGGGGCGGAGCAGGCCAGCCCGCAGAGGGCGGTGAAGAGCAGGATCGCGCCGGAGGAGAGCCCTCGACGGCGATCGAGGCCGGCCCGGCTGCCGCCGCTCAAAAGGCGTAGCCCAGCGAGGCTTGCGGGCTCCAGAGCACGAAGGGCCCGAAGGCGCGCTCGTCGGCGACGAGGTGCGAGATCGGCGCGCACCCCACCGCGGTGGGCTGGGCCGCGCTGCAGACCGGGGTGACGCCGGTGTTCGTGTGGGTGAACCGCGGACCCACCGCGGGGAAGAAGGCCGCGGCGGCCGTGAGGCTGAGCCGGAGGGCGCCGAAGCGGGCCTCGACGCCGAGCTCGGGCAGGACGAAGCCGATGAGCTTGAAGCGAGCCTCGTCGCGCTCCGATACGGTGATCGGCGTCGGGTCATCGTGGCCAGACTCGACGGTCTTCGCGGTGCCGGTGATCGGATCCGTGGCGCTCGCGAAGAGCATGCCGGCCGAGACGCGCGAGATCAGTCCGATGTCGTAGCCCAGCGGGACCCAGGCGCTGACCCCGGTGCTGAGGAACGGCCCGGCGAGGCGGAGGCGATCCTGGAGCGTGTAGCTGACGGTGACCGTGGCGCCGGCTTGCCGGCTGAAGAAGGTGGACCGGGCTTCCCGCGAGAACTCCGAGCCGAACGAGGCGCCGCCGACGGCGATCTCGGGCGCGAGGCCGTTGTTGAAGCGGAAGCCGACGCGCAGGCCGCCGAGGCCTCCCCGGACCGCGGTGGAGCTGTCGAGGCAGAGCGCCGGGCAGCCCTGCTCGGCGGTCGCGCGGAGCGCCGCGCCCGTGAGGTAGCCGCCGAAGAAGCTGGCGAAGGGGCGGCCGCGCGAGGATCGCGGCCAGCGCGGGCTGTCGGGATCGCGGACGAGATCGACCTGCACGCGCTCGGCGGCCAGGCTTTTGTTCTCCACGACGAGGCCGAAGGCACGGGTGCGGTAGCCGTACTCGGTGACGGCGATGCGGTGATCACCGACAGGCAAGCGCCCCTCCCACGAGCCCAGGCCGAGGACCACGCCGTCGACGGTGAGGCCCGCCGTCGACGGCGTGATGTCGATGTGCAGCGGCGGCCCGAGATCAGCGACCGGGAGCTGCGCGAGGGCCGTCTGCCCTTCGAGGATCGCCACCGAGCTCGGCGCGGATCCGCGGTCGCCGTTGCGGATCCAGAGCAGGTGGCGCCCGAGCCCGAGCGTGCCCTCCCACGGCGCGCGGCCGACCGCGGCGCCGTCGACGAAGATCTCGAAGCCCTGGTTGGCGGCGTCGTCGACGCGGAGCAGGCCGGCGCCGGAGAGCGGCGCGAGGCGCGCGTCCACGGAGATCGTGGTGCGGATGGGGACGTCGACGCGCGCCTCGTAGGCGACGTAGCCTTCCTTGAAGATCCGGATGGTGTGCTTGCCGCCGAGGACGCGCACCGGCGCGTTGAACGGGAGCTTGCCGCGGGCGCGACCGTCGATGACCACGAGGCCGTTGACGTTGGCCGAGAGGTTGACGCCGCCGACCTCGTCGCGGAGCGCCGCCATCGCCGGCACCAGCGTCGCGCGATCCTCGGCGTCGAGGTCGCTGGCGAAGCGGAGCAGGAGCTCCTCGTACATCTCGAGGGCCTCGTCGTAGCGGCCGAGGCGGCTCAAGCAGATGGCGGCGTTGCCGATGTTCTTGGCGGAGGCCTGCGCTTCGCGCGAGCGGAGGAAGAACTCGAGCGCGCGCTCGACGTCGTTGGCCTGGAGCAGCGCCACGCCCTTGCGAAAGAGATCCTTGGCGAGCGCGAGCCGCTCGGCGGGCGTCCCCGTCGGGGGATCGAGATCGGACGGCTCCTCGGCGCGCGCGGGCGCGCTGGCCGCGAAGAGCGCGAGCGACAGCAGGGCGAGGATCACCCACCGGCGCGACGAGAGAGCGCGTTTAACGGGCTGCTGCGCGCCCCGAGTCGTCGGTCGGCGCTCGGTCAGCGTACGAGAGTACGCTTCCCTCGGCCTCCCTAGCCTCGGGACGCTCGCGACGTCCGTTAAACGCGCTCTAGGAACGGCCATGCGCGCGGCTCACTCCCAGTTCGTCTGTTGCTTGATCACCGGGATCGCCGGCGGCGCGCTGACCGCGGGATGCGCCGTGGGGGCCGCCGTCGCCGGGGCCGCCGCGGTCGCCGGGGCCGTCGGCATCGACGCCAGCGGGCGGCTGGTCGAGGCGAGCACCGGCCCGGGCTTCTCCTTCATATCGAGGGAGCTCTGCGTCTCGGCCTCGCGGATCTGCCGCTGGAGCGCGATCACGGTCTCCTTCTTCGGCGAGTCGGCGAGGTCGCGCAGGAGCTCGTCGATCTTGAGCTGCTTGGCCTGGACCTCGTGCATCTGCCGCTCGGCCTGCTCGCGGCTCGACTGCTCTTCGATGAGCTTGAGCCGCGACGTCTCTTCCTGGGCTTGCACCGCGTGAACGTAGGCGATGGCGCCGCCGCCGAGCGAGAGCAGCATCGCCGCGCCGACGCCGAAGGCGACCCAGCGGTTGCGGCGCTCGGCGCGCTCGCTGGCCTTGAGGAAGTCGATCGCGCGGGGCGAGAGGCGGACACCGCCGCGGCGCGAGAGGAACGAGGCGAAGACGAGGCGGCGCCGCTGCCAGAGCGGGACGGCCTCGGCGTCGCTGTGCCACTTCTCGGCGTCGCGCTCGAGCTCCTCGGCGAGGAGGCGATCCTCGCGCGCCTCGGCGACCCAGCCGCGGAGCTTGCCCCACTGCGTGAGCAGCGCCTCGTGCGCCAGGGTCACGCCGCCGGGGCCGGGCACGATCAGCCGCGCCCGCTCGAAGGCCTCGATCACCGCGCGGCGACCCGGGCCCGCCGCGGCCTCGAGCTCGGACATCTTGCGCGCCGCCCGCGTGCCTTGCGGCGTCGTCAGCGCGAGGAGCACGCCGCGCGCCGAGAGCTCGGCGCCCGGCTGCGTGTCGGCGATCTCGGCGAGCGTGGCGTCGGCATGGCGCTCGAGCGCGCCGGCGATCCCGCCGATGGCGTGCAGGCCGTCGCGGGTCACCTTCTTCGTGTCGCGATCGCGCTTGTGCCAGAGCTCGGTCAGCGCGAACTGCACGAGCGGCATCGCGCTCGCCGTGAGCTTGAGATCGGCGAGCAGCTCGCCCTTGAGCGCGTCGTCCTCGAGCGCGTAGCCGTAGGCGGCGAGGGCCTGATCGAGCACGTCGCCCCAGGTCACGTCGGTGATCGGCTCGATCAGCACGAGCCCGCGGGTGAGCGCGCGCCCGAGGCCGCCGAGCGCGAGGAGCGGATCGAGCAGATCGCGCCGCGCCGCGACGACGACGCGCACGCCGGGCAAGGCCTGCTCGCCGAGGCGCCCGAGCAGCGCCACCGCCCACGCCTGGCTCGCCCCCGAGGCGATCGTCGCCACCTCTTCGAGCTGATCGACGAGCAGCGCCACGCCGGTGCTGTCCCGCTGCGCGCGATCGGCGAGCGCCACCACCAGCGCCTCGGGCGAGAGATCCCTGGCGCCGGGGACGAAGCGCGCCAGCACCGCGCCGATGGCCGCGCGCGGATCGGCCCCCGGCTCGACGACGGCGGTGTCCCACTTCTTCGGCCACCCGCCGAGCCCGCCCTCGGCGATCGCCGGGAGCACGCCCGCGCGCGCCAGGCTGCTCTTGCCGCTGCCCGAGGGCCCGATCAGCGCCGCCACGCCGCGGCTCCGCAGCGTCTCCAGCGCCGCGGCGACCTCGCTGGCGCGGCCGAAGTAGACGTCGCGATCGCCGGCCTCGAAGCGCCCGAGCCCGCGGAACGGGCCGACGTCCTCGGGCGGGAGCGCGCGCGCCACGCCGGCGAGCTCGTGGCGCACCTGCTCGAGGCGGATCGCCACCCACTCGGCCGACGTGGGCCGCTCGCGGCGATCCGGCGCGAGCAGCGCGTCGATCAAGCGCGCGAGCCCCGGCGGCGTCTCGGGCGCGATCTCCAGCAGCGGCGGCGCCGCCGCTCGCCCGTCGAGCACCTCGCCCTTGAGCCCGCGCCCGTCGGGCATCGGCGCCGCGGCCGGGACCTTGCCGGTGAGGCACTCGAAGAGCATCGCCCCGAGCGCGTAGAGATCGCTCGACGGCGTCGCCGGGACGCCCGTGGAGACGACGACCGGATCGATGTACCCGACCGTCCCGCAGCGCACGCCCAGCGACGAAGGATCCGACGACGTCGACGAGGCCGGCCCCTGCGTCACCCCGCCCTCGATCGACGAGATCTTCGTGCCCCCGATCTCCAGCGGGAGATCGTCGAGCATGATCACCTTGGCCTTGCGGTTCTCGCGCGGCTTCTTGGCGCTGAGCGCGTCGGCCGCGGCGATGCCGAAGTCGATGAGCTTGTAGATCCCCGCGGCCTCGATCACGTTCCCGGGCTTGACGTCGCGGTGCACGAGCCCGGCGCGGTGCACGGCGGAGAGCGCCGAGGCGATGGCGATCCCCACGGCGAGCGTCCCGGCGATCGAGAGCCGCTGGTCGGCGTCGAGCCGCTTGTCGAGCGGGGTGCCGGCCACGTACTCCATCGCCAGCCCCATCACGCCGCGGGCCTCGTCGATCGGCAGCGCGTAGAAGCGCACCACGTTGGGGTGCTCGACCTGGCAGAGCGCGCGCGCCTCCTCGACGATCCGATCGCGGGCCGCGGTCGACGTCGGCCCGGAGCTCCTGGGCCCGTCCTCTCCGGCGTTGGGATCGAGCGAGAAGAGCTTCACCGCCGCGGTGCGCAGCTCGGTCGCGCCGTAGATCTCCTTGGCCAGCCACACCGGCGCGAACCCGCCGCGACCGAGCGCGGAGACGAGCTGGAACGGTCCGAGGCGGCGATCCGCGTCCGGGCGCTCGAGGAGGCTTTTGATCGAGACCGCGAGGCGAGCCATCGGGAGCGACTTCACCGTACTCCGACCCGGAGAGCACAGGAACCGCTATCGAGCCTGCCGCGATCGAGCCCGCCGCTATCGACCTTACGGAGCGCCGGGGATCAGCCCCGGGATCTTCGGCAGCGAGTTCACCGCCGCCTGCGCGAGCTGCGCCCGAGTGACGATCCCCGCCACGTGGAACGGCACCGTGATGTTGAGCGTGTCCCCGCCGAGCTCCACCGTCCCGTCCATCGTGTACGGGATGTCCTTCCCCGCCGCCGCGAGCGTGGCGACGCCGGAGAGATCCTTCCAGCGGCTCGAGACCGGCACGTCGAGCGTCGTCTTCTTGTGCGCCGGGAGCTTGATCGCGTGGGGCACCGTGACCGAGCCGAGCGTGGTGCGGCCGTCGAGGGTGATCGTCGCCGTCACCGATCGCGCCGAGAGATCGCTGTCGTTGATGTTCTCGGCCTCGAGCTGGAGGTCGACGTCGATCCCTTGCACGGAGACCCCGGTGACCTTGGCCGAGAGCGGCGTGAGCCGGGGCGGCTCGGGCTTCGCGCAGGCGACGAGAGCAAAAGCGGCGGCGTAGAAGAGGTGGCGCTTCATGAGGCCGCGAGCTTAGCAGGCCAGGACGCGGGCCTTCAGCCATTGCGACCCTTCTCGCGCGCAAGGCGCGTTGCGAGAATGGGAGTGCAAGTTCTCTCGATTGACTGAAAATTCGTTTTCATGCTCGTCCTCGGTGCGGCCCGTTGTCACCACGCCGCTACCGTTCCGCCCAGGAAGGGAGTAGGACGAACGGCATTCGCGAGGCTCTCGGTGCGCTGATCCTCGGCCGCACAGTGACACGCGATCATTCCTGTTACACTAAACGACTTCGGTCCTGGAGTGAGCGATGAAGCGCACGTCTCGATATCTTGCGGCCCTGGTTCCCCTGCTCCTCGCGAGCCTCGCTCAGGCCAAGGACCTGCCGAACGTCAACGTTTATTATGACGCCAAGCCGGCGGCCACGCCGAGCGTCCCCGCCAAGGCCACACCCGCCGTCGTCGCTTCGACCGACGCCGCGAGCGGGCGGCCCACGTTCCTCTGGGGCCTGCGCGGCGCGAGCGTCGCCTCCCCCGCCCTGGGCTCCACGCCGGAGACGGCGGCGCGCTTCCACCTCATGAGCCACGCGGATCGCTATGGCCTCACCCCGGCGGCGCTCTCCACCGCCGAGCTCAAAGAGGTCCACGACACCGGCCGCGGCGGCATCCTGGTGAGCTTCACCCAGCGCGTCGCCGGGGTGTCCCTCTTCCACCACGACGTGAAGGTGATGATGGACCGGAGCCTGGGCCTCGTGGCCATCGGCGGCAGCCTCCACCCCGCCGCGGTGCCCCGCCCCAAGGTCCACGCCTTCTCGGTGAGCGAGGTCAAGGCCATCGCCACCGCCCTCAAGGACCTCACTGGCATCGTCTTCCAGCCGACGGACCTCGTCGACACCAAGAAGAGCAAGGCCGAGTATCACTATTACGATCTCGCCGCGACTCCCCTCGTCAAGGCGAGCAAGATCCACCTCACCCGCTCGTCGCGCGTGAAGAAGGTCTATTTCCCGCTGCCTGATCGCCTCGTCCCGGCCTACTACCTCGAGGTCGCCGCGGCCGCCGCGCCCCGGGGCGAGTCCGACTCGTACGGCTACGTCGTCGCCGCCGACGACGGGCGCGTGCTCTACCGCGAGAACCACAAGCAGAACGAGGCCTTCAAATACCGTGTCTGGGCCGACCCGGCCGGGGATCTCCGCCCGACCGACGGGCCGCTCGTGGACTTCACGCCTCACCCCACCGGCGTGCCCGACGGCGTCTACCCCGGCTTCGCCGCTCCCATCCTGGTAACGATGGACGGGTTCAACAAGAACCCCAACAACACCTTCGATCCCTGGCTCCCCAAGGGCGCCACGCAGACGCTGGGCAACAACGTCGACGCTTACACCGACGACGACACGCCGGAGGGCTTCTCGGGCGGCTCCGACATCCGCGCCGACATCACCGGCCCCAACACCTTCGATCGCGTCTTCGACACCTCCCAGGCGCCGACGGTGAGCGACAACCAGCGGAAGGCCTCGATCACGCAGATCTTCTACGTCACCAACTGGCTCCATGACTGGTGGTACGACAGCGGCTTCAACGAGGTCGCGGGCAACGCGCAGCAGGACAACCTCGGCCGCGGCGGCGTGGGCGGCGACGTGCTCTTCGCCCAGGCCCAGGACGGCTTCCCCGACCCCAACTCGCGCAACAACGCCAACATGGATACCCCCGCGGACGGGGAGTCGCCGACGATGCAGATGTACGTCTGGGATGGCGTCTCCGGCGTCTCGTCGGTCGTCGTCCCGTCGATCAACAAGACCTACACGCCCGGCACCGCCAGCTTCGGCCTGCAAAGCTTCGACCTCACCGGCACGGTGATCCTGGGCCAGGACGGGACGGCGCCCGTCAACGATGGTTGCCAGAACATCACCACCAACATCACTGGCAAGATCGTCCTCCTCGACCGCGGCATGTGCACCTTCCAGCAGAAGGCGCAGGCCGCCGCCGCCGGCGGGGCGATTGGCCTCATCATCGCCAACAACGTGCAGGGCGCCGCGCCGCAGATGCCGGGCGACGGGAGCGCCGACGTCTCGATTCCGGTCGTCTCCATCACCCAGGCTCAGGGCACGGCGATCAAGACCGCGCTGCAGAGCGGCCCGGTCACCACCACGATCCACCGCGATTTCTCGCCGGATCGCGACGGGACCATCGACAACAACATCGTCTCTCACGAGTGGGGCCACTACATCCATCACCGCCTCGTGGCGTGCGGCTCCAACCAGTGCGGCGCCCAGAGCGAGGGCTGGGGCGACTTCAACGCTTCGCTGTTGACGCTGCGCGCGGGCGACAACCTCAACGGCGTGTACCCGGCGGCCCAGTACGCGATGGCCGCCTTCCCGGACGCGGGGTACTTCGGTATCCGCCGCTATCCCTACTCGACGGACATGACGAAGGATCCGCTCACCTTCAAGAACATCACCAGCGGCGAGCCGCTGCCGGCCGGGCCCCCCAACGCCGACAACGGCATCGACAACTCCGAGCAGCACAACGCCGGTGAGGTGTGGGCGACCATGATGTTCGAGGCCTACGTCTCGCTCCTCCAGAAGACGGTCGGCGCCACCCCGTCCTACACCTTCGCCGAGGCCCGCAGGCGCATGAGCGACTACGTCGTCGCCGGGATGAAGCTCGCCCCCACCGATCCCACCTACACCGAGATGCGCGACGCCGTCCTCGCCGCGGCGGCCGCGGCCGATACGGCCGACTTCGACGCCCTCGCCCTGGCCTTCGCCAAGCGCGGCGCCGGCTCGTGCGCGGTCTCACCGGCCCGCGACTCCGACGACTTCGTCGGCGTCGTGGAGAGCTACACCGTCAATCCCAATGTCCAGGCCCTCTCGGTCAAGGTGGATGACAGCGTCGTCTCGTGCGACAAGGACGGGATCCTCGACGCGGGCGAGGCGGGCAAGATCACGGTGGAGCTCATGAACGCTGGCCCGGCGGCGATGAGCGAGACCACGGTCTCGGTCGTCTCGATGGCCGCGGGCGTCACCTTCCCCAACGGCACCACGATCAAGGTCCCTGCGCTCGGGGCCTACGCCAAGACGACGGCGCAGATCGACGTGGTGCTCGACGACACGATCACCGCGAAGGCCAACCTCGATCTCACGGTGACGGTGGCCAACCCCGACGGTTGCATGACGTCGTCGACGATCACCACGGCTCCGTGGATCAACGTCGACAAGGCGCCGATGAGCTCGACCCTCGACGACGTCGAGTCCGAGACGACGAGCTTCACGACGACAGGCACCAACGTCGACAAGATCTGGACGCGCGTCGAGGCCACCCCGGGCAACCACGCCTGGCACGGCCTCGACTTCGGCAGCCCGAGCGACACCGCCCTCGAGTCGACCTCGTTCGACGTGAGCCTGACCGATCCGCTCATCCTCAGCTTCGACCACCGCTATCAGTTCGAGTCCGGCCAGGGCACGAACTTCGACGGCGGCGTCATCGAGGTCTCCACCAACAACGGCGCGACGTGGCAAGACATCTCCACCTTCGGAGCCCCGGGCTACACCGGCCAGATCGGGGACTTCCAGGGTGACGCGACCAACGCCCTCAAGGGCCGTCAGGGCTTCGTCGATCAGAGCGCCTCCTGGCCGGCCACCGACAAGGTGACGGTGAACATGGCCAAGGCGCTCGCCGGCCAGAAGGTGAAGTTCCGCTTCCGGATTGGCACCGACGAGGCCGCGGGCATGTACGGCTGGGAGATTGACAACATCAGCCTCCAGGGCGTCACCGGTACGCCCTTCGACGCGCTCGTCGCCGACGCCACGACCTGCGCCGAGACGACGACCAGCAGCGGGAGCACGACGGTGTCGACCTCCGTCACCAGCGGCGGCCCGACGACGACGTCGTCGACCTCCACCGGCGGTGTCGGCGGCGCCCCCAACACCACCAGCAGCATCGCCAGCAGCGGAGCCGGCGGCGACACCGGCAACGGCGGCGCCGGCGGCAGCGGCGGCGACGTCCCGCTCGACGGCCGCGGCTGTGGTTGCTACGTGGGCGACCAGCCCTCGAGCCCGCTCTACGCCGCGCCGCTCTTCCTGCTCTCGGCGCTCCTGATCCGCCGCCGTCGCCGCTAGGCTTCCGGACCTGACCTTCCAGATAGTCATCTGGAAAGCCCTTCAGATAGCCCCAGATAGCCCCCTATCCCCC
>FSTQ01000040.1_pt1 | contig 17268 bp, 14 predicted proteins | sample 1637281 | NCBI WGS metagenome assembly FSTQ01 (sample SAMEA3914818, study PRJEB12502) | metagenome | biome: forest; material: soil | place: Canada | collected 2010-06-26 | depth 0.1 m
GTCTTCGTCGAGCCCACCATCGAGAGCCCCACGGCCACCGTCGGCGCCAACCCGATCGGCGTGATGGTCAACGGCAAATTCACGTTCAAGCTCCACCTCGGGCCCCGCGCCGCGGGCCCCGCGCAGGTCAACCTCGGCGCGTTCTCGATCCTGGACTCCGAGCAGACAGCGGCGATAACCCCGATCCAGCTCGGGTCGACCGAGATCCAGTTTCCGCTCACGGTCGACCTGGACAGCGACGTGTCCGCTGTCCTCTCGTTCGATCTCGGAAATAAGCTGCTCCCGTTCGAGACCATGGGCACAGCCAAGGGGCAGCTCTGCGATCCGGCCGGCCTCATCATCGGCGGCACGATCGAGGACTCGCTCCGCGGCGGCTCGACCCCGTTCTTCTCCCCGATCATCCACCCCACGAGCTGCAAGTAGCGCCGGCTGATCGAGCACGAACCGCCGTCAAGGCCTCTCGCGACAGCGATCTAGCCGCTCACGGCAACACCCACCGAATACCCCCGGTCATCAGCCAGGTGAGCGCAAATGGGCTGTCGAGCTGGATTCCGGGATCGAGGTACACCGAGACCTCCTTCGACAGCTCCTTTCCCCCCTCCACGATGCCCGCATAGCTGAAGTCGCGCGGCCCGCGGTGGTCGAACCGGATCGTCTGGTCCAGCATCATCCAGTAGCCCTCCGGCAGCGTCACCAGCACATAAGGTCGCACGCTCGTCGCGCTCACCGGGGCTCGCCTCGGGTCTCCGCCGATCGAGGCAAACTCCTGGAGCTGGAGGCGCACCCACACGCCCGGGCCGAGGTCCCAGCTCACCGTGGCGAAGGGGCCAACCACGTTCCTGCCTCCGCCGAGCGCTGCGGAGGCGGCGGTGTCGAGGAGCAGGTCGGATCCAGCGAGCAGCGAGACGTCCGAGGCCACGAGGCGGGCTGTCCCCCGCACGTAGACGTCGCCGATGCCCATGGCCGGCCTCATCCTCGGCCTGTCGGCGTAGACGAGCGGCAGGTCGACGCGGAGCGATATCCAGCGCTCGGGCGCGTAGTCGCCGCGGAGCACCAGCGCGTCCATCATCGATGGCCCGCTCTTGATGTAGTCGTCACGGAGCTCGATCAGGGATCCGAGGTCAGTGGGGTGCTTGGCGGGATCAGGGGGCGACTCTGCCGCAGAGGGGCTCGTCATCACTGCTCCGGCGAACGCGGCGCTTCCCCAGCGGCGGACGAGCGAGAGCACGAGAACGCGATTTCCACTCTGTCTTGCACAGCGCCTCATGAGACGCGATCGCATCGCAACGCATGTGCCGACCGAGCGCGGAGCCTCTCCGCTGCGCGCCCTCGCCGCGGCGTGGTCGCCTGCGCTTGCGCGCCCGCCGCGGGGCGAGCACAGTCGCGCCTCCGCGCATGAGTGACTCTTCGAGCTGCGTTTACTCCGTCACGACCACGAAGCGCCGGCGCTTCTTCTGGTGCGCCTGGTGGACGGGCGCGCCCGAGCGAGCTCCTTTTCGCAAGCCGGACGCCTGGTCGGGCGGCGCGCGCAGCGAGGAAGAGGCGCGCCGTCAGGCGGAGGAGGCCGCGGGCAAACCGCTCACACGCGCCGAGCCCATCTGGGCGCGCGCCTTCATCCGCGTTCAAGCGGGCCTCCCGCCGTGGGTAATCCGCGAGCCCAAGCGCCCGCCCCCCGAGGCGCCTCCGCCGCCCCGCAAACGGCCGGCGGGCGTGCCTCCCGGGTCGAGCCCGCTCACCATCCTCGGGCTCGGCCCCACGGCGACGCTGGTGGAGATCAAGCGCGCCTTTCGCCGGCTCGCGCTCACCACACACCCCGATCGCGGCGGGAGCGCGGCGGCCTTCATCCGCGTGAAATGGGCCCACGACGAGGCCCTCGCTCGCCGCGGCCCCGGGCGATGACGCTCACGCGCTGCTGCTGCTGCGGCTGCTACTGCTGCTGCTGACGATGCGCTTCTCGATCAGCTTCCGCAGCTTCTCGACGTGCTGCTTGTTCTGATCGTGGAGCGACTGGAAGCAGGTCTCCACCTCCTTGTCGCCCGCCCCCTTCGCGTCCTTGATGTACTTCTCGAGCGCCGAGTTGCCTTTCAGGAGAGAGTGAATCTCCGAGAACAGGTCATATTCGAGGTTCGTGGCTCCCGTCTGATGCTGCTGAGTGTCCATGCTCTCTGCCATCCTTCTTTCCGGTCCCGCAAACACAGGACGTCCAGGCTGCCAGCAGAACGCGTGCCGACCTCGAACACCGGAGAGGCACCGGCGCCTGATCAGCATCTTCCCGCTTGCCTGGATCCCCATGCGACGGCTGCACGCCCGGGTCGTCCCGGGGCCGCACACGAGCCCCCAAAACACGGAGATACTGGCCTAGGATGGTGACTCCGACGATGGATCTCACCAGCGCCCACTGCGGAATCTTCGAGGTCTGGGGCCCGATCGGGCAAGGCGGGATGAGCCGCGTCTGGCTCGCGCGGCACAAGGAGCTCTCCACGCCCGTCGTCCTGAAGACGCTGCTCGACGGCGGCGACAGCGAGGCGGCCTTCGCGCGCCTGCGCAACGAGGCGCGGCTGATGGCGCGGATCCCGAGCCCGCGCGTCGTCCGCGCCGTCGACGTCGGCGTCCACGAGGGCAACCCCTACCTGGCGCAGGAGTACGTCGACGGGCTCGACCTCGCCGAGCTCGATCAGCGCCGGCGCGCCGCGCTCCACCGCGGGCTCCCGCTCTGGTTCGTGTGCGAGGTGATCAACGCCGTCGCCGACGCCCTCCAGAGCGCGCACCAGACGGGCGTCGTCCACCGCGACGTCAAGCCGTCGAACCTCTTCGGCTCGCCCCAGACCGGCATTCGCCTCGGGGATTTCGGCATCGCCATGGCCCGCGGCCTCGGCGACGAGCTGGCGAGCGGCACCCTGCGCTTCGTCGCGCCCGAGGTCCTCCGCGGCGACGCGCCGACCCGCCAGTGCGACGTCTACTCGCTCGGCGCCACGGCCTACGATCTGCTCTACGGCACGCCCCCGTTCACCAAGCTCGACGACATCCTCCACGGCGCGCCGCTGGTGTTCCCCGCGGCCCGCTCGGCCGAAGAGGCTTATTTCCAGCACGTGCTCGCGCGGATGCTCGACCGCGATCCCGCGAAGCGCATGCCCTCGATGCGCGCGCCGGTGCGCCTCCTCGGCCCGCTCGGCAGCCGCATCCGCCCGCGCCTCCACGGCGTCCCGCTCGGCCGGGGCGAGCTCCAGATCGGCGGGCTCCGCGTCAGCTGCCGCCTCGGCAACATCGCCGACGCCGAGGTCGACGGCATCGTCAACAGCGCCAACGACGAGATGACGATGAAGACCGGCGTCGGCGGCTCCCTCCGCGCGCGCGGAGGCCAGATCATCGAAGACGAGGCGCTGAGCGGCGGCCGGCGCGCCCTCGGCGACTGCATCGCCACGACCGGAGGCGCCCTCAAGTGCAAGACCGTCCTCCACGCGGTCAGCGCCTGGAAAGAGGCCTCGTGCATCGCGCGCACCACCCAGCGCGCCTTCCTCCTCGCCGAGGAGCTCGGCCTGCGCACCCTCGCCATCCCCGCCCTCGGCACCGGCGCGGCCCGCGTCTCGATCGAGTCCTGCGCCTACGCCGCGGCGAGCGCGCTCTACTGGCACGTCCTCCTCGGCGGCAGCCGCCTGCGCGAGGTGGTCTTCGTGCTCTACGACAAGGCCTCGCTCGACGTCTTCATCGAAGAGCTCTCGGGCGTGATCCTCGGCGACAACGATCTCGCGAGCGAAGAGGAAGACGCGGGCGAGCGCGACCCGGCGCTGGACGAGACCATGCACCTCGCCGAGCTGACGACGGGGCTCACGATGCAGGGCGAGCGCTCATAGCGACGCGCTGTCGAGCGCTCGCAGCGCATCCGCCACCACAGCCTCCGTCTCCTCCACCCCCACCGCGAGCCGGATCAACCCCGCGTCGATCCCCACCACCGCGAGCTCGGCGTCGTCGAGCTCGTGGAAGCTCATCAGCGCCGGCTGCTCCACCAGCGTCTCCACGCCGCCGAGGCTGGGCGCGATCCGCGCGAGGCGAAAGCCGTCGACGACCCGCCGCGCCGCTGCGCGCCCGCCCTTCACCACGAAGCTGACCACGCCGCCGCCGCCGCGGAGCTCTGCCTGTGCCACCGCGTGATCGGGGTGCGACGGCAGCAGCGGGTAGAACACGCGCTCCACCGCGGGGTGGCCTTCGAGGGCGCTCGCCGCCGCGAGGGCCGTGGCGTTCTGGCGCGCGACCCGCAGCGCCAGCGTCTTCATTCCGCGGCCGATCAGCGCCGCCGCGTGAGGATCGATCACCCCGCCGAGGACGCCGCGGAGGTCGCGCAGCAGCGAGATCAGCGCCGCGCTGCCGGCCACTGTCCCCCCGAGGACATCGTTGTGACCGCCGAGGTACTTCGTCGCGCTGTGGATCACGAGGTCAACACCGTGGGACAGCGGGCGCACGTTGATCGGCGTGGCGAAGGTGGCGTCGACGATCGACCGCACCCGCCGCGCCCGGCAGATCGCGGCGAAGCGCCCGAGAGCGATGCAGCGCAGGTAGGGGTTGGTCGGCGACTCGGTGATCGCCAGGCGCGTCCGCGGCTGGAAGGCCTGCTCGAGGCCCTCGAGCGACCCCGGCTCCACCAGCGTGTGCTCCACGCCGAAGCGCGCGAGCGTGCCCACCACGAACTGGCGCGTGCGACGGTACGCGTCGCGGAACAGCACCACGTGATCGCCGGCCTTCACCAGGGCGAGGAGCGACGTCGTCACCGCGGCCATCCCGCTCGCGAAGAGGAGCGCGTCCTCCGCGCCGTCGAGCGCGGCGACGCGCCGCTCGACCTCGCGCACCGTGGGGTTCCCGTAGCGGCCGTACTCCTGCCGCTCGGGATCCGCGTCGTCCCCCGCCTGGAACCGCTCGAGGTCCGCCGAGTCAGCGAAGGTGTAGGTCGCCGTCTGGGCGACCGCAGGCGCGAGCGCGTGATCCGGGCGCTCACGCGACGTCCCCGCGTGCACGGCGTCGGTGCTGTCCGGCAGCTTCACGGTCGCGATTGTCGAACCAGATTGGAGAGAAGCGCCATGGTCTTGCTCCGTACAAATACTCACAATGAGATTGTTGCACTGGATCGGTCGGAATAGTCGAGAATATACTCGGATGATGAGCGAGCGCGCAGACCTCCTCTCGGGAGCCATCGACCAGTACGCCGAGAATATTGGGAAATTCCGGCGAGCAGAGATCACCCCCGACCAGTTCCGTCCGCTCCGCCTCTCGATGGGCGTCTATGCCCAGCTCGCCCACGTCAAGCACATGCAGCGGATCAAGATCCCCGGCGGGCGCGTGTCGGCCGACCAGCTCGACGCGCTGGCCGACGTGACGGAGCGCTGGGGGCGCGGCCTGGCGCACATCACGACGCGTCAAGACATCCAGCTTCACTACCTGGAGATCGAGGAGACGGTGGAGCTCCAGCGGCTGCTCGCGCTCTCCGGCGTGACCACGGTCGGCGCGTGCTCGGACACGGTGCGCAACGTGACGGCGTCGCAGTTCGCCGGCGTCCTCGAGGACGAGGTCTTCGACGTGACGCCGCACGCGCAGGCGGTGAGCGACCACTTCCTCTATCACCCGCACAACCGCAAGCTGCCGCGGAAGTTCAAGATCGGCTTCTCGGGGAGCCGCCACGATCTCGCGCAGGCGATGATCAACGACATCGGCCTCTTCGCCGTGCAAGGCGACGCCGGCCGCGGCTTCCGCGTCTACGTCGCCGGGGGGCTCGGCTCGACGCCGGAGATCGCGCACCTGTGGCGCGAGTTCCTCCCCGAGGCCGATCTCCTCGCCGCGAGCGAGGCGGTGGTGAGCGTCTTCTTCCGCGACGGCGAGCGCAAGAACCGCAAGAAGGCGCGCCTCAAGTTCCTGCTCCGCAAGGTCGGCGAGGCCGAGCTCTTCCGGCGCCTCGACGAGGAGGTCGATCGCATCAAGGCCGAGCGCGGCCCGGAGCTCGCGGCGTCGCTCGCGCGCATGGTCCACGAGTACAAGGAGACAGAGCCCCCGCCGCAGGAGCCGGGCGGCGCGGCGATCGGCGACGCGGCGTTCACGCGCTGGGCGCGCACCAACGCCCTCCATCAGAAGCAGGCGGGCTACCGCGTGGTCACCGTCAAGCTCCCCCTCGGCGACGTGAGCTCGGAGCAGATGCGCGCGCTCGGCAAGATCGCGCGCACCTTCGGCAACGGGGAGGTCCGCACCACCAACACGCAGAACTTCGTGCTGCGGTGGATCCCCGAGGGGCGCCTCGTGCGCTTGCACCGCGAGCTCGGCCTCATCGGCCTCGCCGAGGCGGACGCCGGCCACATCACCGACGTCGTGGCCTGCCCGGGCCTCGACTACTGCTCGCTGGCGATCACCAAGAGCATGGGCGTGGCCTCGCGCATCCGCGAGCACCTCGCCCCCGAGGGCGCGCGCAGCGAGGCCGACGACGTCATCCACGCCGTCGGCCCCTTCGAGATCAAGATCTCCGGCTGCCCCAACTCCTGCGGCCAGCACCACGTCGCCGACATCGGCATGACGGGGCTGATGGTGAAGGACGCCGAGGGCAAAGAGCGCCCGTACTACTCGCTCCGCGTCGGCGGCGGCGTGGGCTACGACGCGCGCATCGGCGACCGCCTCGACGGCCGCATCCCCGAAGCGGACACGCCCAAGGTCATCGCCGCGATCGCCAGGCACTACGTCGCCGAGCGCGCCCAGGGCGAGACGTTCCGCGAGTTCGTGTCGCGCGTCGGCGCGCAAGAGATCGGCCGCGCCGGCTTCGCGGTCGTCGACAGCGTGATCTGAAGCGGTTGATCAGGCCGCGACCTCGACGCGGCCTCCTTCGATCCTCCACGTCGTCTGCGTGCACGCGCGCGCCAGGGCGCGATCGTGCGTGACCAGCAAGAGCGCCCCCGGGTAGGTGACGAGCGCCCGCTCCAGGCGCTCGATCGACGGCAAATCCAGGTGATTCGTCGGCTCGTCGAGGACGCAGCCCCAGGCGTGGCGGCCGAGGCCGAGGGCGATGCCGAGCTTGCGGGCTTCGCCCGGCGAAGGCTGCGCGCTGCCGAGGAGGCGATCCGGATCGACGCCGAGCGCCGCCACCAGCGAGAGGACCCGCCCACGCTCCACCGGCGGGAGCGCGCGCACCTCGGCGAGCAGCGCCCGCTCCTCCTCGACGCGCAGGTCTTGAGGCAAGTGCAGGAGCTTGTCCCGCGGCACCCGCGCCGAGGCGAGCAAGGCCCGCAGCAGCGTGGTCTTGCCCGCGCCGTTCGCGCCCTCGAGGTGCACGCGATCCTCGCGCCCGATCCCGAGGTTGACCGCGCCGAGCACCGGCACGCCGCCCGCGCGGATCTCCTTCGCTTCGAGCTGAAATAGCCACGGCGAGGGCGCCCGCGCGTAGCCGACGAACACCGATCGCCCCACGTCCTTCTCGATCGCCACGGCCTCGACTTCCTCGACCGCGCGCTCGAGCTCGCGCCGCACGATGCCCACCGTCTTCCCGGCGCGCCTCTCCGCGATGGCCGCGTTCCCCTTGGCGAGAGAGCCGCGCGCGTCGTTGTCGTGGCGATCCTTCATGCGGTTCTTCGCGCGCCGGCTCGCGTCGGCCGAGGCCTGCGTCCGCCGCGCGTCGTCGAGGCGGCGAGCGATCGCGCGCTGCTCCTCCCGCTTGCGCTGGTGCGCCTCGATCTCCGCGCGCTCCTCCGCCTCCCACGCGCGCCGCGCCGCCTCGTACGAGCCGGGGTAAATCCGCCCTGCGCCCCGATGAACCCGCAGCGTGCTCGTCGTCAGCTCTTCGAGCAGCGGCCGATCGTGCGAGACGACGACGCCCACCCCGCGAAAGCGCCGCAGCGCCCCCACGAGCAGCGCGCGCCCCGCCGCGTCGAGATGATTGGTGGGCTCGTCGAGGAGCAACACCTCCGCGTCCGCCGCGAGCGCCGCGCCGATCTGCCAGCGCTTGCGCTCCCCGGGCGAGAGCGTCGGCCAGCGCTGGAGCTCCCCGGCATCGAGCTCGAGCTCCCCCGTAAGCCGGCATGCGGCAGCGTCGCTCCTCTCCGCAAACCCTTCAATTTCAGGCGTGAGGTGCTCCACCGCCTGCGGACAGACCACGATCAGCGCCGAAGGCGGCTCGCAGCGAATGTGCCCTTCGTCAGGGTCGAGCTCGCCCGCGAGCAGGCGGAGCAAGGTGGTCTTTCCAGCGCCGTTCTCACCGACCAGGCCAGTCCAGCCGGCGGACAGGTGCAGATCGACCGCGTCGAGGAGCGGAACAGCGTCGGTATAGGCGAACGAGAGGCGATGAACGCGCAGCGAAGGCATCATGAAAAGCTCCTGAATCAAGCGGGCGAACGGCCCGGTATCCGCTGTCTGGGACAGGTGATTGATTCAAGAGCAGTGACGCATCGGCGCGGACCTCCTTCGAAGGACTGGAGCGCTCCTGATAACACGCTCGCGCGCGCCGTCAAGCGCGCTCATGAAGCTCAGCGATAAGGATCGAGGAAACGCTTGTTGATCGTCGGGGCCAGGTAATCGAGCAGATCGACCTCCTCCCCGTTCAACGTCGCGCTCCGCTGCACCACCCGGAGCACCTGCGAATAGTCCCAGTGAGAGGCGTCATGCATGTGCCCGAGTGACTGCAAGAGCTTCGTCTTGTTGAGGCGCCAACCGTAGTTGACCGCCCCGCGGACGGAGATGCCATTGTCGATGACCCAGTCTTTACCGACGTCGGCGGCGAGCACCGCCGGATCGAGCTTGGTCGCTTCGACAGCGTTGTTGTGCCGGATTGACCACTCCACGGTGGACATCATCCGCGCGTCGGCGGCGTTCATCACCAGGGGGCGCGGCGCGACGATCACCGCCGCTGCGGCCCAGATCGCGTCGCTGATCTTCGCCGTCGGCGGGAGGCACTTCATCCCTTTGCAGATGGCGATCGTCTCCGTGTAGCTCGCGGGGAGGCGAATCGGATGGTCCATCTCCGGGATCGTGCCTTTGAGGGCATCGTTGGAGACGGTGACCTTGAGCCCGCCGCCCACGTCGACCTCCGTCCAGAAGATCTCACCGAGCTCGCCGCTCTCGGCGGCCGCGAGGAGTAAACCGCCGGAAGGTCGCGAGGTGTTCATCCTCGACAGAGTATCCCTCTCTCCAGCCTCCGGCCAGGCGCTCTTCTCATCGACCGCGCGGGCGCGGCACGAAGGGGCGCTGGATCATGGCGATCTCGCCCGTCCCCCCGCCCTCGCCGAGGATCGCCGCGAGCACGCCGGCGGCGCCGGCCTTGACCTTCTCCATCTGCGGGGCGACGGGGGTGTTCTCTTCGCGCTCGACGTAGAGCTCGCTGGGGATCTCGAGCAGGAAGCGGCTCGGCGTGCGCGGGACGGGCTTTCCTCGCATCCCGCGCGACTTGGCGCGGCAGAGATAGAGGCGGTCGCGGGCGCGCGTCACGGCCACGTAGAAGAGGCGCCGCTCTTCTTCCAGGCTGGTCGCGCCGTCGCCGTCGGGGGTCACGTCGTTGGCGCGCTCGTCGATGGTGCGCTGGTGCGGCATCAAGCCCTCTTCGAGGCCGACGACGAAGACGTACGGGAACTCGAGGCCCTTCGCGCCGTGCATCGTCGTCAGCGTGACGCGGTCGGTGGCCTCCTCCTGCTCGTCGTCCTGGCGCAGCGCGATCAAGCGGATGAACTCGGCGAACTTCTCGCGGTCGCCCTTGCCCTGCTCCTCGCGGCGGACGAAGACGTTGAGCAAGCTCTCCACGTTGCCCCAGCGGCGCTCGGCGATCTTGCTGCTGGTCGAGCCGGCGTTGATGTCCTCCTTGAGGCCGATCTCGCCCGTGAGCGCGCGCGCCATCGACGCCGCCGAGAGCACGTCGAGCCGCCCGCGCATGGCCTCGACGAGGCGCACGATCGAGCGGCACCCCTCCATCGCGGCCGGCGAGAGATCGTGCACCGCGTGCGGCTTGCTCACCGCGGCCCAGAGCGAGAGATCGCGGCCCGTGGCGTGCGCGGTGAGCTTGGCGACGGACGCGTCACCGATGCCGCGGGCCGGGTAGTTGATGATCCGCCGGAGGGCCATCTCGTCCTCCGGGTTGAAGATGAGCTTGAGGTACGCGATGAGGTCCTTCACCTCTTTGCGCTCGTAGAACTGCTGCCCGCCGATCATCCGGATCGGGATCTGCCGCTCCTTGAGCGCGCTCTCGATCAGCGCCGACTGGCCGTTGGATCGGTAGAGCACGGCCACGTCCTTGGGCCGCGCGTTCTCGCGCTCGAGGAGGCGCTGGACCTCGTTGCCGACAAAGGCCGCCTCCACGTCGGGGTCGACGGCGACGACCACCTGCACGAGGTCGCCCTCCATCCGCGTCGCGCGCAGGACCTTGCCGTGGCGGCGCGCGGTCGATCGCGCCAGCACCGCGTTGGCCACGTCGAGGATGGGCTTCCTCGATCGGTAGTTCTCCTCGAGCTTCACCACCTTGGCGCCGGTGAAATGAGCCTCGAAATCGAGGATGTTGCGCACGTCGGCGCCGCGCCACGCGTAGATGGACTGGTCGTCGTCGCCGACGACGCACACGTTCTTGTGCTGCCCGCCGAGGAGCCGCACCAGCTCGAGCTGCGCGTGGTTGGTGTCCTGGTACTCGTCGACGATCACGTAGCGAAAGCGCTCGCGCCAGCGCTCGAGCACGTCGGGGCGGTTGCGCCAGAGGTTCACGACCTCGCAGATCAGATCGTCGAAGTCGAAGGCCTGGAACGAGCGCAGCGCCGCCTGGTAGCGCGGGTAGACCCACATCGCGACCTCGTCGTAGTCATCGACGCCCTTGCCCTTGCGCTGCCGATCCTCCCACTCTTCCACGGTCAAGAAGGCGTTCTTGGCGTCGGAGATCCGCGTCAAGAGCGAGCCGATGTCGTAGTTCTTTCCGGTGCGCAGCTCGCGCAGGATCTCCTTGATCATCCCCGAGCAGTCGGCCTGATCGAAGACCGCGAACGTCGTGCCGCGCAGCCCGAGCGCGCGCGTCTCCAGCCCGAGCACCGTGAGGCCGAAGCGATGGAACGTGGAGACCTGGAGGTCCTTGGCGACCTTGGCGCCGACGAGGCGCACCACGCGCTCGCGCATCTCGGCGGCGGCCTTGTTGGTGAACGTCATCGCCAGGATCGATCGCGAGGCGACGCCGCGCTCGATCAGCCTGGCGATGCGCTCGGTGACGACGCGCGTCTTGCCGGAGCCCGCGCCTGCGAGCACGAGCATCGGCCCGTGGTTGTGCTCGACGGCGGACGACTGCGAAGGATTGAGGCCAGCGGACACGAGCCCGGATAGCGCGATCGACGAGCGAGGGGGAGCTTGATTTTGGTGAAGCTTAGTTACACCTCGCGCCATCCTCACCGTCGAGGGCGTGCTCGATCGTGAATCCAGCAGGAAACAAGCCTTTGCCTGCTTGGAGATAGCGCGCCGAGCAGAGTAGCGTGAGAACGGATGAGGTCCCTCACGACGGCGACGCGGTCGCAGCTCCTTCTTCTTTCGTGCATGACGGCGAGCGCGTTCACGCTCTCGAACAGCGCGCGCGCCGACGAGCCCACGGCTGATCCCAAGGCCCCCGCGACGGCCACGACGGCGCCGATCGCGACGGCCCCGGTCCCACCTTCGCCAGCCGTACCTCCCGCGACGACGCCGGACGAGAAGCCCGCTCCGCTGCCGCCCCTCGCGCAGTCCTCGACCTCGCAGAAGCGCGCGCAGACGCTCGAGCCGCGGCCGGTCTATCCAGCGCCCACGCTCGACGGCTCGCGTTTGCAAGCCGATCCGATCACCGACGGGGCCGTGCTCGGCATCTCCATCGGCTTCGCCGGCCTCTCGGACATGATCATCTCCACCGGGGAGCTGCGGCCGCAGCAGATAAGCCCCACGTTCGACATCTCGCAGCTCCTCGCCATCGATCGCATCGCCGTCACCCAGCACGTGGACACGCGCGCGCGCTTGTTCTCGAACCTCGGCCTCTACGCGGCGATCAGCTACGCGCTGATCGACTCGGTCGCGACCGGCTTCCGCGAGGACAGCAAGCAGTCCGCGCTCGTCGACGCCATCATCTACGGCGAGGTCTTCGCGCTCACCGCGGGCGTGACCAACCTCGCCAAGATGGCTGTCCGCAGGCCGCGACCGGTCGCGTACACCGACGCCATCGCCCACAAGGACGATCCGAACTACAGCAACGCGGACACCGACAGCTCGCTCTCTTTCTTCTCGGGCCACACCGCGATGTGCGGCGCCGCAGCAGGCACAGCGACGTACCTCGCGTTCACGCGCTCGCCCCACTCGATCCGCCCCTGGATCACGCTGGCAGGCGGCGCCTTGCTCACCGGCTTCGTCGGCTACGAGCGCGTGCGCGCCGGCGCCCACTTCCCCACCGACGTGATCGCCGGAGGGATCGCCGGCGCCGGCCTCGGCGTCCTCGTCGCCCACCTGCACCGCGAAGACACAGCCAAGCAACGTCGCGTGTGGATCGGCTTCACCCCGGGCCTCGGCACCGGTGGGGCCTTGACCCTGAGCGGCTTGCTCTGAGTCACCGCCGCCGCGCGAGCGCGCGCACTTCTGGATCACCTTTTCATGTCACGAATCGGCGAGCGGGGTGATCCACGAGACCTCCACGGCGATGCCATCCGTGATACACAGCCTCGAACGGGCCGGCGAACGGGGCGAATCCATCGCCCGGACAGATGGTAACCATCTCGCGAACCGCTGTTTACAAAGGGACTCCCCCATCGTATGACCTCCGCCGGTCGCGAGCGGGAGGGGCCTTGGTGGCCTCTTCGGAAGCGATTCGCCCCGACGTCGAGGAGACCTCACCGATGACAACGCAGAGCCGCATCAAACCGCTTCTCACCCCGGACGCCGCCACCCTGGTCCTGGTCGATTATCAGCCGCAGATGGCCTTTGCCGTCAAGAACATCGACGGTCAGACGCTGATCAACAACGCGGTCGGCCTGGCCAAGACGGCGAAGATCTTCGGTATCCCGACCATCCTCACGACGGTCGCCGAGAAGTCCTTCTCCGGGCCGACCTGGTCGCAGCTCACCGACGCCCTCCCCGGCGTGACGTCCTACGATCGTACCTCGATGAACTGCTGGGAAGACAAGGCCGTTCGCGCCGCGATCGAGAAGATCGGGCGCAAGACGGTGATCTTCGGCGGCCTCTGGACGACGGCCTGCATCAACTTCCCCACCATCCAGATGCTCACCGAGGGCTACGATGTCTACGTCGTCGCCGACGCCTGCGGCGACGTCTCGGCCGCCGCCCACGATCACTCGATCATGCGCATGGTGCAGGCCGGCGCCGTCCCCATGACCTGGCTCCAGGTCCTCCTCGAGCTCCAGCGCGACTGGGCGCGGCAAGAGACCTACGACGCCGTGGTCAAGCTCGCGATCGAGCACAGCGGCGCGTACGGTGTCGGGCTGCAATACGCCCACGCGGTCCTCGGCGCCCACGCCAACGAAGGTGCCGGCTGATGGCCACGGCGCTCGACGCGGACCTCATCCTCACCAACGGCCGCATTGCCACGCTGAGCGAACAGAGCCCGTCCGCATCGGGCGTCGCCATGCGTGATGGCAAGCTCGTCGCCGTCGGGAGCGACGGCGACGTCCTTGCCCACAAAGGCAGCGGCACCAAGGTCATCGACCTCGGCGGCCGGCGGGTGATACCCGGCCTCATCGACTCGCACATTCACGTCATCCGCGGCGGCCTCAACTACAACATGGAGCTGCGCTGGGACGGCGTGCCCTCCCTCGCCGAGGCGCTGCGCATGCTCACGGAGCAAGCGCGCCGCACGCCCGCGCCGCAGTGGGTGCGCGTCATCGGCGGATGGACAGAGTTCCAGTTCGCCGAGCGGCGGATGCCGACCCTCGACGAGATCAACGCGGCGGCCCCCGAGACGCCGGTGTTCATCCTTCACCTCTACGATCGCGCCCTCCTCAACGGGGCTGCGCTGCGCGCGGTCGGCTACACCAAGGACACGCCGGACCCGCCGGGCGGCCGCATCGAGCGCGACAGAGCCGGTAACCCGACTGGCCTCCTCCTCGCCAAGCCGAACGCGCTCATCCTCTATGCCACCCTCGCCAAGGGGCCCAAGCTGCCCTTCGACGATCAGGTCAACTCGTCACGGCACTTCATGCGCGAGCTCAACCGGCTCGGCATCACCGGCGCCGTCGACGCCGGGGGTGGCTTCCAGAACTACCCCGACGACTACGCCGTCATCGAGCACCTCGCCCAGCGCGGGGAGATGACGTTACGTATCGCCTACAACCTCTTCACCCAGCGCCCCAACCACGAGCTCGAGGACTTCAAGGCCTGGTCGAAGATCGTCACCCCCGGCCAGGGCGACGACATGTACCGGTGCAACGGCGCCGGCGAAATGCTGGTCTTCTCCGCCGCCGACTTCGAGGATTTCCTCGAGCCGCGCCCCGACCTCCCTCCCTCGCTCGAGACCGAGCTGGAAGGCGTGGTGGAGTTCCTCGCCGCGCAGCGCTGGCCCTTCCGCCTGCACGCGACCTACGACGAGTCCATCAGCCGCTTCCTCGACGTCTTCGAGAAGGTCAATCGCAAGGTGCCTTTCCAGGGGCTCCGGTGGTGGTTCGATCATGCCGAGACGGTGACGCCGCGCAACATCGACCGCATCGCGGCGCTCGGCGGCGGGGTCGCCATCCAGCACCGCATGGCTTACCAGGGCGAGTATTTCATCGATCGCTACGGCAAAGAGGCCGCCCGCCACGCGCCGCCTCTGCGGCAGCTCCTCGCAAGCGGCATCCCCGTCGGCGGCGGGAGCGACGCCACGCGCGTCGCCAGCTATAACCCCTGGATTGGCCTCTACTGGCTCGTCGCCGGCGCCACCGTGGGCGGCACTCCGCTCTACGACCCGACCGAGCGGCTCTCGCGCGAAGAGGCGTTGCGGATCTACACCGCGGGCAACGCGTGGTTCTCGGGTGAAGAGGGCAAGAAGGGCCGGATCGAGGTCGGGCAGCTCGCCGATCTCGTCGCCCTCTCCGACGATTACTTCACCGTCCCGGAGGAACGAATCAAGTCGATCGAGTCGGTGCTGACGGTGCTCGGCGGGAAGGTGGTTTACGGCGCCGGGCCTTTCTCTGGCTCCGGTCCAGGCCCGCTCCCGTACAGCCCGAGCTGGTCGCCTCCCTCGTCCTATGGTGGTTATCACGCGGCGGCCGTCAAGGCCGCGGTCGCCAAGCGCCATCCCCGCGGGCACGCCTTCGGGGCGGGCTGCGACTGCTTTGCCTTCTGAAAGAGCGCCATGTTGAAACCCATCCTCGGCATCCTCCTCGGCCTGGTCATCGGCGTGTTCTGCCGCTACTTCGAGATCCCGCTGCCGGGCCCGCCGGCGATCCTGGGCGCCTTTCTCGCGGTCGCCATGGCCACGGGCTACACGGTGACGGACCGGATGCTCACGCGCGGGAAGGCGCCGAGCACCGCAAGCGCGACGGTGACCGGCGCGGCCGGGGATGGGCAGGGCGCCAAGACTCATGAGTGAGACGCCTGCGCCCACAGCGGCGGTGTCGGCCTGGGCTCCTCTGGGGCGAGCGGTCTTTCGCTCGCTCTGGATTGGCGCCCTCGCCTCCAACGTCGGCCTGTGGGTGCAGAACGCCGCCGGCAGCTGGGACATGATGTCGATGACGCCGGAGCCGGTGTATGCCGCCCTCCTGCAGACGGCGTCGAGCCTCCCGGTCTTCCTCGTGGGGGTGCCCGCGGCCGCCTTTGGTGACATCTTCGACCGACGCCGTTTGCTCATCGGCTTTGCGACCTGGATGGCGCTCGTCTCCACCGCGCTCGCCGTCCTCTCGTTCACAGGCTCGCTCCGCCCCGCGAGCCTCCTCGCCCTCACCTTCGCCCTCGGCCTTGGCGCCGCGCTCTCGGCGCCGCTCTGGCAAGCGATCCTGCCCACGCTGGTGAACAAGTCCGAGCTGACCTCGGCTGTCACCTTGAGCGGAGTGGCCGTCAACATCGCCCGCGCCGTCGGCCCGGCGATCGGCGGTATCGGGATCGCCCTCGCGGGGAGCGGCCCAGTCTACGCTTTCAACGCGCTCGCCTTCAAGACCGTGGTCGTCCAGGTCTTCCGGTGGGAGCAGGAGCGCCGGTCTTCCACCCTGCCACCCGAGCGCGTCGCCGGAGCCGTGGTGGCCGGCCTCCGCTTCGCTCGCCGGGCTCCGGCGCTGCAATCGGTCCTCCTTCGCTCGGCCGCCTTCATCCTCGCGGGGAGCTGCTTGTGGGCGCTCTTGCCCGTGGTGGCGCGGCGCGAGCTCCACATGCCGCCTCTTCGCTTTGGCCTCCTCCTCGGCTGCATCGGTACTGGCGCCCTCGCTGGAGCGACGGTGATGCCTCGCGTCCGGGCCCGGCTCGGCGCCGACGCGCTCGTCTCCTGCGCCAGCGTGCTTTACGCCGCATCGATGCTCGCCCTGGCCTACGTGCGGATCGAGCCGGTGCTCTATGTGGCCATGGTGGCCACGGGCGTCGCGTGGATCAGCATCATGTCGAGCCTCAACGTCGCGGCGGCCTCCGCGGCGCCGGGGTGGGTGCAGTCGCGGGCGCTCGGCCTCTACCTGCTCGTCTTCCAGGGCGGACAGGCCCTGGGCAGCCTGGGCTGGGGCGCCGTGGCCGGGCGACTCGGCACCTCCACGACCCTCACCATCGCCGCGACGGGCGTTGTCCTGGGGCTCCTCGTGGCCTTGCGCCACCGCCTCAGCGCCTCGAACAAAGAGCACGTGGTGAGCTGGGAGGCGTGGCCCGAGCCGGCCGTCGCGCGCCCCGTCCAGGTGGACGCAGGCCCGGTCCTGATCGAGCGCAGATACACTGTCGCCGCGTCGGCACAGCGAGAGTTCCTCGAGCTCGCCCGCGGCCTCGAGTCGATCCGGCGCCGAGACGGAGCGATGGAGTGGACGCTCTACGAGAACGTCGCCGCGCCGGGCACGTTCTTCGAAACCTTCCTCGTCGCGTCCTGGGGCGAGCACCTCCGGCAGCACCACCGCGCCATCGCCGCGGACAGGAAGCTCCTGGAGCGCCTCACCGAGCTGTCGCGCGACGAGGGCGTGCTTCACCTCGTCGACGCCTTCTCGGCCGCCGCCGCGCGCGCGGAGGGGATGGAGATCCGCGAAGAAGCGCCGGCGCACGAGCCGGTATGAAGAGCGCGCTCCAGCGCTCGACAGCGCGGCTCACTCTCGCTCTCGCGCTCCTCTGGAGCGCTCCTGTGCTCGCGCAGGACAGCCACGACGGCGAGCGCGCGAGCACGGCCAC